>Ga0208789_1000191_pt1 | contig 77406 bp, 68 predicted proteins | sample Methanotroph_Enr_FD_187368 | JGI IMG/M metagenome (GOLD analysis project Ga0208789, IMG submission 187368) | Enriched soil microbial communities from Old Woman Creek wetland in Ohio, USA - Methanotroph_Enrichment_5 (SPAdes) (version 2) | ecosystem: Environmental > Terrestrial > Soil > Wetlands... | reverse complement strand
AATAACCATCTAATTATGAATCAGGACTATAAAATATTGGTCGTCGACGATGAAAGGGATTTATGCGAAATCCTTCAGTTTAATTTAGCCAGCGAAGGCTTCGAAATAGAAGTTGCTTATTCAGGCGAGGAAGCGCTTTCCAAGTCCATTGAACGATTCGACTTATTGTTACTGGATGTCATGATGGGTGGAATGTCGGGTTTTAAATTAGCCGATAAAATCAGGAAGGAAATGGGGCTTTCCGTTCCGATTATTTTTCTGACTGCCCGTGAAACCGAGAACGATATGCTGACCGGTTTTAATGTTGGGGGCGATGATTATCTGTCGAAACCATTTTCGATTAAAGAGCTGGTTGCTCGGATCAAAGCCGTTTTGCGTCGTGGGAAAAGCGTTGAAGTGAGGCCGAAAGTTATTACTGTCGACACCATGGAACTCGATTTGAATCGAAAATCGGTAACCATCGACAATGAGAATATCTTGCTTACCCGTAAAGAATTTGAGATTTTGAACATGTTAATTTCTCACAAGGGAAAATATTTGAGCCGACAGGAAATTCTGGATCGCATTTGGGCCGACGATGTTATTGTTACCGAGCGGAATGTAGATGTCAATATTGCCCGGTTACGGAAAAAGATTGGTGACTACGGAAGTTGCATTAAAGGAAGATCGGGGTATGGATACTGTTTTGACAATTAGCCAGACAGTGTCTTGCAGATATGAAATAAAACGAATTATATAATTAATAAATAGAAAGTTGTGGCTGTAAAACGTACCTTTAGAAAGCGGATATTAATAAACTACCTTGCTGTATTTTCTATTTTCAGCCTGGTCGTGCTGGCTTACCAGTACGATCGTGAAAAACACTATCGAACGGCACAGCTCGAAAACACGCTCGATAACATTTCTGAATTTAGCCACCGGTACATTGAGCACAAGAAGATTTTTGAGACTGGTGATTTTAAGTCGCTGGATACGCTCAAGAGTCTGTTGCCAATTGCAAATACACGAGTAACAGTGCTCGATATGACAGGCAAGGTTGTATACGACAGTTTCGTTTCTGATGTTGAACATCTTGAGAATCATCTGAGTCGTCCGGAAGTACAAAAAGCGTTGCAATTCGGTAAAGGGTCGAGCATCAGGCTTTCGGCTACAACCAATCAGAAGTTTTATTATTATGCCAAGAATTGCAAGAAATACTATGTCCGGACCGCAGCGGTTTATAACGTTGATATCATCAATTTTCTGAAGACAGAGCATATTTTTCTGGTATTTATCTTTTTCCTATTTGTTCTGATGGGTACTTTGTTTCACTTTACTACACGTCGATTGGGCGATTTCATTATTAAGCTCAAGGATTTTGCGTTAAAAGCCGGGCAGAATGAAGATATTTCGAAGATGGACAGTAATTTTCAGGACAATGAACTGGGTGTAATCCGTCGACAAATTATTCAGATTTATGATAATTTAAAAACGGCTAAAGATGAACTGACAACCGAAAGGGAGAAACTTTACGGACATTTGCAGGTACTCAATGAAGGCATTTCCATTTTCTCTCCTGAAAAGCATAAAATACTGGCAAACAGTCATTTTATTCAGTTTATAAACATGATTTCGGATAAGTCGACAATTTCGGCCGAGCATATTTTTACCATTCCTGAATTTGGGGAAGTGCTTGAATTTGTAAATCAGCATCGCGAAAATGACCTTCCGATACCAAATAAAGACCTTCCACAACTTGAATACACCATTGAGAAGAGTGAAAAGTTCTTTCACGTCAGATGTATCGTTTTTGTTGACCGAAGCTTTGAAGTTTTGATCAGTGATGTTACCAAACCGGAAAAACAAAAACTGTTAAAGCAACAACTTACCTCGAACATTGCCCACGAACTTAAAACTCCGTTATCGTCAATTAAAGGATATCTGGAAACGATCTTGAACAACCCAACTATTCCGGAGGAAAAAAGGAAATACTTTATTGAAAAGGCATTTGCCCAGGCCGAACGCCTGACAGATCTCTTGAACGATATTTCTTTGCTCAATAACATTGAAGATGCAGGAGGCTTGTTTGAGTTTAAATCATTGATGTTGAAACCTGTTATCAACGACGTGGTTGAAAACCTGAAGCATCGGTTGAACGATAAGAATATGGAATGTACGGTGGATGTTGGGAAAGATATAATTGTTAATGGTAACGAATCGTTGCTGTTTTCTGTTTTTCAGAACCTGATTGAAAATTCGATCAATTACGCCGGAATCGATGCTAAGATTACCATCAGGAAATACCTGGAAGATGACAAATTCTATTATTTTCAATATTGTGATACAGGTATTGGAATCTCGGACGAACACCTGACACGAATCTTCGAACGGTTTTATCGTGTTGATTATGGCCGCTCGCGCGAAACGGGAGGTACCGGCCTTGGCCTTTCTATTGTGAAAAACGCAATACTGCTCCACAAAGGTGAAATATCAGTCAGGAATAAACCCGAAGGAGGATTGGAGTTTCTGTTCTCGCTGTCAAAAAAATGAGTTATTGGTACGAGTGCCATCCTAATACATTTACTATCAGATATAAATCCCGGATTCCCGGGATTTTTTTTTTTGCCTGGTGATCTCGATGCCGAATTCCTTTAAAACAGCTCAAAATCGTTACATGTTAAAGAGTAGATTTCATTTCAGGTGTGAATATTTTTTTTAAATTTAACAACACGAGTATTACAGCAGGGATTACGAAAACGAAAGGAATCAAATTATGGATATAATACACATTAGTGCAGAATGTTATCCTGCAGCAAAGGCTGGAGGATTGGGCGATGTTGTTGGTGCATTACCTAAATATCAAAAAATGCTTGGGCATTCGGCTTCGGTAATTATGCCTTTTTACCATGGGAAATTTAGTAAGGAGAACAAATTTTCAGTTGTTTTTTCAGGATTTGCACGGTTAGGGCATACCAATTTTGCATTTAATGTATTAACACTTGATGAAAATAGCTTGGGATATGAACTTTATATGATTGATATTCCGGGCCTGTTCGATCGTGAAAATATATACTCATACCATGATGATACAGAGCGGTTTATTACCTTTCAGATTGCCGCCATGAATTGGTTGAACCAGAGGGAAGTAATGCCGGATGCCATTCACTGCCACGATTCGCAGACAGGATTTATTCCATTCATGATGTCGAAGGTCCGCGAATACGGCAAATTTGAGCATGTGCCTACCATATTTACCATTCACAACGGGCAGTACCAGGGGCAGTTTGGCTTCGATAGATTATATTTCCTTCCTCCTTTTCACTCCTATTTCAACGGCTTGGTTGAGTGGCATAACCTGATCAATCCACTGGCATCAGCCATTAAATGTGCATGGAGGGTTACCACGGTTTCGCCGAGCTATCTCGATGAGATTGGTTATTCGATGAAAGGCATGGAAGATTTATTACGTCAGGAACGTGGCAAATCATTGGGAATTTTGAATGGGATTGATGCTGATGTCTGGAATCCGGCAACTGATGAGATGTTGGAGAAAAAATATAGCGCTAAAAATATCGACGAAGGGAAAAGTGCAAATAAAGAAATCCTTTGTAAACAGTTTAACCTTGATCCTGCAAAACCGCTGTTTACCTTTATTGGTCGTTTGGTAGGAGAGAAGGGAGCCGATTTGCTTCCGGAGATCGTTTATAACATGTCTAAATTTAATCCGGGCGAACAAAATATTTTGATTTTAGGTTCAGGAGAAAAGCATATCGAAAATTCATTGCTTCATTTGGAATCGGAATTCAAGGGAAGTTACTGTTCGTATATTGGGTACAACGAAAAACTTTCACATCTGATTTATGCCGGCGCTGACTTTTTGCTCATGCCTTCGCGGGTTGAACCTTGTGGGTTGAATCAGTTGTATGCACTTCGGTACGGAACTGTTCCGATTGTCAGGCGTACAGGAGGTTTGCGTGACACGGTACAGGATATTGGCGATGGTGGTTTTGGCATTTGTCACGACCAATGCTCGGCTTTCGACGTATTGCATTCCATGCAGCGGGCTAAGTCGTTCTTCCAGAAGAAAAGAGATTTTAATAAAATCAGGAAACAAATCATGCAAATTGACCATTCGTGGAATAAAGCGGCAAATGATTATATCGAATTATACCAATCACTTAAAGTATAGAGTTATGAAAAAAAGAACTTTAGCGATCATTCTGGGAGGAGGCCAGGGATCAAGATTGTCCCCACTGACGGAAAACAGATCTAAACCCGCTGTTCCAATTGCAGGAAAATACAGGCTGGTTGACATTCCTATTTCTAATTGTCTCAATTCAGACATTGACCGGATATTTGTTTTGACCCAATTTAATTCTGCGTCCTTAAACAAACACATCAAAAACACTTACCAGTTTGGTCATTTTAGCGATGCTTTTGTTGACATTATTGCCGCCGAACAAACCCCGGATAACAAAAATTGGTTTCAGGGAACTGCTGATGCTGTGCGCCAATGCATGCATCATTTTATGAATTATGATTTTGAGTATGCACTGATTTTGTCGGGCGACCAACTGTATCAGATGGACTTCAACGAGATGATTGAAGCACATATCAAAGCAAAGGCTGATATTACCTTGGCAACTCTTCCGGTGGTTGCAAAAGAAGCTCCTGAATTTGGGATTCTAAAGACCGATTCAAAAAGCATCATCAAGGAGTTTATTGAAAAACCAGCTGCCGAATTGCTTCCTGAGTGGACGTCACAGGTTAGTGAGGAAATGCAAAGTGAAGGAAAAGTTTATCTGGCTTCGATGGGTATTTATGTTTTCAATCGCGATCTGTTGATTAAACTCATGAGTGACCATGAAACTCAGGATTTCGGGAAAGAGATTATCCCACAGTCGATAAAAACAGGCAAAGTATTAAGCTTTCAGTATGAAGGTTACTGGACCGATATTGGTAATATCGATTCGTTTTACGAAGCAAATCTTGGTTTAACCGATGATATTCCAAAGTTTAACCTTTTCGATAATGCTAAAATTGTTTATACCCGTGCCCGGTTACTCCCACCTTCAAAAATATCGGGAACCACGCTGGAAAAAACGGTCATTTCCGATGGTTGTATAATTCATGCCAGCCGGATCGAACATTCGGTAATTGGTATCAGGGCGCGTATTGGGAAAGGAACAACGATTGTTAACTCATACATCATGGGTAACGACTACTACCAGAATTTGGGTGAAATTGATAAGGATTATAATAATGGCAAAGTTATGGGTATAGGTGAACGTTGTTATTTAAACTATTGTATTGTCGACAAAAATGTTCATATCGGAAACGATGTCCGTGTTAATGGAGGCTTGCATTTACCTGATTCAAATAATGATCTATACTCGGTAAAAGACGGCGTTGTAGTCATTAAAAAAGGTGCTGTTTTGCCAAATGGTTATGTGATATAGATTCTTCACAACCTTATTTAATTGCCCTAAACAGTGTGTTTCTGCTGATTAGGGCAATTTTTTATTAAAGCAAAGGCTATTGTAGGTTTGTCAAGCGGAATTTAGGATTTTGATACAACTGGTGGTCAATTTTCCTGATTGTCTCGGAGAACAAAATATGGCTCCCCAGTCAAGTTAAGTGGATGAAATTTCAAGGAAGCTATGCCTGAACAGGCAGATTTATGGTAAATCGTTCGAAAGCTAAAACCTTGTCAAAATGAATACAGCTCCGAATACCAAAAAAATATATAAATTGCTAAAAAAAATAAGCTTATGAAACGACTTGGATTGATTTTAGTTCTCAGCTTGCTTATTTCGCAGGCGTTTTCGCAGGATGCACAGAAAATTGCCGGTGTTTGGTGGAATGATGAAAAAACTTCGAAAATTGAAGTGAAAGAAGAAAACGGAAAATTCACCGGAACGGTAATTTATATTAATCCGGAGAAGTATGTGAACGGTGAACCCGAAAAGGACAATATGAATCCGGATGTCAGGCTGCGTTCGCGTTCAAGATTGGGTTTGCAAATACTGTCAGAACTAAAATTTAGTGCTTCTGATAAAGAATGGCAGGGTGGACGTATTTATGACCCGAAAAATGGGAAAACATACGACTGTTTTGCCTGGTTTGATAAGGATGCCAACATCCTAAACATCAAAGGATATGTGGCAGGTATAAAATGGCTTGGAAGATCAACTGCCTGGACTCGCGCAACCAAGTAATTACCGAATAGGTTATCTCTATAATATTATAACATGTCGCTCATAATCATTTTTTTAGTGGTTCTGTGTGACTTGTTTTTTTTGTAGCATTCATCTTTTCAATTTTGCCTAAATATGCATTCTGGTCCCTTTATCGGAAGTACCTACATTTATTGCCACAAGTCTTAGTATCGGGGTTAAGAATAATTAACTTTTTAGATTTAAACGTAAGCCGATAAGAACAAAGCTTTTACTATTTTTGTTTTTCATTTTACGAATCAGGAGCCTTGAAGTGATTCATCTCTGAAAAGGAGATTTTATAAGCAGCTGGACATTTTAAACTTCTGGCATTTGGTTCAGAAAACATTAATTAACAACACGTTATAAATGAAATTTTCCAAAACAAAAAAAGCAGCAATTGTCATTGTCGGGATATTTGTCTTTGCGATAAGCTTCTATAGCTTCAAACAAGACGATAAAAATTTCCAGATAGCGAAGAACCTTGATATTTATTATACGCTATTTCGGGAATTAAACCTGTTTTATGTCGACGATGTTGATCCAACCAAGCTGGTGAAAACCAGTATCGACAAAATGCTCGAATCGCTTGATCCGTACACCAATTTTATTCCTGAAGATGATGTGGAAGATTTCAGGTTTATGACTACCGGGGAGTACGCAGGTATTGGTGCATTAATCAGCAAACAGAAGGGTAAGATTTTGATCGCCGAGCCATACGAAGGTTTCCCGGCACAAAAAAGCGGACTGAAGGCTGGTGATGTTTTGCTTGAGGTGGCAGGCAAGTCAACCGAAAAACTTTCGACAGAAGATGTCAGCGCTCTTTTGAAAGGACCGGCAAACAAGGCTGTTGTTGTTAGAGTACAACGATACGGACAGAAGAAGCCGATGGATATTGAAATCATGCGTGAGAAAATCCAGATCGACCCGGTTCCTTATTACGGGATGTTGGATAAAGAAACCGGTTATATTCGATTGTCGAACTTCACTGAAAATTGTACCGAAAGGGTAAAAATGGCCTTGATTGAATTAAAGGAAAAACACGGAGCGAAAACTTTGGTTTTGGACCTACGTTCAAATCCGGGAGGTTTATTGATCGAAGCAGTGAGAATTGCTAATTTATTCGTTCCGAAAGGTCAGGAAATCGTAAGCACCAGAGGGAAAGTAAAACAATGGGACAAAGTTTATACCGCATCCGAAAATCCGATTGATACAATCATGCCTATTGCTGTTTTGGTTAACCGCGGATCGGCTTCAGCCTCTGAAATTGTTGCAGGCGCCATTCAGGATCTTGATCGTGGTATGATCATCGGAACACGTACATTCGGCAAGGGCCTGGTTCAAACTACACGTGATCTGAGCTACAACGCCAAACTGAAAATTACAACGGCCAAATACTATATTCCAAGCGGACGTTGTATACAGGCACTCGACTATACCCACAGGAACGAAGATGGAAGTGTAGGAATTGTTCCAGATTCGCTGATCTCCAAATTTAAAACGAAAAAGGGACGTGTAGTTTTTGATGGCGGAGGTGTTGCCCCCGACCTGACAGTTGAAGATGAGTCTCTTAGTAACGTGGCTACCAATTTGGTAACAGGTTCTGTCATTTTCGATTATGCCACCTATTATAATAGTAAGACTGAAAAGATTGCTGCTCCAGAGGAATTTGTGATTTCACCTGAAATTTATGCTGATTTTATCCAGTTTGTTAAAGGGCAGGATTTTAAATACGAATCAAAAACGGAGTCAGAGTTGGATAATTTGCTGGAGGTAGCAAAACGCGAAAAGTACTACGACATTTCGAAAGATGAATTTGAAAAATTGAAGTTAAAACTCGGTCACAATTTGGATCAGGATATGGAACATTTCAAAAAGGAGATTTCTGAATTACTTGCAGATGAAATTGTTTCGAGGTACTATTATCAGAAGGGAGCGATAAAAGCAGCCCTGCGGGACGATTCTGATGTTAGTAAGGCTTTGGAAATATTGCATAAACCCGATGGCTATGCTGCGATTTTTGATTCAGGCAGGATTATAAAAGCCAATTAATTAGACTTTGCTTTCTTTGTATTTCGTTCAAGTTAGCGTAAAATATAAAACCCGGACAGAAAACTGTACCGGGTTTTTTATGCTTGTATTTTTATTCGATTTCTACAATCCAAAAATGTGGGGGTAAAGTAGCGCCAGTGCCAGTGTTGCGATAACAAGCATTGCCAAACCAACAAAAAACAAAACAACCCCAACTCTATATCGTTTGTTCGATTTTACCAGTTCAGTAACCGAATTGATCTTATTAATCTTGTTGACCATTTTTTGTAAAGCCATCTGATCCTTTACAATATAGTCGTAGGCTCCATATTTCATACTGTTAATAGCAATGTCAATACTATCCTGACCCGAGAGAAAAATAAACTCGACATTGGGATTTGTTTTCTTCGCCTTAATCAGTACCTCAATGCCAGTCATTCCTTCAAGAAGGTAATCCTGAATAATGATATCTGGATTTTTTGTCATGTGATTCAATGCCTCCTCTCCAGATAAATAGGATTCAACATTTGTGAATTTGTTGGTCTTGAGGTAACTAACGACAAGCTTATTATACATCTGATTGTCTTCTACGACAAAAATCAGGGGATTCTTGATGTTTTGCATGCTGTAAATATGTTTTGTCCAATAGGTTGAAAGGGTCACTCTTGATTCCATTTGATCCGTAGACTGATTATGGAATACGGAGTAACCAAATTTAGAAAAAAAAAATCGATATAATCAAGGATTACAGCTTATGATGATTGTTTTTTATTTTTTATGCAGTAAACGATAAAATTTACAACTTTGAGATCTTATTTCTGAGCAAATATTCCTATCTCAGGAGGAATGGAGATTGTAATTTAAACCTGATTTAAAATGATACTAACCATCGATATTGGAAACACAAATATTGTGTTTGGGGTTGCCGATCAAACTGAATGGGTAAAGAATTGGAGGATAAAAACTGACTGGTCAAAAACAGCCGACGAATATGAGGTGATTTTCAGGTCGCTATTCTCGGGTTCATCAATCAGTTGTACTGAAATTTCACGCATAGTTTTAAGCAGTGTTGTTCCCAGCCTGATCAGACCATTCAGGGAAATGCTGGATCACTTACTTGGATGTTCTTTGCTGTTGGTTGAGCCTTCCATTTACGATAGTTTGCCAATTAAAATAATTGACCCGTACGAAATTGGAACCGACCTGGTAGCTGACGCAACGGCTGCCTTTATTGGTTATGGAGGCCCAACGATGGTTATCGATTTCGGAACTGCACTTACATTTACAACGATCAGCCGGACAGGAGAGATACTTGGCGTGGCAATTGCCCCGGGTTTGCTCACTGCACTGAAATCACTAACAGGCAATACTGCTCAATTACACGATGTACAGCTTAGCGCACCTCCTTCTGTTCTTGGCAAAAACACCGTCCATGCCATCCAGTCGGGCATTGTTCTTGGATTTGCCGGGTTGGTCGATTCAATGGTAAGCCGTACTGAGGATGAACTTGGTGAAAAATTGACTGTCATCGCTACTGGTGGTCTTTCGGCTGTTTTGAAGAATGTTTCGTCACGAATTGAGATTATTGACGAGAACCTGACTCTGGATGGGCTGAAACAAATAGCCAAATATGTTTAGTGAAACTTTGAGGTTTAGCCTTTTTGTTGTTGATAATAAAGTTCCACTTTTGCAATCATTTCATTCTTTGCTTCTTCATCTAAAAAGCTTGCTACAAAAGAGTTTTTAGCGACCTGAACGATTTGTTCTTTCGTCAAATTTAAAGCTTCGGCCACTGCTTGATAATTTTCGTTCATGTATCCGCCAAAGTAAGCCGGATCGTCAGAATTAACGGTACCCAGCATTCCTTTTTTAAGCATTTCTGCCAACGGATGTTGGGTCATGTCGCGAACAACTTTCAGTTTCAGGTTCGAGAGCGGGCAAATAGTGAGCGGCATTTTTCGTTTCACCAGCTCATCTATCAATAGTGAATCTTCAAGCGATCTGTTACCATGATCGATGCGCGAAACGTTCAGTAAATTCAACGCTTCCCAAACATATTCTGGCGGACCTTCTTCTCCGGCATGTGCAACAGTCAAAAAACCTTCGGCACGTGCTTTTGCAAATACCCGTTCAAATTTGTTGGGCGGATGTCCTTTTTCCGATGAATCCAGTCCAACGGCAGTTATCCACGATTTGCAGGACAATGCTTCTTCAAGTGTTTGAAATGCTGATTCTTCGCTGAGGTGGCGCAAAAAACTTAGGATCAAACGGCTGCTAATCCCAAGTTCTTCGCGGCCATCTTCCAACGCGCGGTAAATACCGGATATAACTTTATCGAATGAAACTCCTCTTGAAGTATGCGTTTGAGGATCGAAAAAGACTTCAGTATGAAGCACGTTTTGAGAATGGATTTTTTGCAGATAAGCCCAAGTCAGATCATAAAAATCCTGTTCTTCAATTAAAACGTTGGCTCCATTGTAATAAATGTCTAAAAACTCCTGAAGGTTATTAAAGTTGTAGGCTGATTTTAGTTCGTCGACTGAATTGTATTTCAGTTTGATGCTGTTCCGCTCAGCAATCTTAAACATCAGTTCAGGCTCGAACGTACCTTCTATATGCAGGTGAAGTTCTGATTTTGGTAAGCCTGAAATGAAGTTTTCAATCGTAAACTGACTACTCATATTTTGAAATTCAGCAATTCAATCGTTATTTGTTCACTTTCTTCAACAGCAAATCGACCAGATTGTTTGCCGCTTTCAGGTTTTCAAAACTTTGTGGTAAATAAGTATGGTCGATGTATTCGTTGTATAACCACGGATCGCTAACTAACAGGACATAACCTTTGCCATAATTGGTTTCAGCAATGATAACCGAATTTGTTGCTTCATCTTTCAGGACAGGTTTGGCGTCCTTCGATAAAACGATTGGTGCAACTTCTTTCAAGTAAACTTTCTTTACCCCCGAAAATAAAGGATGATCAGTGAACTTGGTTTCAGCAGCCATGTCCCATTCGTGGTTGGTTACCGGATTTAAGGTAAGAGGTTGAAGATGGAATCCAAAAACTTCGGCCAATTGATTGAAATGAGTGAATTCGCAGTTGGGTCCATCGTTTCCCATCAACAAAAGAACTCCGCCTTTGCTAACCCATTTTTTCAGAAACTTGATGTCGTTGGCCTGAATGTAATTTGGATTTGGATTCTCTTTGGTGGTATCCGGATCGACAACGATGTATACATTAATGCCTTTCATGGATTTACTGTTTGGACTTGTGGCAATTGTTGAAAGTTTTGCTCCTCGTTTTTGAAACAGATCGCCTAACTGCGAAAAACCACTATTTTCCTGATCGTCCCAGGTGTAGTGAAAAATCTTGCCAGTTTTAGCATTTGTTTCGTGGTTGAACCAGTTGTCGAGGCCAACAGCTTTCTGGGCGAAGCTTCCGGTGGCCAGAGCACATAAAATAATAGAAAGTGTCAATATTTGTTTCATCGCGTTATTAATTAGAGATTTAGTAGGCTGTTTTAATTCCTAAACGGATTTGTGCAATCGATTTCATTTTTGCAAATCTACAATTATTCGGGCAAGTATACTTGAAATTTTCCGTGGAATTTACTTTTTTTCAATTCCTGTTATCAACCTCATAATTTGTTCTGAAGTTGCAGCAAGCAACTGGGCAGCATTCGCCTTCGATTCTTCAAGGCTCATGGGGCGGTTGGCAATTGCGAAAACTGAATTAAGTCCCTGTTTATAGAGTTCTGTGAGATCGCCGCTCACCATTCCAGTCATTGCAATAACCGGAACATGATGCTTTTTTCCCAGTTGAGCTACTCCGCTGATTGTTTTTCCGTAGGCAGTCTGAGTATCAATTCTTCCTTCAGCTGTAAAAACCAGCGACGCATTTTTAATCTGCTCTTCCAGAGTCGTCAGTTTGCTAATCAAATTAAATCCTGGACGCATTCCGGCTCTGCAAAAAGCCATTAATCCGGCACCCAAGCCACCGGCAGCACCGGCTCCTGGAAGGTTCGAGTAGTCGATGCCAAATTCATGAAAAAGGATTTCGGCAAAATGAGCCATATTTTTTTCGAGTATTTCTATCTCTTCAGGCGTTGCCCCTTTTTGCGACCCATAAACAAGAGTTGCTCCCGTAGGACCCAAAAGTGGATTTTGCACGTCACATGCCGCGGTGATTTTTATATTCCGGAGCAGTGGGTGGACATTGGAACTGTCGATTCGATGAAGTTGGTTCAATGACCCACCTCCCCAACCAATTGAATTGTCATTTTTATCAAGAAGCCTGAATCCAAGAGCTTGTGCCATTCCGGCGCCACCGTCGTTGGTTGCGCTTCCCCCAATTCCTATAATAATTTCAGTAAAACCTGCTTCTATGGCAGCTTTCAGGAGTAAGCCTGTTCCATAGGTTGAGGAGATCATCGGATTTCGTTCTTCGGAAGCGATTAGTTCAATTCCTGAAGTGGCTGCCATTTCAATTACGGCTGTCTTGCCATCGCCTAGAATTCCATAAAAAGATTGGATTGGTCGGTATAGTGAATCAACAGAAGGAGTCGGAATAATTCTTCCGCCAGTTGCAGAGACCAGCGCTTCAACAGTGCCCTCGCCGCCGTCGGCAATTGGAATGCAGATGATTTCGGCTTCAGGAACAATTTTTTGTATTCCTCCTGAAATTGCTGAAGCTACCTGAATAGCCGATAAACACTCTTTAAATGAATCGGGAGCTATAACAATGCGCATGGCCGAATCCAGTTTTGAATTTCAGGAGCAAAATACACAAAAAGTTTGAGCTTTCAGGTTCAAAGTTGTTTGCTTTTCGAACACTCTCAATCAAAAGCAACAGAAACAAAAACCCCATTGCTTTCGGGAACAACGGGGTTTTATATATTATAAAATGTTATTTATTAAACGAATAAGTTGCTCCATTTCTTAGGTTGGCGGCTTCTCCAGGCTCCTTTGTGGTAAACGTAACTCACGATTAATGGCAATACCGATGTCGCTTCGGCAAAAACCATTTGTTCGTCGGTTACCTGAACTTTACCCCAAGAGCTGGCTTCTTTCAAAGTTGAAGATGAACAAGCTCCATCGCGAACATCGGCAACGGTGATCTGAACAGCGTATTGGTGCATCGGAACTTCTTTTCCCAAAATTTCGGCACAAACTACGGTATCCTGGGCAAAGTTCTTTGGAACACCTCCGCCAATCATAAACAATCCGGTTACACCGGCAGCCATTTTGATTTTAGTCAGTTCCAGGAAATCGGCAACTGAGTCAATCGAGACATGTTTTGCAGGATTTTCCCATTGGTGTTTGGCCAAGCCAAAACCTGCGCTTGAGTCAGAAAATGCAGGACAGAAAATTGGAACGTTATTTTCGTAGCAAACCTGAATTAAGTTGTCTTTTTTCACTGAATTTACTGTTAGCCATTTGCCCATTTCTTTAATGAATTCGCGTGATGAATATGGTCTTTTTTCCAATGAATCAGTAATTTCTTTGATTGTTCCATCGCAATTCTGCAATTCTTCTTCGTCGATGAACGTATCGTAAATGCGGTCGATATAAAGGTCGCGCAAAATGCCATCGTTAATTTCGGTAGTGCCACGGTAATGCTTGTGCCCAAGGGCTTCGAAAAAGTCCATGTCGATAATGGACGCGCCAGTAGCAACAATTACATCAATCATATTATTTTTAACCATGTCCACATAAACCTGCATACAACCTGCGGCGCTTGTGCTCCCGGCCAGGGTCAAAATATTTGTACATTCTTTATTTTCAACCATCTTCGCCAGGATGTCGGTAGCGTTTGCAGTATCACGCGAGGTGAACGACATTTTACGCATCGCATCAATAATCGGAGTTGAATCGAATGATTTAATGTCGATGTGCTCGATGGTGTCTTTTAATAAATCTGTCTTTTTCATTCTAATCTGTTTTTTCTTTAAACGTTCTTGCTCAACCAACTGTATTTATTTAGGTATAAGTTAGATAGACTTTAACCTAAACTCAAAAAAGTTTGCGAATATAGTATAAAATATTTGGTTTGCCATTATTCGCAGTTAAAAAATTGTCAGCTTCAAAAGTGCTTCTTAGTGTCTTGAAAATGAGCATTGTTTGTTGCAATGCTTGCATACGGATTCCTTCAGCCAGGGTTCTGCTATTTATTTGCCTGAAGGCAATACCATATCTTTAAGGAAGATTTCGGCAATGTCGCTAATCGACGAATCGAGACTTCGATATTTAAACCCAATGGTGCGGATAATCTTTTCGCCTGAATATTGATTTTTTTGGTTTGTTCCTGATACCGCATCGCGTGTAATTACAGGTGGCTTTCCGGTGAAGAAACTTCCGGCTTTAGCCATTCTCCAGGCAATGTGCAATTTAATGTCAGACGCAAAGCTTCGTGGGCGGGGTTTGTTTAACCCATCTGCAATTTTATTGAAGAAATCCTGGTAGCTCATATTTCCGGCATTCAGGATGAACCGCTGTCCTTTTACCTGTTCGAACTGCTGTTCGTCCATGAGTAAAATCATAGCTTTTACCACATCGCGTACATCAACAAATCCCGAAATACCTTTGGTGTAATAATTAAGGCCTTTCCAAATCGACTGAAAAAGCTTCGGACTGCCAATTTCCCAGTTTCCGGGCCCCATAATGATGGATGGATTTACGATTACGGCTTCCAGTCCTTCTTCAATTCCGCGCCAGACTTCCATTTCAGAAAAGAATTTACTGAGCGAATAGCCTGATTTTCGTTTTGAAGGTATCCAGTAGGTTTCTTCGGTAATCTCGCTTCCATCCTGCGTTTTGCCCAACGCCGCAATGGAACTGATGTGGCAAAACCGTTTAACTCCATTGTGTATTGCAGCGTCGATCAGGTTTCCGGTACCTTTCACATTGTTGTTTAGCATGATGTCGTGATCGTCGCCATGAAAGGAAACTATAGCGGCACAGTGGAAAATACTGCTTACCCCATTTAGCGCTTCTTCAAGGCTCAGGTAATCGAGTATATCGCCTTCAACCCATTCAATTTGCGAGAATAGTTTTTCGGATTCGGGCGAATAGTAAGAAAAGATTTTTTTCACCCAGTTGGTGTTGCTTTGCTGTCTTCTCAATGCTTTTACCCGATGCCCGGAGCTGGTTAGTTCGTAAAGAAGATGCGCTCCCACGAGCCCGGTGCCACCTGTAACTAGGATCATAATGCGAATTTTTAAGTGCCTAAAGTTAATGAAAGATTAACCATTTGGCGATTGACCATTTACTATTTAAATGTTTGGAAAGGGCGAAAAAACGGGAAATAGTCAATAAATAAATCGGGAATCGGTAAACTATTGGCACTTCGAGCTTCGTTTTAGGTATTCCATGGCAACATAGGTTTTGCCCCGAATTCCTTGGCTGTAATTTTGTCAATTGGTACCAGTAAAATCCCAACATTCCGGATGGCTGGCGCATTGAATTTGAAAGGCAGATCGCTGTATTGGGTCATGAATTGTTTCACGATCCGTTCCTTTTCTTCCATGTCCTCAACAATCTCGGCAGTTCCCTCCACAATCACCGATTTCGATTTAACGCGGTAGCTGCACCCAACCAATTCGTCCTGCCAGGCCAGTTCTTCGCCCAAAGTCCAGTTGATGCATACCTTCGGGTTCTTTTTGATGGTTTCCCACATCCTCCCGAATTGGGCCGAATGAAGAATAACACGGTCGCCATCCATGGCAAAATTCAGTGGCAAAACATAGGGCACATCATCGACTGACATAGCCACATAGCAGGTTTTGCATTGCTTCAGGATGGCATCTATCTCGCTGCGGTCGTGAATGAAATGGGTTCTCATAGGATTTATTTAGCATGTCCGTTGGCTAAAGCCAAACGGCAAAGGATATGTTTTTTTAAAAGTGTGCATAAAGCTCTAACAATAATAATAAGCTCAAAATTATCTTATGATGTAATAGCGCGAAATCCATTTGTAGTTGATAATGCAGTAATAACCTCATTTAATTTTTGAAATTGAGTTTGAAGTTCTTCCCTTTTCTTATCATCGTTATTTTTGCTCGCTTCATCTATCTGAAGTGCGATTTTTGCTTGCATAACTCTTACATTTTTAGACTTATATTCTTTGATAAGCGTTGGTACAATCTCGGGTAATTTTTCGATTTCACTTTCTACATGAGAACCTCCTTTACTCCAGATTTTACTCTGAGAGTATTTGTCTACAACTATATTGCTAGCAAACTGACTAATTTCGGTATCTGAGTGCTGAGTGAAAAACTTGACTGGGTCAAAATCTTTATTGTCAACATTTTCTTCCAGTTTTGCTATAATGAACCGAATAATTGGACTCACTGAAATCAATCCATCATTCTGAAGCTCCGATAATATATAAAAGCCAACTGTGTAGGTACTTACCTGATGTGTTTCTTCATCTTCTATCTCAAATAATTCCTGATGAAAATACTTTAGTAGATAACGAACGATCTCTCGCTCTTCGGTCTCAAACGGATTGACAACTTTTCTTTCACTAACCGGAACTGCTGGTTTTGCTGCCTGAACCTGTATTTCCTGAAGCTCTTTCCGGGTATGGTCTTCTGATTGTTTGTTCTGAATTTTCCGGATTTCGGAGTACAAAACGGCTTCCTGAACATCCATCAACCGGCTGCATTCCTTGATGTAAATGGTGCGGGTGATGGTATCTGGAATAACAGAAATGGAATGAACTATTTCGTTGATCAGTTTGGCTTTCGAAACCGGATCGTTTTCAACGGATTCCATCAAAAGCTGAGTCTTGAATTTGATGAAGTCGGTTTCGTTCTTTTTGATGTATTCAGTCAACTCGCTGGCACTCATCGAACGGGCAAACGAATCGGGGTCTTCGCCGCGCGGAAGTGGCAATACTTTTACGTTGATGCCTTCTTCCAAAACCATGTCGATTCCACGAAGCGAGGCTTTGATACCGGCATCATCACCATCATATACAATGGTAATATTGGGCGAAAACCGGCGGATTAACCGGATTTGATCAATTGTCAACGATGTTCCGGATGAGGCCACCACGTTTTCGATTCCGGCCTGATGAAAGGAAAGCACATCGGTGTACCCTTCAACCAGGTAACATTTATCCAATCGGGTAATGTCGCGTTTGGCCTGATAAATTCCATAGAGCGTTCGACCCTTGTGGTAAATATCCGATTCCGGAGAATTAAGGTATTTGGCCACTTTTTTATCGTTGGTCAGTGTGCGTCCACCAAAAGCAATCACACGACCGGCCACGTTGTGAACCGGAAAAATAACCCGTCCGCCAAAACGGTCGCGCACCCAATCGTCGCGTTTAATGGTCAGCCCGGTCTTTTCCAGAAATTCCATCTTGTAGCCTTCACGAGTGGCCGCTTGGGTAAACAAATCTTTGCCATCGGGACAATATCCCAATTCAAATTTGGTAATTATATCGTCACGGATTCCCCTTTCGCGCAGGTAACTCAGACCTATGGTACGACCTTCGTTTTCCTTCAGCAGGAACCGGCTAAAATATTTTTGTGCAAAAGCCGATACGATCATCATGCTTTCGCGTTCGTCTTTTAGTGCCTTTTCTTCCTGCGATTCTTCCTTTTCCTCAATTTCGATGTGGAACTTTTTGGCCAACCACCGCAACGCGTCCGGGTAACTGAGTTGCTCCAGCTCCATGATGAAGTTCACCGAGTTGCCACCTTTTCCGCAGCCAAAACATTTAAAAATTCCTTTGGCCGGCGAAACCGTGAACGAAGGTGTTTTTTCGTTGTGAAAAGGGCACAATCCCAGTTGGTTAACGCCGCGTTTCTTAAGCGTAACAAACTCCGACACCACATCCGAAATGTGTGCCGCATCAACAATTCGCTCGATGGTAGCCTGATCAATCATTGATGCAAATGTAAAAATTTAAAGGTTGTAATTTCCCGGATTTCCCTATTGTCGGATCAAATTGTATTGCAAATCCGGATGTCGGAACTAACCACCTCATCCTGACTGTTCAGGTGAATGGTGCCTTCAAAGAAACTTTCGCCATCGAGCAGGTTGGGCATAATTTCCTGAACAAGGCTTTCCATTTGCAGGTTGAAAATATTCAGAATATCAACCCATTTCAGCCGTCCCGAAAGCTTATTTTCCAATACTCCGGAAAAGCGGGCTGATTCGTAAACGAAATAAATGATGGCTGTTTGGCTTTCATCGTCAATGGCCTTGACTACCCCGCGCAAAACGGCTTCCGAGACCTCCAGCCCGCTGGCTTCCTGAATATTCCGGATGGCGGCCTCATTCATGTCCTCCAATAAACTGATGTCGCCTTTTATTCCTGAATGTTTTCGTTTCAGCGGACCATCTTCGGCAATCTGGTGCAAAAGGATATGATCGGTTTCGTTATCGAAAATAAACGAGAGTGTTTGGATAGATGGATTACTCATTTTGCTGAAAAATCAGGGATTAAATAAATTCTGAATGATTGTCAAAGATAAAATTCATAGCTGAAGAATTCACTTTTGGAGTCAACCATTTCCTGAAAATTTTAACATTAGGAAGGACATGTATTAACCGGATCAACCGCAGGCAAATGTTTAATTCTTATCTTTGGTTTGAACAAATTGACCTGATTATGTCTGAAAACTGGATACTTTCAAGAAGAAAATTCCTCGGAATAGCAGGAACTACAGCTGCCGGATTAATGCTCTCGCCTGACTTATTTGCCCAAAGTGCAGAAAAGCCGCTACTCAGGTTTGGAATGATTTCGGATGTTCATTACGCCAATCGTGAACCTGCCGGAAATCGTTTTTACAACCAGTCGCTTACCAAAGTTCAGGAAGCTATTGACCGGATGAACCAGGAAAAACTAGATTTTTTGATTGAATTGGGCGATTTTAAAGATCAGGATGCCGTTCCGAACGAAGCAAATACATTGAAATATCTCACCGATATTGAGTCGGTTTTCCAAAGATTCGAGGGCCCCACTTACCACGTTTTGGGCAACCACGATATGGATGGAATTTCCAAACAGCAATTTCTGGAAAGGGTTGAAAATACAGGCATTTCAAGCACAAAAAGCTATTACTCATTCGATCAGGAAGGAATTCATTTTGTGGTTCTCGACGGAAATTTTACCAAAGAGGGAAAGGCCTACGATCATGGAAATTTCTCGTGGGAAGATGCAAGTATTCCGGAAGAAGAGATTGGCTGGTTAAAAACCGACCTAAAATCGAATCAGCTTCCTACTATCGTTTTCATTCACCAGATGCTCGACGATTCGAAGAGTGTGAAACAAGCTGTGCAGAATGCTGCCGAGGTTCGTCAAATTCTGGAACAATCGGGAAATGTGCTTTGCGTGCTTCAGGGGCATGTTCACGAAGAAAGATACAATCTCATTAGCGGAATACATTATTATTCGGTGAATGCAGTAATTGACGGCGATGGCCCTGAAAACAGCGCTTACATGATTGTTGATATTTTTAAGGACCGGAGCCTGAAAATCGATGGTTATCGACGGGCTACTGATCGCGAAATGACTAAATAATTTATCCGATGAAGAAAAAATTGGTCATCCTTTCCGGAGCCGGAATGAGTCAGGAAAGCGGCATCCGCACTTTTCGCGACATGGGCGGTTTGTGGGAAGAATATGATGTGACAGAGGTTGCCACTCCTGAAGCCTGGGCGCAAAACCCCATGCTGGTGATGAAGTTTTACAACGATCGCCGGAAGCAATTGTACGAATCGGAACCCAACGCCGGACACATTGGGTTAGTCGATCTGGAAAAGGATTTTGAAGTGAAAATCATTACCCAAAATATTGATGATCTGCATGAACGTGCCGGTAGTTCGTCGGTTTTGCATTTGCATGGCGAACTCAAAAAAGCACGCAGTTCGGTTGACGAATCGCTGATTTACGACATCGATGGATGGGAGCTGAAATTTGGCCAGAAGTGCGCCAAAGGCAGCCAGCTTCGTCCGCACATTGTGTGGTTCGGCGAGGCTGTTCCGGCGATGGACGATGCCATCCCCATTGTTGAATCGGCGGATATTCTGGTGGTCATAGGCACTTCGCTGAATGTTTATCCTGCTGCCGGATTAGTCAATTATGCAAAAACAGGAACCCCTATCTTTGTGATTGATCCTGAACGCCCTTCGGTCTATATTCGGAATGTGAATTACATTCAGGAGAAAGCCGGAAAAGGAGTCGAAATACTGAAAGCAAAATTAAAAGAGCTGGTATGAAACAGTTTTATCTCATCATTTCTCTGTTTATAACAACTTGCCTAAGTGGGTTCTCCCAGAAGTTTGAGGGTGGTTTACTTGTTGGGTTGAATGCCTCGCAGGTTGATGGGGATACATACAGCGGTTACCACAAACCTGGCGTTGTCTTGGGTGGATACGTTCAAACGAATATTTCTCGCACTGTTTACGCTGGAATGGAACTTAAATTCGCACAAAAGGGTAGCCGTAACATCGATTCACTGGCCATTCAAGGACAGATAAAATACATTATGCGGCTCAATTATGTCGATCTTCCCGTTTACCTTGGGATTCGTACCAGTGAGCGAATATCTCTTTTGATTGGTGTGTCGCCCGGATATCTGATTCGTGGAATCGAATACAACGATTACGGAAAATTGACCGAACAAGACCAAAATGCGTTCAGTGAATTTGATCTCCAGGGATTATTAGGTTTTCGGCTCCAACTTACGAAGCGGCTTTTTGTTGATTTGCGCGGGGCATATTCTGTTTTACCTATCCGCAAACAGAAAGGCGATCCACTTTGGTACTGGAAAAGCAACCAATTCAATAATTTGCTAAGTACGACAGTTCTTTATCGGCTAGATTTTTGACGAATTTGCCGGTTTAGCATCAGCTTCCTGACTTTTCAATTTGCGCAACACTCATTTTGTTACATCAGCAATTAAAGAGCTGATCTGAGTTATTGCATCATTTTGAATTATTAACAATGTTTATTATATTTGCACCGTTAATATTTCAATACAATTATCATGAAAAACAAAGATGTTCAGGAAAAGCGAATGAGAGGGTATTTTATTCAGGCAACAAAAGAGATTCTAAAATCGGAAGGAATAAAAAGTGTGAATGTTCGGTCTGTTGCAGATCGTGCCGGATATTCGTATACAACTATGTACAATTATTTTAAAGACCTGAATGAATTGGTATTCTATTGTGTCGAAGATTTTTACAACGAATGCCGGGAGTTTGCGGAAGAAAGAACAGCCGAGATTCCTGAAGGGAAAGAGAAACTGAAATTAAAAATTGCGGCTTATGCCAATTATTTTATCGAATATCCGGGAATTTTCGACTTATTTTTTCTGGAACGTATGGGCGATCTCCGTCAGAAAGAATCGTCAATCGATTTAATCAGTTTGTCGCTTGATAAGATTTGTGATGCCCAATGGGCCTACTGTTTAGATCACGACTTGATTCAATTTAAGGATGCCGACCTGATCAAAAGCCAGGTCAGATATACCATTGTTGGATTGCTGTTGCTTTACCTCAACCGGGTGACCCCAACCACTTATTCGATATTTATGCAGCGGTTAGATTCACAGATCGATACGATTATTGGCTAAAACACGCTTAAAACAGAGGCATTCCTCAAAAAGGAGTGCCTCTGTTTGCTTTTGCCTAAACTTTATCAAGCAAAACGGTAAAATGCCGCATGATAGATGCTTCTTTCCGGATAAGCAGGCCAGTCCGGATTTCGTCGCGGATGGCAAAAATGTTTTTCAGCCCGGCAGCTACTACGTCCATGTGGTTGTTTGAATAGGTACGGCGTGGGATAGCCAGACGCAAAAATTCAAGTTTTGGATATCGGTTATCGTTCGTTTCCGGATCGCGGTCGGCCAGTAAGGTTCCTACTTCAACGCCTCGAACGCCAGCTTCAAGATATAGGATAATGGCAAGCGTTTGAGCAATGTATTCTTCTTTGGGTACGTGCGGCAAAAACTTCTTGGCATCAACAAAAACCGCATGTCCGCCAATGGGCTGTTGAATCGGTATTCCGTATTCCATCAGCTTGTTCCCAAGGTATTGAACCTGCTTAATCCGGGTGTCCAAGAAATCATTGGTAGTTACCTCATCGAGCCCAACAGCCAGTGCATTCATGTCACGTCCGGCCATTCCTCCGTAGGTTACAAAGCCTTCGTACATGATGTTGAACGTGGAGGCTTTATCGTACCAATCGATGTTTCGCATAGCCATAAAACCGCCAATATTTACTGCTCCGTCCTTTTTGCTGCTCATGGTCATTGCATCGGCATAGGTGAACATTTCGCTCACGATTTCCTTGATTGTTTTGGAGCAATATCCTTCTTCGCGTTGCTGGATAAACCAGGCATTTTCGGCGAAACGGGCCGAATCGAAAATGACTGGAACACCATATTCTGTAGCCATTTCTTTCACCGCTTTTAGGTTGGACATCGAAACGGGTTGTCCTCCGGAAGAGTTGCAGGTAATAGTCATGATCATTGCCGGGATATTCTTTTCGGGCTGAAGCTTAAACACTTTTTCGAGCTTGGCAAGGTCAACATTTCCTTTAAACGGGAAAATACTATCAGTATCAAAAGCCTCGTCAATGGTACAATCGATGGCTTTTGCCTTACGGTATTCGATGTGGCCTTTGGTGGTATCGAAGTGCGAATTTCCGGGAACCAGGTCACCTTCTTTCAGCAAAACCGAAAACAAAACATTCTCGGCAGCCCGTCCCTGATGAGTTGGCAGGAAATGTTCGAACCCGAAGATTGTCTGTATTTTTTCTTTCAAATGATAGTAGGACGACGATCCGGCATAACTTTCGTCGCCGGTCATGATGGCGGCCCATTGGCGGTCGCTCATGGCTCCGGTGCCACTGTCGGTGAGTAAGTCGATAAAAACCTTATCGCTGCTCAGGTTGAAAAGGTTGTAATTGGCGTCGGCAATCCATTGTACGCGTTGCTCTCGGGTTGAACGGTAGATCGGTTCCACCATTTTGATTTTATAGTTTTCGGCAAATGGTAAATTCATAGGAATTAATATTAAGGTACACTTTTAATCAAGCATCTTTCGATGTACATTAAAAATGAACAGATTTTTGATAAAAGAATAGAAATGAGGGCTGTCAGACTAACAGCAAAAAGAAGTTAAGCGGCAAATCCGTCCCTGTTTTTCAGGTTCAGGAAAAGATGGTTGAATAGGGCGGCTACTAAGTAATATTGGATAGTTGCATTCATAAATGAATGGTTTATATTCTGCGAAGGTATAAAACCATTTTTTGATTTCCATGAGTATTTGTCAGGTTTCTAGGAGAAGGATTCAATCAATCAGGCAGTCGCCAATGTTGCAATACTTACTCGTGCATCGGTTTTTGAAAGGATGGAGGTTGCACAGGCTTCGAGCGTTGAGCCGGTAGTTACGACATCGTCGATCAGTAAAATGTGTTTTCCGGAGAAAGCTTCCGGATCGGAAAGTACGAAAATGCCTTCAACGTTCTGCCAACGCTCGAATCGGTTTTTTCGTGTTTGCGTTTCGGTGGCTGTTACCCGCTTTAGGTTATTGGCCGAAAGTTCTTTGTTTGTCTGTTTTGCAATTCCGGAAGCAATCCACCAGCTTTGGTTATAGCCGCGTTTCTTCTCTTTCAGCGGATGCAAGGGAACCGGACAAATCACGTCGACCGATGAAAATTCGGGCGATTGCATTAGGTCAATGCCAAAATGTTTTCCGATTTCCTCGCCAAGCTCATTCATCCCTTTATATTTTAGGTTATGGAGCAGTTTTTGGTACTGGCTGCCTTTGCTGAAATAGAAAAACGATGTGGCTGCTTCGATTTGAACCCTTCCGTAGAAAAGTTGGGCAACCGGATTGTTTGGATCGTGATGAAAATTGGTTCGTGGAATGTGGTGCAGGCATTGTAAACAAATCCATTGTTCCTGCTCAATTAGTTTATCGCCGCAAACCACACAGATCCGGGGAAACAGTAGCTCGGTCAGGTAAAATAATATGGGAGTTTTCATTTCAGTTTCGCGGCTGGTTATTAATTGGATTGGAATTCTAATAAATTTACAAAAAGTTAGGATAAATTAAGTGGGTTTTGGCCAACAATTTTCTATTATCCACAAGACTTCACAGTTGCACCCTTTCAATCTTTTATAAATTTAGCGAATGAAATCGACACTTTTTTTGAGTTCATAAGCTATTCTGCTATACATTTGTAATTGGATTCCGAATGCAAATTTTAAGTGAAAATTTCAAGCCATAAAAAATCATTGGTTGGAGGTTGTCGTTGTGGGGGAAAAGTTGTAATCGTTCAGGAAAGAAATTAATAAAGGCGAATATGAGTAGCATTATTAGAGTAGATGGTTATAATCTGACTGATGATTCGGGTTTTATGGATCGCCAAAACCACATGACCCCTTACTTAAAGGAAAAGATTCAGGATCTGTATTTTGATATTCATAAAGGAAACAAATCTGTTATTCCCCTTATCCTGAAGCTTATCCAGAAGTTCCCGAAAAATCCGCAATTAAAAAACTGTTTAAGTATTGCTTACAATAATCTGGGTGACATTGAGAAAAGTGAGGAAGTAAACCGATGGGTGTTGAAAGAGCATCCGGATTATGTGTTTGGAATTTTAAACATCGCCGCTGCGTATTTTCATCACGATGAATTAGATAAAATTCCCCAACTTTTGGGTGAAAAGATCGAATTAAAAGATTTATATCCAAATCGCGATGTTTTTCATGTAGGCGAATTTACAAGTTTCACCAAATTTGCCATCCAATACTTTTTTGAAACAGGAAACTTGGAGCTTGCTGAATTGAGGCTAAATTTATTGGATGAGTTGTTTCATGACCATCAGGATACCAAAAGCGCTAAGGATTGGTTCCATCTTCGGTTACTTGAAAAGGGAATCAGAGGGCTTAACCCAGAAAAGGCTCAGAATATAATTGTTAAGCAAAGCACTTTTTCAGAAGAGCAAACAAGAGAAAATCCGATTTTTGTTCATCATGAAATCTATTGTCTTTACGAATTTGACCTAAGCATTCCACGTGTCTTTATTGAAAACATACTTGCACTTCCCCGGACAACTGTAATAGCTGACCTGGAACTGGTTTTGAATGATAGTATTTCGAGATACCGTTATTTCGAAGAGTTTTTTGAAAAAGAAGGTATCGGTGAGGATCGACTGACATTTCCGCTTCATGCCATATTGTTGCTTGGAGAATTAAAATCGAAAGAAAGCCTAAGCCTAATTTTGAAATTCCTTTCGTTTGAAAACGACTTTCTTGTATTTTGGCTTGGCGATCACAAAACAGAAACAATTTATGAGCCAATCTATTACCTTGGAGAGTCTCAGCTTGATCAGCTTAAAGCATTTATGTTCAAGCCAAATGTTGATACTTATGTGAAAACCTCGGTATTAACAGCCGTTCAGCAAGTCTACTTTTATCAGCCCCACCGAAAAAATGAGATAATCCATTGGTACGATGATGTGATTGATTATTTTATTGAAAATGCAGGCGATGAAAATCTTAACAGCAGCGAACTGTTGGCATTTATAGTATCAGACATTACTGAAATCAGGGAAAAGCGACTTTTGCCCGACATTGAGCGATTGTTTCGAATGACTTATGTTTGTGAAGGAATTTGTGGCCCAATTCAGAAAGTTCGAACTGAGTTTGAAAAAGAAGGGAATAATCAAGAATCGAAACAAGATTTACTGGATATTTTTAACCGGTATCTTGGATTTATTGGCACTTTCCTTCCCAAAAAGAAGAAGCCTGGGAAAAGTTTCTCCAAAAACTCAATAAACTTCCCACTGGATCATAATTCGGAGATGTACATGAAAATTGGGCAGGATGATCCTTGCCTGTGCGGAAGTGGGAAAAACTTTAAGGACTGCTGCATGAACAGGCTGAATTGAAAGCTTTGATGATATCTGTTTTGCTGAAAAGTATTAACATATATATTATCAATGGATTTTTTTATTTTGAGTCGTTCCGTCAAAATCTACCCCAACGGAAGTATTTTTGAATGATGATTAACTATTGCACTGTGTATATTCTGACAGGTTATTAAGTAAATCCCCAGCATCCTTGGTGAAATAGCATTAAAGAGATTATAATAGTATATTTTTTTTGTAACTTAGTAATAACAAAAGGATATAACATTGTATTGGAGAATCTGCAAAAATGGTTTTCCTTATAAACTTTGCTCAACTGAAACTCTCAACAATTAGTAGCCAAATTGGTGGTTAGTAATTGTTTTATTATTCCTTCCAGCTGCGTCGGCACCTAAGCTGAAAACTCTTTGGCAGAGGCGGATTAAAAACATCCGTACTGTTTATTTGGTACAGATTTCTGATTGTAAAATAGACTATTATTAATTCCTACCTAAAATGAAAAATCTTATCAATGCCCTAATGATTGTATTATTCTTAATGTCCAATCCCGGATATCCGCAATGCCATGTTCAAACGAGTAAAAGTCCAAATGGTGGGACATTTAAATATTTGAATTCTGAAATTGTTGGTAGTGGCATCGGTTGTGAATTAGGGGTTTCTATTTCATCAAATGGACCCAATTATTTTTTCAACACCAATGTCAAATATGTAAAAAGGGCAGTCAAGTCGGGTGGAACTCTTATTGTAGGTTTGAAAAATAATCAATCTTTGAGTTTGAAACTTTATAATTGTCAAATTGCCAATGCAAAAAAACCAGAGATTGTTATGGGTGTTTATTCCCTAACTCAACATGATCTTGAAAAGCTCAAAGAATCGCCTATTGAAAAAATTGTTTATGAGGAAGTAGGAGGAAATCATCAGAGTATTACCTTATCTACGAATTTTGATGTGGCGGTACGACATATAAAATGTTTAGAATAGTCTATCGGTCATGATATTAAAAATGAATCTTTAACCGATAAAATGCGATACATCTTTCTCTGGTTAGTTTGGTCCCACTTGCACTGATGTCTGTAGATGGTATGTATGAAAAAAGGCAGCAGTAACTTAATGTAACTGCCTGATTTTTACGATGGCTCAGCTTGGCTTGATCCAGTGGTTTCCTGATATGAGTATTAAGACTGCCTTTTTCTCTCATTTTCTTCTGTTTTCATTAGTATATTGTAGGGTGAAAAGAGGCCGTCTCAAATTTTAATTTGAGACGGCCTCTTCTAATTATCAGTTTATAGACAGGAAATTGCGGGGATAAATTAAAACCTAAAAAGATTAAATCTGTTTTCCTGAATGTTGAAGACCAATAGTTTTCCACTGATGACTTCACCGCACCCGGTAATCATTTTGATGATTTCGCTTGCTTGAAGTGTGCCGGCGATTCCTGGCAAAACGCCCAACAAACCAATTTCATTTTCTTTGTAAACCCCGTCTTTTGGAACATTGGGGTACAAATCGCTGAAGGCGGGTCCGCCCTTGTAATTAAACACACTTATTTGTCCTTCATAATTTAAGACCGATGCAAATGCCAGTGGTTTATCCAATTTTGCTGAAACTTGTCCGATAAGTGCCCTCGTTTTATAATTATCAGTACAATCTGCGATTACATCGTAATCCTGAAAGAGTTTTTCTGCATTTTTGTCGTTGAGTCTCCAGTCAAATAGTTGGATTTCAATTTCAGGATATAAAGCCGATAGCTTTCGGGAAGCCACTTCCACCTTTTTGAAACCCACTTCAGCAGTTGTATATAAAATTTGGCGCTGAAGATTTGAGATGCTTACCACATCGTCATCAACAATACCAATAAGCCCAATTCCGGCGGCAGCCAGGTATATCAGCAATGGACTTCCAAGGCCACCGGCTCCAATAACTAAAACCCGGGCATTTTTTAGTTTCTCCTGACCTTCCTTCCCAATTTCTGCCAGCGAAAAGTGACGGGTAAATCTTGACAAATCGTCGTTATTCAGCTTTCTCATGTTGGTGATTGTGTTCATGCTCGTCCTTGTGGGTTACGCAATCGCAGTTTTGCCCCCACGCGCTGGTTCCGTCGGCAAAAAACTCATGTTTCCAGATTGGCACTTCATTCTTTACCCTGTCGATGATGTATCGATTGGCATCGTAGGCTTCCTTTCGGTGACCGGAACCGGTGACGACAACAACTGCACATCCGCTAATTTCAACCCGCCCTAAACGGTGAACACAAACAGCCTGGTTCAGGTTGAATCGCGAAATGGCTTCATCAATAATCTCATCAATCATTTTATTTGCCATGGGTTCATAAGCCTCATATTCAAGATGCGTAACTTCCCTGCCTTTGTTATTATCTCTTACTTCGCCACTAAAGAGTACTACTGCTCCGCTGTTTGGATTTCGAAATCCATCGAAAAGTTCACTGTAATTCAGGTCGGTATGTTGTAAGTGTTTCATTGTGTTTAAAGTTTAACCTCCACTTGATGGCGGAATCAGGAATATTGTATTTTCAGGTTTTAACGGTTCGTCCAACGAAATAAATTTTTCATTTACAGCAATTCTGCAACTCGATAAAATTTCGATGGCTTCAGGGTTGATTGCTTTCAATTCGTCAATGACTTTCAAATAACTGGCTTCGGATTCAACCTCAACGGTTGTTTCGCTCCCAAAATACTTCCTAAGCCCTGCAAAGCAGATTATTTTAATCGCTCTTTTATCCATTTTTATCCTCCTATGTTTCTCATTGATAATTCACTCCCATGAAATTTAACCGGCTGTTTGAGCCGCAGCAATTCGCTCAGTTTTTCAGCCAACAGAAAGTCGTTGTCAATATATGCTGAAAGTTTTTCGCCGTGCGCATTGCTGAGACAACCATAGAAAATACCGTTGCTATCCATCCTTAGCCGATTGCAATCATGGCAGAACGGTGTTGATTCGTTGGCAATAATTCCGAAAGTTCCACCACTGGAGGTGCGCCAGTAATGCGCTGTTTCTGCATGTTCCCGCTGAATGTTTAGAATCGCGTATTTCTCCTGAATGACAGACAGTATTTCTTTTTCAGAAAAGAAAAGATCGTTTTCCGAATGGTACAAATGCCCCATTTTCATCAACTCAAGAAAGCGTATTTTAAGTCCCAAACCGATGGCGTAATCGAGCAGTGGAATGATTTGAGAATCGTTCTTTCCACGCATGATAACGGCGTTTAATTTCACATTCATTCCCGCTTTTACAGCAGCTTCAATTCCGGAGAAAACCCTCGATGTATTTGGATGACGCGAAATCCCATTGAAAATATCCGGATCGATTGCATCAACGGAAATATTGATGGATCTGACACCGGCATCAAAAAGTTTGGAGGCTTTTTCTTTTAGGTAATAAGCATTCGTGGTAAGCCGAATGTCGGAAATCCCAATTTCTTGGATGTGATTGATCAACGGGAAAAGGTTACTATACAGCAGCGGTTCTCCACCGGTTAACCGTATGCTTTTCAGCCCCGTTAAACGATGTACCGCTTCAATTAGTTTTGTAAACTCATCCGGGGTAAGCGGCTGGCCGGCTGTTGGATTTTGGATTGTCTTTACGTTCCCGAAATCCTCGCTGACACAATACACACACGAAAAGTTACAATCATTCAGTAAACTTATCCTCAGTTTTTCGAATCGCCTTCCCAGATTATCTTCAAGCTTTATCATACCTAATTTAACCAATTTTGCAATGATTTGTTCAGCCATTTCGGTTGCAATAAAAGAACCATTTCGGTGAAAGAGGCCGAATTCTATTACTTGGCCTGATCATTAAAAACAATGTATTTCAAAAAGCATAATAACAAATGCAAGAATAGTTCTAAAAGATAGCTTTTCGTGAACTAAATGGATTTTCTCCTTGTTATGCTCTTGAATCAGAAATTCTTATCGGATTTTATTCTCAACTATTTGTTTGATTTTTATAAGTTTTTTAGCCTTATACGCCTAAAATTTCAGATTTTAAAACTCCTAATACTATGGCCATATTTAATTTAAAAATTAACAGAAAAGAATTTCAGGTAGATGTTGATCCTTCGACTCCGATGCTTTGGGTCCTCCGGGATCACTTGAACCTGGTGGGTACCAAATTTGGATGTGGAATGGCACAATGCGGTGCCTGCACCATTCTTCTGAATGGAGAGGCTGTGCGCTCCTGCATCACTTTTGTCGATTCAGTAGGCGACAAGCAAATTACAACCATCGAAGGGCTTTCTGAAAATGGTGACCATCCGCTTCAACAGGCATGGATTGAACATGATGTTCCGCAATGCGGTTATTGCCAAAGTGGACAAATAATGAACGCTGCGGGATTGTTAAAAGCGAATCCTCATCCGACTGATGAAGAAATTGAATCAGCCATGAATGGCAATATTTGTCGTTGTGGCACCTACACCCGGATCAAAGCAGCCATAAAAACTGTAGCCAATTCTTAATGGACTTTTCATTTCAGGTTCGTTAAAATTTTCTTTGTTCATCAATGAATAGAATCTAAAATCACGAAACATGACAATTGTAAAAACGACATTCAATAGACGTTCCTTCATAAAAAGTTCTTTGTTAACCGGCGGAGGACTGCTGATTGGTTTTAACTGGCTGGCAGCATGCAACACTGCTGATGCGACAAGGGGTCAAACTATTCCTGACGAATGGTTCAAAATCAACGGTTATTTAAAGATTGGTGAAAACGGCGTGGTAACCATCCTATCGCCTAATCCTGAAATCGGCCAGAATGTAAAAACCTCCATGCCCATGATTGTAGCCGAGGAACTGGATGTGGACTGGAAAAACGTGCTGGTTGAACAAGCCCCGTTGAATACTGCCATTTTTAACCGGCAGTTAGCCGGAGGAAGTGATTCGATCAGGCAAAGCTGGCCCGGGCTTCGAATGGCGGGCGCTTCAGCGCGAAAAATGCTGATGGACGCTGCTGCAAAAAAATGGAATGTACCGATTGCAGAAATTACAACCGAACTTGGCATACTGTATCATAAAAGCAGTGGCAAAAAAACCAGTTACGGAGAAGTAGCTTCAGCAGCAGCTCAACTACCAGTTCCGAAGGAGGTGAAATTGAAGGATCTAAAAGATTTTAAAATTATAGGATCTTCCAAAAAGAATGTGGATGGGCATAAAATTGTAACTGGCCAGCCCTTGTTTGGCCTCGATTATAAAAAAGACGGAATGCTCATTGCCATGATCGTCCATCCTCCGGCTTTTGGCATGAAGCTGAAATCGTTCGATGCGACGGAAGCAAAAGCCAAGCCCGGAATTAAGGATGTTTTCAGCATTAAAACATACAACGATGACTATAAGCCACAGTGGTGCGATACCACTTCGTTCACTGAATTGGTGGCTGTTGTCGGGAACTCAACCTGGGAAGTAATGAGCGCCAAGGCGTATTTAAAAGTCGAATGGGAACCTTTTGCTGACTATAAAGTTGCGATGGCTGGTTGGGGAGGGGATCAGCAGATCACCGTTCCCGCCGGGCTGGAAAGCACTGCCGATCACAACGTAAAAATGAAGGCTGCAGCTGCCCAAACGGGAAAAATTGAACGAAGAGACGGCAATCCGGAAGAAGCTTTTAGAAATGCTGCGAAGGTGATTGAACGAACCTATACAGCACCATTCCTGGCGCACACTCCGATGGAGCCCATGAACTTTTTCGCCGATGTAACAGACGACAATGCAGTATTAGTTGGCCCAATTCAATCTCCGGAATATATGGAAAAGACCTTGTCGGCACGGTTGGGTTTGCCACTGGAAAAAATTGACATTCAGATGACCCGTATGGGAGGTGGCTTCGGACGGCGTTTGTACGGGCACTTTATGGTGGAAGCCGCGTTGATCTCGCAAAAAATGAAAGCACCCGTTAAACTGATTTATTCTCGCGAAGATGAAATAACATTTGGCATTTATCGTCCGGCTTATCATGCCTTGTATCGCGCAGCGCTCGATGCCAACAATAATCTCATTGGCTTTCACGTCAAGATGGGAGGTGTTCCTGAAAATGCACTCCATGCCAACCGGTTCCCTGCCGGAGCGGTCGATAACTATCTGGCCGAAAGCTGGGCAATTGAATCGAACATTAGCGTTGGGGCAATGCGAGCGCCCGGCTCCAACTTCAATGCCGTGGCCGAGCAGTCGTTTCTGGACGAAGTAGCTGAGGCGGCAGGCAAAGATCCCATCCAGTTTCGGCTCGATCTTCTGAAACGGGCAAAGGAAAATCCAGTGGGTGAAAAAAACGATTACGATGCTGCCCGTTATGCTGGGGTACTTGAACTGGTGCGCGAAAAATCAGGCTGGGGAAAAAATTCAGCCGGGAAAAATCGCGGGGTTGCAGCTTATTTCTGTCATAGTTCATATGTGGCCAATGTGGTAGATGTCACGGGTGATAAGGATACGCCTGTCATTCAAAAAGTGTATGCTGCTATTGATTGCGGTATTGTTGTGAACCCGGATGCCGCAATTAACATGACAGAGGGTGGCATTGTGGATGGCATTGGTCAGGCGATGTATGGCCAGCTCACTTTTACTAAAGGTCAACCGGATCAGGATAATTTCGATTCATATCGCTTGGTCCGGCATGCCGAAGCCCCCAAAGAGATTGAAGTCCATTTTGTTAAAAATGACATTCATCCAACCGGGCTTGGTGAACCGCCTTATCCTCCTGTGATGGGGGCATTGGCGAATGCGTTATACAAAGCAACCGGAACCCGCTATTATCATCAGCCCTTTATTAAAAACAGTTTCGGGTAATGTAAAAGGATAGTTTATCCGCTACGCGAAATTAAAATGCTAAATCTAAAATATACTACAACACTTTATCCGCTAAGCGGAAATTTCTCCGTAGGAGATATAGTGTTGTAGAAGAAACAAGCCACTGGGAAAGCGTACCTCGTAGAGGTTCTACAAAATGAGGGTTTAAGCTTTTTTTTAGTATCGAATAACTTATAATCCTGAATTATCTATGACTCACGAAATACAGATGTTGTTTCAGACCCTAAAAAGCTGGCAGGAAATCGGCAAAAAAGCTGTTTTTATATCAGTAGTTGCACTCGAAGGTTCTTCCTATCGTCGTCCCGGTGTTTGCATGATTATGAGTCAGGACGGAGAAATGGTTGGGGCTGTGAGCGGTGGTTGTGTCGAAACTGAAATTGAACGGCAGGCACAGCGTGTTTTCCAGACTGGCAAGGCCAAAGTAATTGTTTACGACGGACGTTTTCGAATCGGCTGCGAAGGTATTATTCATATCCTGATTGAGCCGGTTTCTATCTCCGACGAACTATTTTCAGCATTCGAAAAACAAGTTGGAAACAGGTTGTCTATCCAAATGGAAGCTTGGTTTTACTGTGAAGTGGGAGAATATGGCGATGTGGGTACAATGGCGGTTTTGAATGGGAAAAAATATGCTCTGAATCCTTCATTTACAATTGACCTGGTTGCGCAGCAGGAATGTTTTTCGCAAACCTTAAAGCCGCTTTTTCAACTCTTCATTTTTGGCGCCGAACACGATGCCGTTCAGTTATGCCAGGCGGCCAAACTGCTAGGTTGGAAAGTTACAGTGGTTGCCTCACCTGACGAATCGAAATCATGCGAATATTTTCCGGGAGTCCATTCGCTTATTTCTCCAACCTTCGATACGATCGACACATCTGAAATTGATGAACAAACAGCCGTGGTATTAATGACACACAGCTTTAACAAAGATGTCCAGTACCTGATGGCCTTGAAAGATACCCAGCCTGCATATCTTGGACTGCTTGGATCGAACAACCGGAGGGAACGCGTTCTTTCAATGCTGCTCGATTATATGCCCGATATTTCAACTGATTTTCTGGAACAGATCCACGGACCTGCCGGAATCAGCGTTGGCGCCGAAAGCGCTTCAGAGATTGCAGTGTCAATTCTGGCCGAAATATTGAGTGTAATTCGTCGCCAGAAACCCATTGCCCTGAACGAGAAAATAGGTTCAATACATGGCTAAAATTCGAATTCTACTTTTGGCTGCCGGTGGTTCAATCCGAATGGGACAACCCAAACAATTGTTGCCATGGGGAAGGCAAACGCTTATAGAATATCAGATTCAGACTCTTTTGCAAACAGGCAAATCTGTAATTGTTATTTTGGGTGCCCATGCTGACCGGATTTCACCAGTTGTTGAAAAATTCCCTGTTACTATTGTTGTAAATGACACCTGGGAAAGCGGCATGGGCGGTTCAGTTGCCTCCGGAATAACAAAATTGGAACAAACGGAAGCAGATGTTGATGGAGCTTTAATAACTCTGGTTGATCAGCCATTGATACCGTTGAGTCATTTTGAGGAAATGTTGAACGCTTTTGAAAAAGGGTGTCAACAAATAGTTGTTTCTTCTTCAAAAGAAGGCTGGCTTGGAGTTCCAGCGCTTTTCGACAAGTGCTATTTCAGCGAACTTCGAAACCTTCAGGGAGAAAAAGGAGCCAAAACTTTAATTCAGCAATACCCAAACCAAATTAAAGCATTGGAGTGCGATGAAATAATAAGAGATATTGACACTTTAGAGTCATATCAGGACTTATATCAGAAACACTTCAACTGAGAGTAGAATAATGATACCCAATTTTTTAATTACCTGAGAATAGCTCAGTGATTATACAATTTGTTGTCATTTGGGATGATAAAAGCCAATATAGAGAATGCCTTTCAGGTTTTCGTAAAAGCAAAAACGCATGGAATCAATGATTTCAAGCGTTTTTGTCAATTTTACTTCTTATCTGGCTCTCCAGGTAGTCCCGATAGCTATCGGGATTGAACTTAAGACTTATGGATATTGAATTTTTAATTTGTCAGCGATTTCCGGATATTCTTTAATGTTCCGGATATACTTTCGGATTTTCGTTTTTTTGGAATGAAATAATTCCCAATCATTAGTTCTGGTGTAAATGAATCAACAAATTGTTTTTCCAAATGTAAAAGCAACCGTTCATTTAGATTCTGAGTTTGTCCGATATAAAACCTATCCAAAATCTTGCTGTAGAGTATATAAACTGAATGTCCTATACCTAAAGGTACAAAAAAAGGCCAGATTTTTATCTGACCTTTGGGTGCTCTCCAGGTAGGACTTGAACCTACGACCTACGGATTAACAGTCCGCCGCTCTAACCAACTGAGCTACTAGAGAATTTATCTCGGCTTTCGCCTTTATCGTGAACGTTTTGCTTTTAAAGCGTTGCAAAAATAGTAGCTTTTCCGAAAAGAAAAAATATTTTTGCAAAAAAATATTTTCATGAAACCATTTACTGGCGCTCAAATCAAGAAAAAATCGGTTCTCGGAATCGGGAATGCCCTCATCGACGTTTTGATTACCATCACGGATGATGCTGTATTACAAAAATTTGGACTTCCCAAAGGAAGCATGACTTTAGTGGATGCAATTCTTTCAGCCGAAATAAAAAAGGAAACAAAAAATAGTACGCGAAGTATTCAAACGGGTGGTTCTGCTGCCAATACAGTGCATGGAATTGCTAAACTGGGAGGCCAGTGTGGTTACATAGGCAAGATTTCGGAAGATGAATTTGGTAACTTTTATCTGGAAGATTTCAGGAATAACAACATCAACACTCATTTCTTTTATTCTGAAACCGGAACAGGACACGCAACCGGATTAATCAGCCCTGATTCGGAGCGTACTTTTGGTACCTATCTGGGAGCAGCCATGGAATTGACTGCCGAGGAAATGACCCATGAAATCTTTCGTGATTATGGAATCTTGCACATCGAAGGGTATTTGGTGCAAAATCATGCGTTGATTGAAGCGGCCATGAGCATTGCCAAAGAAAATGGCCTACTGGTTTCGATCGACATGGCAAGTTTTAATATTGTGGAAGCTAACATTGATTTTCTTCACCGTATCATTCGAGAATATGTCGATATTGTTTTTGCCAACGAGGAGGAAGCAACGTCGCTGACAGGTAAAAACCCGGAAGAAGCATTACTCGAAATTGCAGAAATGTGTTCTATCGCCGTTGTAAAGTTGGGAGTTCAAGGTTCTATGATTAAATCGGGCGATCGCATCATTCGTATTGATGCTATTTCGGCAAAAAGTATTGATACAACCGGTGCCGGTGATATTTATGCCGCAGGCTTTCTATATGCGTTGACTGAAAATCTCGATCTCGAAGTAGCCGGGAAAATTGGTTCATTATTGGCCGGGAATGTGGTTGAAATAATAGGAGCCAAAATAACGGATGAAACGTGGAATGAACTTCTTCCTCAAGTTGAATTGCTGAAAAAGAGTTGAGGCTTCATTTAGAATCTTAAATTATTCTAACCTGACCCGAGTTTTATGGGGGGCTTCAGTAATATCAACTATAAAAACATATTTTTGTAAACATTAAAATCAGCAAACATCATACAGCATGAAACGATTAAAAATCAAAGAAATCCTGAAAGGAGAATTGATTGGACAACAAGTAGTTGTCAAAGGTTGGGTACGAACCAAACGTGGCAGTAAAAATGTCAATTTTATTGCGTTAAACGATGGTTCAACCATTCACAATCTTCAGGTAGTTGCCGATGTTGAGAAATTGGGTGAAGAGTTGCTGAAAGATATTAATACTAGTGCTGCGTTAGGAATTACCGGCGAATTGGTCGCGTCTCAGGGAAGCGGTCAGGCGGTTGAGTTAAATGCAACTGAAATCATAATTTACGGCAAATCTGATCCGGATAAATACCCGATTCAGCCTAAAAAACACAGCCTCGAATTTTTACGCGAAAATGCTCATTTGCGCTTCCGCACAGCCACTTTCAGTGCGGTTTTCCGCATTCGCCATGCCATGGCTTTTGCCATACACAATTATTTCAACAGCAAAGGTTTTGTGTATCTGCACACCCCAATCGTTACCGGATCGGATGCTGAAGGCGCTGGGCAAATGTTCCGTGTTACCACACTTGACGCCAAAAATCCACCGCTTTTGGAAGACGGATCCATCGATTATTCTCAGGATTTCTTCGGGAAAGCGACCAACCTGACAGTTTCCGGACAGTTGGAAGGCGAGCTGGGAGCAACTGCTTTAGGTGAGATTTATACTTTCGGACCAACATTTCGCGCTGAAAATTCGAATACCGCCCGTCACTTGGCTGAGTTCTGGATGATTGAGCCTGAAATGGCATTTTACGAACTTCAGGACAACATGGACTTGGCTGAAGATTTTCTGAAAAGCCTGATCAAATATGCGCTCGACAATTGCATGGATGATCTGGAATTCCTGAGTAAACGTCTTCAGGAAGAAGAAAAGAACAAACCAATGGACGAGCGTTCGATGGAACTTGTTGAAAAACTTCGTTTCGTTTTAGAAAACGATTTTATTCGTTTGCCTTATACCGAAGCCATCGAAATACTGAGAAACTCGAACCACTACAAAAAGAATAAATTTCAGTATCCGGTTGATTGGGGCACCGATTTACAGAGTGAACACGAACGCTACCTGGTTGAAAAACATTTCAAGAAACCAGTTATCCTGATCAACTATCCAAAGGAAATTAAGGCTTTCTACATGAAACAGAATGTTGATGGGAAGACGGTTGCTGCAATGGATGTGTTATTCCCCGGAATTGGCGAAATCATTGGAGGTTCACAGCGGGAAGAAGACTTGGATAAACTAGTTACCCGCATGGATGAAATGGGCGTTCCTGCGCACGAAATGGATTGGTATTTAGATACCCGCCGCTTTGGGACTGTGCCTCACTCTGGTTTTGGTCTAGGATTCGAGCGTTTGCTCCTTTTCGTAACCGGAATGGGAAATATCCGCGACGTAATTGCTTTTCCACGTACGCCAAAGAACGCCGAATTTTAGAAGGGTTTTCTTTACCGATAAAAAATGGATTCTTGCTCATGTGCAGGAATCCATTTTTTGCTTTTAGCGGTTGGTAATCTTCTCCGGATACAAATCGTGGTTCATCATCCGGTATTCGGCCATTTGTTCGTATTTGGTGCCGGGTTTTCCGTAATTGCAATATGGATCGATGCTGAGGCCGCCACGGGGTAGGAATTTCCCCCATACCTCGATGTATTTGGGCTCCATCAAGGCAATCAGGTCTTTCATGATGATGTTCATGCAATCCTCATGAAATGCGCCATGGTTGCGGAAACTAAACAGGTACAGCTTCAAACTTTTGCTTTCAACCAATTTCTGATCCGGAATGTAGCTCAGGTAAATGGTTGCGAAATCGGGTTGACCGGTAATGGGGCATAGGCTGGTAAATTCGGGACAGTTGAATTTGACCATGGTATCGTTCTCTGGATGTTTATTGTTGAAGCTTTCCAGCATTTCCGAAGAATATTCAAACAGGTATTTGCTTTCGTTTCCGAGGTTTTTTAAAGTATCCATTTTCATTCAATATTTAAAGTTTTGTACCACTGAGATAACAGAAAGTTTTTGCTCTTCCGATTATTAAACAGGAAAAAGTCAAAAGTCACTAGGGAATTTTCTAAAAGTGACTTTCCTAGTGACTAATGTCTTTTTCTAAATAAGCATTCAATCCATTTCTGCGCAGTTGACAGGCAGGACAATGTCCACATCCGTCCCCAATAATGCCGTTATAGCAAGTAACGGTTTCGCTGCGAACCACATCGAAAACACCCAGCTCGTCGGACAAAGCCCAGATATCTTCTTTAGTTTTCCACATCAGCGGGGTGTGAATGGTAAATTTGTAGTCCATTGACAGGTTCAGCGTTTGGTTCAGCGAGCGGATAAACTCATCACGGCAATCGGGATAACCGCTATAATCTGCCTGCCCAACACCAGTTACCAGATTTGGAATGTCTTTTCCTTTGGCAAAGATGGCCGCGAAAGTTAAGAACAGCATATTGCGCCCTTCAACCAATGTGTTTGGCGGTCGATTCTCTGGTTTATCTTCTTCTACGTCCATCGCCGAATCGGTCAGCGAATTGTGGGTAATTTGTTTCAGCAAATCGAGGTTCAGCAAAGTGAACGAAACGCCTGCTTTTTCGGCAATGGCACGTGCCGCTTCTTCTTCAATTCGATGACGCTGTCCGTAGTCGAAACAGAGCGTTTCAACCTCGTCAAACTCTTTCAAAGCCCAGAACAGACAGGTGGTTGAGTCCTGTCCTCCGGAAAAAACTACTAAAGCTTTGCTCATTTTAAATTTCTTTTACCCTGAATAGATTATAAGACAAGTCAGTGTCATATGCGTCCACCCCTTCAACGCGTTTTACGAAATTAACTACCCAAATAGTGACTGGTAAAATCAGGATTTCGTAAACGGTTTTCAACGTGGCCTGAGTGAAAATCATGGTGATTAACACTCCGATGGGGAAAACTCCGGCAAATGCGATGCTGATGAAAATCAACGAATCGGCGCTTTCGCCTACCAGCGTTGAAGCGATTGCCCTTCCGGAGAAACCTTTGCCTTTAGTCAGCACTTTCATGCGGCTCATCACAAACGCATTCAGGAATGAGCCAATTAAATAAGCGCTCAGGCTGGCAACTACAATTCGCGGTGTATTGCCCAAAACGGTTGCAAATGCTTCCTGATTTTGCCAGAACGGCGCTCCCGGAATCACAATTCCGGCAGTAAAAAACAATACGGCCAATACATTTACTGCGAATCCTGTCCAGATAATCAGACGTGCTTTTTTAAATCCCCAAACTTCGGTAATCACATCGTTCAGGATATAGGCAATTGGGAAAATCAGGACACCAGCAGGTGCAGCCCATGATCCGATCATTAAAATTTTGGTGGCTAGAATGTTGGAAATCAACAAACAGGTGGCAAATAAAATGCCGGCAAGCATAAAGATTACAGATACTTCTTTTTTCATTTCTTGTTTTTTACGTGGTTACCAAGTACACGGCTTTCACCTGAAAGCACGGCGCAAAAGTATAAATTTAATTTAGGAACCCAAAAAAGAAGTTTCGGCAGAATTTACTGCAAAAAAAGTCCGGAAGAAAGTTATTCCCCCGGACTTTTCCAATGCTCCAGCTAGGCTTTATATGCCGGATAATCAATATATCCTTTTTCGTCGGCAGTATAGAACTGATCCATGTTCAGTGTTTCAGACAAAGGCCAGTTATTTTGCATTCGTTTAGCCAAATCCGGATTGTTGATAAACGGACGTCCGAAGGCTATTAAATCGCCCAATCCGCTCTGGATATCGGCTTCTGCGCGTTTTACCTCATAACCTCCGGAAAGAATAATTGTATTCTTGAAATTTTTTCGGATCATTTTTTTCAACTCGACAGGAACTTCCGGAGCACCCATTGCCGAATGATCAACCTGATGAATGTAGGCGATGTCGAGTTTATTCAGTTGTTCCGAAAGGTAATCATAAGTTGCATCAATTTCTGGATAATGTGGCATGTCGCTGAAAACACCATAAGGAGATAAACGGATGGCGGTTTTGCCTTTTCCAATGGCTTCGGCAACAGCTTCGGCGACTTCAAGCACAAATCGACAGCGATTTTCGATGCTTCCGCCGTAATTATCAATCCTGACATTGCTTATTGGCGATAAAAACTGCTCCAACAAATAACCGTTGGCCGAATGAAGTTCAACTCCATCGAATCCGGCTTCAATGGCATTTTTTGCTGCAGATACGAATTCAGCTTTAGTGCTGGTCAAATCTTCCGGGGTCATCGCTTTTGGGACTGGGAAATCCTGCATTGCAGCAGCGTCAGTCCACATTTGTCCGGCAGCTTTTACCGCTGATGGCGCCAAAATCTCAGCTCCTTCAGGCATATTCAAAATATGACTAATCCGTCCGGTATGCATCATCTGGACGAATATTTTTCCCCCGCCTTGATGCACCGCAGTGGTTACTCTCTTCCAGCCTTCGATTTGCTGTTTATTAAAGATTCCGGGAATTCGCGCATATCCCAACCCATTTGGAGATGGGGAGGTGCCCTCGGTGATAATTAATCCAGCTCCTGAACGTTGCTGGTAATATTCGGCCATTAATTCGTTTGGTACGCTTCCAATTGCGCGGCATCTGGTCATTGGCGCCATAACCACACGGTTTTTAACTTCAACCGAACCGACCTTTTCAGGTGTAAATAACTTGTATCCGTTCATGTCTTCTATTTAAAATGTCGTTAATGGAAACAAAAAGAAGGTTAAAAAGTTTGTGATAACTTCGATGAGGCCAAAACTGATTTAAATAAAAGCGGTAACTTTGGCTAAACAATATTATATCGGAACAAGTAATAAATCAGAACAACCATGAATCCATTCGAAAACTCTTGCCAGAAAATCCTTCAACTGATTGAAGCCTGGGAGCCACGCCTGCTGGCGCTTCCTGAAGAAACTTTTAGTAACCGAATAAACAGTCAGAACCGGAGTATCAAACAGATTCTCGGTCACATGGTCGATTCGGCATCGAACAACACGCACCGGATTGTTCATTTGCAGTATCGTGAAAACCCAATGTCATTTCCGAATTATGCCACAATGGGAAACAACGATCGTTGGATTGCCATTCAGGATTATCAACATGAAGACTGGTACAATCTGGTTCAATTGTGTAAATATGCCAACCTGCATTTCGTGCATGTTGTGCGGAATGTTGACCAATCCAAGCTTGAAAATCAGTGGATAAGTGGCGAAGGTGAACTCATCTCGCTTCGTGAAAACATTGAAGGATACCTACCCCATCTGGAATTGCATCTCAGAGAAATCGAAGAGCTGATCAATCCATAGAAAAATGTCAATAGTCATCAGGAAACTTTTCCCTCTTCGAATGACTGATGACTAATTTATTGTTTTGCGTATCTTTGCTCCTGAACAAAAAATTACGCACATGGACTTTACTGCTTTCCGGACAATGAAACCTTTTGCCCAACTGATGTTTGCCTTATTTGTAATGGTGGCTTCAGTTTTTATATTCATGGTGGTAGGAATGATTGCGGCTTTACCATTTTACGGCCTGGCAAACCTGATGAACGGTATGTCGGAAGCAAGTATGAATTCTCCGGAAGGAATCAGTTTTCTAAAATATTTTCAGGTTATTCAATCCATCGGATTGTTTGTTGTCCCGCCTTTTGTAATTGGTTGGTTATATCATGGAAACATCAGCGAATACCTCAAAATCAACCGTTCAACAAAAATGCATTCCTATTTATTGGCAGCAATCTGCTTGTTGGCAGTTATTCCATTCATTAATTTTTTGGGAGCTATCAACAGCCAGATGAGTTTGCCGGAGTCGCTATCTGGGCTTGAAGGTTGGATGAAAAACATGGAAGACGCAGCAAAAGTGTTGATTGAAAAGTTCATGAAAGTGGATAGTATTTCAGGTTTGATGTTCAATGTTTTCATGATTGCTGTTCTTCCGGCGCTCGGCGAAGAATTGATGTTTCGGGGTGTTATTCAGCGGATTCTTTCGAACTGGACCAGAAATCATCACTGGGGGATCTGGATTACTGCTTTTTTATTCAGCGCCATGCACATGCAGTTTTATGGATTTCTACCACGAATGGCGCTAGGTGCCATGTTTGGCTATCTTTTGGTATGGACGGGAACCATGTGGGTTCCCATTTTGGCTCACTTCGTGAACAACCTAATGGGAGTTTTGGGTTATTACCTGATTGATAAAGGAATAATTTCTAAGGACATTGAAGAATGGGGGACAGGAACAGCGCAAATTCCATTGGTTGTTTTTAGCTTTTTTCTAGTTGGGGCCCTACTTTTTCTGATTTATAGAAGCGAACATGCTAAAACAAAAATGCCCGTAAATCGGGTCGATTCACAGGCATCACGAATTGATTGATTTATTAAGAAAAGACAATACTTTGCTGTAAACTTTCCACTTCGTTTTTCTTTTGTTCCGAAGCGCGGTAAACATACACGATTCCGTATTCCGAAGCTTTCTCCCTTTTTTCGTCATCAGACAAATGAACCAATGAATTTTCGACTTCGTTCCACATTTCCTGAATCAGTTGGTCGGCCTGCTCACGCAATTCGGCGACTTTCATCGAGGCACGGTTGGTAATGTTCTGAAGCATTTTCTGGTGGCGGTAGGCTTCAACAAATTCTTCGTAATGCACTTTTACCAAGGCAATCGATGGACTGTAAATCGGACTTCCACCTTTCTGGATACGTTTCTGCTCGCCTTCAATAATCCGCTCTCCCCAAGTCATCACATTCGCTTCCAGATTAAGAGGAGGTGTTGCTTTTGAATTTGCCTTCAAACCATAGAATTCAATGACCTCAGGTTTCATTTCACCACGGAGAATAGCAAAATTTACCACCTGAAGAAAGTGTGATAAGTAGAGTTTCGACTTCCTGAAAATTTCGCCGTAGTCTTTCGACCGGTCGAACTGGTTTTGTTTGGAGACATTTAACTGGCGGATGGCCCCCAAAAAATGCGGATAAAAGGTCTGCAGATTTTCAAGGGTTTGCTGACTGAAAGCCAGTTTTTTCAATGCGATCCTCTTACCAAGTTCCAGTCCGGCTTCAATGGCACGAAGCCTGGCCACATCTGTATTCGGTAATCTCCTGTAAGGCATAAATTAGATTTTAGGTACACTATTGCGAATATACAAATTGCAGGTTCATTTTTCCGGCATTCGCAAAAGAACTAATTAACAGCCAAATGTTTACAAGGTGGATTAAGCAACAGTAAAACAGGCTGTTATCACGTTAGTAATTCGAGATATTAACAACCGATTACTCATAAACTAGCCCAATTTTGGTTGAAAACGTAAGGTTTTGGGTATCAGGCGCCTGAAAAGGATGGTTTGAAGAGTGCAAAATCGACAATTTGATGATTATAAAAACGGTATCTTAGGAGTTACCAGCTTCAGGAAAGACATAAAAAAGCTCCGAAGGTTTTCCTTCGGAGCTTTATCGTAAGATGTGTAATTATACTAATCTTGCAATTTAGCACTTAAGAACTCACGGTTCAAACGTGCGATATTCGAAAGTGAGATGTTTTTTGGACATTCCACTTCGCAGGCACCGGTGTTGGTACAGTTACCGAAACCCAGTTCGTCCATTTTGGCAACCATCGCTTTGGCACGACGGGCACCTTCAACGCGTCCTTGTGGCAACATAGCCAAATGGCTCACTTTTGCCGACACGAACAACATAGCCGAACCGTTTTTACAAGCAGCAACGCAGGCGCCACAACCGATGCATGAAGCCGAATCCATTGCTTCGTCGGCATCCACTTTGGGGATAGCGATTGCATTGGCATCAGGAACACCACCCGTATTTACCGATACATAACCACCGGCAGCAATGATTTTATCGAACGCACGACGGTCGACAATCAAATCTTTGATAACCGGGAAAGCAGCCGAACGCCATGGCTCGATGGTAATAGTCTGTCCATCTTTGAATTTACGCATGTGCAACTGGCAAGTTGTTACATCGTCGTCTGGTCCGTGTGGGCGGCCATTGATATACAATGAGCACATTCCACAGATCCCTTCGCGGCAATCGTGGTCGAATGCAACAGGTTCTTTATTTTCGTTGATCAGCTGTTCGTTGATCATGTCGAGCATTTCGAGAAACGAACTGTCGGTTGAAACGTTAGCTAACTTGTAGGTTTCGAAACGGCCTTTCTCTTTCGGACCGTTCTGACGCCAAACCTTAAGCGTAATATTGATTGTATTTTCCATGATTGATGTCTTTTTTAAAAGCCATTACTTGTAATTACGCTGAACCATTGAAACGCTTTCGTAAACCAGTTCTTCTTTGTGAAGTTCAGGGGCAACATCGTTTCCTTTGAATTCCCAACAGCCTACATAGGCAAATTTATCGTCCTGGCGCAATGCTTCGCCTTCTTCGGTCTGATATTCTTCACGGAAGTGGCCTCCGCATGATTCTTCACGGTTCAGGGCATCGCGTGCCATCAGGTCGCCAATTACGAGGAAGTCGGCCAAACGGCTTGCTTTTTCCAATTCGATATTCATGCCCGTTGTGTTTCCGGGGATACGAACGTTGGTCCAGAATTCTTTTTTAATGGCTGCAATCTTTTCGATGGCATTTTGTAGGCCAGCTTTGTTACGGGCCATACCCACGAAATCCCACATCACCAACCCAAGTTCTTTGTGCAGGCTGTCAACCGAACGTTTGCCTTTGATGTTCATCAGCTTTTCGAAACGGGCTTTTACCGCTTTTTCAGCTTCGGCAAATTCAGGTTCGTTGGTAGTCATTCGTGGAGTGCGGATGTCGTCGGCCAAATAATTCTGAATGGTATATGGCAATACGAAATAACCATCGGCCAAACCCTGCATCAAAGCTGAAGCTCCCAAACGGTTTGCACCGTGATCGGAGAAATTAGCTTCACCGGCAGCAAATAAGCCAGGAATATTGGTCTGTAATTCATAATCGACCCAAATACCACCCATGGTGTAATGGATAGCCGGATAAATCATCATCGGAGTTTCGTATGGATTTTCGTCGACAATTTTGTTGTACATCTGGAATAAGTTTCCGTAACGTTCTTCGATGGTATGTTGCCCAAGGCGTTCGATCGACGATTTGAAATCGAGGTAAACAGCCAAACCTGTTGCACCAACACCGTAACCGGCATCGCAACGTTCTTTGGCAGCGCGCGAGGCAACGTCGCGTGGAACCAGGTTCCCGAATGCAGGATAACGGCGTTCCAGATAGTAATCGCGGTCGTCTTCAGCAATTTGTGTTGGTTTCATTTTTCCGGCACGAATGGCTTCTGCATCTTCCTTCTTTTTAGGAACCCAGATACGTCCATCGTTACGCAGTGATTCTGACATCAAAGTCAGTTTACTCTGGTTTTCTCCGTGAACCGGAATACAGGTTGGGTGAATTTGGGCATAACATGGATTAGCAAACATGGCGCCTTTTTCGTAAGCTTTGATTACGGCCGAACCGTTTGAACCCATTGCATTGGTCGAAAGGAAGAAGGTATTTCCGTAGCCTCCGGTTGCCAAAACCACCGCATGTCCGAAATGACGTTGTAATTCGCCGGTAACCAGATCGCGGGCAATAATACCACGGGCTTTTCCGTCAACAATTACAATTTCGACCAATTCGGTACGGGTGTGCATTTTTACTGTTCCAAGGTTTACCTGGCGCATCAGCGCCTGATAAGCTCCAAGCAACAACTGCTGTCCTGTTTGTCCTTTGGCATAGAACGTACGGCTAACCTGGGCCCCACCAAATGAACGGTTGTCGAGCAGACCGCCGTATTCGCGGGCAAACGGAACTCCTTGAGCCACACACTGGTCGATGATGTCGTTACTCACTTCGGCCAAACGGTGAACGTTGGCTTCGCGGGCACGATAGTCACCACCTTTAATGGTATCGTAAAACAAACGGAAAACAGAGTCACCGTCGTTTGGATAATTCTTTGCAGCATTAATACCTCCCTGTGCAGCAATGGAGTGTGCACGGCGTGGCGAATCCTGAATGGTAAAGTTTTTCACATTAAAACCCATTTCGCCAAGCGAAGCGGCAGCCGAAGCACCAGCCAAACCGGTTCCAATGATTATAACATCCAGTTTTCGTTTATTGGAAGGGTTCACCAGTTTCTGGTGATCTTTATAATTGGTCCATTTTTGAGCCAATGGCCCTTCAGGAATCCTTGCATTTATTTTACTCATGTTTCAGTTTTTAAACAATTAGAAAAACAGGTATTGCGCCAATGCGATGACGGCGAAGCCACCACCCAAAATAATGGCAACAATGTTGCTGATACATTTCAATCGGGGCATCCAGGTCGCGTTGTTCCACCCGATGGTTTGGAATGAAGACCAGAATCCGTGTGAGAGATGGAATGCAAGCGCAACCGAACCAACTACATACAAAATTACAATTGGCAGGATTTTAAAAGTTGCATTTACAAGTGTATAGGCATCTTCACCTTTGGCCATGTTCCCGAGAAACGGAAATTCAACTTCGGCGGCTTCCCATGCAATAAATCCCTTCATTTTCATGTAGAAATTGATAATGTGCACGGCAAGAAACGAAACAATGACAATACCTAGCACCAACATATTCTGCGATGCAAATTCAACACCAGACGTCTTTTTGCCAGAAGCATAAGCCTGTGGTCCACGGGCTTTCATGTTCTGAAGCGTCAGAATCAGAGAATAAACGATGTGTAAAATAAATCCCAAAGCCAACATTGGCTCGATGATTTTAATCAAAGGGTTGGTTCCCATGAAATGTACCCCGGCATTGAACATTTGTCCCCGTTCGAACCCAAACACGCCATCAAGCAGCAGGAAGGAGTTCAGGAATAAATGCACAAAGAGAAACAAAATCAGGAACAAACCTGAAACACTCATCAGGAGTTTCCGTCCAATAGAGGCAGTCAGTAAATTGCTCATAGAATAACAGATTTTTATTTTAATAATTGATTCATTTTTATTCGTGCCACAAAAGTAGAGTTATGAGGCATGACATACAATAAAAAGCGGTGTAAATTAACTAATTTATAATGTTTCTAAGCACACACTGTATTTAAAGATCGAGATGACTTTATATAATGTTAATAATTTGGCCAATTGTTTGGAATCGCAGTAGTTTGAAAAATATGATCGCCCCTTTTGCATAAACGGCATATTTGCATATTTTTGCAGCACTGTAAAATGTTGCAGATGGTTTCATAGTTCAACGGATAGAATAGCGGTTTCCTAAACCGTAGATCCGGGTTCGATTCCCGGTGAGACTACAAATAATCCTCATAATGAGTTAGTTGTACTAAAAACACCCAATTTTACACCCAGTAATGTAAGGTTGGTGTTTTTTGTATCACCTATTCGAAAATCCATTTTGACCCAACCCGCTTAATTATTATTTCTTTGACTACATTCCCCGATACATAAAGTGCAACTTTTTTAAATATGCAAATTACCTACTTGAGTGATACAAATTGTGATTTGTTTCTATTGATTATCAGTGCTTTATGAGAGTCGCGCTTGTATCGATAAATTTCATCCTTAGTGATTTATTTTGACGCTTTTCACAATCAGTAGGTTAAACCAAACTGCAGAGAGGGATTGTGTTCAAATATCCCAGTTTAATATCATCAATCTCTTGCGATTATGGCCCTATCAATCAATGCCTTGGATTTGCTTCAGGCCTTTATTCTTTCCACCTACTTCAAAAGTATAATCATCAATCAGAAAATCTGCAACCATTGGTACAGATGGTCAATCAAATTATGAATCCACAAAAACTGAAGTTATCTTAATAGAGATCGATAACTTCTTCAAAGTTCAATACCGATTATTCACAATATTTTAGAACCTAAATCTTTATTGGTCTATCAATAATCGATAGAAAGTATCAATGAAGTTCCTTTTATGCAAAAAAATATCTTATCAACAATTCGAATATTTTCATATCTCGCCACGTACTGTTAAATAGTCGTTTTTTTATATGAATGGTATTCCTGAACAAATAAAAATACGTTCCGTAACATTTTAGAATTGGAAAACAAGAGATGTTGATAAATAATTATTGGTTTAGTTGGGGCGTTTTTAGTGGGTTACCTTTCTGTCTTTTTGGAACTTATGAATAGAGCTATATTTTTTATTAGGCTTCAAAAGCCCCATCCGACGTTGCAGGTCGAATGGAGCAAATTAAACAATAACTAATTTATTAATCGGGGTGTTAATCCCCAAAAAACGGTCAAAAGTATGAAAAAGTTAGTATTTATTTTCGTTTTAAGTTTTATTACCTTATCGTTTGGCGCATATGCGCAAATCAAAGTTGGCAGTACAGGATACGTGGGGATTAACCAAACAGCACCTGCATATAATTTGGATGTTACGGGAACTGTTCGTTTTTATGATTCAGGTTCCAGTAGGAGTATTGTATATACTTCAGGTAGTCTTTATTCTTCCCTGGGATCAAACACTTTAGGGTCGTACAGTTATCCCTGGAGCCAGCTTTGGGCAACTCAGGCATATTTCACTTATAGCCCTGTTATTACTTCTGACAAAAGATTCAAGACCGATATTACAGATTTCGATGTGGTTAAAGACAAGCTCAACCTTTTACGGCCGGTAAAGTATAAACTCAACCTTCCACAAGCGAATGGTGATGTTACCGGTGGAGATGAACAATTTGGATTAATAGCCCAGGAAGTTCAGAAATTGTTTCCTGAAATTGTTGTCGATAGAGGTGACGGAATGCTAGGAATCCGATATACCGAACTTATCCCCATTCTGGTAAAGGCTTATCAGGAACAACAGGCTGAATTGGAATCGTTAAAAGCACGGGTTGCTAAACTGGAAGGGAAATAATATGAAACAGTATCTATACTTTTCAATAGTATCTCTTTTCCTGTTGCTGGCAAGTCTGGCAGGAAATGCACAGACCACCTACTTGTTTACTTACGATGCCTCCGGAAACCGGCTCAGCCGGATCATTCCGCTAAAAAGTGCAAGCATTGCAAATAAAGACACGCTGGCCAACAAGCAAAAAACTTTCGAGGATTTAATTGGCAACCGGCCAGTGAAGATTTACCCCAACCCAACCAAAGGGCTGCTAAAGGTTGAGATACCGTTCACAGAAGAAGTACCGGCAACTATCGGGATTTTCACCTTGCAAGGGGCATTGGTCAAAAAGCAGGAAGTCAACAGTACTTTCACCGAAATTGATTTGAATGAGCAACCCACAGGGATGTATATTCTGAGGATCAGTATCGGAGAGTTATCCTCCGAATGGAAGATCATTAAAGACTAAAGCAAAAGCCTCACTCTCTGATTCGATAAACTCACCAATCTTAAGGTAGAGAAGAAATATCTGTGTGAAATTGGACTTCAAGACATCAATGAGATGCTGTAACCCTTTATTCACAGGGTAGAATTCTTTCCCATCTGGAGAGTTACCCACCAATTGGCGAGGCAGGGAGGGGCTAACAATTTTTTTACATTAAAAATTATTAAAATGAAATGGAAATATATCATACCCTTATTGCTAATTGCAATAGGGATAAATACCGTTTCGGGACAGGAATTTGACGTAACCCTGTCGGGCGCTGAAAGCGGTACACAAACACACCAGGCACGGAACAGCGTTTCGTTGCTCGCAGGCTATACCTACACGCCCGGAGGAACCGGAATGGTCGCCGAAATCGTTAATCCGGTGGTAAACGGAAGCATTCCGTACAATTACTCACCGGTTGATCCATCCAACCGTACGCTTAACACCTCCTATTTGGTGGGTGCCACACAAGGGGCTTTTGATGTAAACCCTGTTGGTGGTGCAAGCTATACCATCCCAATAGATGTATTACCCGGAGTTAATGGACTGGCGCCATCTCTATCTCTTTCATATTCCAGCAATGGAGGTCTTGGAGTAGCTGGTTATGGCTGGCAAATTGGTGGAATCTCGGTAGTTAGCCGAAGCGGACAGAATTATTTTAACGACTGGGCGGCAACTGGTGTCGACCTGGCTTCAACCGACCGCTTTTTACTCGACGGACAACGGTTGGTGCCTACTTCCGGAACTTATGGTGCGACGGGAACCATCTACCAGACCGAAAACGATATTTTTTCCAGGGTACAATCGGTGGGAGTATTGGGTACAGGTCCTGAAAAATTTCTGGCACAGACCAAATCGGGTCTAAAAAACTTGTATGGCTACGACGACGATGGGAAACAAAAGCTTGACGGGTTTTCAGAGGTAATGAATTGGTATGTTACTGAAACTTCTGATTTATATGGAAATATAATCAGTTATTCGTACCTGAAAGACAATGGCATGGTTTACCCGGCTGAAATTGCTTATGGGCCAAACAAGGTAACCTTTTATTACAAAACGCGAACTGATGTTACCACAACTTATTTGAAAGGTAAAAAGATTATCCAGCAACTTTTACTTGATAAAGTGACGGTGTCGTATAACAGCAACGTAGTAAAAACCTACCAACTGAAATACATCCAGGTTTCTGATAATTACAACACGTATTCTGCCTTGAATGAGGTGATCGAGTCTGGCACAGGTGGTAGCCAGTTAAACTCAACTGTATTCAGCTATCAAACTCCGGCCAATGTGGCCATTGCGCAATCGACCTATAATACGACCAACGCCTATGTAACTTATCAATCGCGGATGTGTACCGGCGATTTTAATGGTGATGGCAAAGTGGACTTTCTTTGCTTGCCTGATGCCTCGAAGGGGGCAACCTGGACCGGAATAAAAATATGCTATAGCGATGGTAACGATAACTTTTCAAACGTTTTATCACTTTCGACTATTATTGATATGACCAAGCTTGACGATATGCAAGCAATCGATATTAACGGTGACGGGAAAGACGACTTTTTATATGAATTGGTTACGTCCGGGACCTCTACGTTTTATTACATGCTAAACAACGGATCGTCGTTCGGTTCGCCCGTGACCATTACCACGATGGCAAATGGTACGAATACGGGGATGAACGGGAAAAGCAGAAGAAAAAATAATAAACAGGAAAATGATAATCAATTGTCTGGAGCCGATTATACAGGAGATGGGGTGAGCGATATCTTTTTAAATGATCCAAGTGGAAACTGGAAACTCTATTCCTTAACCAATTCTTCCGGGATTCTTACTTCATCACTAATACTGAGAGGTAGTGGGACTATTAGTACGCTGGCTGATCAAACTTTGAGTGCAGATTTTAACGGCGACGGTAAGGCTGAAATATGGAGTTTCGAGGATGCCGGATTGAAAATCTATTCTTTCTCTGGCACATCCCTTACGCAAATTTACTCGTCAACCTGGCCAACAAAAACCCACTATTTTACCCTTGGCGATTTTAATGGAGATGGAAAAGCAGACATTTTTCTTTATGGATATAAGAGTGGAAGTACTGAATACGATTGGAGCGACTGGCAAATACAGCTTTCAACCGGTACCGGATTTGAGGGTACCACTATTCCACAAAAGAAAGCTAACCTGAAGAATGACTATGTACGGTTGGGTGATTTTAATGGCGATGGGTGTACCGACCTGATGGTTACCTCCTTGAACCAAAGTTGGACAGGCACTTATTTTTACATTACCAAAAATAAAGGAACCGATTTTTATACCCATACCTTGCCCGGATATCCGGTTGAATCACACAACTATTATGTGTCCGATTTCAATGGCGACGGACGGACTGATTTCATTTGTACTGACGGATTGTCTCCCTGGTGGACAGGTTACCAGGTTTACAAATCGACCGGGAACACAACCCCACTGCTCGAAAAAGTGGCCAATGGGTTGAACCACCTGACCACCATTTCTTATACCAAACTTTCGCAGGCTCCCACCTCAGTTTACCAACTAGGCTCAACAACCCCAAGCTTTCCTGTATCCAATTTTCAGGGGGCAATGCCAGTGGTTAGTTCGGCAACGATGGACAACGGGATAGGGGGAACAAACTCGCTCTCTTATTATTATGAAGGGGCTAAAATACACAGGCAGGGTAAAGGCTTTTTGTGCTATTCGAAAATGATTGCTACCGATGCTACGGCGGGGATGCTCAACGAAACGCTGTCGGATTTTAACACCACTTATTTTTACCCGCAGGTAAATACGGTAACCAAAAAACTGAGTCCTTCCGGTTCAACTGTCGAAACCACCAGCAATACCTGGGCACAATCGGTGCTGGATGCCCCCACCAAACGGATATTTCCGTATGTCTCCTCGTCGACACAAACCAATGCACTGACCGGTTATTCTGTTATTGGTTCTACCTCCTCGATCGACAGTTATGGAAACCCCACCCAAACGGTTAAAACATACAGTAACGGAGTGAGCGAAACCACAGTTAGCATTTATACCAACACCGTCAACTCAACCGACTGGAAACTCGGACGTTTGGATAACTCGACCATTACGTATGCCAAAAGTGGCGAAACATCAGTGAGCCATACAGTACGGTACACTTATTCGACCGATGGAATATTGAAACCCGATTTTATTTATTACAACGAAGGTTCAACAGTAGAATATTATAAAAACCATGACTATAACAGTCAGGGCAACGTTACCCAGGTATATACTTACGGGGCCAGTATTGGCGCCAGCCAGGTAAACTACACGTATGATACTGATTTTGTCAGGGTAAAAACCAAAACCGACGAATTGGGGCATGTTACCACGTTTAATTACAACTCTTACGGACAGTTGCTAACCGAAGTGGATTACCTGAACAACACCAACACTTATGCTTATGATGCTATGGCACGTCAAACTTCGGTGACGAATACCAACGGCAGCCAAAGTACTACCAGTTATGTTTGGACTGGGACCAATAAACCAACCCTTGGTTTTTATGGTGTAACACAAACAGGCAACGACGGTTCGGTTATAACTACCTGGTACGACAAACTGCAAAGGGGCATCCGCACCGAGAAGAAAGGATTTGGCGGAACTATGATTTGGATTGATACCGAATACAATGCCAAAGGACAGATTTACAGGGTTTCCGATCCGTATTTTGCCGGGGGTGGCTTGGTCTGGGCTGCTACCTATTCGTTCGATAGTTATGGGCGCAACGATGGAATTACCCGAAATACGGGCCGTAATACCACTTATTCGTACAGCAGCGCCACAATTAGTGAAACTACCGGAGGGAAAACGTTCTCGAAAACCTATGGGGCTGATGGAACATTGTCTTCGGCTACCGATAATGGAGGTACAATAAATTATACTTATTACGCCGACGGGAAAACGAAAACCATCATGGCGCCTGGTAATATTTTGACCACCATGCAGTATGCCGATGCAGCCCGCAATCAAACCCAGTTGGTCGACCCCAGTGCCGGGACAATTAATTACACTTACAATGCTTTGGGAAGGGTTAAAACGCAAACAGATGCCCGTAGCAGGCTGACTACCTACACTTACCTGGCTGACGGAAGAACCGATAATGTGGTGAACCCCGAAGGTACAACTACCTACGGCTACAATACCAACAAACAGTTGATAGGCATCAGTTCTCCTAACAGCGTAAGCCGAACCTATGGTTACGATACCAAAGGCCGGGTAACAAGTATTTCTGAAAGTATTGCAGGTTCTAATTTTTCTACTAGTTTTACCTACGATTCTTATGGCCGCCTGGGTACCCGTACGCACCCTTCTGGCATTGTTGAAACATTGGGGTATAACAGCAATGGATACATGTCAACCATTTCAGCCGGAGGATCAACCCGATATACAATAACCAGCATGAATGCACGAGAACAACTCACCGGCAGTACTTATGGCAGTAACCTGTCCGCAACCTATGGGTTCGATACCTACGGTTACCCGTCATCGAGCCAGGTAGGCACGGTGCAGGATTACCGCTACGTGTTCGATGCCACAACCGGCAACCTCACTTCGAGGCAGAATTTTTTACGCAGCAAATCAGAGAGTTTTACCTACGACAACCTCGACAGGCTATTAACAGCAACTGGCCCTCAAAACCTGACAATGACCTACGTTGCCAACGGTAACCTTAGCACCAAATCTGATATTGGCACTACCGCTTTTGGTTATGGCACCAGCGCTGGGCCGTATGCATTGACCGGGGTAACTTCCTCAACCGGGGTAATACCAAGTACCAGCCAAACTGCTACTTACACATCGTTCGAAAAAATTAGTACCCTAACAGAGGGAGTATATTCGGCTGCATTTATTTACAACAACGATAATCAACGGGCTAAAATGGACGTTACCCAAAGTGGTTCTACGATTCTGACTCGCTGGTACGTGGGTAGCCGTTATATGAAAGAAACTGCTGCAGGTATTACCAAAGAGTACACTTATATTGGTGGTGATGCTTACAATGCACCTGTAGCAGCAGTTACCCAAAGCGGAACAACCACTTATTACTATTTGCTGCGCGATTATTTGGGCAATATTACCCATCAGGTAAATACCTCGAATACCGTAGTTGCCGAGTATAATTTTGATGCCTGGGGACGTCGCCGTAGCGCTGACGACTGGAGCTATACTCTGGATGCCAATGATCTGGCTTTATTTGCCGACAGGGGCTTTACGGGGCATGAACACCTTACATTATTTAACCTTGTGAATATGAACGGAAGACTCTACGATCCGTTGGTAGGAAGGTTCCTGAATGTTGACCCTTATGTGCAAATGCCAGATTTCACACAGAATTTGAACAGATATTCATACTGTTTGAATAATCCACTGAAGTATAATGACCCAAGTGGGGAGGTAATACCATTCTTGGCAGCATTAGCGATTGTTTGGGCTGGAAATTACATCATTGGTTTGTTAGATAATACAATTAATAAGAAGATGAGTTTAAAAGAAGCTTTTAGAAATACTTCTTTTATTATGGGTGTAAATATTAGTCCCAATGATTTGTCAAAGAAAAACAATTATGGTGTCTCAAATCCGCAGGTAGATGCACAAAAATTAGCCAAACAACAGGAACAAGCCTCTAAGAAGGTTAATAAAGCCATAGAGAAAGCAAGGGCAAGCGGCAGTGTAGATGATGACCCCACTTTAACATTGAAACGTACTGAGGTTTTTGGGGTGCAAGGAGGAGTCAAATTAGAAACTTACACTACTAAATCAACTGCTGGAACTTCCCGTTACGAAATCGTATCAAATTTTGATGGAGCAGTAGAAAGTGTAAGCTATACAACCCCCTCTGGTGCAATATTATCAAAAGGATTAGATGGCTCATTTACTTACGGTAATTCCATGGTATCATCAGGTTTTGATAAATATGGCAATCTGATCATTGATTTTTCTCTTCCTACAGGTAAGGATACTAGGGTTGGATCGACATTATATTTGAGCAAACAGCCTTTGGTAAATATAGAAAATGCTGTTGTTCGTAGTTTCGATAATTTGCCCAGAAATGCCTTCCTCCCAGGAGCATTGCCAAATCCGTATTTTTACTACTTCGTATTTACTTATTAGCAAATTGAGATGAAAAAAATCAAGATTTTATTGATTGTAATTGCCTCGTTAATTGGCTGCTATTTATTGTACTCCGTTTTTATAATTGTGAAGAATCGACACCATGTGGAGATGCATAATTACAAACCATACTTATGGATCTTTAATGACTCAGTTAGAAATGATGTTGATACAAATATCTTCGTTGGATCAATTCGTGAAAGAGATATATTATATCAATATATACTTAAAAAAAGGTACCATATCTCTGTTTGGGAATTTAAAGATTTAAGCGAAATCAAATTAAACGAAGTACCAATTAATACCAATGTTGATCTGAGTGAGGTCAGTATTATTCCATATGAGCTATTGAATAAGAATGAAAGTCCGGAGATAACTGTTGAACTAGGTTTTTCGTTTAGTGGTTTAATGAGTCTGAATATAGATAAACAGTCCAAAATCACTAAATTAATAGAAACTCCAAAATATAAGGGGTTTTATGGAGTCATTCATAAACTTTCTTTGAGTGATGAGAAAGGAAAACATTTAATAGTTTTTGATTACCACAGTGGTAACGAACCAACAGTATTCTTATTTTATAAGACATCTAAAGGTTTTTATGTGATCTTTATCAACTCGACGAACAAAATTCTTGATGAGAGTATAATAAACTTATTAAACTTGTCGTAAATACAACTGCTGGTGCTGAATTGCAAGCACCATTCTTCAATGGATTTGTTGATTAACAGAAGAAGCTGCCCGAAAGGGTGGCTTCTTAAATAAACGAACAAATATTTTATATGAAACGAACAATTATTTATTGCTTTTTAGTAGCTGTACTTATCGGTACTGCCGAAATAACAAATGCCCAAACCGAAAAAGGGAAAATCTTGATTGGAGGCCAGAGTAGCCTTGAGTATTCCACCTATAAATCAGGAGGGGTAACCCAGTACACCAGTGCCAACAACGACAAGACCAGAAACCTGGATATTACCCCACAAATTGGCTGGTTTATTGCCCATAACTTTGCCGTAGGATTGGAAGTTCCTTATAGCCATAGTAAAGAGTTTGATGGAGACGACACGTATACCACATCTTCACTTATGGTTATGCCTTTTATGAGGTATTATTTGGGTAAGTCTAAAATTAAACCTTACCTGCATGGAGCCATTGGCCCGGGTTGGGGGAAGAATAAAACCGATATATCAATGGGGCAAAACTACGAAACCAACTTCAATTTAACGGGGTATGAGGCTGGCGGAGGATTAGGCATTTTTCTGAACAGTCATGTTTCGCTCGATTTCAGCCTGGGTTATGGCCACATTTCCTCAAAATTTACAGATTATACCAATATGGAGCGTAAAGATATCGTAAAGGGCATTGATGCGAATATTGGGATCGTTGTTTGTCTGTGAGAATCATTATAGTTATTAAAAATGCTCCTTGGGAACTAGGAGCTTTTTTAATATAACCAGTCTTGTTTACGATAATATCAACCATCGGGTAAGTTTGTTGGTAACTGGTATATTAGCGCACTTTTTGCATTATTAAAGGCATCGAACCTATAACAGTCCCCAAATGTGACGATGAACCAATTTAAACAGGAGTATGTGATCAATTTCACCGTTTTTCCCACTTTTCGTGACCGTTCCTTTCCATTGCATTGAACCTTTCCCGTTCGATTTTCTCAGCAAGCTCCTTAACTAAACGTTCATGGGTTTCAACTCGCATGCGGATCATAGTAATACTATCCTTATTCCGGTTATAACTAAAAATCGTTTCTAATCCGAGTAACCTTTTCTGATTTATTTCGGTCTGCATTTTGATAAATCGGTATTTTAGGTCATTATCCATTAATTGTCTGTTCCTGTTGAATTGCCAAATATTACCACCAAAAGAAAGTAAGATAAGTAAAGCCATTGAGACTATTGTTAGAGCAGCTTTACTGTTCCGAAAATCTACACTAAAAACATGCTCTTTGCGGATGACCGTATTTTGTGGAAACTTCAGCAGGTTGACCTTTTCATCGATTGGGGTAATTTCTGTTTTTAATTCAGTTATTACTTTTCTGAGACTGTCGTTAACCTTACCCAATGAATAGGCAGAATACTGAGCCAGGTTTGTTTGCAAAACCTTTATTTGATCTGGTGAAAACTGCTGCGGCTGTTTTATCTGGATTTGTAAAGCTTCGATAAGTGATATTAGTTCCTGTGGATCAGAAGTTGAATCAGCCTGATTATCTGGAATTGACTTTTTGCCCAATTCATCTATCTTTTGTTTTAATTCTTCGAACAGGGCATAGACCGCTGAAGAATCCATTTTACTGGTGCCCATAAATATTGATTTTAAATTGTTTACAATCGGTGCCTGTATTGATTGTCTTTCTTCTTTTTCCTTCTTCTGGCTTGCTCTCTTAAAAAATCAGCTTCATTTTCATCATAATGGTGAGTTGGGTTCATGAAATCGAACAACCCGCCCAAAACGGAAGCTGCATTTTCAAGTCCGAAAGAAAGATCCATCGTGTTGTCCTGCCGGTTTATTTGATCCGATTGGTTAGTAACTGAATGATGCTGGCTTTCACTACGGTGTAGCTTTTCATTCAGGTACAATTGGTAACTGATTTTGGAATAACTGCAAGCCCGGTCAATCTTGGAACCGTTAAACTCATATCCATTCTTCCCAAATCGTACTCCCTGGATTTTATCTGTATTTCCGTTGTTCCTGAATTCGGTTGTAATTCCCGATTGGTGTAATTCCGATTTTAATTCCTTCCAGTTTTTACAGTTTGGAATAGCGGATTTCAGGGCATTATAGATTTCGTACTTGGTTTTGTCAGGTTCTTTTAAACGGTGTTCTTTCACGTTCTCCTTGCCTGAAGCAATATACAAACCGTACTTTTTTGTCAGCTCCATGCAAACACGGGTGTTGCGCAACTTCTCGTTCTGATCAGAAATCCGTTTCCCGCTATTGTCAATCCGGTTGATTACGATATGGATGTGTGGATGGTCTGTGTCGTAGTGCCGGGCAATGATGTACTGTGTGTCCATGTATCCCATCTTTTCCATGTACTCCAGTGCCATACCAGCCATAAATTGATCGGTTAGCCTGTTTTTATCCTGGACAGAAAAGTCCAGCGAAATATGCGCCACCGGTTTTACTATTTTCGGGTTCAGCTTTTGCTGGGCAACAAAACTTTGGATGATGGATTCTTTATCTTTTAGCCTTACCCCTTCAGCATAAAGCAAATGGGAATGGTCCTTATCCATGACATAGTTCACCACGCCACGAAACCCACGGCCTTGTACAATCTTAGCAATCATCTTCAATCTTTTTGATTACGTTGTCCAACCGTTCGTTCATAGAAAGGCATTGCGTGTGTACATCCGAATACCCGGCAGCATTTGCCCGATGTGCAACCTGGTTAATGTTGTTGGCCATGCCGCTGAGTTGCCGGATATATCCCATCTGCTCCGAGGTAAGGTGTTGCTTTACCACACTAGACCGGATACAATGGCGGATAAATTCGCTGCGGTTAATCCCGGCTTCCCGGGCTTTGGCTTTAAGCGTATAATATTCTTCTGTGTCCAACTTGATCGTGATTTTATAACCCTTCTTTTCGGCAGGTGCCTTGGCAGGCCTGCCACCGGTATTCCTGTTTTTGATTGTTTTCATGCTTAGTGAATTAATTGTTTTGATTAGACCGTCGGGATGTTCTTTAGCCTCGCAGAGCAAGGTATCGGGCAGACCGATACACAAACTTGCTCCCCACTCTGACAGGATAGTTTTGCATGTATATAGATAGTAATGAATAAATTATCTGATTTTATTCAAAAACCTTTATTTCTATTCAGAATTATTCATAATTCGCTATTCCGCTACTGGGCTTGCCCGCCGGATTACGTTTTACCGCTTCAATCCAGACCTTTTTAGTTTTTGAGGTAAATCCAGTGCTTTTTTCTTTTGACAGAGGTAATCGTTCAGGTCTTTGTGTTCCCGGTAAGTGAAAGACATATCCTTTACATTTTGTCCGCATTTCTCATGAATCTCGCGGAAAGCAGAAATACCTGCTTTGTCATTATCCAGATAACAGTACTTCTCTTTATAATTTGCGATGGGGCTGATTGCTTTGGAAACATTAGCTACGGAATTCAGGATCATGTAATCCTGAAGGTGTATGCTGCCTGGATTGGAAGTTTGCTTCAGTGCAATGGTCAGAAATGAAAGGTAATCCATAAATCCCTCAAAAATGCAGCAGGTGTCTTTTCCGTTCTGGATGTGAGTGATTCCTTTGGGAGACAAAGTTCCCTGAAAGTACTTGTTTCTCAACTCAAATCCGCCCAGGTTGTTCTCAAATCCAATGGCAAAGTAGGCCTTGTCGTTGGTTCTGAAATGAACTTCTTTACATTCATTCATTGCATGAGCAATCTGAATCTGCCGATCCTTCAGGTATTGAATAAGTGCTGGATTTTCAAGCGGATTTACCCGAATATCCTCGAAACAAGGCAAATTTTCCTGCTGGCGAAAAGAAAACGAATGGGGTTTAATTTGCGGAGCTTTATCGGACAGGATTTGAAGGGCTTGCGATACATCGTTGGTGTGGTGTTGTTCCAGTATAAAGTTGATAATATTGCCACCTTTACCCAGTCCGAAATCATACCACTGGTTTAACGCGAGGTTTATCTTGAATGAAGGTTCGGTTTCACTCCGGAAAGGAGAATAATACCAAAGGCTGTGCCCTTGCTTTTTGCAAGGACTTATCCCGATGGATTGCAGGTAATCTGCCAGTTCTATATTTTTTGCTTCACTGATATTCATATTTTTTGAGTTTAATGATTATTTGATCTAATGATTGTTGTGTAATTGTATGGACAGATTGACGTGTTGTTGTATTGTTGTACCAACGTATTGTTGTACTGATGCACCAACCTACCAATGTCCATACATACCACTGTACTTTTATCCGTATCTTTTTCTTTTGGCCAGCCTGATTATTCGATAAACCTGGAATGACGTTTAGTTTAGCGGTTTAACCTAAACTAAACCGGAACCCTGGAACGATAAACCGGTTTAAATTCCTTAAACTGGTTTAGTATGGTTTATTATATATACACCCAGACTAAACTAAACCGGTCAAAAGTGAAAATCAGGGTTAAACCGGTACGATTTATCGTCTTTTAGAATCATCCGTTTATTTTCCAGAAATACTTTCAATAATTTGGCTTTGTTCACTCCGAAAGAATAACCAACCTGAGCATAGCTTTTCTGTAACTTATCGATCAGGCTGGAGTATGAGATTAGTTCTGCATCAGCAAACAGGTTTTCCAATGCCTCCTGGTGTTTTGCTTCCGGTAATTCGTGATAATCGAAGCCTTTTTGAGATGAAGACTGCTTTACCTCGTAATCGTCCACCGGTTCAGGTAACCCAACACTGTTAATCCGGAAGGCGAAAGGGTTAAAATCGATATCCCGGATATACATGGAGGACACCGAACTGATGTCTTTGTCGAGCTCGTCTTTAGTTACCTGCAATACGGTTTCTGCCTTGTTGTTCAGTTCTGTTCCCAGATGCCCTCGTGTATTGTCATCCCCTTTGTTCAGGTGTAGGACTGTGTGGATATGCACCTGCTGTTCGTCTGTCCATTGCATTAGTTTCGTAATCAAATCGGTTGATTCGCCCGGACTGTTGATGTCGTATGCCAGGTCACGAATTCCGTCGATGATTACCAGACCTAAACCTTCAGTTTGGCAGATTGCTTCTTCGATGATGGCCAGTCGTATTCTTGGGGAATACTTCCGCAGGGAAAGGAACTCCAAAGAATCAGGTTGTTGGTCTGCTGGAAGATCTGCCAGTTTCAGGATTTGTTTCAATGTTCGCAGGCAATGAAAAGCGCTTTGCTCGGTATCGGCATACAGAATTTTACGTTTTTCTTCCGGCAGAGATGCTGAATAATTCAACACAGTACTATTTATTAAAGCCGCTGCAACAATAGCACAGACATTGAATGTTTTCTTACTCTTGGCCTTACCGGTTGAAGCACTGAAATTTCCTAATGTACAGATGATTGAATCGTCCACCTTCACAATTACAGGCGGAGAAACAAACTCATCCGTTACTAAAAGCCGTGATTTTTGCCAAAGCTCGGTAAAGTCGATCACTGTGCCTGATTCCGGTTGTTTCGACTTTATCATTGTTTACTTTCTGCCGCCGGATTTTCGCCCGGCAAGTTCTATCGCAAGATCAGAATCAACGATAATTTTCCTGCCTATCTGGGTAATGGCTTTGTCAATCTTCCCGCTTTGTTTGATACGGTTGGCTGTTGGAATACTGCACCCGAATAACCGGGCAATACCGCCAATTCCATATACATACTTCTTTTGTGTTTCAGATAAAGTAACCGGTTGTACCTGTTTCTGCTCCGAGTTCTGCTGTAGGAATAAAAATTCCTCGCCAGTCATTTGCCAAATCGGCTTTTCTTTCAATTCTTTAACATTCATAACAAATTAATTTTACGTGATACAATATTGATAGCCAGCTGGTCTATCAAGTATACAGCAATATTAATTTGGTTTTTTTTGAGTGTCAGTGAATCGTAGTTGGACTGAATATTACCTATTGATAGTCATTGATATACAGAAATGTTTTCTGGTGTAATTTCGTAGTACGACCGTAGCGAGGTTATTAAAATTGATAGTCATGGAATACTATTTTGTATCCGTTTCGAAGCGGTTCACGTCTTTTCCTTTCGAAGTTTTGCCCGATAGTGATATGATAACGTGATTCAAAGAATGTTTTTATTTTCGGGTCTTTGTTTGGAAGAAAATAATTGTTGTCAAGCAGTCCGACTAAAAAGGTAACCAACTGTTTTATATCTGGCTTTCCGTTTTCATGGGTGGAAATCCAACGCAGTTCTTTATTTTGGTTTTCTTCCTTCAAATATCGATCTGAAACGAGCCTTCTTTCCAGCATCCGGAACTTCTCAAACATTCTTGTTCTGAAAATGGAGTCTGGTTCATCCATTTTATTTACTATGTCATTTTTTATCGGGTTGTCTGATGTGGTGTTTGGCTTGACTAACTTTGAAACACTCACAGCAATCACATCCTTTTCCGGAATATAAGCATTGATAAGTACCACAAGTTCCTTGCTCAACTCGTAAATGTCAGGAAAGAAGTTTTGACAAAAGGGAGCAATCCTGGTCTTTTCTTTTTCTTCTTCACCGGATAATTCCCTTAATTCCTTTTGTGTCTCATCAATTAGCATCTGCCTTTCTACTTCCGAAGGATAAGGATATGTTCTTATCAGTTCTAAATCGTTTTCCAATGAAACTCTTTTGTCATGATAGTATAGCAGGGATTGCTCGATCATCTTGTAAGAATTCAGATTTTCCAGTATTTCTTTATTCCTTTCAAAAAGGGATATGTTCTCCCTTAACAGCACAAGTAATGGGGTAGTAATAACTCCGGCTTTTTCAGCAGAGCTGGCGAGAATAAGGTTTAAAAGATTGGTTTGAAAAGCGTTGGCATCTTTGTGTTTATTATAGAATGTGAATAAGAATTCTTGAGAAGACATATCTCCTGATTCAGGATTCTGAATTTTATTTTTGAGCAGCCGATTAACCTCTTGCCTAGAAGAATATATATCTGAGATATACTTAATAACTGATTGAATGTTTTGAAGTTGTTCCATGTCTGACTCTTATTTCAAGTAATAACCTCCGTTTTTCAATGCTCCCTTAAATTCAATTTTGTCGGATTTTATCTTTTTATTCCGCAATGCCTGTATCTTTTTTGCTATCGAGTAGATGAGATAACTCTTCTTCCACCTCTTCAATTGTCGGTAATGCCGATTTTAAATCTTCCGGGATTGCTTTACTTAGTTGATAATCACTTATGCCAATAGGCTGATTATAACCGGATAATGCATATTGGGCCATAACCTCGTCTTTCCCCTTGCAAAGTAACAATCCAATGGTTTTATGATCATGTTCTCCCCGTAATTGGTCATCTACTACATTGATATAGAAGTTGAGTTGTCCTGCATACTCAGGCTTGAAAGGAGTTGCCTTTAATTCGACAACGACAAAAGCGTGAAGTTTGATATTGTATAAAATTAGATCAGCATAAAAATCGCTGTTGCCGACCTGGAAGTGCTTTTGACGGGCAACAAAAGCAAAACCTGTTCCCATTTCCAGTAAGTATTTTGTAACATGGGATACAAGCTGTTCTTCAATATCCCGTTCGTCTAGTCGCTCTTTGACACCTGCCAAATCAAATATATACGGGTCTTTCAAGAGGTAATTAGCCAGATCACTTTGAGGGCTTGGGAGTGTGGCTGAAAAGTTATTTATCTTTTGGGTTTCTATTTGTCTTTGGAATAAATTGTTTTCTATCTGCATTTTAAGAATATTGCTACTCCAACCAAATTCAACAGCTTGTTTCATATACCAATATCTGACTCCTAAAGGCAACTTACTGTCGAGCAAAACCATATGACTTGCCCAGTTAATTTTAGAAACCGGAGAACAAATAAAACTGGCCTCGATTTGAATAACAGTTTGTTGTGTGAGTACAGCCAGTGTTTCTGGTAAGTCTTTTAATTGGGCAGGAACCTCCTGCGTGATTATATCATCTTCTAAATTAGCCTTTTGTATTTGGGCAGGAGGCTCCTGCCCAATCTCTGATTGATCTAGAATTCCGATTGCAGATATAACTTTCCCAATAGTGGGAACCTCCAATTCTTTGTCAGCTAAAAGAAGCTGGTTCAGGATTCCTAAAGGATATAATCTGGCAAACTGGCACATGTATTTAAGGTTTCTTGGCGAATAGCCTTTTCTTTCAGGGTATTTTTCACGAATGGCGGTCGATATTTTATCAATGACCTTGCTTCCCCAACCTAATCTTTTTTGGTTATACAGGATGAAATTGCCGATTTTCCAATAATGCAGCAACATTTGAATGTTGGCAGCGGAGATTAGTTTTACCTGTGCCTGCTCGATCTCTGAACCAATTGCACGAATAAACTCATCAAATTCTTTTCGTTCTGTATTCCAGTCAGGAGAATTCATACTTTAAAGATTACATTTGGTAATTCCAACAACGAAGATACATCAGAAAATATCATAACTGGTTAAACTTCTCCATTGCATTGGCCTTTATATCATCAGCTATATCAATATAGGGTTTCATCGATTTGTAGTCACTGTGTCCTGTCCACTTCATGACCACCTGCGGCAGAATACCCAAAGACAAAGCATTGCAAATAAATGTCCTTCGTCCGGCATGAGTCCCCAGAAGTGCATGTTTTGGAGTAACTTCATCTATCCGTTGATTTCCTTTATAATAAGTTTCTCCTACAGGCTCATTTATTTCGGCTAACTCGGCCAACTCTTTCAGGTAGTCGTTCATTTTCTGGTTGGTAATTACCGGTAGAACTTTATTATTTTCAAAATGAACACCTTGGTACTTTTCCAATATTGATTTACTATGGTTATTCAATTCAATAATCAGGCTATCAGCCGTTTTGACTGTTGTTATTTCTATATGATTATCTTTAATATCACTCGTTTTCAGGTTATACACATCAGAGTACCTTAAACCCGTGAAGCAGGTAAACAAAAACACATCCCGAACCCGTTCCAAATATTGTTTTGTTGCAGGAATTTTATAATTGCGAAGTTTGTTCAGCTCATCCCAAGTCAGGAAGATTACCTTCTTTTGGGTATTCTTCAATTTGGGGTTGAATGATTCAAAGGCATTGTTATTGTGATGTCCTTTCTTTAGTCCCCAACGAAGAAACCATTTGATTAAACTGATTTGTTTGCCAATAGAACTGTTTCTCATATCCTTCTTATCCCGAAGATAATTTACAAATTCGCTTAACCCGGAATCGTTCAACTCCTCAAATGTAAGGTTTGAATTGAATTTGGTCAAATGAGTTTTTAATGCTGCAAATTTTTTGTAGGTAGCATCTGTCCAGTTGTTTTGCGTACCACATTCTTTTAGAAATTCACCAAAAATATTCATAAAAGAAACGGTGGGCTTTTTTGCTTCTGTTTCTTCAGGATTACTTGTTTTGTTTCTTTTAGCAAAGGCAGTTTTAAGTTGTTCCGAGGTAGGAGTAATATCCTTAACCTCAAATTCCTTAAAAATATTCTGAATATCGGTATAGTATTTTAACAAGTCAGAATTGATTTCAGATGAGCTTTGCTTAAGTTTGTTCGTACATCCGTTCTTTACCCGTTGTTTGTCTTCATCCCATTTTGATTCATCTATTCGGTATCCGGTGCTAAATTCGATCCGAGTTCCACCATAGATAACCCGCATACGAATGGGAACATTGTCGGTGACCAGCACATTATTTTTCTTTCTTTTTTCAAGGGTGAAAATGATGTTACGTTTGATATTCATATTTGAGTTCATTTAATTTTAACACCCAAATATACACCCAATTTTTAATATACATAAGGATATTTAGAGATATTTAACTTAAATAAAAATGATTTAATATGCTTATTGATAGCTATTTGATATTTTGTGAAATTTAATGACGATTAATAAAAAAGTCCCGGTGAGACTACAAAAAACTCACGTAGTAAATTGATTGTGTGAATATTAATTTATTTTGTGTGAAAATGAAATATGATTTCTGATTCATCATATTAGAGACCATAGATACTAAAATAGGGATCAAGCTGAAGTTTATCAGTCTGATCCTTTTTTAGTTATCATGAATTTTTGCAGAGCAAAACGTCATGGTGAGCAAAACGTTGTTGTTATTTTTTTACTGATTTTTGTTCCAGCATTTTCATGAAATATCCGGCAACAACCGAACGTGCCTGGAATCCTACCTGTTTGGCATCAGTCGTTTCGTACCAGTCGGTCATCGGAACGCGGGTTGGCGATTCGTTAAAACATTTGTGTAGCGGATCAATGAATTTCTGGAAAGTTTCTTTATCGCTGGCCAGTGTTGCTGTCCACATAATCCAGTCCGATTTGGTATAGGTTTTCCGGTTGTCTAAAGGCAATCCGTAAGTGTTTTGCTTGGTCAGGTAATAGGCAATTTCCTTTTGAGCCACTGCCGGATCGAAGATGTTAAATCCTAGAATTTTGTCCCAAACCAGGTTGTATTTCTGGCTCCATGTTCCGGGTTGATCAAATGTCAGGCGGAAATGATCGCCATCGTTAGCCATTTCGACCCATTTGCCTGCCATTTCTTTAGCCTGAGTTGTGTATTTTTCTGAAATGTCCTTTTTACCCAATATCCCGGCCAGTTTTCCATAACTGGCAATACCCATGATGGCTTTTACCGAAAGGTTGGTGTTGTGGGCAAAGTGACCGGCAAAGTCGTCGGTGCACAACTGGTTCTCCGGATTCAGTCCGTTTTGTAACAAGTAGTCGGCCCAAACTGTAAGTACCTGCCAATGTTTTTCTGCGTAAGCGGCGTTTCCTTCAGCATTGGCAATGGCGGCAGTTAGGATTAGCATGTTACCACATTCTTCAACCGGCATGTCGCCACCATAAGTTTGGCCGTTAGCCAGCGGATACGTACCCACATCGTGAGCCGCAAAAGGTTTGTTCCATTTACCGCTTTCCGAAAAGTAGAAAATCGGGGTCAGCATTCCTTTTAGTAAATCGGGATTATAAATCAGGAAGAGTGGGGCCGAAGGATAAGTTACGTCAACCGTACCGATTGAACCGTTGCTGAAATTTTCTTTTGAAAGGAAAATGGTGTTGCCTTCTTTGTCTTTAAACAGTTTGTGAGCCGCAATCGATTGGCGGAAAGCCAGTACGCAAAGCTCAGCGTAATTTTCACCACCGGCTTTTACCGCATCGTTCCACATCTGGTTGTCGAACTGAGCACAGGTTTCAACCAACTGGTCGTATTCTGCATTGGCGGCTTTCAGGGCATCATCCATAGTTACTTTGCCATCTTTTTTCCACCAGGCCATGCGGTTTTCGTTGAAGTACTGAATGGAATACAAATCGTCGTAACCAATCATGATTTTGCCATTTGAGCCTTTGTCTGAGACTTTGCCCAACTGTTGAGCCAAGGCCATGACAGGCATATCAGGAACCATCTTGGTGGTCATTTTTTGTTCTCCGGTCGATTCCAAAATTCCGGTAGCTGCGAAACCCTCTTTGACTGCCTGATAAGCACCCAGTGAATAGCTCATTTCCGGAGTTTTTGTACCGCACAGGTAGAAATATCCCCAGTCAATGCGGATGTCGTCGCCTTTTTTAGCCAGTACCGGTTGTTCTGTTGTTCCGGCTTTGAAGTAGGTAAGCCCTTCAGTTTCTCCCTTTTCGATCGAAACTTCCTGCGAAATTGTATTGACTGCCCATTCCGGAGTAGCTTCGAAGTAAATCTGAACATCGTGGTCTTTTCCATCGGTCGATTTCACTTCGTAACTCACGTAGCTTACCGGGCGCGAAAGTACATCTGGGTTTGTTGGCAAAAGCGGTGTCATGAACTCAAGATTCAGGTCGACAGATCCGCAAGCGAATATATATTGTGTTTTTGTGGCCGACATGGCAACTGATTTTTGAGTTGCAGTCCGTGCAAAAATTTCCTGTTTTTCACTATCCTGATAAAGACCAAAATCAACCAATCCACCGCCGGTTTTATTGTGGCAATGAGCAGCAATCACATTCTTTCCACCTTTTACCAAAAGCTTTTTCAATTCACCATCTAAAGGAAGAACTGCATTGTTTTTCCAGGCATAGCCCGTGTCAACCAGTTTTTGTCCATTCAGGTAAAGTTCAAAATTGTCATCATGCGAATAAATCAGATAGAGTGGGGCATCGGTCAGGTTAGCATCAATGTTGAATTCCCGGCGCACCCAGATGTCAGGAGTTTCCCAGGGAGTTACCAAATCTGGCATTCCGGAAGTACCGAAAGCGCCTTTCCCGGCAGTCCATTTTGACGCATTGAAATCAGGTTTTTCCCATCCACTGGCAGGTTGAGTTAAACTAAAGGCGCCATTCCATGCGCCTTGATTGGCCATTGGCAGAATTGCTTTGCGGGGTAATTCTTCCTTACCCAAAAAGCGGTAAACCTGTCCGTCAACACGAATGGCGCCGATCAGTCCGTGGCGTTTGCCTGTCCAGTGGCGAACAGCATCATCGTACAAATGATCTGCTTCCGACCAGGCACTGGTGTAAGGATCTATCGTGACCAGCGGATAAGCCGGAGCCCGCAGGTTTTTGGTCATCGTAACCACCGGCGTGGTTTTTTTTGTTTCGGCGCATGAAACGAGCAGAAACAAACTTAGAAGAATGAAATAAAACGGGGATTTTGTTTTGAAAAATTGCCCCGGGTGGTTTTTACTCATGGTTTAATTTATTTGGTTTATGGTGATTTGAAGGCTTGTTTATCCGATCTTCTTTTTATCTATTTAGCCTGTTTAAACCGTAGTTTATTTTCTGCAGTCATTTTTTCGCAGGCATATTGAATGATGAGTCTTGGAGCGGTATCTTTGTGTTTTTCCAGGAATGACTCTGTTTCGGCTGAACTGATTTTCCAGGCTTCGCGCAGGAACCAACCCATTCCCTGATGAACTTCACGTTCCGTATCAGTCATTAACTTTTCTACAAAAAGGATTGAAGGCATGACTTGCCGGGTTCTCTTCATGTGCTTGATCAGTGTTACAGGTGCACATCTGCGCTGAAATTTGTAGGGCGATGTTAGCCATGGACTGAAATCACTCATTTCAAGGATCTTTTTATCCAGAAACCTGGGTAAAATGAACATCGCTAATGTGTCGGCATGTGCCCAGTTGGTGATCCCGAATGAGAACCAACTATCAATAGTTTGAAAGGTTTCAGGAGAGAACTGTTTCCAAAGACCGTCAAGCAGCAATAAACCCATCGAAATTTCTTCATACATGCCGCCTTTCAGTAATAGGGGCATGGCTTCCAGAACGGTTGGCAGGTCAAAATTGCCTCGTTTAAGCATTTCTTTCACCTTCGAATGAATCTGGGGTGCGCTTAACCCATAGCCAACAAATTCTTCTTTAAAAAAGCGCTGAGATTTCTTGACACTTTCGGCATCGGCATTTGAGATGCAGTACGATGTGATTTCGTGAACTAGTTCTTTTGTTGTCATTTGCTATGCATTTTAGTATTTTCAGTTGCCAGTTGTTTATGTCTGGCAACTGAAAATTGAGACTGATCACTTTTTCCCTGTCAAACTTTTAATTAGGTCAACTTCCTCCTGTTTATAAGGAGTTCCATCGGGATGAAATATTTCGTGAAACCAAAGTTTAGGTTCCGATCCGTCGGCGATTGGTTCGTCCCACGCATATTTGGTATTTGATTTCCCGGCTACCAATCCCCAGTTGATGGCACCTATGTTTTGGGCTTTCAACATGGGCATAATGTTGGTGAACAAACTGTTGTTGCGGCGGGCCATGTATTCGGTACAAACCATCGGGCGGTTGTATTTCTTCAATGTATCAATTGCAGCCTGATGCTTTTCTGGGCTTTCGTAATTGTGATACGTGATGATGTCGGAATTTTCAACCTGAAATTTATTTAAATCGGATAATGCTAAACTCCAAACTCCGGAAGATAATGGTTGCGACGGACGAACTTCCCAACCCCACTCAAACACTTTTTTCAGTAATGGAAGTGATTTGTTGCCGTAGCCAGAGTTGCCTGGTTCGTTGTACAAATCCCAGATGGCAATGCGTTTGTCGTCTTTGAAAGTGGTCAAAATATCTTTCACGTATGCCTCAAGCGTTTTGATCAGCGTGGTGTCGGTATAAAGCAAATCGCCCGGATCGCGCACCCAGCCTGAGTTGTGAACGCCAACTTTGGGTTCAGGCTGTTTGCCCGCGGCATAGGTTGGATTCCAGCAATCGTCGAAAATACAGAAAACGGTTTTAATGCCGTGTTTACTGGCAATGTCGAGGTAAGTGCCCATGCGATTTTTGAATCCTTCCTTGTCGACTTCCCAGGCAACATGGTGAAGGTAAACGCGCATCACGTTCATGCCAATGCCTTCGGCCCAGCCCAGTTCGCGGTTGATGGTAGCGGTGTCGAACGATTCGGCTTGCCACGTTTCCAACTGGTTAATGGCTGTGCTTGGATTGAAGTTGCTTCCACGGAGCCAGCCGTTTTCGGTACTCCATTGTTGTGCCTGTGATTCGGTCCAGCGGGTGGAAACGGATTTTTTAACTTGTGGTTTCGGTTGGCAGGCAGCCAGAGCTATTGCGACAAAAATGGCTGCAATTAATAGGTTCTTTCTCATTAAAATTGGTTTTATGGTTGAACTGTAAATCTCAGAATTAAAAATCATTATTTTTCTCCTGAAGGTATTTTAATTGATTTTCCGGCAGGAATTGCTTCGTCAAAGTTAGGCGTTGTATTGTTCATCTGTGTAATAATAATTCTTATTGCTTAAAGTTTGTTTTGATTACTATCTTTCGGAGGTTTATAATTTGAAACATTGGTGTCCGGTTAAAATTTGGAGATTCTTCGCTTCGCTCAGAATGACAGCTCCCTTTGTTGGCTATATTCTTGAAGGGGTTGTTTGGCGGCTTCGCCGCCAAACAACCCCTTCAAGAAACAAAATTATTGTCATTCAGAGCGTAACAACGTGAAGCGAAGAATCCAAATTATAGTAACGAGTTTTACCGGACAACAATGAATTTGAAAAGTAAATTTTGAAGCCCGGGAAAAATTGCAACTACTCAAACTATGTGATCTAAAAATTAATATCCATGAAAAATTCAACAAAAATAGCTTTGATTTCGTTCGTTTTGGGTTTGGTTGTTATGTTTGTAGCCGATATGATTTTTCATTTCAACAATTCGATTGAAACCCAACTGAAACGAGAAGTGAATAAAACTCAGAAGAATATTGAGAACATTTTTAAATAGTATTTCGTTCAACTGGTTGAAATCAATGCAGCTATTTGAACCGTTAAATTTCCTGTAAATGAAAGTTATTGACATTATCAATCAAAGCGATAAGACCGTTTTCTCGTTTGAACTTTTGCCTCCGCTCAAAGGAAACGATGCCAGTAAAATATACAAAACAGTAGAAACACTGGTCGATTTCGATCCGAAGTACATAAACATAACAACGCACCGCGATGAAATGATGTACATCGAGCTGCCTGATGGACGCATCGAAAAGCGCACAGTTCGCAAGCGTCCGGGAACTGTAGCTATTGCTGCCAGTATTCAACACAAGTATGGTATTCCGGTGATTCCACATATTTTGTGTGGAGGGTTTTCGAAAAGCGAAACTGAACATGTTTTGATAGACCTGAATTTTATGGGTATCAAAAATGTGTTGGCCTTGCGTGGCGATGGTAACAAAGGCGAACATGTTTTCAGGCCCGACCCAAACGGACATTCCAATGCCAATCAACTGGTTGAACAAATCGTGAATTTGCGAAACGGTAAATATATGGAAGCCGACCTCAAGAATACCGCGCCAATGGATTTTTGCATCGGTGTGGCCGGTTATCCTGAAAAACACTTTGAGGCGCCAAATGCTGAAATTGATCTTCAATACCTGAAGCAGAAAGTGGATGCAGGAGCCGACTACATTGTTACCCAAATGTTTTTCGACAATCAGAAATATTACGATTTCGTTGACAAATGCCGTGCTATTGGTATTCAAGTGCCGATTATTCCAGGCATCAAACCGATCAACCTGAAAAACCAACTAACTGTTTTACCAAAACTTTTCAGCATTGATATCCCACAGGAACTGGCTACCGAATTAACCAAATGCAAAACCGACGACGATGCCAAAGTAGTTGGCACTGAATGGGCCATTTATCAATCAAAAGACTTGGTGGCTCACCATGTTCCCAGCCTTCATATTTACACCTATGGAGTTTCAGACAATACCCGGAAAATTGTTGAGGCAGTATTTTAGCCTTTCGAATACCTCTGGCGCTCAGGGACTGATCGGATCGTAAGAATACATTCCGGATGCCGAAGTCAGAAGTGCAGCTCTCTTAGTAGCGAAGCGTATCGAATGAAGTAATGTGCGTTCTCCTGTTAATTTATGCTAATAGCACTCCTCAATATCCAGAAATTCAAATCCCGATGACCCTGATTTTGAAAGAATGTGCTAACTTCGCACCCGTTAAAATATGATCAAAATGTAAATGAAAACTACCTTTACACTTAGAACACGTTGAAAAAAGAATTAAGAACAAAAAAACGATGTGTATTATGTGCCAATGTGGTTAAAAATAACACTGATGAAAAACTTTAAACAACTGAATAATATTGTTGGCTGGCTTACTTTCCTGGTTGCCGCCATAACTTATTTGTTGACCATAGAACCAACTGCCAGCTTTTGGGACTGCGGTGAGTTTATAACCACTTCGTTTAAATTGGAAGTTGGTCATCCTCCGGGGGCCCCTTTCTTTATGATATTGGGTAGGTTTTTCACCATTCTTGGAGGAAGCCCTGCAAATGCTGCTGTCATGATCAATTCAATGTCGGCCCTGGCCAGCGCATTTACCATTTTGTTTCTTTTTTGGACCATTACCCACCTTGCAAAAAAACTAATTAAACCTGAAGGTGAATATACAACCGGTCAGATCATTGCCATTCTTGGAAGTGGCGTAGTTGGTGCATTGGCCTATACATTCTCTGATACATTCTGGTTTTCAGCGGTTGAAGGTGAAGTTTACGCATCGTCATCGCTGTTTACTGCTTTGGTTTTTTGGGCTATCCTGAAATGGGAAGACGCGGCTGATGAGCCTCATGCCAACCGATGGATTATCCTGATTGCATACCTTATGGGGCTTTCCATTGGGGTTCACCTTTTGAACTTGCTCGCTATTCCAGCCATTGTTTTCGTTTATTATTTCCGGAAATATAAAGTTACCCGTAACGGAATTCTGATCAGTTTAGCCGTTTCGTTATTGATTTTGGGCGTTGTGATGTATGGCATCATTCCAGGAGTAATTACTATAGCTACCTGGTTCGAGCTGATGTTCGTTAACGGACTTGGACTCCCATTTAACTCAGGTGTAATCATTTATGCACTGGCTCTTATTGGCGCCCTCATTTTTGGCATACTTTATACCATTCGTAAAAAATTGATTCTCTGGAATACGGTTTTGATCAGTGTTGTTGTCATCCTGATTGGCTATTCTTCGTTTGCCATGATCGTCATCCGCTCGTCGGCAAACCCACCAATGGATCAAAATAGTCCGGACAACGTGTTTGCTTTGCTGGGCTATCTGAACCGCGAACAATATGGAGATCGCCCATTGGTATATGGACAGTATTACAATACTCCTTTGGATAAATATGTGGATGATAAACCATATTACATCCAGAAAAATGGGAAATATGTGGTTGCTGACATGCGCCAGAAACCAGTTTTTGATTCGAATTTGAGCACTATATTTCCTCGTATGTACAGCCGTGAAGCGGAGCACATTGAGGCTTATAAGCAATGGGCCAACATAAAAGGACGTCGGGTTTCGATTACCGACGAAGATGGTCAGGCTAAGACAATTGAGCTGCCAACTTTTGGCGAAAATCTTACGTTCTTCTTCAGGTACCAGATCGGGCACATGTATTTCCGATATTTCATGTGGAACTTTTCGGGGCGGCAGAGCGACATTCAGAGTAATGGCGAAATTACCAACGGAAACTGGATTACCGGGATTAATTTCCTCGATTCGATACGTTTAGGGGATCAAAGCACACTTCCGCAGGAGTTTAAGAACAATAAAGCACGGAATAAATATTACATGTTGCCTTTCATTCTTGGAATTATTGGCATTGTTTTTATGTATAACCGTGGCATCGAAGGGAAAAAAGATTTGTGGACAGTCTTTCTTCTGTTCTTTATGACTGGATTGGCAATCGTCATTTATCTGAATCAAGCGCCTTTACAACCACGTGAACGAGACTATGCCTATGCCGGATCGTTTTATGCGTTCACTATTTGGATTGGAATTGGCGTATTGGGACTTTACGAAACGCTTAAAAAATATATTCCGGATGCCACCAGCGCTGGTGTTGCCGGTGGATTGTCACTTTTACTGGTACCAGTACTTATGGGTGCCCAAAACTGGGACGATCATGATCGGTCGAACCGGTATACTTGCCGTGATTTTGGAGCCAACTACCTGAATACCTGCGCGCCAAATGCAGTAATTTTTACCAATGGCGATAACGATACTTTCCCTTTGTGGTATAATCAGGAAGTAGAGGGTGTGCGCAAAGATGTTCGTGTGTGTAACCTGAGCTATTTCCAGACCGACTGGTACGTCGATCAGATGAAAAGCAGAGCCTACGAATCAGCGCCACTACCCATCACGTTTACCCACGATCAGTATGTACAAGGCAAACGCGACGTGGTTTACCTGATGGAAGATCCTCGCTTGAAAGGTTCGGTTGAATTAAAACAGGCACTCGATTTTGTGAAGGACGAAAACCCAAGGACAAAGCTGGAACAGGCTGAAAATGCTGCATACATTCCTTCGAAAAAACTATTTATGGTGGTTGATAAAGCTGCTGTAATCCGGAATAAAGTCGTCGATCCTCAGGATTACGATAAAATTGTGGACACGCTCAAGATTGACCTTAGCAGCAAACATTACATCACCAAAGATGAACTGATGGTTCTTGATATGATTGCCAATAACAATTGGGAACGTCCGATTTATTTTGCAATAACTGTTGGTCGCGACAAATACATGAACCTTCAGGATTACTTCCAGCTCGAAGGACTGGCCTACCGATTGGTTCCGATTAAAACAACCGAAACGGAAGGTGGTATAAATATTGGCAAAGTCAATGATAAACTGATGTATGCCAATGTGATGGATAAATTCAAGTGGGGAAACATGAACGATCCGAAAGTATACATCGACGAAAATAACAGCCGCATGATGATGAATGTGCGAAACACATTCAACCGATTGGCCGAAACACTCGTTGCTGATGGACAGAATGACAAAGCCGCGCAGGTTCTCGATCGCGGTATTGAACTGATTCCGCACAAAATTGTACCGTATAATTATTTCTCCATGATGATGGCTGAAACTTATTTTAAGGCAGGTAAACCTGAAAAGGGTAAGGAAATCATCAATACAATCATGACTGATTATAAAGAGCAGCTTGATTATTTCTTTAAAATGAACAAACCGATGAGAACTTCGGTTGATGAAGAAATTCAACGGATTCTATATTTCATGAGGGAAATGGGGAATGTTTGTAACAGGGGCAATCAGGCTGAACTTGGAAAGGAAGTGGCTAGTTCGTTTACCAGTTATCTCGACAGATACAGTTCGTTGAAATAATGAGGCATTTTGATCCCCGGGTTCGTTTGCCCGGTTTCATAACTTCTCTGTACACAAGCGCGGTGTGGAGATTCCCGGAGACTGATCGGGTTGTTTACCTGACTTTTGACGACGGGCCAATTCCGGAAGTTACGCCTTGGGTACTTGACCTTCTCCGGAAGGAAGATATCCGAGCCACGTTCTTTTGTGTAGGCGAAAATGTAATGAAGTATCCCGAAATTTATCGCCAGATTCTGGATGATGGGCATTCGGTAGGAAACCACACCTTCAACCATTGGCAAGGACAGAAGCACTTTGACAAGGATTATTTCAGAAATATTGAAAAGGCTGAAACTTATATTGATTCCAACCTTTTCAGGCCACCGCACGGATGGTTAAAATTATCGCAATACCGTGTTTTGAAAAAGAAGTTCAGAATCATCATGTGGGATTTAATTACATGCGATTACGACAACCGACTGAAGCCCGAAAAGGTATTCAGAAACATTACCGAATTTGTTAGGCCGGGTTCAATAATAACGTTTCATGATTCAATAAAAGCAAAACCCAACCTGACCGAAGCCTTGCCTCGGGCAATTCGCTGGATGAAAGAACAGGGTTACCGTTTTGAAGCTATTCCATACGAGAAAGTTCGGAATGACTAAAGTGTGCTAGAGTGCCTAAAGTTGATAAAACTCTAGGCACTCCGCACTCGTTTAAAAATTACCAAGAAATAATGAAAATGAATATCTTAATAGTTGGTTCAGGAGGAAGAGAACATGCGATGGCATGGAAAATCAAACAATCGCCAAAACTCAGGCATTTGTTTATTGCCCCTGGCAATGCCGGCACTTCACTTTTGGGAACGAACATTCCGGTTGGAGTTTCTGATTTCGAAGGCTTGAAAAAAGCTGTTCTTGACAATCAGATCGATCTGGTATTGGTCGGGCCTGAAGTTCCGTTGTGTGAAGGGTTGCACGATTTTTTCAGTACCGACAGCAAATTAAAAGATGTACTTTTTGTTGGACCATACCAGCTGGGTGCCCAACTGGAAGGAAGCAAGGATTTTGCCAAAGAATTCATGATTCGTCATCAGATTCCGACTGCAAAATATCTGGCGGTTACTACCGAAACCCTGAATGAAG
>Ga0208789_1000190_pt1 | contig 77414 bp, 69 predicted proteins | sample Methanotroph_Enr_FD_187368 | JGI IMG/M metagenome (GOLD analysis project Ga0208789, IMG submission 187368) | Enriched soil microbial communities from Old Woman Creek wetland in Ohio, USA - Methanotroph_Enrichment_5 (SPAdes) (version 2) | ecosystem: Environmental > Terrestrial > Soil > Wetlands... | reverse complement strand
AGATCCAGGGCAAGTTACCATTCCTGCTGGCCGGGGAATACCCGGTGCAGGTGCAAAGGTATTTCAACGGCGAACTAAGCGAAAGCGCCGTTTCCCGGATATACGTCGAAGAGCCTGTTATCTCCAGTATGACGCCCGCAAGCGGCTCTGCCGGGTCCGTGTTTAATCTTTATGGGACGGGTTTCGGACCTTACGACGCCAGCCTTACACATGTGACTATAGGCGGCGCCGCCTGCGCCTTAAGCCTGTGGACTGATACAAGGATAACCGGAACCGTGCCCACAGCTTTAAGCTACGGCACCCATACCGTGGTGGCTTCACGGAGCCAGGCGTTATCGAACGCCCTAGAGTTCTATATCCCCGGAGGGTACGGCCCTTCCATGATGCGGCACAATCTTGTTCAGCCCGCGCAGGAATTCAAGCTTGGCGAGGTTTACGTCTACCCGAACCCGGCCAAGAACGGCAAGGTCCCTGTGTTCCATATCGAGGTGGGAACGGCGGACAGCGTAAAACTTAAAGTCTTCGCGGTTTCCGGACAGCTTGCCCATGAAAAGACCATAATCGGCAGCCCGCAGGCGATCGGCGCAGTCTACGCCTATGAATACGCCTGGGAAGGCCGGATAGCCAGCGGCGTCTATTACTACACCGTCGAGGCCGAGCGGGCCGGCAAGAAAATTAAGACCAAAGGCCGCTTCGCGGTGGTCAGGTAAAGGAAAATATGAAAAAGAACACACTTAAAATATTTTCCTTGGCGCTGCTGACCGCTGCAACTGCGAACGCCGCGCAAACGGGAGCGCAGTTCCTGAAGATAGACACCGACGCGCGGTTAAGCGGCATGGCCTCGGCGGGAACTGCTTCTTCGCTGGGGATAAACTCCCTGGGCTATAACCCGGCCGGGCTTTCCGCTATCACAGGGCTGGAGGTAGCTTTCAGCCATAGCAAATGGCTGATGGACGCTAATCATGACTTTATAGGCTTTGGGCTGCCTGTAAAAAACATGGCGTTCGGTTTAGGCGTAACAAGGCTTTCCAATAGTTCTATAGACGGCAGGGGTGAAGACCGCAGCGCCAACGGCGGTTACAGCGCCTATGACCAGGCTGTAAGCCTTGGCTTCGGTTTCAAAAACATAGGCGGGGCAGTAAAATATATACAAAGCAATATTGCAGGTATACGGGCCGAGGCTTTTGCGGTGGACTTGGGCGCAAGGCGAAAGCTGAGCCGCTTGCCGGTCACGCTGGGCATTGGCGTACAAAACCTAGGCAATGGAATTAGATATTTATCACAGCACGACAATCTGCCGTTAAGCGTGAACGCCGGGTTTACATATATAGCCCTGCCGGGCATGGCGCTGGCGCTGGACGTTAAGCGGCTGGTCTACGACAAGCAAACCATTTTTTCAGTAGGCAGCGAGTATGCCATGATGACGGGGAATAATGCGGGTTTCGCGCTGCGCGGCGGCTACGGCCTGACCGGGCTAACACAGAACAACGGTAAAAGCGGATTGAGTGTAGGTGCAGGCGTAATGGCGCTGGGCGCGCAGTTAGATTATGCGGTATCGCCCGAAACAGGGCTGGGCAGTATACAGCGGATGACGCTGAAGAAGAAGTTTTAAGCCGCTCCGGGCCTTTGAGCCAATGTCGTCTGTGTTATCCGTTTCCGCCAGAAGCTCGATATCTTCCCTCATATAAATTGTCGGGGCGGAAACTCCGCTTGTTCAAGCCAAAGCCGGTTTCCTGCTCATCTTGCATTGTAAATGGTTTTTTTCATGTTCATCCTGTGTTGGCTAATTACCCCGGCTGACGGCCAGTATGCTAAAATTTAGGTAGCGAAAAGGACACCGATGAACTTCGTTTTTCTCTCACCCCATTTCCCGCCGAATTATTATATCTTCTGCAAACGCCTGAAAGAGGCGGGCTTCAACGTGCTGGCCATAGGAGAACCCGAATTCGGGGAACTGCAGCCGGAACTGCACGACTCGCTGACCTGGTATTACAAGGTCGGGAACCTGCATAATTACGAGGAGCTCGCCGCCGCCTGTGAGTTCTTCATCGGCCGTTTCGGCCCGATCGACCGCATAGATTCCCTCAACGAATACTGGCTGGAGACCGAGGCGAAGCTGCGCACCCAGTTCGGGATCTACGGGGTGAAGAATGACACCATAGCCGACATCCGCCACAAGTCGCGCATGAAAAGCATCTTCCGCATCTCGGGCATACCGCACGCCCGCGGCCGCCTGGTCACGGAGCCTTCCGAAGTGCGGGCCCTGGTGAAGGAAACCGGCTACCCGGTCATCGTAAAACCCGACGACGGGATGGGCGCGGCTTTCACCTATAAGCTTGAGAACTCCGAGCAGGTAAACTGTTTCTTTGCCGGCAAGCCGGACAGGCTGTTCATAGCCGAGGAATTCATAGAGGGCGATATCGTCACCTTCGACGGCCTGACGGACACCGACGGCAAGATCGTTTTCTGCACTTCGCACGTCTACGGCGAAGGCGTGATGGAATCGGTGCTGGCGGATTCGCACATCTACTATTACTCCACGCGGAAAATACCCGCGGACCTGGAAAAAGCCGGCCGGAAACTGGTCGAGGCGTTCACCGTGCGGGCGCGGTTCTTCCACTTCGAATTTTTCCGCAGAAAAGACGGGACCCTTTGCGCCCTCGAGGTGAACATGCGGCCTCCCGGCGGCTTTACCGTGGACATGTTCAACTATTCCTGCGATATCGACATTTACGCCGCCTGGGCGCAGGTCATGACGGGCGCGCCGGACAACCTGGAATATAACAGGAAATATTTCTGCTGCTATATCGGCCGCAAGGACCGCCTTCACTACAAGCGCCCGCACGAGGAAGTGGTAAGCGTGCTGGGCCCGATGCTGGTGCAGTACCAGGAGCTGCCGCCGGTGCTGGCCCGCGCCATGGGCGACCGCGGCTATATCGTAAGGTCCGGGAAGCTGGAAGATATAAAGGCGGCGGTGAAATTCATCCAGGAATAAGGGCTCCCGCCCGTATAAAGAAAAACGCCCCGGCTCTCCGGGGCGTTTTCTTTGCGCGGCGGCTTACTTGGTGACGGTGCCGCTCACGGTCTTCACGCTGGGGTTCCGGATGTCGCTGCCGGAGTAGTCGATGTCGCCGCTCACGGTCTTTATGACCGCGCTGTCGGCGGCGGAATCGGTTATCGACACATCGCCGCTGATGCTCTGGGTGAGCAGGGTCTTGAACTGGGATTCTTTTATCTCCACGTCGCCGCTGACGGTCTTCACGGAGACCTCGCTGCCGTTCTTAAGGCTGGAGACCGTGATGTCCCCGTTCACGCCTTTGAAGGCCGAGGGCCCCTCGGTCACGAAACCGCTGACCACGATGTCGCCGTTCACGCTTTCCGCGAACAGCGCGGCCAGGCTGGAAGGGAGGAAGACCGTGGCGTCGCCAATCAGCGCCTTCTTGCCGCTTTTGGTCTTCACCTTTATCTCGCCGTCCTCGAAGTAAGCCTCGGCGTCCCCTTCTTCCTTCTCCATCAGCTCAACGGAAGCTGTCGCCCCGGGCTGGTCGTGGCCCGCGATGGTCAGATCGCCGCTCAGGGTCTTTATCCTGAAAGAAGCCCAGCCGTACTTATCCACCGAGATCTCGACTTTGCGGGACAGGGAAGCGCCTTCGCTCAGGCCGCCCAGCGCGCCTTTGAGCGCGGCGCCCACGGTCGCCCCGACCACGCCGCCCGCCCTTTCCCTGCGGCCGGCCCAGAAGCCCGCGCCCTTGGCGAAAGAGATGCCCATTATTATGGCGGTCAGGCCCAGGATGGTCACCGAAACTATGCCGAGGGCGGCCAGCCCCAGGAAGCCGAAGCCGAGATATTTGAGCATAACCCTGGTGTCCGGGCTGAGCGGGCCGATCTGCTGCATCATCAGGACGATGCCGATGATCAGCGCGGCGAGCAGCGATAATTTTATAAGACCTTTAAGCATATTCTTTTCTCCTTTATTGCGGGCCTTCCCGGCCCCTTCACTAGATATGACACGCGAACCGCGGAAATGTTTCACCCTGTTTTAAAAATCGAGTTTTTTCCTTACCTGCTCCTTGGCGCGCAGCAGCTGTATCTTCACGGTATTGATGGGGATCGCGAGGGTATCGGCTATCTCCTGGTAGGACTTTTCCTCGAAATAGTAGAGCTTGATAACGACCTTGTACTTGACCGGCAGTTCCTCTATTATTTCCTTAACCCTCGAAAGCACCAGCTCCCTGTCGAACATTTCGTCGGCCTGGCTGGGCTCTTCGGGAATGGTCTCGGCGAAGCCGTCGTCCAGCTGCGTTTCGCGGCCGGCCTTGCGCTCGGACCAGTTCATGCTGTGATTGTAGGCTATCCGGTAAAGCCAGGACGAGAACTTGGAGTCGCCCCTGAACTTGTCTATGTTCTCGTAAGCCTTGAGGAAAACGTCCTGGGTGATGTCGCGGGCCTCTTCTTCGAACCTGACGAAGCCCTTCACCACGTTGAAAATGAAGTCCTGGTGCTTGAGCACCAGTTCGCCGAAAAACTCTTTCTCGCCGGCGGCTATTCTTTTTAACAGCCCTTCTTCATTTTCCATGTTTCAAGCTTTCACCCCACGCAGACCGCGCTGAAGACCGCGCCGCAGACGGGCGGCACGAAAACGTACCTGTATTGTATCTCTTTAGCCGCCCCGCTCTCCCGTCCGAACACTTCGCCCGCCAGCTCTATAAGTTTTTTCATCATATCCTTTTCCTCTCTCCGGGGTTGAACTCCCCTCACTGGATATGACACGCGGCCGGCCGGATTGTTTCACCGTCAAAAAAAGAAACCGCCCGGAGGCGGTCTCTTTTCACGGAAAGCCGCTCCTTACGCGGCGCCCAGCTCGACGCCTACCACGGGGTCCTTGTCGTCAGCGCCGGTTTCGGCGATCGTTACCCCGGCGCGGTCCACGCAGCCGGCCAGCAGCAGGTCTTCCAGGGCGAGCTTCAGGGCCGCGGCCTGTTTGGGGCCGCATTCCACCGCCAGCTTGGCGACCGGCCACTTTACGCTGCGCTTTTCCGCGGCCTTGCGGGTGCGCACGGCTTCCAGCACCTTGCGGGTGGTGTCCAGGACCAGCGCTTCTCCCGCGGCGGAAGACATTTCCGACGCGGCGGGCCAGGACGCTTTATGCACCGAGGGCAGGCCGAGCCTTTCGGCGTAGGACCAGCCCCAGACGTCTTCGGTTATGAAAGGCAGGAAAGGCGCGAACAGGCGCAGGAAGACGCCCAGCGTCCATTCCAGCGCGGCGCAGGCCGAGCGCGCCGCCGCCGGGCTGCCGTTATAGGCCCGGTTCTTCACCAGCTCCAGGTAGTTGTCGCAGAAATCCCAGAACGCGGTCTCGACGTAGAGCAGCATGGCCGCGGACTCGTAATTGGCGAAATCCCCGCGCGAGGCTTCCGCCAGGGCCTTCATGCGGTCCACCCAGGCTTTGTCGAGCGGTTCCGTGATATCGGCCGCGCCCAGCTTCGCGCCGGCGGCGGCCGGGCTCTGGAGCTGCATCAGGGTGAACTTGGAAGCGTTGAACAGCTTGGTGGCCAGGCGCATGCCCACTTTGAACACGCTCTCGTCGTAAACCGTATCCTGCCCCAGCTTGGCCTTGCCGGCCCAGTAGCGCAGCGAATCCGCGGAATAGGTCTTGAGCAGGTCGTCGGGCGTTATCGTCTTGCCCTTGGATTTGCTCATCTTGCCCTTGTCCGGGCTCACTACCCAGCCGCTGATGGCGGCGTTGTGCCACGGCACGGAATTCTCGTGCATCCAGGCCTTGGTGATAGTGTAGAAGGCCCAGGTGCGGATTATCTCGTGTGCCTGCGGGCGCATGTCGGCCGGGAAGAGTTTTTCGTGGCGGGCCTTGTCGTCCGCCCAGTGGCTGGAGATCATCGGGGTCAGCGAGGAAGTGGCCCAGGTGTCCATCACGTCGGGGTCGCCGGTGAAGCCGTTGGGCTTGCCGCGCTGCGCTTCGGTATAGCCCGGAGGGCAGTCGGTAGCCGGGTCCAGCGGCAGGCGCTCGGGCGCGGCCAGGATGGGTTTGGAGAATTCGGTATTTCCTTCGGCGTCCACCGGGTACCACACGGGGAACGGAACGCCGAAGTAGCGCTGGCGGCTGATGCACCAGTCCTGGTTCAGGCCTTCCACCCACTGCTCGTAGCGCTTGAACATGTAGTCGGGATGCCAGGCTACTTTTTTCCCCTGCTCCAGCAGCTGCGGCTTGTTATTGAGGATCTTTATATACCACTGGCGGGCCGGCACGAACTCGAGCGGCATGTCTCCTTTCTCGTAGAACTTGACGGCCTGCTGGGTGGGCCTGGGCTCGCCTACGATAGCGCCGGCTTCCTTCAGCAGCGCCACTACCTTGGTCCGGGCCTGCTTGGCGTAAAGGCCGGCCAGCTGGGCGTAAGCGGCGTTGGCGGCGGCGGGGTCCGCGCTGTCGAAGAGCGGCCCGCCGAATTCGGCCGGGACCAGCCTGCCGTCGCGGCCTATCAGCTGGCGCATCGGCATCCGCTCTTTGCGCCAGAACTCGACGTCGGCTATGTCGCCGAACGTACAGATCATCATGATGCCGGTGCCCTTCCCGGGGTCGGCGTGGTAGGACGGCATTATCGGCACGCGCGCGGAGAACAGCGGCGTTACGGCTTTCTTGCCGAACAGCGGCTTGAAGCGCTCGTCGTCGGGGTGGGCCACCACGGCGATGCAGGCCGCCAGCAGCTCGGGGCGGGTGGTGGAGATCACGAACTCGCCGCCGCCTTCCACTCCGAACTTCACGTCGTGGAAGAAGCCGGAGGCCTCGCGGTCCTCGGTCTCGGCCTGGGCTACGGCCGTCTTGAAAGTGGTGTCCCACAGGGTGGGGGTCTCGGCGCTGTAGACGTGGCCTTTGTTGAACAGGTCCAGGAAGGAGAGCTGCGAGGTCCTGCGGCAGTGCTCGCCCACGGTGGAATAGGTCTGCCGCCAGTCCACGGACAGGCCGAAGCGGCGCCACAGCGCCTCGTACTTCTTCTCGTCCACGGCGGTCTGCAGCTCGCACAGCTCCAGGAAGTTGCGCCGGGAGATGTGCTCGTAATCCTTAAGCTCTTTCTTGGGGCCGGTCGGTTTATAATCGGGCGTATAGGGCAGCGCGGGGTCGCAGCGCACGCCGAACAGGTTCTGCACGCGGCGCTCCGTCGGCAGGCCGTTGTCGTCCCAGCCCATCGGGTAGAAGATGTTCTTGTTCTGCATGCGCTGGAAGCGCACCATGATGTCGGTCTGCACGTAGCTGAAGACGTGGCCCACGTGCAGCTCGCCCGAAACGGTCGGAGGCGGGGTGTCTACCACGAAAGTGTCCTTGCGCGGCTTGGAGGGGTCGTAATGGTAGAGCTTGTCGTTCTCCCATTTTTCGCACAGCGCCGGTTCTACCGCCGCGGGCAGGTAATTCGCCGGGAAGGCGGGCTTTTCGGCGGGTTTTTCAAGGGAGGCGTCTTTTTCCATAATTAAGATTTTACCTTTTTTGAACGGGACGATATAAGCCCGGCCGCCGGGTATTAACGCGGCGGCCGGTCAGGGAAGGAAAGGGCTCGAAGCTCAGTTCCGAAGTTCCGAGATGCGCTCCAGGATCTCTATGCGGCGCTCCTGGTCCTCGGTCAGCACCAGGTAGGCGTAGTCTCCCATCACTTTGCTGTCCATCGGCATATGGAAGACTATCTCCGCGCCGTAGCGGGCCAGCAGCTCGTCGTGGGAAAGCAGGTAGGGCCGGTCGAAGACGCGGGCGGCGTAGGCGCACACCTTATCGCAGGGCAGCTTTACGTCCAGCTTTTCTCCGGCGCACATCCTGGCGTAAAGGTCCCAGCAGTCTATGCCCTTGGAGTGATTGATCATATCCAGGGTGAGCACGCCGGGAGGGCGGGCGTTGATCTCGAGGCCGTAGCAGGTCCCGTTCAGCCTGAAGAACTCGATGTGGAAAAAATTCTTTTTAAGGTCGAAAGCTTCCAGCGCGGCCAGCCCGGCGGTCTTGAGGTCCGCCGGGATCTCTTCAGCGCGGAGGTTGTGGTAACTGAGCGGGTTGCCGGCGACCACTTCCAGGATGCCGTCGTTATAGTGGTGGCAGGTGAAGAATACCGGCTTGCCGTCGGCGCCGGTGAAGCCGTCGAAAGAATAGAGTTCCCGGCCGGGGCCGCTGATGAACTTCTCGATGTAATAGGGGAAAGCCGCGTTGCGGCCGTTGAAAAAGCGCTCCGCTTCCTCCGCGCTCCGTATCCGGTGGGTATCGGAAGCGCCCACGCCGCGGTCGGGCTTGGCTATGATATCCCGGCCGGCGCGCTCGAAAAAGGACATCAGGGCGCCCAGCTTGGTCACGAGCTCGCCTTCCACGACGGCGACGCCGGCCTTCCGGAAACACTCTTTCATCACGGATTTCCTGACCAGGCGCGGGAGGTCCGCGGTCTTGACGCCGGGCACGCCCAGGTCCTGCCTGAGCGCGGCGTCCAGCGGCAGCCACCATTCGTTAAAAGATTCCAGGTAAGCGGCGGGGCCGTACTTTTCGGTCAGGTAGCGGGCGGCGAACAGAACTAGGGGATATTTTTCCGGACTGAGCTGCTCGTTGCCGGTGTAGCAGGCCAGGTCGGCCCTGCAATACTCCGTCAGGTCGCCCCGGAGCGACTCGTCCAGGCAGCCGAAGTCGGCGTCGCCGATGCCGAACACGTTAAAACCGCGGGCCTTCAGCCGGTTGGCGAAAAAGCGCAGCCGGGGCGGGTACTGCGGGGAGATCATGATGAAGTTTTTCATAAGAATTGAGCGGAAGCAAAGGTCAGAGCAGCCGGACCCCCGACCTGGCGCAGAGGGCGCGCATCTCGTCGGGCCAGACGCTGGCGTGCACTTCCCCGATATGGAGCTTCTTCAGGAAAAGCATGCAGAGCCGGGACTGGCCGATGCCGCCGCCTATGGTCAGGGGCAGCTGGTTGTTCAAAAGCCTCTTATGCCAGAAAAGGCTTTTTCTGGAAAGAGCGTTGCGCACTTTCAGCTGCTTCAGGAGGGCGCCGCGGTCCACCCGGATGCCCATCGAGCTGATCTCGAGCGCTATCCTCAGGGGCTGGTACCAGACGAAGAGGTCTCCGTTGAGCCCTTTCCTGCCGCCGCCGGTGGCCGTGGTCCAGTCGTCGTAATCGGGCGCCCTCCCGTCATGGGGCTGCCCGTCGGCCAGGACCCCGCCGATGCCGATGATGAAAACGGCCCCGTATTTCTCCGCCGCCCTGGTCTCGCGCTCCCGGGGGCTCAGGCCGGGATACAGCTTAACGAGGTCTTCGGAGTGGATGAAAGTTATGGAAGGCGGCAGCGCCGGCCGTATATTGGGATATTTGCCGTGGACCACGCGCTCGGTCTCCCTCATGGCCGCGTAGATCTTCCTGACCGTCGCGCGCAGGAAAGCCAGGCTCCGCTGTTTCCTGGTGATGATCTTCTCCCAGTCCCACTGGTCCACGTAGACCGAATGGATATTGTCCAGGGAGTCCTCGTCGGGGCGGATGGCGTTCATGTCGGTATAAAGGCCTTCCCCGACGCGGAATTTATAATCGGCCAGGACCATGCGCTTCCATTTCGCCAGGGAAAAGACCACCTCGGCCCGCGAAGCGTCGTGCTTGATGGGGAAAGAGACTTTCCTCTCGCTGCCGTTCAGGTCGTCGTTGATGCCGGAGCCCCCGCGCACGAAGAGCGGGGCGGAGACGCGCTGCAGGCGCAGCGCGCGCGACAGGTTCACCTGGAAGCTGTCTTTGATGAATTTGATGGCCCTCTCGGTCTCCCTGAGGGACAATTTGGACTTATAGTTCTTGTCGATGATGAGTTCGGTCATAGCTTTGAGCGGAACCGGGAGGTAAAAGTAAAAACGCCCTTTACGGGCGGTTTTACCGTCGGGCTGAGCGGCTCACATTCTTTCCGGAGCCGATACGCCCAGCAGGCCGAGGCCCTTGGCGATGACGCCCTGCACGCGCTTCAGCAGGAAAAGCCTGAAGGCCGTGGTCTCTTTATGCTCCGGGTCCAGCACTTTGCACTTGTCGTAGAAAGAATGGAAGCTCGCCGCCAGTTCGGACAGGTAAGTGGTCAGGTGGTGGGGGGAGAAATCCCGGGCGCAGTCGCCCAGGGCCTTGTCCAGCCAGAGCAGCTTCAGCATCAGCGCGCGTTCCTCGGCGTTGATGACGAGCTTAGCCTCGTCGAAGCCTGCCGCGGGGTCCACGCCCTTCTCGGCGGCGTTCGCGAAAATGGAGCTGATGCGCGCGTGCACGTACTGCACGTAGAACACCGGGTTGTCGTTGGATTTCTTCTTGGCCAGGTCCACGTCGAAAGTGAGGTGGGTGTGCGGGCCCCGGGCCGCGAAGAAGAACCGGCAGGCGTCCGCGCCCACTTCTTCCACCAGCTCCTTGAGGGAAATGAAATCGCCGGCGCGCTTGGACATCTTCACCGTCTCTTCGCCGCGCTTCAGCGCCACCTGCTGGTGGATGATCACCTTGAATTTGCCCTGGCCGCCGGCCAGCGCGCCCACGGCGGCTTCCATGCGCGGCACGTAGCCGTGGTGGTCGGCGCCCAAGATATCGATCAGGCGCGTGAAGCCGCGGGAGAACTTGTTCAGGTGGTAAGCGATGTCGTTCAGAAAATAGGTATTGCGCCCGTCGGACTTCACGAGGACGCGGTCCTTGTCGTCCGACTCGAGCTCCGTGGAAGTGCCGAACCAGACGGCGTTGTCCTTCTCGTAGGCCATGCCGCGCTCTTTGATGGTGGCCAGCGCCTTGGCCGGCGCCCCGGCGGCGTGCAGCTCGGACTCCAGGAACCAGCGGTCGAATTCCACGCCGAAGGCCTTCATGTCGGCCCGGTGCAGCTTGAGCATTTCGGTGACGGCGTGCTCCGAGAACTGCGCGTCGGTCCAGCCGGCGGCTTCTTTAGGAAGGGCCTCGCCCATCTCCTTGAGATAGGCGCCCTGGTAGCCGTTCTCGGGCGGCTCGGCCTTGTTGAACCTGGCCTTAAGGGACTGCCCGAGCAGTTCCACCTGTTTGCCGACGTTGTTCACGTAAAATTCAGTGGAGACCTCGGCCCCCAGCGTCCTGAAGATGCGGGCCAGGCTGTCGCCCAGCGTCGCGCCCCGGCCGCTGGCCAGGTGCATGGGCCCGGTCGGGTTGGCCGACACGAACTCCAGGTTTATCTTTTCGCCCTTGAATTCCGGCCGCTCGAAACAATCCGGCCGCTCAAGCTCTTTCACCGCTTCTAAAAGAACGGCGTCCTTGAATTTGAGGTTCACGAACCCCGGCGGCACGGCCCCGGCTTCGCAGTCCGCCGACAGGACCGCGGCCAGTTCTTCGGCGATCTTGAGCGGCGGCTTTTTAAGCAGCTTCGCCCCGGCGATGGGCCAGGCTATGGAGAAGTCGGCGGTGATGTGGGGAGGCGGCGCGGCCAGGTGGAAAGCGCCCATAGCCCCTTCTTCAAGGGCAAAGGCGGCGGCCGCGCGGCTTTTCAGGCCGGCTTCGAGGGTCGAGAGCTTCATTTCTTCTTAGAGGTCTTCTTAGAGGTCTTTTTAGCGGCCTTTTTAACGGGCTTCGCTTTTTTAACGAAGACTTTTTTCGCCGGCTTCGCTTTTTTGGCGGTTTTTTTAGGCGCCGCTTTTTTGACCGGGGCTTTTTTCACGGCGGGCTTCTTCGCCGCAGGCTTCTTGGCCGCCGGCTTTTTCGCCGCGGGTTTCTTCGCGGCCGCTTTTTTGACCGGGGCTTTTTTGACCGCTGCTTTCTTAGCGGCGGGCTTTTTCACGGCGGCCTTTATCTCAGGCGCTTTTTCAACGGGGGTCTCTTCCACTACGACCTTTTCCTCGTTGGCTTTCCGCTCGGCGGCGGTTTCGGCCCTGGGCTCCGGCTTGGCTTCCCATTCCACGGTCTTGAAACCGTCGTAAACCTTGTCTATGGCGTAGAACTCGGCGGCCTTGCCGTCGTAGATATGCACCAGCACCCCGCCGTAGTCCAGCACTTTCCAGTTCTTGGAGCCCATCCCGTCCCTGTAAAGGCAATAGACCCCTTCCTGCTTCAGCTTGATCTGGACTTCTTCTTCCACCGCGTCCAGCTGCGGGGCGGATTCCACCACCATCAGCACGGCGTATTCCGCCAGCGAGGACTTCCCGGCCAGGTCGAAAATGGTTATAGGGCTGGCTTTCTTCGAATCCCCGGCGACTGCCGCCATGATGGCTATTTTTTTAAAGCTGCTTTTAGATATCGTCATATGGTGTTCTTTTGGTTCCTCAGTTTTACCAGCAGTGCGGCTTCCACCTGGTGTTCGATGTTGACCATGGCGGAGCCAGCGATGGAGGATATTGTATTAAATATGGTGGCGAGGTTGTTTTTCTCCACGGCCGAAAGCTTCTCGGAGCGCTCGAACACCGCGCAGGCTAGCGGCCGGCCTTCCACGGCGCAGACCATCGTATAGGAGTTGTCGCCCTGCCAGCCGTTCTCCGGCCTGACGGGCAGCTGGGGCTGCTCCCCGGCCCGGGGGAACGAGTCGCGCGAATAGACTTCCTCGTACTCTTCGTTGAACATGTTGTAGGCGTAGCCTTTCACGTTCCAGGAGCCCGACATATAAATGCGCATCTCGTCCATCACGGTGGAGAAGAAGGCCCCCGGGGACCTGTGCTGGGCCAGCAGCTGGCGGCTGAGGTCGAACAGCATGGTCAGCTCGCTCGAGGTATGCTGCAGGCGGCGGAAAACGGTGCGCATGATCTCGCTGAAGATGCTGATGCCCGTCTCCGGGTGCTCTTTTATAAAGGAGAAGAACTGCTGGCGGGGCACTTCGTAAAGCACGGTATCCCTCGAGGCCCGGGCCTGGGCGAAGCGCGGGGCCCCGTCTATCACCGCCATCTCGCCGAAGAAGTCGCCGCCGGCCAGGATGGCCAGGGTCTTGAACTCGCGGCCCTCCTCGTCCATGGCCTTTTCGATAACGATCTCGCCGGACAGGATCAGGTAAAGGCTGTTACCGGTGGTCTTTTCCCTGAAGATCACGTCCCCTTCGGAGTAGGCCGACTGCTTGAAGTAGCCTGAGAACTCCTCCAGCATGGATGCGGAGAAATTACGGAAGAGCGTTATTTCTTTCAGCTTTTCGATTTCAGACATTGTCGTCTCCTTGCCCCGAAAATGCGCCCGCGCGGCGGCCTAGATGCCGCCGGGGCTGCAGATCTTCTTGAAGCCTTCCTGGTCGTGGGCTTTCACCAGCGCCACTTCGTAAGCCACCAGGCCCTGCTTTACCAGCAGCGCCATGGCCCTGTCCATGGGCATCATGCCGTACTTGGCGCCGGTCTCTATGGCGCTGTAGATCATATGCGTCTTGCCTTCGCGGATCAGGTTCTGGATGGCCGGCGTCATCACCATCACCTCGCGCGCGGCCACGCGGCCCTTGCCGTCCTTGCGCGGCAGCAGGATCTGCGAGACCACGCCCTGCAGCGAGGCGGCCAGCTGCACGCGCACCTGCGTCTGCTGGTGCGGGGGGAAAACGTCGATGATGCGGTCCACCGTCGAAGGAGCGTCCTGGGTGTGCAGCGTGGCGAAGGTCAGGTGGCCCGTCTCGGCCGCCGTGATCGTGAGCTGGATGGTCTCCAGGTCGCGCATTTCGCCTACGAGGATCACGTTCGGGTCCTCGCGCAGGGCGGCGCGCAAAGCGTTGGCGAAAGAGCGGGTGTGCTGGCCTATTTCGCGCTGGCGCACCACGCAGCTCAGCGCCTCGTAGGTGAATTCGATGGGGTCCTCGACGGTGAGGATGTGTTTCTTGGATTTAATGTTTATCTGGTTTATCAGGGCGGCCAGCGTGGTGGACTTGCCCGAGCCGGTGGGCCCGGTCACGAGGACCAGCCCCTTGGGCAGGTTGGCGAAGTTCACGATGGTGGGCTGCAGGCCCAGCTCCTCCGGCGTGGGGATCTTGGAGGGGATGACGCGCATCACGGCCTCCACGCCGTTGCGGGCCACAAGAACGTTAAGGCGGAAGCGTGAGACGCCGGTGACCGCGAAAGAGCAGTCCAGCTCCCAGTCTTTCTCGAACTTGGCGCGCTGCTCGTCGTAAAGGGTGGAATAGATGAGCGCCTTGGTCTGCTCGCCCGTCAGCGGGGGCAGGCCCTCGGCCACGGGGATCACCTCGCCGCTGCGGCGCATCATCGGCGGCTTGTTCACGCAGATGTGAACGTCGCTGGAACCCGCCTGCACCGCCGTCCGCAGAATAGTCACCATGTCCATAGTTGCCTCCGGGAAACTACTTCGTCTTTTTTTCAGCTTCGAAATCCTGGCCCAGGATCACGTCGGCGCCGGCCACGCTCTTCTGCGAGGACCGCTCGGGCACTATCTCTTCCAGCCCGAGCGCGGCGCGCAGCCTGAGGGCCGCCGCCATGTCGTTCGAAAAACCGCGTATCCTGGTATGTTTCAAAATGACGGGGTACGACGTTTCCGTGATCACGTCGAAACCGAGCGCCCGCAGGCGTTTCGCCGCTTCGGCGGCGAGGCCCGCCCGGCCCGAAGCGTTGAAGACCTCCACCAGGGGCGCCGGGCCTTCTTCCTGACCGGCTTCCTCGGCCGGGCCCTTGCGGGAGATCTCGGTAAGGATGAAATTGGACGAGGTCAGCTTCGAGAACTCGCTGAAAAGCGAGAACAGGTCGAAAGCGGACAGGTTGGTCGCCCCGCGCGCCCGCAGGCCCGCAACCCAGGAAACGGCGGGCGCCAGGCGCCTCGGCTCGGCCCGCCAGTTGTTGAGCGTTCCCCACAGCGCGTCCAGGTCGGGCGCGGAGGAAAAGGCGATATAGAATACGCTCTCTCCGGAGGAGGTGGCGCCGCCGGCGGCCCCCGCCAGGTCGACGGCCCTGTGCCAGGCCGAAACCCCGGCCTTGGCCCTGGGGTGCGGCATGGTGAAAGCGTTGACGGTATTCGAAAAGGGGTGGTAGACCAGCAGGGCGGAAGAGCGTTCGCCCAGCAGCGCCAGGCTTACGTCCCTGCCGGACATAAGCTCGCGCGACGCCGGCGAGAAATACTGCAGGGCGGCGGCGGACAGCGCCAGGACGAGCCCGGCGGCCAGCATCAGCCTTTCTTTTTTTCCTGAAGACTGTTCCATAGTGCGACGCTTAGCGGGTGTACCCATCCTCCGCCGGAAAACGCATGTACAAGTTTAACATAATTAGCCGCCCGAAAAGCCGCTTCGAAATCCTTAAAAGCCAGTTTTCTCACCTGCTCCGCCTCCGGGAAGGCGCGCCCCTGGTTGGCCACGTCGCTCACGTAGACAAGCCTGGCCAGCGGCCCCATGCCGGGGGCCCCGGTGGCGTGAAGCGCGATCGCGCCGAGCGTCTCCGCGTCCTTCACCCCGAACTTCCCGGCGGCAAGCGCCGCGCCGGCCCAGGCGTGAGCGAGCACGGGGGCCTCCTTCAGCGTCAGCTCCGGCAGGACGGAACGCGTGGCGGTTTTCAGGAAGATGCGACGCCGGGCCGCCGGAGAAAGGTCCCGCGCGCAATCGTGCAGCAAAGCGGCCAGCGCGGCCTGCTGCTGCGGCACGCCGGCGGCCGGGGCCAGGGCGAGGGCCAGTTCAGCCGTATGGAGCGAATGCGCGAACCGCTGCGGGGTAAGGAGCTTCCTGAGCAGCGCCCGTTCGCGCGCCAGGTAAAGCCCGGTTTTTTTTATTTTTTCAAGCACGGCGCGGTGCAGCTGTTCCGGCCCGCGGCCCAGGAAGAGCTCCGCCCGTATCCGGGTGGAGTCCGCCCTCGGGAAACGCCCGGCCAGGGAGACGAAGGGAACGCCGGCCTTTTTCTCCATGGCGCAGCCGGGACGCAGGCCAGCCAGCAGCCGCGCGTGCTTCAGTATGAAGCCCGGGCGCCGCCAGTTCCCGAAGCCGGCCAGGCAGTCGGAACCCAGGAGGAAATAAAGCGGGGCTCCGGGGTGCAGCCGTCGGAAATGGGCCACCGTCTCGTACGTGTAGACCACGCGCTGCTGGTCCGCTTCGAAGGCGCTTATTTTAATTTCTTTCCTGCCGCCCAGCCCCGCTTCTCCCAGCGCGGCTTTGATCAGCGCCGAGCGCGCGGCGAAAGGCACGGGCGTCAGGTCCTTGAAGGGCGTGCGGAAACCGGGCACGAAATAGAACGCGGAGGGGTTAAGCTGGCGCAGGGCCGCGGCGGCGAGCGCCAGGTGCCCGCGGTGCGGGGGGTCGAAACTCCCGCCATAAATTATTACAGGTCTTTTAGCTTCCTTCACTCACGGTCTCCCTATGCGGCGGCTTCATTTAGTATAATATACTTTACCTTACTATGTCACAAAAACGCGACAACTGCATCATACTCCTTGTGGATCCTCCGGAAACCGACAAGGTCTCCCAGGAATTCAAAACGGCTTTCGGCCCCGAACGGGCCGCGCACGTGAACAGCGACCTGCTTTCCGCCGCCTACAAGCTCGCCAAGGGGTTCGGCGAGGCCATGGTCCTCCTCTCCTACCAGAAGACCACGCGCCACCCGGACATGATCTGGCTGGACCCGGAAGATCCCGGCTTCCTCGAAGTAAAGAACCACGCCCCCGAGGACCGCATCCACGACGCTTTCCGCCTGGCCTTCTTTACCGGCGCGAAAAAAGCCGTGCTCATCAGCCACCTTTCACCCGAACTTAAAAGCGAATGGCTCCAGCAGGCCTTCGAAGCGGTGAGCGACAAGACCGTGTCCATCGGCGCCAACCAGGACGGCTCCTTCTACCTGCTCGGCCTCACCCAGCAGAACCTTAAGCTCCTCGAAACCCCGGGTTTTTTCCAGGGGAAAAGCGCCGAAGTCCTGGCGGAGCGGGCGAAGAAGAACAAACTTGCCGTCGTCAACACGCCCGAAACCTACTCGGTGACCGGAGAGGAATCCCTTCTCAGGTGGATGGAATCCAAAGAAACCCTCCCGCCGCTTTTCCAGCACCCGGCGGGGCTGTCTGAAAGCAAAAAGCACCACAAGCGCCATCCCCACGGCCAGGAGCCCCAGACGCAGCCCCTCCCGGAAAAACCGCCGCTTTAAATTCAAGAGAAGAATTCACCACAGAGACACAGAAGGGGAAGAGAGACAGCAGGAGATATTTTAAAATATAACTCCTCTTTACTCCTCCCCCTCTGTGTCTCTGTGGTGAATTTCCCATGCGGTCCCTCCTATTTATGAAAAATATAGAAACCGTCTGCAAAAAGATATTCCGCCTGGCCGGCGGGGTCCAGTGCGAGGTCATGACCACAAAATACGACGGGGCGCTCACCCGCTTCGCGGACAACGTCATCTCGCAGAACGTGGCCTCCTCCTCGATCTCCTTCGCGGTGCGCCTGCTGGATAACGGCCGCATGGCGAAGACCACTTTCAACCAGACCGACGACGCTTCCCTGAAACACGCCATCTCCACCGGGCTGGAGACGCTGAAAAAGCAGAAAAAAGATCCCGCCCTGCTGCCCCTCGCCAAACCGCGCCCCATCCCCGCGGTGAAAAACCTTTATTTCAAGGAGACGGCGGAACTGGGCCCGGTTTTCCGCGCCGAGAAGGCCGCGGAGCTGGCGAAGGCCTGTAAAAAGGCCGGGCAGGTCTCCTGCGGCACCGTCGAGAACAATTGCATGGAACTGGTGATAGCCAACAACCTGGGCGTCTTCGCGAGGCACCGGGAAAGCCAGGTCATGCACAGCGTCACGGTGCGGGACGGGGACGGCTCCGGCTGGGCCGAACAGCCCGCGCACGACGTGAACAAACTGGATTTCAGGCTCCTCAACGAAACCGCCCGCGCCAAGGCCGCCGCCAGCCGCTCCCCGCGCGAAATAAAGGCGGGGAAATACACCGTCATCCTCGAGCCCTGCTCCGCGGCCGCCCTCCTGTCCTACCTCGGGGTCTACGGTTTCGGCGGGCAGCTCTATAACGAAGGGCGCGCCTTCGCCTGCGGCAAGCTCGGCAAAAAAGCGCTGAGCCCCCTGCTCTCGATAGAGGACAACGCCCTGGACGGCGCCGCGCCCGGCACCCCTTTCGACTTCGAAGGCCAGCCCCGCACCAGGGTAACCCTGGTAGAGAACGGGGTGCTGAAAGCCGTAGTGCACGACCGCAAAACCGCGAAAGCGGCCAAAACGGCCTCCACCGGCCACGCGCTGCCCCAGCCCAGCTACATGGGCCCCTTCCCCCTCAACCTCTCGGTAAAACCCGGCCAGGGGACGCTTGCGGACCTTATAAAGGGCACCGAGCGCGGCATCCTTGTCACCCAGTTCCACTACACCAACCTGATAAAATCGCAGACCGTGGAAATGACCGGCATGACCCGCAACGGGACCTTCATGGTGGAGAACGGCAAGATCGCCTTCCCCATAAAGAACCTGCGCTTCACCCAGAGCATGGCCGAAGCCTTCAACAATATAGAGGCGGTCTCCGCCGAGCTCGGTCTCGTAGCCGAGTGGGGAACCCTCTCCTGCCCCGCCATGAGGCTCGGCAACTTTAACTTCACGTCATCGACGAAATTTTAAAGCTCGGGGATCGGGAGTCGTCGGAGGGCTGGCCGGGGACTGGTCCCGCGCGACTTTGGGGAAAGGGGGCCCCGCCATAATTTCCCTAGGCGGGGGGAAACCGCGCAACGGTTTCCCTGCGGTCAGCCAGGAGCGCGGGACCAGTCCCCGGCCAGCCCGACTTCGCATCTCGCGGTCCGTTGAATTTTTTAGGAGACCATCATGTTTAAACTCGCATCAAAAGCCATCGAGATCGCCCATAAGCACAAGGCCGACTTCGGCGACATCCGCATCATAGAAACGCGCCGCCAGAACCTCAGCGTCAAGAACAGCGAACTCAACGGCCTCACCGACCAGACCAGCCTGGGCTACGGCGTCCGCGTCCTCTGCGGCGGCGCCTGGGGCTTCGCCTCCGGCAGCCAGATGACCGAACGCGCCATCGCCGAGACCACCCTCAAAGCCATCGCCATCGCCAAAGCCAGCCGCCTCCTCATGGCCGGCCCAGTCCGCCTCGCGCACGAGCCCGCCTACGCCGACTTCTGGCAGACCCCTTTCCTCAAAGACCCGTTCACCGTCTCCACGGAAACGAAGCTCGACCTGATGTTCAAGACCACCGACATCCTCCGCAAGAATAAAAAGGTCCGCTCCGCCTCCGCCGAAATGCGCTTCGTGCGCGAACACCAGTGGCACATGACCACCGAAGGCTCGCGCATCGAGCAGGTGCTCCTGTCCTCCGGCGCCAGCTGCACCGTGGTCGCCGTCGAGGACGGCGACGTGCAGACCCGCGGCTACCCCTGCACCCACGGCGGCCAGACCCTGGCCGGCGGCTGGGAAGTAGTGGAAGCCATGCACCTCCCCGACAACGCCGAGCGCGTCCGCGAGGAAGCCATAGCGCTCCTCTCCGCCCCAGTCTGCCCCTCCGGATTGAAGGACCTCATCATCTCCGGCAACCAGCTCGCCCTCCAGATCCACGAATCCGTCGGCCACGCCTCGGAGCTCGACCGCGTGCTCGGCTACGAAGAATCCTACGCCGGCTCCAGCTTCGCCACCATGGAGAAGCTGGGCAAATTCCGCTACGGCTCGCCTATCGTAAACCTGGTGGCCGACGCCACCCTGCCCGGCGGCCTGGCCACCGCCGGCTACGACGACGACGCCGTAAAAGCCCAGCGCTGGCATATCGTGAAGGACGGCATCCTTTCCGGCTACATGACCAACCGCGAATTCTGCGGCAAGATCGGCAAAGAGCGCTCCTGGGGCTCCTGCCGCGCCGACGGCTACTCCAATATCCCGATAACCCGCATCTGCAACCTCAGCCTCATGCCCGGCGGAACCCCGCTGGAGCAGCTGGTAGGGGAAGTACGCGACGGCATAATGATGGAGAACAATATGTCGTGGAGCATAGACCAGAAACGCCTGAACTTCCAGTTCGGCTGCGAAATAGGCTGGCTCATCAAGAACGGCAAGAAGACCAAAATGGTCAAGAACCCCACCTACCAGGGCATTACGCCCGAATTCTGGGGCTCCTGCGACGCGATAGCCGACCACAGCCAGTGGCGCCTGTGGGGCGTCGCCAACTGCGGCAAGGGCCAACCGGGGCAGACCGCGGCTATGTGCCATGGCTCAAGCCCCGCCCGCTTCCGTAAAGTGAAGATAGGCATGCACGGATAGATTCCGCGTTATTAACAATAGAAAAAGCGCCCCGGTGGGCGCTTTTTTGCTGTTGACTACCGGCACATGAAATATATACTATATGGATATCCTGATAGAAAAGCCCGTTCATGGGCCGTTTTTACGCCTTTTTGTTCATTATTTCAACCGTTTTCGGACTTATCCCCTGGATGCGGAATAAGCGCGATAAAAAGCGGATATTTATAGGTTAAAACGCGCTTGTGAGTAGGTTGAAATAAAGTTGCTGACACAAATAGTGCATACAGAATAAGCGCTTTCCGAGTATTCAAAAACTTTACTAACAGCTGTGGATAACTTGTGGATAACTCAACAGATATTAAAGAAATTTGGCAGGAAGTAGTAAAAAACCTTAGCGCCGAGATAGGCTCCGAGGCCGTAGACCTTTGGGTGCGCCCGATAACAGCTCTCGTCATAGAGGGAGACACTTTAAAGCTGGAAGTGCCGGATTCCATAATTTATAACACAGTAAAACAGCGCTATGAAGATAAAATAATAGCGCTGCTCGCCCAGTACACCGGCAAAACGCTGAAGCTTAATTATTCGATGTCGCTGGCCCAGGTGGAGCCGCCGCCCCAGTCCAAAGCCACCCCGGCGTCCGTCGCGCTGCCCGCGAATTATTACTCTTTCAACCCGCATTACACTTTTGAAAGCTTCATCATCGGAACTTCCAACCGCTTCGCCTTCGCTTCGGCGGAAGGCGTGGCGAAGACGCCGGGCCAGACCAACCCCTTCTTCATCTACAGCGCCCCGGGCCTGGGCAAGACCCACCTGCTTCACGCCATCGCCCACGGCATCTTCAAGAACAACGCCAACGCCCGCATCCTCTACACCGCCAGCGAAAATTTCGTGAACGAATATATCGACTCCGTGCGCGGCGGCGCCACCGAGCAGTTCCGCAACAAGTACCGCAAACTCGACTGCCTGCTGCTGGACGATATACAGTTCCTCGTGAACAAGGACCGCAGCGAAGAGGAATTCTTCTACACCTTCAACTCGCTGTTCGAATCCAAGAAGCAGATCGTCGTCACCTCCGACCGGCCGCCCCGCGAGCTGGCCCTGGGACAGCGCCTGATCTCCCGCTTCCTCTCCGGTGTTGTCGCCGACATCAAGATCCCCGATTTCGAGACCCGCGTGGCCATCCTGCGCCAGAAGCGGGACCAGCACAGCTACGCCATTCCCGACGACGTCATAACCTTCATAGCCGAGAACGTCAAAAAGAGCATCAGGGAGATAGAGGGCTGCCTTATCACCGTGGGGAATTTCTGCGCCACCACCCATGTGCAGCCTTCGATAGACGCGGTCAGGGAAATAATCAAGGACCATATCAGCGACCAGGACACCGATGACAAGAAAGTCACCATAGAGCTGATCAAAAGCACCGTGTCCGATAAGTATTCCGTGGACCTTAAAGACCTGGCTTCTAAGAAAAGGAACGAGAACATCGCTTTCCCCAGGCAGGTGGCTATGTACCTGGCCTGCAACCTGACCGACCTGACCCTTACGGATATCGGCGAAGCTTTCGGCCGGGACCACGCCACCGTGCTCTACGCGAAGAACAAAATAGGCCAGATGGTGCAGACGGACCCCTATTTTAACGAGACCCTGAACCAGATAATTTCGAAAATAAAGACTGTTAATAACCAGGGCTAACAGGCTAACAACTAGTTGATATAGTGGGTCTTTGTCAGTAATGTCAGTAAAATCGGATAAGCTGTTAATAACTTTCTTCAATGAGTTCCACTCTTTTTAACTATCAACAGCCTACTCTTATAGAGGACTATGATGATGAAAATAAACAGTAATAGGGAAACCTTGATAAAAGGGATCCAGACGATACAGGCCGGTGTTTCCTCTAAGACCGGAACCATACCTATCTTGCAGAACTTCCTGATGGAGACCGAGGACAAGGGCGTGAAGGTCGTCTTCACTGACCTTGAGATGGCTATAAAGCACCACATCCCCCTTGAGATCAAAGGGGAAGGCAGCATCACCGTCCCTATAAAGAAATTCATGGAGATCCTCCAGAACCTGGGGGAAGACTCCGAAGTGAACATAGCGGTGGACGAGAACAACCGCATCTCCATCCTGAGCGGCAAAGCCCGCTTCAAGCTTGGCGGCACGCCCAAGAACGATTACCCGGTCATCCCCGACCTGGACGAAAGTAACTCTTTCAAGATTCCCGCGAAGCTCCTGGCCGAGATGATAAACAGCACGATCTTCTCCGCTTCCTCCGAGGACGACAGGCATTTCCTGAACGGCCTGCTCTGGAAGTTCGAGAAAGACACCTTCTCCCTGGTCGCCACGGACGGCCGCCGCCTGGCCATCACCTCCACCAAGAAGATTAAAGCGAAAAAAGAATTCAAAGTGATCGTGCCCTCCAAGATCCTCGGCGAACTCGCCCGGTACCTGAAGGGCGGCTCCGTGAAGGACGCCGACGAAGTCACCGTAGGGCTGTCATCCAACCAGATAGGCTTCAAGATCGGCAAGACGGTCTTCATCTCCCGCCTGGTCGAGGGGAACTTCCCCGCCTTCGAACAGATCATCCCCAAGAGCCACGAGATGGAGATAGTCATCAACGCCGAAAAGCTCATGGCCGTCACCAAGCGCGCCGCCATCTGCTCAAACGAGCGCTCCGGCGCGGTGAAGTACACTTTCAAGAAAGACGCCCTGGTGGTGAACTCCTCCTCGCAGAGCATGGATTTCGAGGACGAGCTGGAAATAGATTATAAGGGCAAGGACTTCCAGATAAGCTTCAACCCGAAATTCGTGCTGGACATCCTTAAAGCCGCCGGCGACAGCGATATAACCGCGGAATTCACTTCCCCGGCCACTCCCGCCCTGCTCAGGGTGAAGGGCCGCGAGGACCTGATCTATATAGTGATGCCGCTGCGCACCCAGTAATATGTTCCTGGAGAAAAGAAAAGCCAACTGGACCAGGGCGAACGAAGTCGTTTCCTCCTGGAAATTCCTTGGCGGCGCGGACCCGGACCGGCTGGCGGTGCTGGACGCGGTCTGGAAGAAAGAGATAGGGCGCCTGGGAGAACACTGCGTGATGCTGGGCGTGGACAACGGGAATATCCTCGTAAAGCCCACCTCCGCCGCGGCGGCCAGCGAGCTGGCGCTGCGCAGTTCGGTGCTGGTGAAGAGCCTTAATAAATATTTCAAGCGCCCGTGGATAAGGGCGATAAAGACCGCGACCAAGATTTAATCTAAGTTCTATAACAGGAGTAAGACTTACATGGATAAGACAGCAAAACCCAAAGAGGGAAGCAATTACGATGCTTCCAATATTCAGGTCATGGAAGGCCTGGAAGCGGTGCGCAAGCGCCCCGCCATGTACATCGGTTCCACCGGCATCCAGGGCCTCCACCACCTGGTCTACGAAGTCGTAGATAATTCCATAGACGAAATTCTCGCCGGCGGCTGCAACAAGATCGACGTCATCCTCAAGGACGACAACGTCTGTTCCATCACCGACAACGGCCGCGGTATCCCCGTGGACCCGATGAAGGAAGTGAAAGACCCGAAGCTCAAGGGCAAGTCCGCGCTGGAAGTGGTGCTGACCGTGCTGCACGCCGGCGGCAAGTTCGACGGCGGCGGCTACAAAGTGTCCGGCGGTCTGCACGGCGTGGGCGTCTCGGTGGTGAACGCCCTGTCCGAATGGATGGAAGTCCTGGTGCACCGCGACGGCAAGATCTGGCGGCAGGAATACAGGCGCGGCAAGCCGCAGGCCGACGTTAAACCGGTGGGGACTACGGAGCACCACGGCACCGTGGTGAATTTCAAGGCCGACACCGAGATCTTCGGCGAGGGCATCCTCTCCTTCGACACGATTTCCAACCGCCTGCGCGAGCTGGCTTTCCTGAACCCCGGCTGCCGCATCAACATCATCGACGAGCGCGAAGACGGCAAGAAACACGCCTTCTTCTTCGAGGGCGGCATAAAGCAGTTCGTGAAGTTCCTCAACGCCAACAAGCAGGTCATCAACGACGAGCCTATTTTCGTTTCCAAGACGGAAGGCGACACCATGCTGGACCTGGCCATCCAGTACAATACGGACTATTCCGAGACGATGTTCTCCTTCGTCAATAACATCAAGACCACCGAAGGCGGCACGCACGTCTCCGGGTTCCGCTCGTCTTTGACCCGCGTGATAAACGATTACATCAAGAAGTACGAGCTGAGCAAGGACAAGGAATATTCCGTCACCGGCGACGACGTGCGCGAAGGCCTCACCGTCGTGGTGTCCGTGAAGATCCCCCATCCCCAGTTCGAAGGCCAGACCAAGACCAAGCTGGGCAACGGCGAGGTGGAAGGCATAGTGAAGACCCTCACCGGCGAAGCGCTGGGCGTGTTCTTCGAGGAACACCCCTCCATCGCCAAGGCCATCTGCCAGAAGGGCATAGGCGCCGCCGAAGCGCGCGAAGCCGCCCGCCACGCCAAGGACCTCGCGCGCCGCAAAGGCTCGCTCACCGATTCCGGCCTGCCCGGCAAGCTCGCCGACTGCCAGGAAAAAGACCCGAAGAAATCCGAGATCTTCATCGTAGAAGGCGACTCGGCCGGCGGCTCGGCCAAGCAGGGCCGCGACCGCGTGTTCCAGGCCATCCTGCCGCTGCGCGGCAAGATCCTGAACGTGGAGAAGTCGCAGCTGGTTAAGATCATCTCCAGCGAGCAGATCCGCAATATCATTTCCGCCGTAGGCACCGGCATCGGCGAAGGCGAGGACGGCTTCAATATAGACAAGCTGCGCTACCACAAGATCGTAATCATGGCCGATGCCGACGTGGACGGCCAGCATATCCGCACCCTGCTGCTCACCTTCTTCTACCGGCAGATGCGCCCGCTGGTGGACCAGGGCCATATCTATATCGCCCAGCCGCCGCTGTATAAAGTGAAGAAGGGCAAGTTCGAAGCGTATTTCGACAATGAAGAGAAGCTGCAGAAGTGGCAGCTCAAGGAAGCCCTGTCCGGCATCTCCATCAAGGCCAAAGGCAAGAAACTAGACGAGAAAGAGATCAGCGAGCTGATGGAGCTGACGATAGCCACGGATAATACCAGCCGCAAGCTGGAGACCAAGAACCTGACGCTGAAGGATTATATCCAGTTCCAGGACGACGGCAAGGTCCCGATGTACCGCATCGAGACCGGCCCGGAGACCTACCGCTACTTCTTCACCGAAGACGAATGGGACCAGTACGAGACCGAGTACGTCCAGAAGAAAAAAGACGCGCTGGCCAAGGAAGGCAAGCCCGAAGCCGAGATAGACGAGGACGACCTGGGCCCGGATTTCCAGACCCTGGGCGAGTTTACCCGCCTCAATAATATTTCCGCCAAGCTGAAAGCCCACGGCTACAGCCTGAAAGAATTCCATGTGGAGGAAGAAAAGGCCCCCAACCTGTTCGACCTTATCACCGAGAAGAACATCACTTCCTCCAAGGACCTCAGGACCCTGATGGATAACGTGATGAAGGCCGGAGCCGCCGGGGCGCACATCCAGCGCTATAAAGGTCTGGGTGAAATGAACCCCGGCCAGCTTTGGGAGACCACCATGGACCCGCTGAAGCGCAAGCTCCTCAAGGTCACCCTTGAGGACCAGGCCGAGGCCGAGAAGATGTTCACCACCCTGATGGGCGATAAGGTGGAGCCGCGCCGCTTGTTCATAGAGCAGAACGCGCTGGCCGCCCGCAACCTGGATATTTAAGAAGAGAAGAGAGAAGAATTCACCACAGAGACACAGAGAGGGAGGAGGTAAGAGGAGAAAGAAAAAAAGAAGGATAAAATTTTTATTACATTCTTCTCTGCGTTTTCTCATCCCTCTCTGTGTCTCTGTGGTGTAACAAGAAGTTCCCCGTTCAAATTTTCAAGGAGCATCGTAAAAAATGGCAGAACATAAAGACCTTACACCTAAGCAGCCGGAGAACATGTTCGTGAACATCGTCGACCGGGATATAAGCGAGGAGATGAAGTCCTCCTATATCGACTATTCCATGAGCGTCATAGTGGGCCGGGCCCTGCCCGATGTGCGCGACGGCCTGAAGCCGGTGCACCGCCGCGTGCTGTACACCATGGACGACATGGGCCTCCAGCACAACAAGCCCTTCAAGAAATCCGCCCGCATCGTCGGCGACGTGATGGGTAAGTACCATCCGCACGGCGACGCGTCCATCTACGACACGCTGGTCCGCATGGCCCAGCCTTTCAGCCTGCGCTATATGCTGGTGGACGGCCAGGGTAACTTCGGCTCGGTCGACGGCGACCCCGCGGCCGCCATGCGTTACACCGAGGCCCGCCTCAGCGGCATAGCCGGCGAACTGCTGGCCGATATAGAGAAGGAGACGGTCAAATTCGTCCCCAACTACGACGGGTCCATGACCGAGCCGTCGGTGCTGCCGGCCAAGCTCCCGAATCTGCTCGTCAACGGCTCCTCCGGCATCGCCGTGGGTATGGCCACCAATATCCCCACGCATAACCTGGCCGAGGTCTGCGACGCCACCATCTGCGTGATCGAGAACCCGGACGTGGAAGTGAAAGACCTGATGAAGGTCCTGAAAGGCCCCGACTTCCCGACCGGCGGCATCATCCGCGGCCGCAAGGGCATCAAGGATTACTTCGAGACCGGCCGCGGCTCCATCACCACCCAGGCCCGCGCCGAGATCGAGGAGATGAAGGGCAACCGCGAGTGCATCGCGATCACCGAGATCCCCTACCAGGTGAACAAGGCAACCCTAATCGAGACCATCGCCTTCCTGGTAAAAGAAAAGAAGATCCCCGACATCTCCGACATCCGCGACGAGTCCGACCGCCGCGGCATGCGCATCGTCATCGAGATCAAGCGCGACGGCAACGCCCAGGTGGTGCTGAACCAGCTCTACAAGCACACGCAGATGGAAGCTTCCTTCGGCGTGATCATGCTGGCCATCGTGGACGGCCGCCCCCGCGTGCTTCCTATCAAAGAGGTCATGCTGCAGTACGTGCGCCACCGCCGCCTGATGGTGGTGAACCGCACCAAGTACGACCTTAAGAGAGCCCTGGCCCGCGCCCACATCCTGGAAGGCTACCTGATAGCCCTGCAGAACATCGACGCGGTCGTCGAGATCATAAAGAAATCCAAGGACGCGCTCGAAGCCAAGATGAAGCTGATGGCGAAGTTCGCGCTGTCCGATATCCAGTCCCAGGCCATCCTGGACATGCGCCTGCACCAGCTCACCCGCCTTGAAGTGGGCGCCATCGAGGAAGAGCACAAAGCCCTGATGAAGCTGGTAGCCGAGCTGCGCGCCATCCTGGCCGACCCCAAGCGCGTCCTCAAGATCATCGTGGACGAGCTCAAAGAGATGAAGGCCAAGTACGGCGACAAGCGCCAGACCGAGATCACCGGCGAGGCCGCCGAGCTCGACATCGAAGACCTTATCCCCGAGGAAGACGTCATCATCACGATGTCCCACGGCGGCTACATCAAGCGCATCCCGGCCGACACCTACAAGGTGCAGGGCCGCGGCGGCAAAGGCATCATCGGTTCCGACGTGAAGGAGGAGGACTTCATCGAGAAGCTCTTCATCACTTCGAGCCACGCCACCATCCTGATGTTCACCACCCGCGGTAAAGTGTACGCGCTCAAGGGTTATGAAATACCCGAGGGCAACCGCACTTCGCGCGGCAAAGCCATAGTGAACCTGCTTCAGATCAAGGACGAGACCGTCACCTCGGTGCTCGCCATCGAGTCCTTCTCCGAGGCGAAGGGCAAAGAGGCCTTCATCGTGATGTGTACCCGCAAGGGCAACATCAAGAAGACCCCGATCGGCGATTTCGCCAATATCAGGAAGGGCGGCATCATCGCCATCGGCCTGGAGGACGGCGATATCCTGACCAGCGTGGGCCATACCGACGGCAAATATGAGCTCATCATCGGCACCAAAGAAGGCATGTCGATCCGCTTCAGCGAAACCGACGTGCGCTCGATGGGCCGCGGGGCCATGGGCGTGCGCGGCATCCGCCTGGGCAAGACCGACCAGGTCATAGGCATGGAAGTGGCCGAACCCAAGACCAAGAAAACGCTGCTGACCGTTTGCGAGAACGGCTTCGGCAAACGCACGGACCTGGACGAGTACCGGCACCAGGGCCGCGGCGGCTCCGGAGTCATCACGATAAAGGCCACCGACCGCAACGGCGCGGTTGTGGGCATCTACCTGGTCGAAAACAAAGACGACCTCATGGTGATGACCGAGAAAGGCAAGATCATCCGCATGCCCTGCAAGACGCTGCGCGTGATCAGCCGCAACACCCAGGGCGTCCGCCTGGTCCGCATGGAGGAAGGCGACAAGATAGCCTCCGTGGAACCCGTGGTGGACGACGGCGTGGAAGGGGCGCAGCCGCCCCTGCCCGAAGAAAAGAAGTAAGCGGCAACAGTTAAACGGCGGCCGGTGAGATCATCTCACCGGCCGCTTTCTTTTGTCCTGTATGCGGCTGCGTTTTATAGAAAAAAAGGACCGCCGGTCTCCCGGCGGCCCTTTTTTTTACGGTCTGCGGTTTAATTGCAGGTCTTGTCGAACGCCGAGCAGGTGCCGGGATTATAGAACTTCAGCGCCGCGGCGAGCCTGGTCAAGTCCAGGCTGTCCGGAATTCCCGGCAGTCCGAACGACGTCAGTTTGGCGTCTATGGCGGGGAAAGTAATGCCGTCCAGTTTAGTGGAGAGCAGTTTCTCCGCGTTCTCGAAAGCGTCCAGCGCCCCGAGGTCCGGCAGGTCCAGCTTGAGGTTCAGGTTCACGGCCTCGAGGGCCTTGTCCACGGCCGCGTTGGCCTGGTTCTGCAGGGACTTCACGTAGCTGTCCACGCCCAGCCCTTTGAGGACGCCCCAGAGGAAGCTGCTGAGCTTGTCCTCTATCTCGTCCTCTATGGCGCCCACGCCCTTGACGATGGTCCTGAAGCTTACATTGACGCTGTAGTTGGACGTCCTGAGCGGATCCGTCGGCGTGGGATCGGGATAAGGGAAAGAGAAGCCGAACGACATGTTCAGCACGTTGTTTACCCCGGCCAGGGCCCTGGTCAGCGGCTCGAGCGATTTGGAGAGCTTCGCTATCTCCTTGCGCAGGTCGTCGATGGCGCTCAGGTTGGCGCTGAACGGGTCGAAGATGTTCAGCTCCGGCAGCAGCCCTTCCGGGGTGGCCAACAGGCGCTCCACTTGCTTGTCGTAAGCCTTGACCAGGCTCAGGGTCTGGCCGGTGGTGCCCGAGATCTTCTGCAGGGCGCAGTTCAAGGTGACTGCGGGAAGGCAGCCGGCGGTATAATCTCCCGCGGCGGGCATCTGCGCGACGATCCCTTCGTTGATGCCGGTGAGGCCGGTTTTCAGTTCCCTGGCCGCCGTGGCGACCGCGGCCAGCTTCTTGCGGATGGGCTCGGTCTTGGCCGTGATGGCTGAGAGGCGTTGGCGGGCGTTAGTCACGCTTACCTTCAGCGTGCCCAGCGACTTCTTGATGCGCCCGGCTTTCTCCCTGGCCTGCGGAATGGTCTCTGCCGCTTCGGCCGCGGCGTAAGAGGAGTTCACTGCGACCTCGAGCGCCTTAAGGTCGGCTTCCAGAGTGGAGAGCACGCCGAGGCGGTCAGAGGCGGTCTGCAGGGTGGTCTCCACTTTGTCGACGCGGGCTATAAGGGCGGCCTGGTCCTTATACAGGTCGACCGTTTCCGGCCTAAGCAAATTGAGCTGGGTCCCTACTCTCAGCCGGAAAGCGGGCACGGCCGCCTGTGAAAAAGCCGCCTGGCAGCAGGCGGCTACAATGAAAGCGGAAAGCAATGGAATGTTCTTCAAGATGATCCTCCCTAAGTTGTCTAAACTACCAGACATATCATACATTTCATGGAACGGGCAGACAACACAGAAGTAGCGGCGACTGTTGACGGCCGGCGGAGCTTAGCTCCGCCGGCCGCCTTCTTTTATAACCCGGAACGCTTAAAACCAGTAAATATTCTTAAATGAAAATGTATATTTTCAAATGAAAATATTTAAGTTCGTTCCGGAAATATTCCAAAGATAACCTTACTTGATCCTGCAATAAGAAACCTGAAGGACTGCCTTTTTTGGCAGTGGCATGGAAAATGCTCTGTTTCGGATGAAGATGGCGCTGTACAGGATCGTAACGGCAGTCGCTTAATAAACATTAAGGAGATTTTAAATATGAAATTAATTGGTGCGCTAAACGTTTTCTGCCTGCTTGCAGTCGCAACCGCTTCGGCTGGCCAATATGAACCCGATTTCACAGGGGAACGCCACAGTAAAAGCCAGGTTTTTGGTGATGCGTTATCCAGCGCCGTGCCCGCCGTCCCGGCATCAGGACCGGCGATCGCGTCAGATCGCGCAGGCATCACCGAAGGATATAACCCCGGCTTAGGCCGCACCGAGCCCCCTTTCCCGTTGAGCGGCACGACCGACAAAAATGTCTTTACCGGGAACAAGAGGGGCAAGGTTACCAGCACCAAATACCCCTGGAACACCATTGGCCGCCTTGATTTGCCGAGCGGAGGCACGTGCACCGCCTCGCTGGTAGGCCCCGACCTCATCCTCACCAATGCCCACTGCGTAATAGACAAGGTCAAACAGACGCTTGTGGAAGGGAGCATTGTATTCCGCCCGAACTATACCAACGGGACTTCAGCTTACTCCAGCGTGGTCACCTTCGCCTGGGGGGGCTCAAATACCCCCTCCGCCACCGGCAGCAAGCCCGGGGATTGGGCGATCCTGCGCCTGGACAAACGTTTGGGCGATACGCTTGGGTGGCTGGGCACCAAGGTCCTCCCGGACCCCCGGATCTCCATGCTATATGTGGTCGGCTATAGCGGTGATCTCGAAAATGGCGCATCCGCCTACTGGGAAACCGGCTGCACGATCACTTCAGGAATGACCAGCTACGGCCTGTACCCGCACAACTGCAGCAACAGCCGCGGCGCTTCCGGCAGCCCCATGTTTATCTTCGAGAATGAGCGCCCTTACGTTATAGCGATGCATACCTCCGAGCTCCGCTATGACGGTGACTCTACCTACCTGGAAGTTCCCTTCTCGGGGGATAACGCGAATCTTGCCCTGTCGTCCGACGCATTCGCCTGGAAGGTGATGGAACTGAATAAGCCGAAATAGGGCGGTCGGAAGGTGGTGTTGGCATAAGAAATGCTCCGTTCGGATAGAGTAACAATAAAGACTATAGAGGCAGGAATATCTATGAAACAAACAGAAACGCGTAAAGAATACCTGATCAAATCATTGAATTTCTCCGGGGTATCGGTTCTCACGCTTGAGAAGGAAAAAGACCGCGTCGAGTATGAGGCCGTAGCGATCCAAATGATATCGCTAGATATGTTCGACAAGGGCTGCAATATGGAAAAAAGCTGCTTTCCTAACGCGCCCGAGCCTTGCAGCAGCAAAATTCCGATCCCGGATACGCCGCCGTGCCCGAATACGCCGACTCCGAATCCCAAGCCGGATCCCACTCCGGTTCCCAAGCCGGACCCCAAGCCGCACGACACGCCGACGTAGGACGGCGTGCGGACTGTAGTGAGTCTATGGCTGCAATACCGGCCGGTTCCACGCTGAGATAAACAGGAGCGAAATATGTACAATAAAATACCTATGTTTCTTTTGCTCGGTCTCATTTTCTTGATCGCCCCGGCCGCGGTGTCAGCCGCGGACAATGGCTCCGGCAATACCGTCGCGATAGCCGAGCCGAGCCGCGGGAATTTTGAGGGGGACGTTGCCGACGCGGCGGCCAGCATGCTTGAAGAACTGAGCATGATACGCCGCAATAAATTCTTCATTGGGCTGAACAGGCTCATTGAGAAGGGAGACATAAAAAAAGCCGAAGAAATTCTGGGAAAGAGGGACAAGGACGTTCCCGGGCAAAAGTCTGATGAGGCGTATGCTATAGCGAAAAGCAAGATCGCCTATGCGAAAGGCGACTATCCGGCGGCCTATGCCGAGGCTGACGGATTATTGGCGGCGGTAGAAAAGGCCTTCGCGCCGCAAAAGCCTTACGAGGTCGCTTACAAGAACAAGAACGAGAGGGACAGCGTAGCCCAGGTTTATATCCTCAGATATCAGGCATTGGCCGGGATGCATCGCCATGAGGAAGCCCTGGCCGATCTGAACCATACGCAGCGGCTGGTCGAGTCGCCGGAGTTGTTTCGCGCCAAGACGGGAATTCTGCTTTGGCTGGGAAAGTACGCCGAAGCCGCAGCGGCCGCTGACAGGGCCTACGCCATGGACAAGAATATCTTTGCGGCCATGCCGGACAAGGAACGATACTGCCAGATCTTAAACGGTCAGGGCTATAAGGTTAAGGCCTGCGCAGCTCCCCCCGCCGCCGCGAACTAAAACCGGGGAGAAGGAGACAGCTCAATGAAGCCAGAGTACTACGTAAGCCGCTATCTCAACGTCATCCGCCTGGACTGCGGCGAAAAGGACCTTCTTTTCAGCGGCATTAACGGCTGCATCGACGAGGTGCCGGGAGCGCTCGGGGCTATCCTGTCAGCCGGCGAACACGCGCGCCTGCGCGAACTTTCTCCGGACAATCTCAAGTTCCTTTCGGAACGCGGACACATCACCACGCTGCCGCCGGAAACGGAGCTTGAACAATTCAAGGAACTTGTGTCCGGCCTGCATAATAGCCAGGTAAAGCGGCCCTCTTCCGGAGGAATAATCCTTCTGGCCAGCTACACCTGCAACCTCGCTTGCGAGTATTGCTTTCAGCGGAAACATCGCTCAAAAAACTTCGGGACGATAATGCCGCTGCAATTGGTCGACGACATCTTCGACAAACATCTGCCGTCGCTGCTGCCGGGAATATCCAATCTCTCCCTTTCGCTGTACGGCGGAGAACCGTTTTTGCCGGCGAATGAAGCTGTAATACGCCGGGCGCTTTGGCAGGCAGGCAAGAGGCCGGGGATACCGGTGGTCGCGACCACGAACGGAACTACCGTGGATGTCATGCCGGATATTTTCGGTCCGGGCCAGGGAAAGGTCAACAAGGTGCAGATCTCCCTTGACGGTTGGCGGCAGACGCATGACAAGTCGAGGATCCCGGCCAATGGCCTTCCCACCTTTGACAAGATACTGTCGAATATCCGCCTGTTGCTGGACAGGGATACGGAGATCGACATCCGCATTAACGTGGACAGAACCAAGATAGGAGCCCTCCCGGGCTTGCTTGCCGAGTTGAGATCCATGAAGATCGCCGGTGATCCCAATGTCCGTATTTACGCTTATCCCCTGCATGAAGGCATCTCCGGGGCGGAATCCCCTCATTTCATGGGACTTGGCGAGATGGCCCAAAAAATATCCGAGATGGGACTTGAGATGGACTGCCCGAGTACCCTGAAAAACATGGATGTCAGCCGTCTTTACAAGCTGACGCAAGGCATCGGGCTGACCCGCACCGCGTGCTGCATGCAGATCTTCCAGCATTATCTGGTAATTGACCCTTTCGGGGATATTTATGTGTGTACCGAAGAAGCGGGAAATCCGGAATTCCGGGTCGGCCACATCGACGAAACCGGGGTAAAATTCTTCCCCTTGCGGGAGACATATAAAAGCAGGCATCTCGAGAATCTTCCTGACTGCCTGCGTTGTTCCGTCGCGCTCGCCTGCGGCGGTCATTGCGGCGTACAATGCCGCATGAAAACGGGAGATCTGTTCAAAGTCCAATGTGATGACCTTAAAGACGCCATCTTGGACTCCATCAAGCGGGGATATGGGCGGGAGCTGCCCCAAATAGAGCGCGCCGCCACCGCCCCGCGCCTTTCGTAACTGCGCCCGGCCGCGGCAACATCATGTCCGAAGTTATTTACGAGAATCACCTGAAATCCGCCTACTCGGTCGGAGCTGAAGGGGAACGCCTTGCTATTACCGAGACCTCCTTTTACCGCTTAAGCAATGAAACGGCCGGACTCATAGAAGAACTCCCGGCCAGCGGACCGCGGGGGCTGTTTTTGAAACACCTGTCGGAATTAGGCCTTAATGCGCCGGAAGAGATCCTGCGCCATCTTGTGGCGATAGGCGCTTTGACGGAAAAGAAACACAGAACAGGCCCGAGGGCGATCTTAAAGAAAATTCTGAACCCCAGGTTCCAGATAATTGCTCCGCGGATCCAGGAAAGCGTGCTTTCCTTTTTAGGGGTGAATTTACCCGCGGACAAGAACCGGTGGGCATCGATCCTGGCAGGGCTATCCCTGGCTGGGCTGCTTTGGGGTTCATTTCTGGCCTTGGCCGGGGACCCGAAGGCAATTCCGACACCGCTGACGGGACCCCACGACTTGATATATGTATTTCTGCTGGCGCTGGCCGGCAGTATGACCCATGAACTCGGACATTCTTTTGCGGCGGCCGCCGCAGGCATAGGCCTGAGGCCGGTCGGGTTCTCCGTCTACCTGATCTTCCCTGTCTTTTACACCAATGTTTCCGGCGTTGACACTGTTCCGCTCCGGGACAAAGCGCTTGTTGATTGCGGCGGTTTTATTTTCCAGGGGATCTTTCTGCTTCTGCTGCTGATCGCCGCCTCGCTTACCGGTAATTTCATATTCGCCGAAGCCGCCCGCTGCATAATGGTGCTGGTGCTTTTCAATCTAAACCCGTTCTTCAAGACCGACGCGTACTGGCTATATAAGGACTTGCAGACCGCCTTCGCAAAGAACCCGTCGGTAAAGATAGTGCATCTCGTATATCTTGCCGCGTTTACGGCTTTTTCGGTTTATTTTTTATGGCGGCTGGGCATCGGGTTATCGGGCATTCCGGACAGGCTTGCACGGATAGCCGGTTCGCCGGGCAATTTATTTTCCCGCGGATATTCAACCGCGCTATGGGGTTATTTCCTGATCATGGGCTTCATCGCCAGTTTGAGGCGGTTCCAGGAGATCCACCAGGAATGGAAGGAAGCAAAAAACGCTTAACTATCGGGAACTTAGGAGATATTATGAAAAAAAATATACTGACCGGGATTTCACTGGCATTACTCTTGTGCTCCTCCGGCGTGTTCGCCGGAGAAGCTGGTCCCCGCCTTATTACCGTGACAGGTAATGCCGAGATCAAAACGCCTCCGGACGAGGTTATTGTCACGTTCGGGGTGGAAACCAAGAACAAGGAACTGACTGCCGCCAAGGAAAATAACGATAAAAAAGTGAAAGCGGTGTTGGCGCTCGCGGAAAAGTTGAAGATAGATAAAAAATATTTCCAGACGGACTATATAGGCATAGAGCCTTATTACAGCTCCGCGAACAGCGGCGAAACCACCCAGTATTATACCGTCCGGATGAATATTTGCGTTACGCTCAAAGATACGAACAAGCTGGAGGCCTTGCTTAGCCAGGCGCTGGAGGCGGGCGTGAACTATATCTACGGTGTGGATTTCCGCACTACGGAGCTCCGGAAATTCCGCGACCAGGCCCGCGCACAGGCTGTAAAGGCGGCCAAAGAGAAGGCCGAAGCCCTCGCCAGGGAACTTGGACAGAAAATAGGCCGCCCAAATTCCGTGCAGGAATTTGGCTACGGGTCCGGCAGTTTCTCAAGCCCGTCGGTGGGCCGGTCCGGCGGGATGTCGCAGAATGTAAGCCAGATCATGGACAGCGCGCGTTCCGGCGGCGACGAGGCCGTCTCCCTGGGCCAGATCAGCGTTTCCGCAAATGTTATGGTTGTCTTTGAACTGCTGGACTGAGAAAGTTACAGGCAAGAGACTGCCCGAAGAAAAGAAGAAATAAAAGCGGCAAAGAACGGCGGCCGGGGAGAGCATCTCCCCGGCCACTTTCTTTCCCCCGACCGGTTCTGGAAAAATACAGGGACGCCGCTTTTGCTAAAATTGAACCATGGACCTTACACAGTTCATCTCATCCGTTTTCACGCTGACGCTGGTCATGGACCCGCTGGGGAACATGCCGCCTTTCGTTACGGCCCTGAAAGGCGTGCCGGACGACCGGCGCCGCTCCGTGGTGACCAGGGAGCTGTTCATCGCGCTCGGCATCATGGTGTTCTTCCTGGCCTTCGGGAAATCGCTGATGTCTTTCCTGGCGCTCGATATTATTTCCCTCAGCGTGGGCGGCGGCATCGTACTGTTCCTGATAGCCATCCAGATGATCTTCCCGAACCCGCACTCGTCTTTCGCCGAGGGACCCGGGGGGGAACCGTTCATAGTCCCGCTGGCTATCCCGCTCGTCGCCGGGCCTTCCACCCTGACCACCATTCTTATCTTTTCCACTACTTCCGGCAGCTGGCTGGATACCCTGGGCGTGGTGATAGTTTCCTGGCTGATCAACGTGGCCATCCTGGCCGGTCTCTCCGACAGGATCTCGAAGTTCATGGGCACGCGCGGCCTGCTGGCCATGGAAAAGCTGATGGGCATGATCCTGGTCACCATCTCGGTGCAGATGATAATGACCGGCCTTAAAAAATTCCTGGTAGGTTGAGCGGGGGGATATAAAATGAAAAACAAAAGAATAGAAGCAGGCGCGGGCAAGATAGCCATCATAGGCGCCGGAAACATAGGCGCTTCCATCGCCCGCGGCCTGGCCGTAGCGGGGCTGTTCAAGCCGGAAGATATAATCCTAACCCGCCGCCGCACCGAACTGCTGGATATCCTCCGCGCGGAAAAATTCACGGTCACTTCGGACAACCGCGCCGCCGTAAAGGAGGCCGCCATCGTAATGCTGGCGGTCGGGCCGCAGGAAATAGAATGCGTGGTCAGGGAGATAGCCCCCGCGCTGGACGTAAAGCGCCACATCGTTATCTCCATCGTCTCCGGGGTGACCACCGCGCAGATCTCCGGCTGGATGAAAAAGAAGGTCAGCCTGGTCCGGGCGATGACCAATACCGCCATCTCTATCCGCGAGGCCATGACCTGCCTTTCCGCCAACCCGGACAGCCGGGCCGCGCTGGCCAAAGCGAAGGAAGTTTTCGACGCGCTGGGTAAAACTCTGGTCATCAACGAAGAGCTCATGCTCTCCGCCACCGCTCTGGCCGGCTGCGGCATAGCTTTTTTCCTGCGCGCCATCCGCGCCGCTTCGCAGGGCGGGACGCAGATAGGTTTCCATTCCGAAGAAGCGCTGGTGATGGCGGCCCAGACCGCCCGCGGCGCGGCTTCGCTGCTCCTGGGCAGGCAGGGCCACCCGGAAAGCGAGATAGACAAGGTCACCACCCCGCGCGGCTGCACCATAGAAGGCCTGAACGAAATGGAGCACCACGGCTTCAGCTCCGCCATGATCACCGGGATCGTGACCTCCAACGAAAAAGCCGCCAAATTATACAAAGACAAGTGACTCCAGCTTCGAAACCCGACGTCCTGCTCCTGCGCCCGAAGGCCGCCTCCATGGGCGTCTTCAAAGCGATAGGAGCTTCCCAGCCGCCGATAAACCTGGTCTGCCTCGCCACCTGGCTCAATACCCGCGGCTTCAGCGCCGCTATTTTCGACCTGGAAGTTCAGTCTCCTGAAGTTTTAAAACAAACCCTGAAGTCCGCTCCGCCTTTGCTGGTCGGGATAACCGCGATGACGCCGGATATTCCCGCGGCGCGGGAACTCTGCCTGCTTTGCCGTGAACTGGGGATAAAAACGGTTCTCGGCGGCGCTCACGCCACGGCGCTGCCCGCCGAGACCCTCGCCGACGCCTGCTGCGATTACGTCGCAGCCGGTGAGGGGGAGAAACCTCTGCTTGAACTCGTCACCGCGCTGAAGAACGGAGGCGGCGTTTCTTCGATAGCCGGGCTTTCATTTTTGCGCGGCGGGGAACCCGTAGTGAACCCTCGCGGCGAACCTCTGGATATAGATTCCCTGCCTATCCCCGACCGGCGGCTGCTGAATAAAGAACTCTACAGCCTCGGTTACACCACGCCGGGGGTCCCTGCCGGCGGCACGGTGATGTTCACTTCCAGGGGCTGCCCGTACCAGTGCACCTTCTGCGCTTCGAAGGTGATCAACGGCTCCCGCGTAAGATTCCGGGGGATGGCTAATGTGCTGAAGGAAGTGGACGAGATCGCCGCCCTGGGTTATCGGCATATCACCGTGGACGACGACACCTTCGCTCTGAAAAAGTTCCGCGTTCTGGAATTCTCCGGCCACCTGGAGCGCAATCATCCCGGCCTGACCTGGAATTGCGACGCGCGCGCCGGCGAACTGGACGGCGAAACCCTGGCCGCGATGAAGCGGGCCAATTGCCGTAAAATAGCGGTGGGCGCCGAGAGCGGTTCGCAGCGCGTCCTGGATTCGATAAAAAAAGGGATAACGGTCGCGCAGATAAAAGAGACCTTCAAGCTGATAAAAGCGCACGGCATCCCGGCGCAGGCTTTCTTCATGATCGGCCACCCCGAAGAGACCCTCAAAGACGTGGACGCGACGATAAAGCTTATCCACGAGATAAAACCCGACCTCGTTTCCCTCGCGGTAAGCGCGCCGCTGCCCGGCACTGAAAATTATCTCACGATGAAAGCCTGCGGCTATCTGCCGGAAGGCATGCCCTGGGGGGATTACGATTTTTTCGGCGGCGTCATCGCCTGGCGCACCAAACATTTCACCGGCGCCGAACTGGTGAAGCTGCGCGGTGAGATAGGCCGCGGCTATTATCTCAGTTTCTCCTATCTCTGCCAAAAACTCTTATCCATACGCGGGACAGAAGACCTGAAATACCTCGCCAAAGGCGCCTTGGCCGCGCTTCGCGCGTTCAAAAAGTAGCCGGGCCAAAAGGCCTATTTGGACCCGGGACCCCGGACCCTTAACCCTTCCGCCGCCTCCTGCCATACTATTGGTATGAGGAAGATACTCCCGGCCGCTCTTACCGCCCTTATCACCATAGCCGCACCGCTCTGCGCTTCGGCCCAGGCTTTCGACGAGCTTCTCTCCAACACCGGCGAGAAAACCTATTCCACGACCATCCCCGAAGTCCCCATGGCCCGCGCCGACGGCATGAAAGAAGCCGAGCAGTATCTGCCGCCCGACAATAACGAGCCCGGCTTCGAATGGCCCGAGGCCAGCAAGGCCGGCGTCGACAATTTTTTCTATATAGGTAATGTCTCCACTTTTCTTAAAGCCTCGGCCGCTGCGGCTGAAGGCCTGGCCGAAGGCTCGGGCAAATGCGCCCTCGCCCCCAACACCGCTTATAAAACTTCCGCCAAACCCGGCTTCGAAGGCGAGCATATGACCGTGGCCCTGGCCGAGCCCCTGCCCGGCTGCCAGCTTACCCGCGGCTACATCTATATGGCGCACGTTTCCTCCAGCTCGGCCGGCGGCGCGTGGGAGCTGCCCAAGACCGTGCGGGCTTTCATGGACACCCTGGCCTACGCCGAGGGAACGACGGTACACTATAATTATATTTTCACCTTCGTGACTTTCAACAGCTATGCCGGCCACCCGCGCAAAGCTATCTGCTCCGGCGGGCTCTGCTCCACCGCCGCCGGGCGCTTCCAGTTCCTTTCGAAGACCTGGGACGGGCTCGCCCCGGACCTCGGCCTGACCGATTTCACCCCGCCCAGCCAGGAGAAAGCCGGCCTCGAGCTGGTCCGCCGCGCCGGCGCCTATAACCTGGTGCTAAAATCCTCCAAGTATGAAAATTTCACCGCCGCGCTCGGCAAGCTGAACGGGATCTGGGCTTCGCTCCCCGGCAGCCCCTACGGCCAGCCCACCCACTCCACCGCCGCGCTGTGGAAAGCCTACAAAGCCGCCCTCGCGAAGTATTGATCCATCCGCCCGACGTGAAACCGGCCCGCGAAAACGCGGGCCTTTCTCTTTTAACGGCCCGCGGCGATAAGAGCTGCGGGTTTCTCCGACGTGAAAAAGATATTTTAGGTTATTTTAGGCCTGGGCCTTGACAAGTCAAGTTTCCTCTGTTATACTTCATTTGTAGTCCTGATCTCTTCTTGTGGTTGCGCCGGTTGTGTGTGGTCCGCGGGCCCCGCGGTCTCGGTCTGGAAGCTGGTGTCGCGGTCGGGCCCGGTCTGTGCGGTGTGCGGTCGAGCTGGTCTCGGTGCGGTGTTGCGCGGTGTGTGTGGTGTGTGCGGTGCGGTCGTTTCCGGCGCGGTTTCCCCGGTCCGCAGGCCCGCTCTAGGCGGCGCGGTTCCCCGGGTTCCCGGTCTGGCCCGCGTTTGGCGGTCCCTCTCCGGGCGGGTTCTCCGGCCCCTCTGGCGCGTTTTGTGCGCCGTCGGTTCCCCGGTCACCCCCAGTGCGGTGCAGTCGCGGTTGCGGTCTCTGGCCTCTGCGCCAGGTGAAGAGCCCCCGATTCCGGGGGCTCTCGCTTTTGCAGCTATCGGGAAGGGAAGTTAAGGAGTCCGGGGGTTGTCCTCGTCGCCGTTCACGTGCGAAAGGGCCGAGTTCTCGCCTTCCGCCGCGCGTATCTTATCCAAAATAGTCTGCCAGGAAGGTTTCTGGCCCATGGTAACGTTGGTCAGGAAGGCCACGTCCACTTTCGCGCCCACGTCGAAGGCCGCGCCGATGCCGGTAGTGATGATATCCAGGTTCTTCGTGCCCTTGGGGTCTGAGCCGGAGCGCTTCAGCTTGAAATAAGCGGTATTGTAGTAAGCGTAGGTAGAGCAGCCCTGGAAGACGAAGATCTGGTACTTGTTCTGCGGCAGGGCAAGCGCGGCGCCTGTGTCTTCGGCCAGGCGGTCGGGGCTGAGATAGCCGCCCAGGCCCGAGTGGCCGTCGTAAAGGAAGATGTCGGCCGATCTCATGCCGCGTACGGCCTCCTGGGCGAACTCGGCGCTGTCCGGGTCCATCAGGAGCATCTCTACTGCGGTGCGCTTCGCGCCGAAAGTGAAAGAGAGGCGTTTGCGGCGGGGTTCGTCCACCGTGGCTTTGAAGCCGGCGGCTTTGAGGCCCGCGAAAGCGTCGTTGAAGGTCTTCCGGCCCAGGTCGCCGTTCTGGAAGCCTTCGTCCACTCCCACTATATAGGAAACCTGCAGAACTTCGCCGTTCCCGTTCTGGCCGTGAAGCTTGGCGTATTCGGGGTAGGTTCCCCGGGTCACGTTCATCGGCGTCAGGTCGGTCTGTACCGACACAAGGTCCGCGGCGCCTATGGGGCAGCCTTCCTGGTAGGGGTTCCAGAAATACCAGAAATCGCCTTCGCTGTTATAGTGTTCGTCGGTGCAGAGGTTCTTGCGGGAAGAGGGGGTGGGGAAACCGGCTTTATAGATGGTCACCGGGTCCTTGGGCAGGACGAAATTGATCCGGGTAGTTCCGCCGCCGCGGAAGAGCTTGGTAGAGAAGACCACTATATCGTCGTAGGAATAGGAGATCTTCGCGTAATTCTCGTTGGGGACTTTCTCGGCGGCCAGGATCTTCACTTTATAGTCGCCCGAAGGGATGCCGGGGGCTTCGTCGAAACCGGGGTGGGTGGTGAAAGCCCCGTACATATGCTGCAGCTGCAGGTCTATCAGTTCGGAGATCTTCTGTTTCTGGGTGGAATTTGAAAGTATCTGGGAGACGGGGCCGGTGTAGCTGGCCGGGACTTTGTAAAGCATGTAGGCGTTGAACTGCATGCGGGCCTGGCGCGAATCGGCGCCGTACCAGCGGGAGTCGGCTTTATCGGCGGAAGAAAAGATTTCGGAAAGTTCCGGGGTTATCGTCGGGGTTTGCGCTGGGGCGGAAGTCCTGAGGGTTGCGGCGTTCACGGCCAGGTCATTGAAGTCGGCGGCATAAGCTCCGCCGGAGAATGAGAGCAGAACAGCTGTTAAAAGTGTTTTTTTCATAGGCGTCCTTAATATAGCGGCGCCGTCACAGCGCCGTATAATATTATCCCGCATTCGGGGCGAAGCCGTATGGGCCCAAGGTTCGCCTGCTTTATGTAAAAGTACCTTGTGCTTTTTAGGCCTTTAGGCCCCGCGAGAGGCGGCACGGCGGGAATTTTGCCGCGGGCGCGGAAAAAGTGTAGTATACAGATATCCCGATTTTCTGGAGTTCAAATGACTCACAATAAAAAGCAGCCTTACAAGATCTCGCTCGTTTCCACCCACGGCACCGGCAAGACCACGCTGTGCTACGAGGTGGCCGCCGAGCTGAAGAAGCGCGGTCTGAAGGTGAAGGTTTTTTCCGAGATAGCCGCCTCCGCCTTCGAGCAGGGCATCCCCATAAACGAATCTACCACCTTGCCGGCGCAGATGTACATCATGATGCAGCATATCACCGAGGAGCTGCGCGGCACGCTGCGCCACTACCAGGTGGTGGTCTGCGACCGCAGCGTCTTCGACAATCTGGTCTACCTGGAGCGCCGCTGCGGCGAGAACAAGATGCTGCGCGACTTCCTGAAGGCTTATGCCGAGACCTTCCCCTACGACGTCATCTACAAGCTGCCCATGGTGGGCGAGCTGATGGAAGACGGCATCCGCGACGCAAAGAGCCTGGAGTTCCAGGCCGACATCTACAACCGCCTCAACACGCTGCTCGCCGAGTTCAACATAGAGCACCGCACCCTGCCCCCTCCCACCACGGAGCTGCGCAAGGAATGGGCCGACCTGATAGTGAATGAAACCCTGGAGGCCCTTGGCCGCCCGGTTACTTCCAATAAAGAAAAAGCCGCGGTCTAGTCCTTTTGCCCGGGCCTTTATAGGCCTTTCTGCCCTTCTGCGCGGACGGTTTTGGCGTTACAATCTATTAATGCCAAAACTCCATCGCCGTTTCAGCTTATTCCTTTCCTTGCTCGCCCTGCTGCCCGGTTTCGGGTTTGCCGGCGCGTTTACCGATCTTCCGACAGACTATTCCCGAACGGCCCTGTTGCCTGTTCCGTCCCCCGTAGCGGTAGAAAGCCGGGCCGCGGCGGCCTCCGGCCATTACCTATCCCTCGACGGCCTGGACCTGACGGCGGTGCCCGCCGCGCCGGCGGACGGCTCGGCGCAGGATCAAGAGGATTTCAGGGTTTTATTCGACTGGCAGGCGAAGCGCACCGGCGAGCAATGCGCCAAGGCGAAGACCGAGATGAGCCATTCCTACGAAGTGTTCTTCGGCAAGATAGGCCCGTTCGCCAGCCCCGCGCCGGCGCAGGTCACAACTTTTTTCAAGGGAGTAGGGGAAGATTCGGTAGCGGCGCATAAAGCTTTGAAAGACGTTTACCAGCGCCAGCGCCCTTTCGTGCGCGACGCCCGCATCAAGCCCTGCATCCCGCCCGTGCAGGGTTTCTCGTATCCCAGCGGCCACGCGGCGATGTCCAGGCTTTTCGCCCTTATCCTCGGAGACCTGGTCCCCGCCCGCCGCGCCGAATTCATGGCCAAGGCCGACGAGAGCGCGCTGCTCCGCGTGCTGGCCGGGGTGCACCATCCCACGGACACAGCGGCCGGCAAGATCCTCGCCGACACCCTTTACAAGAACCTGAAGAAGCAGCCGGCCTTCGTTCATGACATGAACGCTTTGCGCCCGCTGCTTAAATAGGGACAGGCTACTTTATTTCTTTGATCATTCTTTCCACCGCTTTCACCAGCAGGGCGAGCGGCAGGGAAGGAGGCACCCCGCGGCCCTGCTTTTCGAGCAGGGCCATTTCAGTGGTGAGCGGGAGGTGGATGAAAGCGAACTTGGTCTTCAGTCCGCCCTTGACGATAGCGTGCATGGCCTCGTACATCAGGTGGTTGCACACATAAGCCCCGGCGTGATTGCTCACGTAGGCGGGAACGCCGGCTTTGCGCGCGGCGGCGGTCAGCTTCAGCGGATCCGAATTCACGAAATACGCCCCGGGGCCGTCCCCGGCTATTTTTTTCCCCTCGGGCAGGTAGCCGGAGTTGTCCTTGATGCCGTAATCCTGGATGTTCAGCGCGAACCGCTCCACCCTGATGCCGGTCTCCCCGGCGGCCAGGCCCAGCGAGACCAGGTAATCCGGCTTTATCGTCGAGATCAGTTCGGCCAGCCTGGTGCCCACGGCTTTGCCGCTGACGGGCATTTTCGCCCGATAGAGGCGGCAGCCTTTGAAAGAAGCGGGCTTAAGTTCCGCCATCACTTCCAGCGCGGGATTCAGTTTGCGCCCCGCGAAAGGTTCGAAAGCGGTGACCAGGATCTTTTTCGTCATAGGAACATTATATTCCGGGCGGAGCCGGCTTACAAGGCCGCCCGAAGGCGGATTGGAGGTGCGGCAAAGGTTTTTGATATTATAAGCAGGTAGGCCCGCAGCGCCTCCCGCGCACCGGGGAATTTAGGGAGTAAACCGCATTCTATGAAAAACACTATCCTGGTGGTCGGTTCGGTCGCTCTGGATTCGGTGCAGACCATACACGGCAACACCAAGCGCGCGCTGGGCGGCTCGGCCGTGCACTTCTCCCTTTCAGCCTCGCAGTTCACCCCCGTAAAGCTGGTAGGCGTGGTAGGAGAGGACTTTCCCAAACCTTTCCGCAATTTCCTCCAGCGCCGGAACATCTGCCTCAACGGCATGGAGGTCATGCCCGGCAAGACCTTCCACTGGGTGGGCCGCTATGACCGCGACTACAAGAACGCCGAGACCATAGCCACCGAGCTCAACGTGTTCCAGCATTTCAAGCCCAAGCTCAACTCCGAGCACGCCCGCTGCGGCGTGCTGTTCCTGGCCAATATAGACCCCGACCTGCAGCGCAAGGTGCTGGACCAGATGCCGAAGGCCCGCCTGGTGGCCTGCGACACCATGAATTACTGGATCTCGCTCAAGAAGCCCTCGCTGCTGAAGCTGCTTAAGAAAGTGGACATGCTCTTCGTCAACGAGGAAGAGGCGCGCCAGCTGACCGGCGAGTACAATTTGATAAAGGCGGCCCGGCTGATAATGAAGATGGGGCCGCGCGGCATAGTGGTGAAGCGCGGCGACGCGGGCGCCATGCTGTTCTTCAAGGACAATGTCCTCTCCGTTCCGGCCTACCCCATCGAGCGGGTGGTGGATCCCACCGGGGCCGGCGACACCTTCGCGGGCGGCTTCATGGGCTACCTGGCCGCCGCGCCCGACTGGAAGAATTTCGACGTGATCCGCCGCGCCATGAGCTACGGCACGGTGATGTCCTCGTTCAGCGTAGAGGATTTCAGTGTCAAGCGCGTGGGCGGTCTTTCCAAACCGGAGATCAGCGCGCGCTACAATAAGTACGTTAAAGCTTTGACCATAATATAAGCGGCGGGGGCGGGGGGCATATGAAGAACAAGACCGGGGATTACGATCCCGACGTAGAGCTTTCCAAGGGCGCGGACCTGACGGCTTCGTCTTACGACAAGACCCAGGGCGTTTCGCTCGAAGCGGGCAAGGTTACGGTGGGCGGCAAGCCGGGCGTCGCCGTAATTACCGGCTTCGCCACCGGCAGGGACGGGGCCGGCCTGGAAGGCACCATCAACCTGTGGCTTTCCATTTTCCGTTTCAAGCGGCCCGACGGCACCGTGAACCACGTGGCCGGCTGGAACATAATGCTGGCGCTCAAGCAGGGCCAGACCGCGCTGGAAACCGCCAAAGGCTTCGCGGCCTATATCAACGGCGGGACCAGGCCTTACACGGCCAAGGCTTCCGGGACCAGGTTCGCGGCGAAGATAGCCATCACCTACACCGAGAAATAAGAACTTATGACGGCGGAAGAAAAAATACGCGCCATGCCGAAGGCGGAGCTCCACCGCCACATAGAAGGCTGCGTGCGCGTGGGCACGGTGCTCGACGTCGCCCGTAAACATAATTTAAAACTCCCCACCTTCGACCCGGCCGGCCTGGACCGCATTTACAGGCTGCGCGCCCCCGGGGCTTCCCTCGTGGAAGTTCTGGGAATGTTCGAAATGGCTCAGGCCTCTTTCGCTTCCTATGAAGCCGTGGAGCGCATCACCTTCGAGGCGCTCGAAGGCGCCTATAAAAAAGAGAATATCCGGCTGCTGGAGCTGCGCTACAGCCCTGACTTCATGTTCAAGAAGGCCGGTCTGGACTGGCAGAAGGCGCACGAGATCATAAACGCCGCCGCCTTGAAATTCGAGAAGAGCAGCAACTTGGTCTGCGGCTTGATAGTGATAGCTTCGCGCAGCTACGGCCTGGCTTCGGCCGAAAAGACCATAGATTTCGCGGTGAAGAACAAAAGGTCCGTCATCGGTTTCGACTTGGCCGACAACGAATCCGACTACCCGTCCGGGCTTTACAAAGACGCCGTGAAGAAAGTACACTCGGCTGGTCTTCCTCTCACCGTCCACTCCGGTGAGGAAGGGAATTTTTCGCAGATAGTAGAAACGATAAAAACGCTGCAGCCCCGGCGCATCGGCCACGGCGTGAAAGCGGCCGAAGACGCTTCGGGCAATACCATGAAGCTGATAAAGAATTCCGGCGTAACGGTGGAGACCAATCCCTGGAGCAACTATCTTACCCGCGCCGTATCTTCCATAGAGGCGCATCCGCTTAAGAAATTCATAAAGGCCGGGCTCAAATGCACCATCGGCGCGGACGACCCGGAGATCCTGGACACCCAGCTGAACAAAGAATACCTGCTCGCCGTGGAGAAGATGGGCCTCTCTTTCGAGGACATCCGCTACACGCTGAAGTGCGCCGCGGAAGGCTCTTTCCTCCCGGCCGATAAAAAACAGCAGGCCATAAAAGAGCTGGGGCTCCTGTCTATCGAGGCGAGGCCTCGATAGGAACTACTATGAGACATTTTCACATTTTCGGGCTTGGGCTGGCCTTGTTCCAGCTGGCTTTTTACGTGTATGTGGCGTTCTGGCTGGCTTTCAGGCTGAAGCTGAAGCCGGAAGGCCGGTTCATCGCGTACGAAGCGGCCCTGCTGCTGTCCGCTTTTTATCCTTTAGCCAGGCTTTACGCTGAAAGCCATTTCGGCGGGATCGCCGACGTGATGCTCTGGCTGGCTTTCTTCAGTTTCGGGGCTTCTTTCATTTTCTTCTGGGTGTTGCTGGTCTGCGACCTCGCTTTGTCGCTGCTTAAGGCCCTTGGCGCGGGCTGGGCCTGGAGCCGCCCGGCGTTCCTGGCCGTGCTGGCGCTAGCGGCTTCGTTCCTGGCTCTGGCCGCCTGGCACGGGGCCGAGGTTCCCAAGCCGAAGCGGGTGGAAGTTACCATCAAGAACCTGCCCAAAGCGCTGGACGGCTTCACGATAGCGCAGATCTCAGACCTGCATCTTGGGCGGATGATAAAACTGAAGCGGCTGAAGAAAATGGCCGAAACCATCTACCGCCTGCGGCCCGACCTGGTGGTCTTCACCGGGGATTTCGCCGAAAGCCGTGAGCCTATGCCCGAAGGGGCCTGCGAGGTTGTCAAAGGGCTCAGCGCCCGGTACGGCAAAGCCGCGGTGCTGGGGAACCATGATATGTTCGCGGCCGGCGGCTCGCCCGTGGCCGATTTTTTCGAAAGCTGCGGGGTGAAGGTGCTGCGCGGCGCTTCCTATGAGCCCGTGCCCGGCCTGGTGGTGGCGGGCGTGGACGACATCCGCCGGAACGACGGGGAAGCGGTGAGGAAACTGGCGGCGGTCCTTGACCGCTCCAAGCCGCTGGTCTTCCTTTCCCACCAGCCGCAGGGCTTCGACGAGATAACCGCCGCGGGCGCCGGGCTGGTGCTGTGCGGGCATACCCACCGGGGCCAGATCTTCCCTTTCGGCCCTATGGAGCGGCATATGTTCAAATATTTTTACGGGCTGTACAAGGCCGGGGATTTTACCGTCTATGTCACGTCGGGCGCCGGCGCCTGGGGCCCGCCCCTGCGGCTGTTCGCCGACTCGGAGCTGCCGCTCCTGGTGCTTCGTTCCGCAAAGTAAGCGGTTGACATTTGACAACCCCGGCCGCAAGCGGTAGAATTCTGAAGGTCAGCAGGAGGAAAAATGAAAAAACTCGTAAATTTAGCCGTTATGGCCGCGGTGGTCTTCGCCGCCTCGCCCGCTTTCAGCCAGCAGGACGTTAAAGCGCAGCTGAACGAAGTGCAGGCCGCGATAAAGAAATCCGGCGCGAAATGGACCGCGGGCGTGAGCCCCTCGGTCGCCAACCGCGAAGACTGGCAATACCTGGTGGGCTTCGATTTCCAGCCCGTCCTGGCCGAGCCGATAGAACTGGTGGCCGCGGCCGAACTGCCCGCCTCCCTGGACTGGCGCGACGCCGGCGGGAATTTCGTCACCAAGCCCAAGAACCAGAAAAAATGCGGTTCCTGCTGGGCCTTCTCCATGACCGGCGGCGTGGAATCCTACACTCTCCTCAAGCAGCATACTCCCGGCCAGGACCTGGACCTTTCCGAGCAGGTAATGCTCTCCTGCAGCGGCGCCGGAACCTGCAACGGCGGCCGCTTGACGGCCACCTTCCTTCAGAAGACCGGCCTTCCGCTCGAATCGGCGTATCCCTACACCGCCACGAACGGTACCTGCGCCACCGCCGAAGCCGGCTGGCAGGGCAGCGCCCGCAAGATCGGCGCCTGGGGCTCGGTGGCCCAGGACCTGAACTCTATTAAGACCGCCCTGGTGAAATACGGGCCGCTCCCGATAGCCTACATGGTCTATGAAGACTTCATGCTCTACAAATCCGGCATCTACACCTACACCACCGGCAAAAAGCTGGGCGGCCACGCCGTGCTGCTGGTCGGCTATAACGACGCCGAGCAGTACTTCATCGTGAAGAACAGCTGGGATACCACCTGGGGCGAGAACGGCTTCTTCCGCATCGCTTATTCCGAGATGGATACCGACGTGAATTTCGGCCTGAGCACTATCGCTTACCGAACGGCCAAGGACGAGGCCCCCGTTGGCGAAGCCGCGCTCTGGAAAGCCTGGAACAAGGTGGCCCCGATGTTCGACTCGACCTATTCCTGGAAGTAAATTCAGCCTTGTAAAAAGAACGGCGCGGGCTTTATGCCCGCGCCGTTCTTATTTTCCGGCAGGATAGTTATTTTTTCGGGGGCGGGGTGAAAAAAGCGAAGGTCTCTTCTACGGCTTTCTCCCCGAACACGTCGGTGAGATCGCCGAAATTAAGCCCGCCGAAGCTCCCGCCGCTGAAGAGCATGGTGGAGCAGGTCCTGTTCAGCTGCTCCTGGTCCAGGCCTTTCCAGAGCCTTCCAAGCGTTACGCCTCCTGGCGAGGCTCCGCGCGGCGCGGGGCCGCCGGTGAAAAAGACGCTCAGGTCTTCCACCCGCTTTTCCCCGAAGATCTCCCTCACGTCGGCCATGTCGGCCCCGGCGAAGGCGCCCTTGTCGAACCTGAGGCTGGAGCAGAAACGGTTCAGCTGGGTTTCGTTCAGCCCCTTCAGGTATTTGCCCAGCGGGTAGCGCGGCAGCCTGCGGCGCGCCTCAGGTTTCCCGGTACCGGCCTTCTGTCTTTTCGGCAGCTGCTTGAACTTCATTTCCGGGAACAGCTTGGCCAGCCCCGCGTAGATATCGTCGAAAGGATCCTCGTCCGCCCAGCCGGGAACGGTGTGCAGTATTTTCCCGTTCCTGATGAAATAGAAAGAGGGGGAAAGGGAAAAATCCACGCCCGGCCAATCCGAGGCTGAGTTGGCGACCAGGTATTTAAGCCTGTGGGCCTTGTTCCAGCTCCCGAGCGCCCCGAAATCCATCTGCGGGGTAAGCGTCAGCGCGTATTTGGAAAAAACAGCGCGCAGTTCCGGATCTTTTTCTATCGCCGTAAGCGCGTCGTGGGCGAAATGACAGTCCGGCCGCGCGGCCACCAGAATACGCCGCCCGTTCTTCTTCACTTTCCTGATCTCCAGGGAGGCAACTCCGTCCTTGGTGTAGAAAACGGCGGCCTCGCCGGGCTTTACCGCCAGGGAGCCGGTAATAGGGGGGACGCTCTGGAGCTCAAAGGAAGGGTAAAGCTCTTTCAGCGCCGAAGCTTTGGTGAAAAGTTTGGAATCAAGAAGGTAATTGTGCAGGTCCTGTACTTTTTCCTCATTGGCCAGGCCGCGCTTTCCGAGGGCGGCCAGGATCTCCTCCTGGGCCGCCAGGCTTTTCGAGGACGGGGTATAGAAATTGAAATGGCTGGCCAGGGCGTAAGCGTCTTTAAGCGTCCTGTCGTCGAAGGCGGCAAGTTCCCCGGGGGCGAAGGCGTTTTGGCCCAGGAGGGTTTTGAATTCGGAGCCGGCCAGCCTTTTTCTCTCTTCGTCCCAGCTGTCTTCTCCGCGCGCCAGGCGCCGGACTGCCAGCGCGCTCCCGACACGGGCCGGGACGGCCAGCAGGCCGGACTTTTCAAGGCAGGCTTTGAACCCGGCCGCGCTTTCAGCGCCGCGCCAGCCTTTCAGGTCGCAGAGAGCCGTTCCGTCTTTATAGAAAAAAATTCGCGGCTCCGCCGTCAGGGCGAGTTCCGGCCAGTCGGCCCCGGCGTAAATCACCGCGTACTCGTACGGGCTGGCCTTGTTCCACTCCGCCGCCGCTTCCAGGCTTTCGGCCTTGGTTATGAAAAAGCCCCGGGCCAGCAGCGCGGTCTTCGCGGTATCGTCCTTCGAAAGGTCCTCCATCGCCTGTATGGAGAAAGCGGCGCCCGGTTCGCCGTAGAAAACGATCCTGGTCCCGGCCAGGTCGAGCGCGGGCTTTCCCTCGGGTTTCCCATCGGAGTTTAGCAGCTGGTAGCGCCGCCGGGGGGCGTCTTCGGCCGCGCCGGCCCGCGAGCCGGTCAAAGCCAGGAACAATATCGCCGCGATTATTTTTGTGTAACCCATATCTCCCTTTGCGTGCAGATCCCCGCCGGGAGGCGGGGCTTGTTTTGGGTTTTGGAAGGCCGGTTAATCCAGCCGGTTCTTGAAGGAATTGCGCAGCAGCAGCTTTCTCTTCCCCGCGTTCTCGAGCATCAGCGCCACGGCTTTCCTGAGATCGGCGACGTCGATGGGCTTGTTCAGGAAGAGGTCCGAATTGGCTTCCAGGCCGCCTTTTATCTTCGCCTCGTTGGTGGAGTCCCCGGTGAGTATCATTATCGGGGTGCTCCTGGTCCTCGGGTTATCTTTTATGGACGAGCAGAGCTGCATGCCGTTCATGTCCGGCAGGCCCAGGTCTATTATGGCCAGGTCCAGCCTGGTGTCTTTGATCCAGCCCATGGCCATCGCGCCGGTCTCGGCGGTTATCACCATGTAGCCCTGCGATTCCAGGGCGTACCGCAGCATCTCCAGCACCGACTTCTCATCTTCGACTACGAGTATCTTGGCCATAGTTCTCCCCTGACGTATCGTTACACTATGAACAATACCATAAAGCCGGGCCGGCCGGGTTTGATTTTTGTTAAGGAAGCCCGGGGCGGCGCTGGTTTGATAAAATATAGCTGATGACCAAGCTGCTCAACCGCTGGCGCGACGCCGACCCCGCTTTCAAGGCCTTTTTGCTGGGCGTGTTTTTTCTCGGGATAAACTCCGGCATCATTTCCTCGGCTTTCAATAATTACCTGAACGATTCTTTCCGCCTGTCCTCCAGCCAGCGCGGCTTCCTGGAATTCCCGCGCGAGCTGCCGGGCTTCCTGCTTATCTTCATCACCGGCCTGCTGGCGGCCCTGCCGGTGCGGCAGTGGGCGGTCATCACCAGCCTGCTCACCGCCGTGGGCGTGGCGGGGCTGGGCTTCCTATCCCCGTCGTATAATTCGATGCTGGTGTGGATGCTGCTCTGGAGCACCGGCGGGCATTTGTTCATGACGGTGGAAAGCGTGATGGGCCTGCGCTTCGCGAAAGAGGGCGGTCACGGCCGCAGGCTGGGCCAGATAAGCGGCATGACCAATTTCGCCGCCATCGCCGGCGCCGGGCTGGTCTGGGTGCTGGCCAAGGCGGCGGGCCCGAAACTGTACCAGTGGGCTTTTCTCGCGGCGGCCCTGGCCTCTCTGGTCTCGGCTTTCCTTTTCGCGCGGATGAAAAAAAGCGGCGAGGAAGCGGCGCCCGGCGGCAAGCGCTTCGTGTTCAGGCGGGAGTACAAATGGTTCTACCTGCTGAACATCCTGTTCGGGGCGCGCAAGCAGATCTTCCTCACCTTCGCGCCCTGGGTGCTGGTGACGGTGTACGGCGCGAACCCGGCCCTGATGGCGGCGCTGGCCATGACCGCCTATTTTCTGGGCGTGGTGTTCAGGCAGGCCTTCGGCGCCCTGGTGGACGCTATAGGGGAACGGAAAATGTTCATCGCCGACGCGCTCATCCTGCTCGTGATCTGCGGCGGGTTCGCTTTTTCCACTTTCCGGCCTTTTCTCTACGCCCTCTTCATCCTGGACAACCTGATGTTCGCCACGCGCATAGCGCGCACCACCTATATGAACCGGATAGCGGTGCACAAGTCCGATATCTCGCCCACGGTCTCGCTGGGCGTCACCATGGACCACGCGGTCTCTATGACCATCCCGGCGGCGGGCGGCCTGCTCTGGGCCGCGTACGGCTACAAGTCGGTGTTCATAGCGGCTTCGCTGCTTTCCGTAGCCGGTTTTTTCGCCGCGCTGGCCGTGGACGAAGGCCGCGGGCACGCCGCCCCGGTCGCGCCCCAGCCGGTGGTAGAGGATTGAAATATGAAAACGCTCTTTTCTCTTTTTCTTATCTTCGCGCCGGCGGCGCAGGCTGAAACGCCCAAATACTCGCCGGTGGACGGCGCGCAGGCCGTACCCCTGGCCCAGGATAATTCCTATTTCAGGAACCCGGCCAGCCAGGCTTACGATTTTTGGGCGCTGGCCTCATTTTATATCCCCCAGGCCAGCGGCGCTTCCTGTTCGGCCGCTTCGGTCTCGATGGCGCTGAACGCGCTCCTGAACGCCCGCCGCCAGCGGGGAGACGAAGAGGAAAACATCTCCGAACAGAAACTTCTGGAGAAAGTCTCCGGCCTGAAGTGGAAAGAACTGGTGAGCGAGGAAGGCGACGAAGGCAGGCATGGCCTGACCCTCGAACAGCTGGCCGCGGCTTCGAAAGAGGCCCTGACCGCCTACGGCGATAAAGATGCGGCGGTAAGCAGCGTGGCCGTAAGCACTCAGTCCCCGCAGGCGCTGGAAAGTTTCAGGAAAGCCCTGGCGGAGAACGAGCGGAACCCCGGCGATATAATGCTGCTCCATTTCACCCAGAATGCCCTCACCGGGGCGCCGGGCGTCCTTTACGCGCATATTTCGCCGGTGGGCGCCTACGACGAAAAGACCCGCCGCGTCCTGATCTTCGACGTGGACAGGCAGTGGTACGAGCCTTACTGGGCGGCCGACGTGCAGGTGTTCAAGGCTATGGCCGTAAAAACCAAAGATTTCGGCCACGGCGGCTATGTGGTGCTGAAAACCGGGAAATAAGACGGCCGTATCCCGGCGCTTCGTATTTTGGGATAATAGTATCCAGGGATCTAGAAAAAGGACAATACAATGGCAGAAAAAAAAGACGACAAAAAAGTAATCTTCTCGATGGTCAACGTCAGCAAGATCTACGATAAGAAATACGTCCTTAAAGATATTTACCTCTCCTATTATTACGGCGCCAAGATCGGCGTGCTGGGCCTGAACGGCTCGGGCAAAAGCTCGCTGCTGCGCATCATGGCCGGCCTCGACGAAGATTTCCGCGGAGAAACGGTGCTTTCTCCCAACTACACCGTGGGAATGCTCGAGCAGGAGCCCAAGCTGGACCCCGAAAAGACCATGCGCCAGATCGCCGAGGAAGGCCTGCCCGAAGCTATGGCCGCGCTGAAGGAATATAACGATATCAGCGACAAACTGGCCGAGCCCATGGACGACAAGAAGATGAACGCGCTGATAGAGCGCCAGTCCAAGGTGCAGGAGAAGATAGACGCCCTGAACGCCTGGGACGTGGATTCCCGCCTGGAGCTGGCCATGGACGCGCTGGGCTGCCCGCCGCCCGATACGCTGGTGAAGAACGTTTCCGGCGGAGAGAAGCGCCGCATCGCGCTGTGCCGGCTGCTGCTGCAGGAGCCGGACATCCTGCTGCTGGACGAGCCCACCAACCACCTGGACGCCGAGGCCGTGGCCTGGCTGGAGCACCATCTTAAAGATTACAAGGGCACCATCATAGCCGTCACGCATGACCGCTACTTCCTGGACAACGTGGCCGGCTGGATCCTGGAGCTGGACCGCGGCCAGGGCATACCGTGGAAGGGGAATTACTCGTCGTGGCTGGAGCAGAAGGGCGAGCGCCTGCGCCAGGAGGAAAAGTCCGAGAGCGACCGCCAGAAAACTTTGAAGCGCGAGCTGGAATGGGTGCGGATGTCGCCCAAGGCCCGCCAGGCCAAATCCAAAGCCCGCATCACCGCCTACGAGAACCTGCTGGGCGAGAACGGCGAGAAGCTGGCCAAGGACCTGGAGATCTTCATTCCGCCGGGCCAGCGCCTGGGCAACCTGGTCATAGAGGCCAAGAACGTGACCAAGGCCTTCGGAGACAAGGTGCTGCTGGATAACGTCAGCTTTTCGCTGCCCCCCGGCGGCATAATAGGCATTATCGGCCCCAACGGCGCCGGCAAGACCACTCTGTTCAAGATGATCACCGGCGAGGAAAAGCCGGACTCGGGCGAGTTCAGGGTCGGCGACACCGTGCAGCTGTCCTATTCAGACCAGAGCCGCTCCACGCTGACGCCCGGCAAGAACGTCTGGGAAGTCATCTCCGGCGGGATGGATATAGTGAAGCTGGGCAAGCTGGAAGTGAACTCCCGCGCCTACGTGGCGCGCTTCAACTTCAGCGGGCAGGACCAGCAGAAGAAGGTGGAGAACCTCTCCGGCGGCGAGCGCAACCGCGTGCACCTGGCCGTGATGCTGAAAGAGGGCGGCAACGTGCTGCTGCTGGACGAGCCCACCAACGACCTGGACGTGAATACGATGCGGGCCCTGGAAGAGGCGCTTGAGAACTTCGGCGGCTGCGCCGTCATCATCAGCCATGACCGCTGGTTCCTGGACCGCGTGGCTACCCACATCATGGCTTTCGAAGGCGAGAGCAAGGTGGCCTGGTTCGAAGGCAACTTCTCCGAGTACGAGGCCGACCGGCACGCCCGCCTGGGCACCGCCGCGGACACCCCGCACCGGATAAGGTACAAGAAGCTGACCAGGCCGTAAGGCGGGCAGAACAGCCGCAAAAAAAAGACCGTCCCCCAAAAGTCAGGGGGGCGGTCTTTTTTTAACATCACAGCGACACTGCCGGATGAAGAAAAAAGTCAAATTAAAGGTGAAATAAGCCTATTAATCGCGCCGCCGGACTTTTGTACTATAAGGGCGAACTGCTCTTGAAGCTGAGAACGGACGTTCCTTTCTCCCGCTTTGAGAGAAGCCATTGGAACGGGGTAAAGGGGAGATATTATGAAAAATATGGTTATAGCGTTTCTGGCGACCGCGCTGGGTTACGGCGTGGCCGCCGCCCAGCCGGCGGTACAGATGCAGATGATGAACGCGGAAAAAACGAAGGCCGAAAAGCCGGCCAAGATACACATCTGCAAAGGCCACGTGGAAGCGGTCGACGCCGTCGCCCGCACTATTACCGTAAAAACCACTGAAGGCAAAGACGAAGGGATGACGATGGTGATGCCGGTAGGCGTCGACGCCAAGATAACCCGTAGGGGCAGGGTGATCCTTCTTTCCGACGTGATGGTCGGCGAAATGGCCGTTATCAGGTATACGGGCGAAATGCCCGCGCCGGTGGTTAAAACCGTAAGGGTTGAAATGACGCACATGCTGAAAGAAAAGATGGAGGAGAAGGCCGAAAAGAAAGAAGAACAGAAAGAAGAGATGAAAGAGGAGAAAAAAGAAGAAATAGATAAATAGCAGCCGGCCGTAATTCTTCGTCAACGGCGATATGGGGAAACTTTCCGTCTTCACGGTCGGTCACTCTACGCACCCGATCGAGGTCTTCATCGGATTGCTGCAGGCGCACGGCATAAAAGAAATCGCCGACGTCAGGTCTATACCCATGTCGCGGCATAACCCGCAGTTCAATTCCGTGACGCTGAAGGAATCGCTGCGAAGGGCGCACATACGGTATAAGCATTTGAAAAAACTCGGAGGCCTGCGTCACAGCAAAAAAGATTCGGTAAATCTCGGCTGGCGCAACGCTTCTTTCAGGGGATATGCGGATTACATGGCGGCCCCGGAATTTAAGCAAGGGCTTGAAGAGCTCGTAAAAATAGCCGGCTTGAGAAAAACCGCTGTCATGTGCGCCGAGGCCGTGCCATGGCGATGCCACCGCTCGCTCATTGCCGACGCGCTTACCAAGAAGGGTTGCCTTGTGCGCCATATCATGAGCCGCACTTCCGCCACAAAGCACAGCTTAACGCCATTCCTGAAAGTTAAGAAGGGGGACCTCGTGTATCCCGCGCCCGCCATTTTACCTGTTGCCTGAATCCATCCCGTCGCGCCATTCCACCGCGCCGAAATGCGGGTCGAAGGACAGGGTGTAGGAAAGGCCGACCACGCTGACGCGCTGGTGCTTTTCCCCGCGGAAGGGGACGGTGGAATGCCTGCGCGATTCCACGTACTGGAGGCCGACCGCGTGGGGGCCGTGTATAAGCAGGGACAGGGAAATGTCCCCGCGGTCTATTTTTTCGGAAGTGCTGGAGTTAGGTGAACTTAGCCCGGTTATTAAATAGGAGCGGACGTTCAGGTCCAGCATCAGCTTCCTGTCCACTATAAGACGCAGGGCGGCCAGGCCCTGGCTGCTCAGGCCCATGTGGTAATTGCGCCTGCCCTGGCTTGGGACCAGGCCGCCGCCGCCGTAGCCGGGGCCGGCGAGCAGGGTGCCCTGCAGCGCCGTATTCCGCGAAAGCCACCACTGGCCGGTGGTGCCCAGCGAGGCCGAGGTGTTGGAGACGCGGAAGACCGTGGGCGAAATGTAGTCGTAGCTCCCGTAAACGCCGAAGACGCCGCGGAAATCCTCGCCGCGCTCGTATTTTTTCCCCGCAAGAAGCCCGCGCACCATGACGTTCTCCAGGCCGTTCCTCCCGGTGTTCACGCTGGCCTCCAGGTTGAAATAGTCGAAAGGGCGGGTGTATTTATAGCCGTCCTTGCCCGGCAGGCCGTAAGCCAGGTGCAGATCGGCGCTGCCCCCGCTCTTGTTCAGCTGGCCGGAGCCTCCGGTGTTGTGGGAGGTGCCCATGAACTGCAGGTAGACGAAAGCGGCCGGGCTGCGCGCCGGGTAAAGCGCCCTGAACCGTTCTCCGAAAAGGAGGCGGTTGATGGCCGTGGGCGGGGAAACTGCGGTGGCGCCCAGCTTCCGCCAGAAGCCGGGGTCGCCCCCGCCGCCTTCGAGCAGCAGGTTGGCTATCCGGAAGAACGGCTCGCCGAGGAGGCTCCCAGCCTGCCCGGTAACTATCAGGTCGTTGATGCTGGGACGGGTGGTCTCGCCGGCCGTTTCCCAGAGCAGGCTGCCGGAGTTGCTGTAAAGCCAGGATTCCCAGAACGAAAGCCCCGAAGAGCGGGCGAACCCGTACATGATCGAGCCGAGCAGCGGGTGCTCGAACTGGTTCATGCGGAAGGAATCGGTATCGTACTTCCACTTCTGATGGACCAGGTTGTCCTGGAAGGTGTCCGGGGTGGTGCCGTAGTCGGCGCTGCCGTATTTGAGGCGGTCATAGATGTTAAGCGAGAGCAGGAAAGCGGGGATCTCAAGCGCCGGCACGGCATAGCTTTTGCCCTCGCCCGTTTCCCAGTTAAGGACGGCGTTCCTGCGATGTAAAAAAAACGGGGACACGGGGACCGCCGCAAAGCCCGGCATGACCTCCGCCAGCATGAGCGCTAAAAAGGCCGCGGCTGCGAGCCTGGCGGCCGCCCGCGGAGCACAAGGACCCCTGGCTATCCACATCTTAAACTCCCGGCTGCCCGGCCGCTTTCGTCATCAGAACTCCCGTCTCCGCACGGGCCGGCAATTCCAGGGTGAAGGAGGTTCCGCCTCCGGGCGCCTGCGAGGCCCTTATAGTTCCGCCATGTTTTTCCACGATCCGCTTCGAGATGGTCAGGCCGACGCCTTCTCCGTGCTCGGGACCGTTCGGGGCGGCGCGGTAGAAAAGCTGCCAGATCTTGCCCCCCGCTTCTTCCGGGGTTACCCCGCGGCCATTGTCGGATATCGTATAAGAGCAGGCCCCGGAGTCCAGTCTTGTGCCGGAGATCTCGATGACCAGTTTGCGCGACGGGTCACGGTACGAGATCGAATTATGCAGCAGATTGCAGAAGACATGGCCAAGCTGCTCGGCGTCGGCCACGCAGCCCGGAAGTTTCCTTATCTTAACCTCCGCGCCGGCTTCTTTCAGCTGGAAGGACATCTTGGCCGCCTCGCCTGCGACCAGGGCCTCCATGTCCACCGGCTTAAACTTCATCTCGACGCCGCCGGCGCGCGATACTTTGAGCAGTCCCGTGATCATGGCCCCCATATTATCCGCCCCCGAGCCGATAAAGTGCAAAGCTTCAGGGATCTGTTCGTCCAGCAATCTGCCGAGCCGGTCGGCGTCTTTGCCCCCGGACTTTAGCAGCGAAGAAACCTCGCCGATATACTTCAGGAGATTCGCCGAGAACCCCTGGATATTCATCAGCGGGGTGCGCAGGTCGTGCGAGGTTATATAGAAGAAATCCGACAATTCCAGGGATTTCTCCCTGAGTTTCAGGGAAGCTTCTTCCAGTTCCAGCTGCGCTTTCCGGCGCGCGGCGACTTCTTTCTCAAGCTCTGCCACTTTATACTCCAGTTTCCTGGAGATAACCTCGCTATACTTCTCCGGCGGCACGGCTGCCGAAGCCAGGGGGTTATAAGGTGCGCCGCCGGTCCTGCCCTGCTCCAGGACCTCGCTCACCACCGCCTTTAATAATTCTATCTTCATCGGCTTGATGAGGAAGCGTTCCGCTCCGAGGCCCAGGCCGAACCGCTGGTCCTTGAGGTCCGTATAGGTGGCGGTGTAAAAAATGAAAGGGATGCGCTTGAGCCGGTCATCCGCTTTCCAGAGCCTGCATAATTCGTAACCGTCCACAACCGGCATCAGTATGTCGGAGATGACCAGGTCAGGGGGGGAGCGGCGCGCCAGTTCCAGCGCCTCGGCCCCGTTCTCTGCCATGGCCGCGGCGTAGCCGGCCTCCTTCAATACGGCGTCCAGCGCGCTGCGGGTGGCGCTGTTGTCGTCCACGATAAGGATGTTTTTCATTTTATCACTGGCGTACTTTTCAGGGGACCGCGGTGACCTTTTCCGGCGGGGCGGCCGCTTTCTCCTGGGCGGGGCCTTTCACCGGCAGTTCGAACCAGAAGCAGCTTCCCTTGCCTTCTTCGCTGTCCACCCCTATCCTGCCTCCGTGCGCTTCCACGGCCAGCTTGCAGAAGGTGAGCCCGAGGCCCGTGGAGAATTGCTGGCGGCCGGCCGGGAGCTCCACCTGGGCGAACTTCTCGAAGATCTTCTCCCTGTATTCCGGAGCTATGCCGGGACCGTCGTCCCGGACGCTCAATCTCACCTGGTCGCCGTCGGGCTTCAGGTCAAGCTCGATATGCCCGCCGTCGGGGGTGAATTTAAGCGCGTTGGAGACGAGGTTCTGGATGACCCTTAAAACGAGCTCGGAGTCCGCGATCACCTTTACCTGCTTTTCAGGCGGGGTAAAGCGGATCTCGCGGTCTTCGAAAAGCGGTTTCAGCCCGGAGACGCTCTCCGTCACCGCGGCGGCCAGGTCGCATTCCGCCAGCATTAATTTCATCTGGCCGCCTTCCATCTTGCTCGCGTCCAGGATGTCGCCGATTATACGGATCATCTGCGTCGCCGACTTCATAGCCTGGTCGATATAGAGGATCATTTTTTCGGGAAGGAGGCCTTTCGCCTTGTCTTTCAGTAGCTCGAGGAAAGCGTAGATGGCCGTCAGGGGAGAGCGGAGGTCGTGGATGATCATGTGCACCAGGGTATCGCGCGCTTTTTCCAGCTCGCGCAGCCTGTCGTAGCTCCGCTGCAGCTCGAATTTCTGCCGGCGCAATTCCAGGTGCGTTCCCACGCGCGCCTCCACTTCCTCCAGCTGGAAGGGCTTGGTGATATAGTCCACGCCGCCCGCGCCGAAGGCTTTGACTTTATCCATGGTCTCGCTCAGGGCGCTCAGGAAAATAACGGGGATATCTTTCAGCTTCTCGTCGGACTTCAGCTGCGCGCACACTTCGTAGCCGTTCATCCCGGGCATATTGATGTCCAGCAGGATCAGGGCCGGCGGGGCGTTGCGGGCGGCCTGCAGCGCCAGTTTCCCGCTGACGGCTGCGCGCACGTTATAGCCGCGTCCTCTCAGCATCCCGGAGAGCAGCTCCAGGTTCGCGGGGGTGTCGTCGACCATCAGGATGTCCGGGGCGTCCTGCGCGGTGCCGGTATTGTCCGTCATATTTTCATTCCTTTCCCAGCAGGTCCAGTATGCGCTGCATGTCGAACTTGCCCGCGAGCTCCCGCAGCGCTGCGCCCAGGCGCGCGTTCCGGGCTTCCACGCGGGCGGCCAGCGAGATCAGCAGGTGGAAGTCCCCGTTGAGGGCGGCTTCGCGCAGCTGAACTACAAGTTCGCGAGGCAGGCCGTCCAGCGCCCCCGGCTGCAGCTCGGCCGCGAGCTTCGCCGCGGGGCCCGGGGGCGCGGCTTCTTCTTCGTAAACGTACTCGGCGCCGAGAGCGGTCCGTATGCTCTCGAACATATCCGATTCCCTGAAAGGCTTGAGTATCATGGCGTCGGCCCCGGCCGCGACCGCCTCCCGGTTTATCTCGCCGAACAGGCTGGCGGTCACCGCGATGATCTTTACTTCCCTGCCGCCGGTCCGGGACCGGATGCGGCGCATGGCTTCGTAGCCGTCCATTACCGGCATCCGCAGGTCCATCAGGATGAGCTGCGGCCGCCAGGCGTCGAATTCCCTGAGCGCCTCTTCCCCGTTGACCGCCTGGCGGACGTCGAAGCCGGCGGGGCCAAGCAGCTGGGCCAGGAATTCGCGGTTGTCCTCTTTATCGTCCACCACCAGCACCTTGTAGCGCGGCTGGCCGGGTTTCAGCCCCTTTACCTGGCGGGGTTCGGCCTTCCCGGCCACGTCGGCGGGCGCCGCTTCCTTCAGCGTGGTAATAAGGGAAAAAACGCTTCCCCGGCCCGGCACACTTTTAACCGTAATGTCCCCGCCCATCAGGCGCGCGTAGCCGCGGCTTATAGCCAGCCCGAGCCCCGTGCCCGTGCCGCCGGCCCGGCCCGCCTGGGCCTGCTCGAAAGGATGGAACAGTTTCGTTAATTCCTGGGGCGTTATTCCCGGGCCCGTGTCTTCGACTTCTATCGTAAGATGCGATTCGCTTTCCGCGCGGACCACGGAATTGACGCGCAGGATGACCGCTCCTTTCACCGTGAATTTCAGGGCGTTGCTGAGCAGGTTAAGCAGGATCTGCCGGAGTTTGCCCTCGTCGGCGGTCACGAAGCGCGGCAGCCCGGCGCCGCGTTCCACCTCCAGCCTCAGGCCTTTCGCCTCGGCGCGCGCCCGCAGCATGTTCTCCACATCGTCTATCAGGGCGTGCAGGTCGAAGGCCGCCGGGGTCAGGGTGGTCCGGCCGGATTCCGCCTTCGCCATCTCAAGCACGTCGTTTATCAGGGTCAGCAGGTGTTCGCCGCTGCGGTTAATGGTCTCGATCTGCTGCTTCTGCTTGGGAGTGGTCTCCGGATCGCGCCGCATCAGCTGGGAAAAGCCCAGGATGGCGTTCATCGGGGTGCGGATCTCGTGGGACATATTGGCGAGGAAGGCGCTTTTGGCCCGGTTCGCTTCCTCCGCGGCTTCCTTGGCGCGGCTCAGTTCCGTTTCGAACCTTTTGCGCTCGGTTATGTCCTCGATGGAAAGGAGGATGATGCGCTCTTTGCCCAGCACCCTTTTTATCTGCCTGGCGTTCAGCAGCATTATGCGGCGGCCGATATCGGCGAAATCGTGTTCCACCTCGTAGTTGTCGAAAGTGGTTTTTTGGGGCAGGATGGTCTCCAGCAGCTCGCGGAGCTTCGGGATATCCCACTGCTTGTTGCCCAGGTCGTAGATCAGCTGCCCCACGGTCTCCTCCGGTTTAACCTTGAACACTTCATAGAAGGAGCGGCTGGCGGTGACCACCCGCAGGTCCTGGTTCAGGGAGAGCAGGGGTTCCCGCACGGTATTGATGATGCTGTCCGAGTATTCATGGGCCGCGTCTTCGGAAATTTTAGTGGCCGCCAGTTCTTTACGGGCTTTTTCCAGCCCGTTCTCTATCTCCCTGCGCTCCGTGATGTCCTCGATGGCGAGCAGGATGATGCGCTCTTTGCCCAGCACCCGCTGTATCTGCCGCGCGTTCAGCAGCATTATCCGCCTGCCTATGTCGGCGAAATCGTGTTCCACCTCGTAGTTGTCGAAGGTGGCCTTCTGGGGCAGGATGGTCTCCAGCAGTTCGCGGAGCTTCGGGATATCCCACTGCTTGTTGCCCAGGTCGTAGATCAGCTGCCCCACGGTCTCTTTGGGGTTAACCTTGAACACCTCGTAGAAGGAGCGGCTGGCCGAGACCACCCGCAGGTCCTGGTTCAGGGAGATCAGGGGTTCCCGCACGGTGTTGATGATGCTGTCCGAGTATTCGCGGGCCGCGTCTTCGGAAATTTTAGTGGCCGCCAGTTCTTTGCGGGCTTTTTCCAGCCCGTTCTCTATCTCCCTGCGCTCCGTGATGTCCTCTATAGCGAGCAGGATGATTCGTTCTTTGCCCAGCACCCGCTGTATCTGCCTGGCGTTCAAAAGCATTGTGCGGTGGCCGATATCGGCGAAGTCGTGCTCCACCTCGTAGTTGTCGAAGGTGGCCTTCTGGGGCAGGATGGTCTCCAGCAGCTCGCGGAGCTTCGGGATATCCCACTGCTTGTTGCCCAGGTCGTAGATCAGCTGGCCTACGGTCTCTTTGGGGTTCACCTTGAACACCTCGTAGAAGGAGCGGCTGGCGGTGGCCACCCGCAGGTCCTGGTCGAGTATGATCAGGGGCTCGCGCACGGTGTTGATGATGCTTTCCGAGTATTCCTGGGATTCAGTTACGGTTTTTGTTAATGGCATAGCCCGGGCGGGCCCTTGCCGGGCAGCGCCCTCCCCCTTATTCGCGAATCCTAAAAAATAACGCGGCACAAGTCAAGGCGCGGAACCACGGATGCTCTTATGCCCGAACAGCGGACGACACCTTGACCGCATCTGCTAAAATAGCGGGATGGGGATAAAAGAAAATATTTTTACAGGCGATAAACAGGGCCCGTGGCTTCTTGCTGCCATGGTCTTCCTTGCGCTGGTCTTCACCTTCCTGGCGATGGGGCCCTCTCTCGACAACGGTTTCACCAACTGGGACGAGTACGATACGATAGTCCGGAATCCCAGGATCAGGACGCTCTCGGCGGAAAGCGTTAAAACCATCTTTTCCACACCGGACATCAGCATGTACAACCCGCTGGCTATCCTGAGCTACGCGGTGGAATATCATTTCGCCGGGCTCGCCCCTGAAATTTATCACGCGACCAATCTTTTCCTGCACCTGGCCAATACCGTCCTGGTGCTGCTGCTGGCGCGGCTTCTGCTGGGCGGCGCCTGGGGGGCGTTCTTCGTCGCGCTTTTGTTCGGCGTACACCCGGCGCACGTGGAATCGGTGGCCTGGGCGGCGGAGAGGAAGGACGTGCTCTGTGCGTTTTTCTATCTTTCATCTCTACTTGCCTACGCCTCGCGGCCCGGGAAGACCGCGAATTATCTGCTCTCTTTAGTCCTGTTCGTCCTGGCGCTGCTGTCAAAATCCATGGCGGTAACGCTGCCCCTGGCCCTGCTCCTGGTAGACTACCTGAAGGAGGAAAAGGTCGGGCTAAAGCACTGGCTGGGCAAGCTTCCGTTCTTTATCTGCGCGGGGATCTTCACGGGGATCCAGCTTTACTGGTCGGGCGGGACGTTCGGCATGTCGGCGGGGAAACGGCTGCTGGTCCCGCTTTATAATCTCGGCTTTTACATCTATACGCTGCTGTGGCCGTTCAACCTTTCGGCCATGTATTATTTCCCCCTCGGGGGCAGGACCGGCGTCTATCTTTTTGCGGCGGGCGTACTGGCGGCAGCGTTCCTGCTGTGGAAATATTTCCGCCGCGACAAAGAGCTGATCTTCGGCGCGGCGTTCTACGCGGCGCTGCTTTTGCCCGTGCTGCAGTTTTTTCCTTTCGGCGGGGTCGTGTCCTCCGACAGGTACACTTACCTTTCTTCGATAGGCGTTTTTATCGCCGCCGCGGCGCTCGCGCGCAGGGCGTTGCCGCGCCTGGGCCCGGCGTTCCGCCCGGCATTGGCGGTCTGCGCTCTCTGCGCGGTGCTGGTCCTCGCGGTCACGTCCCGGGTGCGCTGCGCGGTCTGGAAAGACAGCGTTTCGCTTTGGAACGATACTTTGCGCAAACAGCCGCTGGCCCCCCTGGCGCTTACCAACCTGTGCGACGCCTATCTCAGCGCGAACAGGGCCGAAGAAGCGGCGGCCTGCGTGGACAGGGCTATGCGGCAGTACCCTGAAAACAAGAATAACCAGTTCAATGCCTGCCGCCTGCTGGTTCTTGCTGATGAGCCAGGCAGGGCGAAAGACTGCTTCGCGAAAATAGATCTCGGCCAGCCGCACCCCATACACAAGTAGGCCGCCGTTCAGCGGTAGCCGCAATCGTTGCGGACCCGGGTTTCCTCGGCGAGCAGTTTCATGAGTTCGGGGACCTTTTCCTGCTCGGGAAGCGGAATTCTTTCGGATTTATAATAAGCGCCGAGGAGTTTATAGAACGAGGATTTCACTTCAGTGTCCGCTATCTCCGCGCCCGGGTTCCTGTCCAGGCCCTGGAGGCTGAAGCCCGGCTCCTTCATTTTGGCCGCCCAGTACAGCGCTTTCTCTACCACCAGATCCGAATTAAGCCGCTTGAGCGTCCGCTGCCTCTCGGAGCACGAGGCCGCCGCTCCGCCCGAGACGGCGTCTTTGAGATCCGCAGGCGGGAGGGTCCAGGCCGGGCTGCCCCAGTCCTGGTCTATGTCGGGGAGCCCGGGGGCCTGGGACCACTCCCGCTCTGATTCCGACTGCGCGGCCAGCAGCACGCGGCCCGTCCGCACGTCTATAAGCTTGGTGAGCACCTTGAGTTTCCTGTCGCCCGCGAACACCGTGCCGGTGACCACGGCGTCGATGGAGAAGATGTCCATCAGCGCTTTCGCCTCGTCCCCGCTCGCGCCGGCGGCGGAGGAGAGGCGGGTCTCTTTGAGCACTTTTTCCAGGAGCTCCCGCTCTATCAGCGCCGGCTTTTTATACCCGGCCAGGCAGGTCCCGAGCCGTTCGGAAATATAGTCAGTCTCGTTCTTTTCCACCCCGTCCTTGCCCGTGAACTCGAGCACCGAAATTTTATTTATGTCGTTCGCTTTGGCGAAACCGGCTATCTTCGCCGCGACTTCTTTACAGCCGCGGTCCTCTCCTCCGGCTATTGAAACGGGGAGGGCAACGCCGCAAAAAAATGCGAGCGCTATGCTGAGCTTCAAGCCATTGGTTTTCATATAACCTCCCCCTAATTTGAGTATACAGCGCGGGAGGGCCGGCGGCAATTGCCGGAATCTCATTTGGCCTGACTTTTCTCCACTCCGCCGCGGAAAAAAGAAAGACCGCCGGAGGGCCGGCGGTCTTTCTTCGGTCGGGGTGGTCTATTTTATCCCGAGCTCGGTCTTCAGGACTTCCAGGGCTTTGTCCGTGTCCGAGGCGTTAAGCAGCAGGCGGCCGCTGGCGCCGCCCACCGAGGTCCCGTAGACGGTAGTGATGTTGATATTGTTGTCGCTCAGCACCTTCGTGAGGCGCAGCAGCTGGCCCGGCTTGTCCGGCAGCTCGAGCGAGATCATGGAGGTCTCGATGGTGGTGAAGCCGGCGCCCGTGAGGATATGGCTCACCTTGCGGTCCGCGTCCACGGCTATGCGCACCACGCCGGAATCGTCCCGGATCTCCGAGGCCAGGCCGATGATATTGATGCCTTCATTGGCGAACAGTTCGACGAATTTGGCGAGGGCGCCGGGCACGTTGGGGAGAAACACGGTGTATTGCCTGATAAGTTTTACCGACATAAGGGCTCCGGGTGCTTCGCTGGTGGTTATATGGCGGGAAAACCGCCATACCTTAATTAAATAATTTTTGAGGCACCGCGTAAACCCCGCATTTCCCGGCGCAGAGAAAGCGCTGGCCAAACCGCGGAAAAGTTATATAATCACTTTTGAAATATGAAGCTCTTTCCCGAAGGAAGATCGAGGGCGCTTTCCGCCTGCTCACTGGCCGCCGCGGCGGGCAGCTGCGTCATGTTCCTCAAGGCTTTGCGCGATCTCTTTACGCTGCTGGACGTCTTTTCCACGCCGGCTTTTTACCTGGCGCTTTCTCACGCCTCGGTGCCGGTGGAGATGCCGCCGCTGGCCCTTTTCATGGCCGGCCATATGCGCCTGGCCTTCGTGTTCTCGGTCTTTTTCTGGCTCTCCGGCCTTACCCTGTCGGTAGGGGTATGGGGCCGTAAAGAATGGGCGCGGCGCGGCGCCGTGACCATGCTGTACCTGCTCAGCGCGACGGCCCTGCTGTTCCTGCTCTTTCCCTGGCTGGCCATCCCGCGCCCGCTGGTCTACGACGGCGTCTCGCTGGCCCCCGAATTCAACGCGGCGGTGAGGGCCGCGGCTTTGGTGGCCAGGATAACGGCCGCGCTGGCCGGCGGCCTTTGCCTGTGGTGGGCGCTGGCCCTGGACCGGGGGGAACTCAGGCGCGAATTCGGCGGCGGCGTTGAACGCGCCCCCGGCATATAATAAAATATAGGTGAATCCGCCGGGCGCCTAAGCGTCAGTCCAAGAGGTAATTTATGTGGAACTATACTGAAAAAGTTTTCGAGCATTTCAAGAACCCCAGGAACGTGGGCGAGATAGAGAACCCGGACGCCGTGGGCGAAGTGGGCAGCCTGATCTGCGGCGACGCGCTGAAGCTCACTCTCAGGATCGACAAAGCCGCCGACAAGATAGTCGACGCCAAGTTCAAGACCTTCGGCTGCGCCAGCGCCATAGCCTCCTCCTCGGCCCTTACCGAGATAGTGAAAGGGATGACCCTCGAGGAAGCCGCCAAGATCACCAATCAGCAGATCGCCGACTACCTGGGCGGCCTGCCCGGCGAGAAGATGCACTGCTCCGTGATGGGCATGGAAGCCCTCGAAGCCGCCATCAAGAACTACCGCGGCGGCAAGGCCGAGAAGGTCATCATCGGCCAGGCCGAGAAGATCGTCTGCAAATGCTTCAGCGTCACCGAGTCCGTCATCCTGAAAGCCATCAAGATCAATAACCTGCACACCGTCGAAGAAGTCACCAACTACACCAAGGCCGGCGGCGGCTGCGGCCAGTGCAAAGGCGAGATCGAAAAGATCCTGAAAGATTACTGGGCCGAAGCCGAGCACAAGAATTTCGACAAGATGACCGTCGTCGAGAAGATAAAAATGATAGAGAAAGTTCTCGCCGAGGAGATCAACCCCAAGCTCAAAGCCGACGGCGGCTGGATGGAGCTGGTGGATATCCAGGGCCAGAAAGTCAAACTCCGCTTCCTCGGCATGTGCCACGGCTGCCCCTCCTCCGGCGCCACCCTCAAGAATGTCGTCGAGAAAGAGCTGCGCGAGCGCATCGACCCCGCGATAGAGATAGAAGCCGAATAAATTGTATTGTGGAGGGGAGACCGAAAATGGGGACAGGCTACTTTATTTATATTCAGTAGCAATCCACAAAATAAAGTAGCCTGTCCCCATTTTTCCATTTTTACACCGCGGTGCAGTTCCCCTCCAGGAGGATATCATATGGATAAAGTCTATTATTTCGACAATAACGCCACCAGCCGCGTCGCGCCCGAAGTCGCCAAAGAGATGGAGCCGTTCTTCAACGAGCTCTACGGCAACCCTTCCAGCATGCACTTCTTCGGCGGCGGCAACCAGAAATACCTGGACCTCGCCCGCTCCCGCATAGCCAACCTGCTCGGCGCCGCGCCCGAGGAAATAATTTTCACCAGCTGCGGCACCGAGTCCGACTCCACCGCCGTATGGTCCGCCATCCGCGCCTGGCCCGACAAGAAACATCTCATCACCACCAAGGTCGAGCACCCCGCGGTCCTCAACGTCTGCAAGTTCCTCGAAACCCAGGGCTACCGCGTCACCTATCTCCCCGTAGACAGCACCGGCCAGATCAACCTGGAAGACCTCAAAGCCGCCCTCACCCCCGAAACCGCCCTCGTCTCCATCATGTGGGCCAATAACGAGACCGGCGTGGTCTACCCCGTGGAGGAAGCCGCCCGCATCGCCCACGCCAAAGGCGCCATGTTCCACACCGACGCCGTCCAGGCCGTCGGCAAGCTGCCGATCAACCTTAAAGAGACCAAGATAGATATGCTTTCCCTCTCGGGCCACAAGCTGCACGCCCCCAAGGGCATAGGCGTGCTGTACCTGCGCAAAGGCTCCCGCTTCGCCCCGTTCATGATGGGCGGCCACCAGGAGCACGGCCGCCGCGCCGGGACCGAGAACGTGCCCTATATAGCCGGCCTCGGCAAAGCCGCCGAACTGGCGATGAATAACCTGGAAAAAGAGAATACCTATGTTAAAGCCCTGCGCGACCGCCTTGAAGCCGGCCTGCTGAAGATCCCCAACTCCCGCGTGAACGGCGGCGGCGCTAACCGCCTGCCCAACACCACCAATATCAGCTTCGAGTACATCGAAGGCGAGTCCATACTGCTGATGATCAGCGAGAAAGGCATCTGCGCCTCCTCCGGGTCCGCCTGCACTTCGGGTTCGCTCGAACCCTCCCATGTGCTGATGTCCATGGCCGTGCCCCAGACCTATGCGCACGGCTCCATCCGCTTCTCCCTGAGCGTCTACAACACCCAGGAAGAAGTGGACTACATCATTAACGAGTTCCCGCCCATCATAGAGCGCCTGCGCGCCATCTCGCCCTTCGCCGACGGCAAGCCGCTGTTCGGCATGGAATCCTGCGAGCCGCACAAGCACTGATCGATCCGTGATCAGCGAAAGAAGCGGGCCCATCCGGGCCCGTTTTCTTTTCATTTGACTAAACATTTGCAAATGAAAACATTTGTCATGTTCCGGCCCTGCTTTATATTCTTGAAAATATATATTCCTCCAATGAAAACCAGCCTTTTCTTCGTCCGGCCACGGATTCCGGCATAAATAATGCTCTGTAGCAGGCATAGCGGGACAGGTCTAAGAGGGAAGGGCAGGAAAAGTATGAAAAAGATAAATATGCTGATAGCGGTCTTCGCGGTGATAGCGGCGGCCTCCGCCGCCAAAGCCGGTGATTTCGGTATGAGCTACGACGGAAAAAGAAGCGTCGGCTTTTCGCTTTCCGAGATGAAGGGACAGACCGGACTCGAGACCCTCCTGCCTGAGGATACAACAACCGGCTACGCGGTCAGCCCCGAAGCCGGGTCCCCCGATCTTTTTAAGTCGTTGGACACGGAGTCGTTCAAAGGTCTCGCCGGGTATTATAAGGCCCAGAAAAAGATCAAAGACGCGGTGGCGGAATATTATAAAGCCAACAGCAACGGCGCCGCCGCCGCCGCCCTGGCCCCTAAGAGCGTGCGCATCGCCGCGAAGAACGGCGTGGTCTACGTAGTGAGCCCCGGGGAAGTGACAAAGCTCAACGACATCGCCCTGGCCGGGACCATAAAAGAAATAGCGCAGGCCCAGGCGGAGCTGAAGATAGCGGATCTGGCAGCGGGCAGCGCCTTGGTGATAGGCTGCATGACGAACGACAAATGCTGGGAAGGCGTAGGCGCCGGGGTCTAAGATGGGTGAACAATGATGGCATATAAATTGCTCTGTATCGGTTGTGATAAGCTTAAATGTAACGGGCAGGGAATAAGAAATATGAAAAATTGCAAAATTCTTGTAATCGTTTTTGCCGTGCTTGCGGCGGTTTCGACCGGCAATGCAGGTAACCTTCAAGTGGATTTTGACGGGCAAAAGTCCATGGATGATATTAAGGTTTTGTATTATATGGGCGGCGCATTGGCTGATCTAAAGCCCCAGCTTTTAACGGAAAATATCGAAGTTCCGGCTGTGTCCAAGGGCTATGTCGGGGGAGCCGACCCTATTGAGTGGGTTTCCATAAGCGGCGGAAAATTCATGATGGGAACTGATGATTTTGCCGGCGGATTTCAAAACGCAAGGCCGGTTCATGAAGTTGCCGTCAATACTTTTGAGATGTCCAAAACGCATGTAACTGTAGAGCAATACGCGGAGTGCGTATTGAAGGGTAAATGTACGGAGCCGGAAAGGTATATGCTAGTGGTGGAAAAACACTGTAATTGGGGTGATTCCGGGAAGGAAAAGCATCCGGTCAATTGTGTTACTTGGAATCAGGCTGAACAATATGCGAAGTTCAAAGGAGCGAGACTTCCCAGTGAGTCCGAGTGGGAGTATGCGGCCACAAGCGGGGGTAAGAGCCAGAAGTATCCTTGGGGTAATAATCCTCCGACTTACGACTTGGCTGTGATGGAATCCTTCTCCTATCAGAGTATGCCGGTTTGCTCTAAACCGGCAGGGAACACGGAGCAGGGGTTGTGCGATATGGCGGGGAATATCACACAATGGATGCAGGATAGATATAAAAATTCATATATTGGCGCACCTAGTGACGGCGCCGCTTTTGAAAGTGAAGGTTCTTATGTAGTGACACGCGGCGGTTCCTTTAGAGATTACTCCCCTGAGAAGAGCTTACGAGCTGATTTTCGGGGATTCTTTATTGATAGCCAGAGTGAAGATAGCATAGGATTCCGCCTTGTGAAAGCGGCTGAAGTTAAACCAGTTGAGTGGGTTTCCATTCCCGGGGGAAAGTTTATGATGGGAACCGCCGGTTTCTCCGCGGGGTTCGAGGACACTAAACCTGCGCATGAAGTTGTTATCAAGCCTTTTGAAATGTTTAAGACGGATGTCACCGTGGCGCAATATGCGGAATGCGTAAATGCCGGAAAATGCACGACACCCGGTACAGGCGGCAACTGTAACTGGGGCATTAGGGAGCGGCAAAAACATCCGGTCAACTGCGTAGACTGGAGTCAGGCGAATCAATATGCCGAGTTCAGAGGAGCCAGGCTGCCTAGTGAAGCGGAGTGGGAATACGCCGCGCGCAGCGGAGGAAAGAATTATAATTACCCTTGGGGTGATTCTCTTCCGACCAGCGATATGGCTGTCATGAACGCTAATGGGACTATGCCGGTCTGCTCCAAACTGGCCGGTAATACTGAACAGGGATTATGCGATATGGCGGGGAATGTCTACCAATGGGTGCAGGACAGGTATCAGAACTCATATGTCGGCGCGCCCGTGGACGGCGAGGCGTTTGAAATTACCGGGCCGCTCCGGGTGTTGCGCGGCAGCAAATTCAACGCCAATAACGCCAGTCTTCTTCGGACTGCTTATCGTTTCAGCACGGCTCCCGGATACCGCTATGACTTTATCGGTTTTCGAATAGCAAAGTCGCGCTGACGATTTACTATTTTTTGATCTTGGAGGGTTTTTATGAAAAGAATAATAATTGCATCCGCGGCCGTTGCCGCTTTTTTAGCGGCAGCCGCAGGCTCACTGGCAGTGTTTGTGTATACCAGGAACTGCGGAGTAGATTATAAAGGGCGCGCCAGGCTGGACTATAACTGGAAATATTATTTCACCTCCTGCCCGAAAGAAGGGTACCGCTATGAGGGGAAGCTCTTCTCTTTTTCCTATCCGAAACTCGAGAAAGAAAATACCTTAAAAGAAGATTTGGATATAAATGGCGGCTGGGTTTTAGATACATACAACCGCCTGGATGTCCAATGGACGGAAAAGGATGAAAAGGGTATAAAGTCTGAACTGTCTGGGTATCTTTCTTCTCCGGATGGGCTGGTAACTCCATCCATAGGATTTATGAGATGGCTGGTAGGAACTGGGCCCAAAGTCTCTGTTTACATCGAGAAGATAAAACTTAAAGGCGGCGGAGAGGCGCTAATAATATCGGGGCGGGGCAGGGAAGATGGATATCTGCCGGGCTTGGAGGGATATTTGGGACACAGCTATGTCTTTATAGTCGGCCTTGCCCCCGGCGGGACCATTATTAAAGCCGAAATTAACGCAGCTCGAAATATTACCGAAGACATATATAGGGAAAGGATGCGTGCGCCCACTTCATGGCGCAACTATCCTACTCCAGGCGGAAACGCTGAAAAAACATGTGTTTTGAACAGATTTATAAAAACATTTGAGATAAAGAAGTTGTAGGGACTCATTATGGAAAAACTTATTTTTATTATATTTGGATTAGTATTTTTATGCATAACTAATGAGTTGGCAGTTGCCGGTGAGGCTTTCGAGTCTTTGCTGGCCGTGGCTAGCGCTGATGCAACACTGCCTGTCGTTTTTGACGGTGCCGCACCCTCATCTATTGGGCTGCAGCCAGTTCTTTCTCAGCCCGTGAATACTGCAGAGCCAGTCAGGGTAAATAACCGACAGCGGCAGGCCTTTTTCACGATGCCAGTCCCAGCGCCTGTTGACATAAAGGACTTAAATTTAAAGTCTAATAGAGCCCCCCTCATTACTACGATAGATGAAAAAACGGAGCGCTCGTTCATAAATAAGGGAATAGCTGCGCTGGCTGCTGCCACATCAGGAGAGCCACTAGTCGAATTCCTTAAAACGGAAGGCGTAGTTATAAAGTGGGAGACAAGGGCCTATACTGATAAGGAGCCTCCTTATGCGCGGGCTTGCCCTCCGGATGAATGCATCGGTAAAAAAGTTATATATCTGAACGATATAAAAACAAAAAAGAACGGAGTGGAAAAAAAACTATAAAGAGTTTTACTTAACTTCAAATCCAACATTCCTTGCCATAGTGCTGGCCCACGAATTGACACACTTGAGTGATTATAAGAATATCGGGAGCGGAGTCCCCCCCGAAAACAATTCCGTAAATTTATTCCTGGAATTAAACGCCTGGTCGACCGAAACTTATGTGTATGATCAACTGCGGAAGGCGGGGATAGCGCCCGGGCCGAATTCCCTTGAGGAGAATTACGAAACACAAATGGTTCGTTTAAATTTGGCCATTAGAGACTATGTAAACGGTGGAAAGAAACCCGTGGCTGGTGATTTCGATAAGCTTGTGGGAAATGCATTTGACCTTCTCCCTATAATTCAGACCAGTTGAAATAGGTAAAATAACCCATGGAGGGCAACTGGAATGAACCGAAGATACACCGAAGAACAGATCGTAAAGATCCTCAAGGAAGCTCAGGCTGGCGCCAGGGCTGAAGACCTCTGCCGCAAGTACAACGTCGCCATAAACACCTTCTACAGGTGGAAACAGAAGTATGCCGGCATGGAAATCAGCGATGTTAAGAAACTGCACGGCTTGGAAGACGAAAACCGCAAACTGAAGCAGATGGTGGCTGAACAGGCTCTGGAACTGCGCGCCGCCAAGGAACTGCTCTCAAAAAACTGGTAGGGCCCAAGGCAAAGAAGGCCGCCCTGGCGCATATCAGGGAAACCTTAGGGCTCAGCAGCAGGAAGGCCGCGGCAGTCGTCAGCCTCTACCGGTGCAACCTTTATTACAAAGGCCGTGGACGCGATCTATCTGCCATTGTTGCCCGAATGCTGGAACTGGCCCAGAAGTATAAGCGCTGGGGCGCGCCACGAATGCACGCCGTGTTGAAACGCGAAGGCCTTGTGCAGAATCACAAGCAAACTGAACGGATTTACTACAGGGTTCTAAAGCTCAGTATCCGCAGGAAAACCCGCAAGAAGTTCCGTTCTCAGGCCAGGGAAAGCCTCGCGGTCGCGGTCAGGCCGAATCAGCGCTGGTCGATGGACTTCATCTTCGACGCGCTTGAAAACGGCAGGCGAATTGAAAGCCTGAACATCGTAGACGATTACACGCGGGAATGTTTAGCTGCGGAAATAGATACTTCGCTGGGCGGGCTGAAAGTTGTGCGGATCCTGGACATGCTCAGGGACATGCGTGGTCTGCCGGAAGCGATAACCATGGACAACGGGCCTGAATTCACTTCCCGGGCCATGGACGAATGGGCGTGGCGGAACAAAGTAAAGCTGGCTTTCATCGATCCGGGTAAGCCGGTGCAGAATGCCTATGCGGAAAGCTTCAACGACAAGATCCGGAAGGAATGTTTCAACGAGAATTGGTTCCCGAACCTGGACGAGGCGCGCAGGATAGTTGAAGAATGGCGGAACGATTACAACAGCTTCAGGCCGCACAGTTCGCTAGGGAATCTTACGCCGCAGGCGTTTGCGGCAAGAGAAGTAAATGCGTAGAATTTAACCATTCAGCCTGGTAGGAATTGCGGGGTAAGGTCATCCAGTTCCCCGCAAAAATATTCCCCGGCATATCTGTACGTCTGCGAGGGACGGTCTTTTAGCGGCGGCAGCCAGGAATAATGGCTTTTCTGGAATTAAGGTGACACATAACTCAATTGCGACAAATTAAGTTGTGTGTCCCCTTATCTCAGGGGATGCCCGCTGGAATCTGGGGACACAATATTTAACTTTAAGGAATTAAGTATTGTGTCCCCAGGTTTCCGTGTGGAGTGGATTTCGCAACTTTTGCTCTTGGCCTTACGGGCCATTTGTTCGCATAATATATAGATAGCAGGGTTAGGAAGTCATCATCGTATCGCCTCAATGTTGAAACTCAAAAACCTGCCTCAGCCGGTTGTGCTTTCTTTGCATTGGTAAAATATGAAATATATTTATAAATCATCTCAGCGGGAACTATTGCTTTCACTATGCTTTCTTACCGCTATTACTGGAACGGGGGTTGCCGGAATGCAGAAGGGCGGCGAGGCTGATGGGGCAAAAGCCCGGATCGCTGTGGCGGAATTGACCGGAGACGGGGTTCCCAGGGAAGTGACTTCGAGTATAACTAAATTTATTGCGACCGAATTGGCGAAGGCCAGCCAGTATAAGATCATCTCGGCGGAAGATATTGATACTATCCTGGCGGATTCTTCATTGAATCAGCGGGGCTGCCTGACGCCTAAATGCATTGGGGCAATGGGTAGATTGCTGGATGTGCAGCAGTTGATCGTGGGGACTGTTTCCGGCTCATCGGATACTTACAAGGTGGTAGTTAAACTGGCGGATGTGGAAACCGGGGAGAGCCTTGCTTCTGTAGATCTTGAAATTACAAGTGAGCTTCCACAGGCTTCGCCCCTTTTTAAACTTGGAAGAGCGTCAGCAAAAAGCATTGGGCGTGCGCGTGCGACCGTGGGGTTAATTAGCGGGGTGGATATGCCGCCGGATGACGCGGGAGCTATCGGAGATTTTGTACGGGCCATATTGGCCAATACAAAGGCATATCGTATCGTGGAGAGAGACGAAATGTTGAAGGTATTGGGGGAGAAGCACTTTAGCCTTCGACCATGCGCCGACACCGGTTGTGCCGGGGATATAGGCAAACTGCTTTCTGCCCAGCAATCAGCTATCGGCATCATGTCTAAGTCTTCGGATACATACCACGCTGCAATTATTCTTGCGGATGTTAAAACGGGAAAAACGCTTGCTTCCGCTATACTCAATGTCTCATGTGCTTCTGGTCTTGTTTGCAGGCCTGCTATAAAAGTGCCCGATGAAGCCTTGCTAGCCGTGGCTGAATCCCCAGAACCCGTAAGCGCGGAGACAGTTGTCCCCACGCTCGTTAAACCATCCTTGGGAACTGATGCGATTCACATAGCGGTGGCCGATTTTGCTGGAAAAAACGTTTCACAGGCGGACGCCTCCATCGTAGCGGATTTTCTCAGGACCGAAATAGTCAGCGCAGGCGGTTTTGAAGTGGTTGATAGAAATAACATGGAGGCCGTGCTGGCGGAGCAGAGACTGGAGTCCAGCGGCTGTACCGAACAGGACTGCGCGGTTCAAATGGGGAAATTGCTGAATGTGAAGTACATTGCTGTCGGATCGCTGTCCAAACTGCTGGATATCTATTATGTTACGGTCAATTTAATTGATGTAAAAAACGGAAAATTAATCGCTTCCTACGACCATGACGCATCTTCAGCTAGGGAATTAAGAGGCGCCTGCAAAAAGCTTGCGCAAAAACTAGCGGGAAGATGAGCAGGGAGATGGGGTGGAGGTCAAGATTCAAAACCTCTCACCCCAGGGGAAAAGGCAGCAGGGGCCTTTAGTGGGATGCGGGGCGTAAAAAATAAGCAAGATAGGCGACGCAAATGTCCATAGGCAGTTATCAGATATTCGCATACGATCCGGCCTGGGCGGTGCGATTTGCTGACGAAAAGCGGAACCTCATGCTGAGCCTCGGATTGAACGTCGAGCGCATTGAGCATATTGGAAGCACCGCGGTGCCAGGCCTTGGAGCCAAACCCATCGTAGACCTGATGCTGGGCGTCGACCATCGCCCTTCCATGACCGGCAGTGCCGCCGTTCTTAAGGTTTTGGAAAATCTTGGTTACGCATGTAAAGGATATGAAACTATCCCCGGCACGCTTTATTGCCCCAAACCCGCCCCCTGCCGCTGCAACCTTCATTTGACCGAGTATAACGGTCCCTTCTGGCAGGATCACCTCTTGTTCCGCGACTACCTGCGCGCGCACCCTACCGTAGTCCGTGAATACGAAATCCTGAAGCGCAATATTCTCGCCGGCCTCGGCCCGGACCCCGATCGCGACATCTATAACCAGCGCAAAGAAGCTTTCATTCTCGCAACCCTTCAGAAAGCCCGCGCCACATCTGTGGGATAATCCTGTAAATCGCATATCTCACAGGTGGAAACGAACCCGACACGCCCTAGTCGGGTTCGTCTGCTATGCTATTTGTGCACGGGGGAAGGAGGGGATATGAAAGGCTTAATTTCTTTAGAGATAATTGAGAAGAAGATATTCCTTATACGGGGCCATCGGGTCATGCTTGATAGCGACCTGGCTGAACTCTATGAAGTTACTACAGGGAATTTTAATAAAGCAGTATCGCGAAATCTCGATAGCTTCCCTCCGGACTTTATGTTCCAGCTGTCGGAGAAAGAGTACAAATCTTTAAGATTCCAAATTGGAATCTTAAAGAGGGGGTCGCATTCTAAGTATTTGCCTCATGTTTTCATGGAACAGGGGGTCTCAATGCTGTCCAGCGTCCTTAAGAGCAAACGCGCCAGGCTAGTAAATATCCAAATAATGCGGGCGTTCGTAAAGCTGAGGGAACTTTTGAATACGCACAAGGAACTGGCGCGCAAACTGGAAGAGCTGGAAAAGAAATACGATGAGCAGTTCAAAAGCGTGTTCGACGCCATAAGAATGCTGATGACGCCGCCCCCGGATACCGCCCAGGCCCCCAAGACGGTCCCTGGGTTCAAACCTTAACGTGCGTGACTTTATGACTATTTATTAACAAGTCATAATGTGGAAAAAGGCAGCAGCTTACGTTCAAACTCCTAGTGCAACGGTTTTAGTAAACACCTCGCGAGGTGTGTAAAAGTTCAACACTTTGCGGGGCCGGTCGTTAAGCAGGTTCTCTATTT
>Ga0208789_1000189_pt1 | contig 77548 bp, 65 predicted proteins | sample Methanotroph_Enr_FD_187368 | JGI IMG/M metagenome (GOLD analysis project Ga0208789, IMG submission 187368) | Enriched soil microbial communities from Old Woman Creek wetland in Ohio, USA - Methanotroph_Enrichment_5 (SPAdes) (version 2) | ecosystem: Environmental > Terrestrial > Soil > Wetlands... | reverse complement strand
TGACAGAATTGAAAATGGTTAGGTTTTTTTCATGGGGTTTTCATCAAAATTAGAACTTTTTCTAAATACATCAAAATCAATATAAATATCAATACCCCCCTTAACTTAATAGCATTGAACGCGCGCTAACCGAGGTATGAAAGGTGGTGTGAAAAGTGGTACAAAAGGTGGTACAAAAGGTGGTAAGAAAAGTGGTGAGAAAAGTGGTGGATAGGTGGTGTGAAAATGCACTTTACGAAAAGGCAATATGACGTTTTAAGACTTCTCATTAAAGATAATAGCTTAGTGTTAGTGATATTGCTAAATTATGGCATATCAATGATTCTGTCGTTCAGAAGCATTTTGATAATTTAAAATCTTTAGGCACCATCCGTCGCATGGGCCCTGACAAAGGCGGTTTCTGGGAAGTATTAATAAATTTTTAGCCAAATCCATGTAGCTTCCCCAATATTTATCATATATCCCAATGATTTATAGCAAAATAAAGAAATAAAGTTAATTTTACATATTCAAACAGACGATTATTTTAGAATTAATAAAATGCCAAACCAAAACCCTGAACAAATCGCACGTGACCACATCGACAAGCAATTGACGGCTTGTGGCTGGGTTATACAGGGAATCAAACAAGTGAATTTGCATGTGGGAATTGGTGTTGCGGTGAAAGAATACCGCACCGATGTCGGACCCGCCGATTACGTTCTATTTGTGGATGGCAAACCTTGCGGCGTGATTGAAGCGAAACGAGAAGAAGAAGGCCATAAATTAAATGAGCACGAAGATCAAACAGAGGGCTATGCTTTGGCCAAACTGAAACATCTGAATAATGAGCCTTTGTCTTATATGTATATCAGCACCGGCGAAATAACCCGGTTTGTTGATTTTACCGATCCTAAACCACGCGCAAGGGACGTATTTAGTTTTCACCGGCCCGAGACATTGCGGGATTGGCGTAAAAAAGACAAATCACTCCGGAATCGGTTACATGATTTACCTGCCCTGCAAATCCAGGGATTACGCGAGTGCCAGGTAAATGCCATAAATAAGCTGGAATTTTCATTTAAGGAAAACCGACCACGGGCATTGATCCAAATGGCTACCGGTTCAGGAAAAACATTTACGGCTATTACTGCCGTTTATCGCTTGCTGAAATTTGCCAAAGCCAAACGTGTTTTATTCCTTGTCGATACCCGGAACCTTGGCGAACAGGCCGAACAGGAATTTATGTCGTTTGTGCCTAACGACGACAACCGCAAGTTTACCGAACTATACAGCATTCAGCGGTTAAAATCGAGTTATGTGGCTACTGACAGCCAGGTTTGCATCAGCACCATTCAGCGGTTGTATGCCATCCTGAAAGGAACTGAATTGGATGAACAGTTAGAAGAAGAAAACCCGAACGAACGCAAATACCAGCCTAAGGAAATTCCGCCGGTGGAATACGATCCCAAGATGCCGGTTGAGTTTTTCGACTTTATCGTCATCGACGAATGCCACCGCAGCATCTACAACCTCTGGAAACAGGTGCTTGAATATTACGATGCATTCGAAATTGGCTTAACCGCCACTCCCGACAAGCGCACCATCGGTTATTTCGACCAGAACCTGGTTAGCGAATATTCGCACGAAATGGCTGTTGCCGATGGCGTAAATGTGGGTTACAATGTGTTTATTATCGACACCAAAGTTTCGAAGAAAGGCGCAACCCTTTGGAAAGGCGAATACATTGAACACCGCGAACGCCTGAGCCGCAAGAAACGCATGGAATTGCAGGATGAAGATGAAAATTATTCATCAAAGCAACTGGATAAAGATGTGGTGAATCCCAATCAGATCAGGACTATAATCCGGACTTTTCGCGATCACCTGCCGGATATATTCCCCGATCGCTTTTCTCCCTCTCCTACAGGAGAGGGCCGGGGTGAGGTCTTTGAAGTTCCCAAAACCCTCATCTTTGCCAAAACCGACAGCCATGCCGACGATATTATCAAGATTGTACGGGAGGAATTTGCCGAAGAAAACCGTTTCTGCAAAAAGATAACTTACAATTCGGAGAAAGACCGCAAGGATGCCGATGAAAACATAATTGAAAAAGGCGAAGACCCTAAGAATACACTTTCGCTGTTTCGCAACAGCTATTACCCGCGTATTGCGGTTACAGTGGATATGATTGCCACTGGCACTGATGTAAAACCCCTGGAATGCCTGCTTTTTATGCGCGATGTAAAAAGCCGGAATTATTTTGAGCAGATGAAAGGCCGCGGAACCCGCACCATCGACCTGGATACCCTGCAAAAGGTAAGCCCTTCGGCAAAATTTACGAAAGACCATTTTGTAATCGTTGATGCCATAGGTTTAACCCAAAGCCTGAAAACCGACAGCCGCCCCCTGGAGAAAAAGCCCGGCGTGCCTTTGAAAGAGTTGTTGCAGGCCATTGCCGTAGGTGCCCGCGACGAGGAATTGTTCACCACCATTGCCAATCGTTTAACCCGCCTCGATAAGCAGATTTCCGAAAAGGAGAAAAAGCATTTTGCCGATAAAGCCAACGGCAAAACCGTTTCGCAGGTAGTGAAAGACCTCTTGAATGCCTATAATCCGGATGTTATTGAAGAATTAACGGCAACCATTGAAAACGAAATGCGCGGCGAATCCCCCGATGCCATCCAATCCGAAATCCAAATGCGGCATTCCAAAATCCTGAACGAAGCGGCAAAAGTTTTTACCGGCGATCTGAACGATTATATTGAAAATGTGCGCAAAGCCCACGAACAGCGTATTGATCATGCCAATCCCGATGAAGTTATGAACGTAGGCTGGGACAAAGACAACAAAGACAAAGCCGTCCAGCTGGTCAAAGATTTTGCCGAATGGATGCTGCAACACAAGGATGAATTGATGGCTTTGCAGATTTTTTACAACCAGCCTTTCCGCAGGCGCGAACTCACTTATACCATGATTAAGGACGTGCTGGAAAAACTTCAAAACGATAAACCTACGCTTGCGCCTATGAATATCTGGCGTGCCTATGAAGCCCTTGGTGCTTCGACAGGCTCAGCAGCCAACGGCTCGGCAGCCAACGGCTCAGCAGCTAACGGCTCAGCAGCCAACGGCTCACCACTCAAAGAATTGACAGCTTTAGTTTCCCTTATCCGTAAAGTAAGCGGGCTGGATACCACGCTAACGGCATATGATAAAACGGTGGATAAGAATTTCCAGGATTGGGTATTTAAAAAACAAGCCGGTGCCACCAAGTTTAACGAAGAGCAAATGCAATGGCTGCGGATGATAAAGGAATATGTAACCAATAGTTTTCATATTGAAAAGGAGGATTTTGATCTGGATCCTTTCAATCGTAATGGTGGATTAGGTAAATTTTACCAGCTTTTCAGGGAGGATTATGAAAAGATAATTGATGAATTGAATGAAGTATTGGCGGCATAAGTTGTCTGAACTATGATTAAGTTGATTACTGTGATTAACATGAAAAAGAAAAATGAGTCAGATAAAACCGGAATATAAATACTCAGAGCTAACTGGAAAAATTATTGGCTGTGCGATGACTGTTCATAAAACGCTTGGGAATGGATTTCAGGAAGTTATTTATCAACGGGCTCTGGAAATCGAAATGCATCTTGCCGGAACTGAATTCAGACGTGAGTTTGAAATGCCAATATTTTATCGTGGAGAACATATAGGAACCAGACGAGTCGACTTCCTGGTTGAAGAAAAAGTAAGTGTCGAATTAAAGGCATTGATAAAGACTGAACCCGTACATTTGGCCCAGGCAATCAATTACCTGGAAGCATACAATCTGGAAATCGGATTGCTTATCAATTTTGGTGCTATCAACCTGGAATTTCATCGGTTGGAGAATAAGAAATTTAAGAAAGATATCTGAACTATGATTAGTGTGATTAAAATGACAAAAATGATATAATAAATCATGACATTCACAAAAATCACATCAATCACAGTTCAGACTATTACGCCTTGGCAGCATAAGGAAACTTAAATAAGAAAATATTATTTAAGTTTAGTGGTGTCAAACTTAAATTAAGCTTTTTTTATTTAACTTTGTAAACAAAAAAGCAGAAATGAATTTTAAGGCAGGAAATTATATTGAAGCAGTTGGATATAAAGCCTTTCAACCCGAGAAGATAAACAAGTACTTCCAGTTTGATGAAACCGATCTTTTCTCCCTGTTGGAAAAAGCAAATATCAAATTAGGCGAATTAAATGCCTATGCCGAACTGGTGCCTGATGTAGAGCATTTTATAAGGCTACATGTAGTTAAGGAAGCCACTGTTTCGAGCCGTATTGAAGGCACTCATACCAATATGGAGGAAGCCCTGTTGAAAGAAGAGGAAATTGTTCCGGAAAAACGAAACGATTGGCGGGAAGTAAATAATTATATAAGCGCCATGAACCAATCCATCGAACAGTTGGATACACTTCCCCTTTCCTCGCGAATGCTTAAAAATGCCCATAAAACCTTATTGAGCGGGGTGCGAGGTGAGTATAAATTACCCGGTGAATTTCGCAGCAGTCAAAACTGGATTGGAGGCGCAACATTGATAGATGCTGCTTTTATACCGCCAACCTGGCAGGAAGTGGATCCATTGATGGGCGACCTGGAAAATTTTCTGCATAACGATAAAACGGGCTTAACGCATGTGTTAAAAATAGCTTTGGCTCATTACCAGTTCGAAACCATACACCCTTTCCTCGATGGTAACGGCCGTATCGGCAGGCTTATGATAACCCTGTATTTTATACAAGCTGGGATAATGAAAAAACCGGTGTTGTACTTATCCGATTTCTTCGACAGGAACCGGAATCTGTATTACGAAAACCTGACTCTGGTGCGCTCAAAAAACGACCTGAAAACATGGCTGCGTTTCTTTATCCTGGGTGTTATCGAAACCTGTGATAAGGCAGTGCAGGGATTAAAAAATATCCTGGCATTGAAGAAGGATTGCGAAACAACCCGAATAGTAACATTAGGAAAAAAAATGCAATCGGCCCAGGTTTTATTGCAATCTTTGTTTGTTGATCCTGTTGTGCGGCCCGATCGGGTAGCCCAGCTTACAGGGCTTTCGCTGGTATCGACCTATAAACTGATTGAGGATTTCGAAAGGCTTAAAATACTCCGCGAAGTAACCGGCAACCAGCGGAATCGGATCTATTTGTTCGACGAGTACTTTAAGGTGTTTGAATAATGGAAAACCTATACAACCAGGAAGAATGTCTGAACCATGATTCTTGTGATTAAAATGACAAGAATGAAACAAGTAAATCATGATACTCACAAAAATCATATCAATCACAGTTCAGACAAATGAGTGAAGTAAAAAATATACCAAAGCATTGGCAAATAAAGAAGTTGGGTGAAGAATGCAAATGTGTTACCGGAACTACTCCACCTAAAAATGATCCATATAATTATGGCAATGACATCCCATTTGTAAAACCGCCACAAATTTTCGACAAACAGATTAATGATGCCCCTGAAAAGTTGTCAAATAAGGGTGCAACTTTAGCAAGGATTTTGCCAATAAACTCTGTTCTGGTAACTTGTATTGGAAATCTCGGAAGAACTGCAATCAATAAAATTCCTGTTGCATTTAATCAGCAGATAAATGCAATTATACCTTCCGACAGAATTGATGGAAGATTCCTGTTTTATCAAGCACAATCATCCGATTTCAGGAATCAATTAGAAGCATTATCAGCCGCAACAACTGTAGCAATCGTTAACAAAGGCAAATTTGAAACAATCAGAATTGTAATTCCTCCACTCTCCGAACAACAACTCATCGTCTCCAAAATCGAAGAACTCCTAAGCGATTTAGATAATGGCAAACAACAACTGCAGACCGCACATCAGCAATTAAAAGTTTACCGCCAAAGTTTATTGAAATGGGCGTTTGAAGGGAAACTCACTAATAAAAATGTAAAGGAAGGTGAATTGCCGCAGGGGTGGACTTGGGTTAATATTGATACCTTATTAGCCGATAAAAAGAAAGGAATGGCTACTGGACCATTTGGTACAATGCTCAAAAAAAGTGAACATCAAAAGAGCGGAGTACCCGTTTTGGGAATAGAGAATATTGGAGAAGGCGTATTTCAGATGCCCAATAAAATTTTCGTAACGAATGAGAAAGCGATTGAACTAAAAAACTTTAGAGTTAAAGAAAATGACATTATAATCTCCCGTTCAGGGACGGTAGGAGAAATTTGCCTTCTTCCTAAAAGAATGGAAAACTCTATAATCTCTACAAATCTTATACGGGTTTCACTTAACCAAGCAGTTATTAATCCGAAATATTTTGTATACTTGTTCCAGGGAGGAAAAGTGAGACAACAAGTTTATGATTTATGTAAAGGGTCGTCGCGGGCATTTCTAAATCAAACAATTCTGAATTCTCTCGATTTTCCTTTTTGTCCACTTGAAGAACAACAAAGAGTTATCGATGAATTAGAAAGCAAACTCACCGTTTGTGATAAAATTGAAGAAACCATCAGCCAAAGTCTGCTACAAGCGGAAACTTTAAGGCAGAGTATTTTGAAAAAGGCGTTTGAGGGGAAATTAGTATGTCGGAACTATGATTCAGTTGATGAACATGATAAACATGAAATGAGGATTGCTGCTGAACCTTCATTGAATTTTAAAAACGATCATAAAAATCACGAAGTTAAATGATCAGTAAATTTCAATTTTGAGGCAAAGGGTCAAAAGGAAAGCTAAAAGTGAAACTATGGACCGGTAAATTATTCATCGGAAATTAGTGAAGCAATATGAAGATTGCTTCCTTTGAAGAAATTGAATATCAGCAACAATTCAAAGCACTAAAATGTACAAATGATATAATTGTTGTATTTTTGTAAAATGAATAACAAACATGGAAATAAAATGAGCAGTATTGCCGCACTTATCGAAAGTAGGAAAAGATCAACAAAAAGAAGAAAAACTGCTATTCCGGTTCAAAGTACAAAAAAACGACCTCATATTTGGGATGGTGCACTTACACCCTCATTTCTCGAACATGCAACAAACGCTATCGTATCATATAATTTTGAAAGGGAAATACCAATTATTTATGCTATGAAAGGTATTATCTATAAAGAATCAAAGTCAGGGAGAATTCCTATTGGAAAAATAGCTGGAATAAAAAGGCAGATTAATGAAAATAACTATACCATTGAATATATAAGGAAGAGTGAGTAAAAAAATCAGAATTTTTGCCGGCCCTAATGGTTCAGGGAAAACAACACTTTTCAACCGGATATGGGAGCACTATCATTACAATATTGGCGTATTCGTCAACGCTGATAGTATCGAATCAATTATCAAAGAAAAAGGGAAACTACCTTTTGTGGATTTTAAGATTGAAGTTGCACAAACTGAATTAATTGATTTCTTTTTACATTCAACACTGGCAAAGAGAGCAGAAATTGATTTTTCAGATTCATTTGAAGTGGTTGATAATATTTTTGGCATTAAAAAGGAATCTTATAATTCCTATCTAGCAGCTATTTTGGCGGAATTTATTAGGCAAAAACTATTAACTTCTGAGAACACTTTTTCGACAGAAACTGTAATGTCGGATCCATCCAAAATTGAGTTGATAAAAACAGCAAGGGAAAAAGGGTTCAAAGTTTATTTGTATTATATTACTACCGATGATGTTAGAATCAATATTGAACGCGTAAACAGTAGAGTTCAGGCAGGAGGTCATTCTGTTCCTATTGAAAAAATCAAAGAAAGATATACAAGATCGCTAAACCTGTTGTATGAGGGGATTAAAAATAGTGACCGAGTTTTTCTTGTTGATTCAACGGAGTTGCCAATACGATTGATAGCTGAGGTTTCCGAAGGAAATGTTAATGTAAAAAGCGACCGAATACCCAATTGGTATATCCAAAATATTGAAAATAAAATCCTGGAAAGCAGGAATCCTGATGTCCTTTAGCCTATGACAACTAACACAATAGTTTCCAAAGTCTGGTCCTTTTGTAATCCCCTGCGCGATGTAGGTGTCGGGTATGGTGATTACCTGGAGCAGCTTACCTACCTGCTTTTCCTTAAAATGGCCGATGAATACGGTAAGCCGCCGCATAACCGGGAACTTAATATTCCAAAAGCATACAACTGGGAAAGCTTAACAGAACTAAAAGGCGCAGCCCTGGAAATCCATTATGTTACGTTGCTCCGTGAGTTAAGCACGCAAAAAGGGATACTGGGGCAGATATTTACCAAGAGCCAGAATAAAATCCAGGATCCGGCCATGCTGGCAAAGATCATTGATATGATCGACAGCGAACAATGGTTAGTGATGGGCGCCGATGTAAAAGGCGATATTTACGAAAAGCTGCTGGAGCAAAATGCGCAGGACGTAAAAAGCGGTGCCGGTCAGTATTTTACGCCGCGACCGTTAATCAGGGCCATGGTTGAATGCATTCAGCCACAACCAATGAAGACTATTGCCGATCCTGCCTGTGGCACAGGAGGTTTCTTTCTGGCTGCTTACGATTACCTGGTTGCCAACAACAAACTGGATAAAGATCAGAACAAGTTTATAAAACTTCAAACTTTTTACGGTAACGAAATTGTAGCCGGAACCAGGCGGCTGGCATTAATGAATTTGTTTTTGCACAATATAGGTGATATCGACAGCGATAATTTTATTTCTCCTGCCGATGCGTTGATTGCAGCTTCGCCAATTACCTACGATTATGTGCTGGCCAATCCGCCCTTCGGCAAAAAGAGCAGCCAGACCTTTACAAACGACGAAGGCGAACAGGAACGTGATGATTTAACTTACAACCGACAGGATTTTTGGGCAACCACCAGCAACAAGCAGTTGAACTTTGTACAGCATATCCGCTCCATGCTTAAAACAACCGGCCTGGCAGCCGTTGTAGTTCCCGATAATGTATTGTTCGAAGGGGGTGCCGGAGAAACCGTCCGCAAGAAATTGCTGGAAACAACCGATCTGCATACCATACTTCGTTTGCCAACCGGTATTTTTTATGCCCAGGGCGTAAAAGCCAATGTTATTTTCTTCGACAACAAACCTGCCAATAAGGAGCCTTGGTCCAAAGAAATCTGGGTGTACGATTACCGTACAAACATTCATCATACCCTAAAGAAAAATCCTTTAAAACTGGATGATTTAAAGGATTTCATTGTTTGCTACAATCCAGCAAACCGGCACAAGCGCAAAGAACTGTTTAATGCCGAAACCAATCCGGAAGGCCGCTGGCGCAAGTTCACTTATGATGAAATTATTGCCCGTGATAAAACCAGCCTCGATATCACCTGGCTAAAGGACAAATCCCTTGCCGATCTTGATAACCTGCCCGATCCGGAAGACCTGGCAGCTGATATTATCGAAAACCTGGAAGCAGGGCTGGAGAGTTTCAGGGAGATTATGGTGAAGTTGAATTCGAACAAAAAAAATCTGAACGAAAAAAACACCTTAACCTAACAGATAATACTTTGGAATCGATTAAAACTGATTTAAGCTCATTAAATGACAAACAGGCTGAAGCTGTCATCAGTGATGAAAAGCGCCTCCTGGTATTAGCTGGTGCAGGATCAGGTAAGACAAAAACCCTTTTACAGAAAATAGTTTATCTGATAGAAGAAAAAGGAGTTAGCCCGTCAAGCATCCTTGCCATAACGTTTACGAAAAATGCAACTAATGAAATGATAGATCGGTTGATCATTTCGGCGGATAACACAAATCAATATGAAAACATACTTACTGATAAGCGTAAAACTAAATTAGAAATAGACAAAGAAAGGTCAGTATATCAGAAAAAAATCAAATGGATTGATGGCTTAACAATTAAAACTTTTCACAGTTTTTGTTATACAGTTCTGCGTAATTATGGCGTAAATCAATTCGATAATAAATTCAGGATTATTGGCGATGAGAAACGGTCAGAAGATGATGAATTATCTAAATATATAGCCCCTGAAACCGTATTTGAAGTTTTTCATAAGCTGCTTATCGAAGAATGCTCTGATACAAGGTTTTTACTCGACTTAAAAAGGTATATTCTCGATTATATAATTGATAAAATCCATCTTGATAACAACCAGAAAAAGAACCTGCCAAAAGATGGGAAGTATTTTACAACCTTGGATGGTACAAAGGTGAGGTCAAAGTCGGAGCAGTTTATTGCAGATTGGTTTTACCGGCATAGCATTAAATACGAATATGAGCCATTGCTTAACATTAAGGATTTCTCGTTTCGTCCGGATTTCTTTATTCCGGATGCCAATCTTTATATTGAACATGTAAGTGATAAAAGTTATTCAACTGTAAACAAAGAGGAACAATTCGAAAAGGGTAACTTACTTCTGGTGAAAACCTATGAAAGTATGACAACCGATTCAGCCCTTTTCAATCATACATTGGACAGTATTGTTCGAAACCGTTTGCCATCCGATTATCAAACTACTGTTTCCTTGTCATATAAGGAAGAATTTGATGGTTATCACGAAGATGTTAAAGACTTCGTGAGGCAAATCATGCGCATCACTGATATGATTAAAGTCGAAAATAATAACCCTCAGGAGGTATTAAATAATGCAAGAAAAGACCAGCATGAAAGGGTTCGCAATTTCTATGAGATTGCTATTCCGATAGTTGAAAGATACAAACATTATTGCATCAACAAATCATACCTCGATTTTAACGATATGATTTCCGAGAGTGCTTTATTATTTCAGAATCATCCGGATATTTCAAACAAGTATAAGAATCAATATCAATATATTTTAGTCGACGAATTCCAGGATGTTAACAACCTGCAGGTTGATATGATAAAACTGCTTCTCACGGAACACACCCAGCTATTCTGTGTCGGTGATGATTGGCAAAGCATATATGGTTTCAGAGGCTCAAATGTGAGCTATATCATAGAATTTGAAAAGCATTTTCCTGAATCAAAAGTCATTAAACTAAACCTGAATTATAGGAGCACTCAAAATATTGTTGGTGCTAGTAACGAAGTAATCAAACACAACAAGTTTAAGGTTGAAAAAGAGATTTTCGCTTCCAAAAAATCAGAGCATAAGATAGTTGTCTATTCAGGTAATTCGGAAAAAGAAAATGTTCAATTCTGCCTCGATAAAGTGAGGGAACTCCTTGATGATGGTTTCGCTAATGATGATATACTATTTCTTTATCGAAGGAGCAAGATGTATAGCCCATATTTTTTCCGCTTTAAGGATGAAAATATAAGAGTTCAATCTAAAACAATCCATGCGGCTAAAGGACTGGAATCAAAAATTGTTTTTATTTTGGGCTTGTCTGAAGGTTCAGGTGGTTTTCCTGACATATGGCTTGAGGACAGGATATTCCAGGTGATAAAAAAAGCAAACCATGATCTTTTATTAGAAGAAGAAAGACGCTTATTTTATGTTGCCATTACCAGGGCAAAAGAAAAACTATTTTTAATTACCGAAAAAGGCAATGAATCAAGCTTTCTGAAGGAAATCCCCGAGATTTATACTGTTAAAACCAGCATTCCGATAAAATCAGTAATTGAAAAGGTTGTTACTTGTAAGAAATGCTACAGCCAGTTAGAGAATTTGTGGGTTGTTTGCCCATATTGTGGAGAGAAAGCAAGTTAAATAGCACACAATAATCTAATCGCTCATCTAAACCAGAAGATATCTATTGTAATTACAACCCAAAAAGGTCCTGATGATGTGTTAATGTGTTTGATAGTGAAGTTCTTGCAGCAACAATCCTGGATCGGTTGCTTTTTAAATGAGAAGTAGTTAAATAATCCGGTAAATCTCTCCGGTTGGAAAACAGAAAAATAATCTTCGAAAATACTGTTTTTTAAAATTTTGTTCCTTTGCAAATCGGAAATTAGCGATGCAGAAACACCTGCTTTCTTATTTACCGAAAATCTGCATTTGTATTTACCGCTTACAACCAATTGTGCTGATAATTATATAGCAATAAATTATGGATTGGAAATGATGCTTTTTCTTTAAGTATACGTTGCCGGAAAGACACCCACAAAACAAAGAATTTGAGTAATCTGAAATATTAGAATGGAATTTCAGACAATCAAAGAATGAAAATGAATTTGTTTGAAGTGACTATATAAAGTACTGCTGAGCAGCATCAATGAGTTGCTTTTTCAATGCAACTATACTATCTATGCCCGTTACATCATACTTAATTCCATTAATTTCAATAGTGTATTTGTTTTTGAAGACAGTTATTTTGGCGATAAGGCGTTTATTATTGTCATCTACCAAAATATTGAAACTGTTCTTGAAATCACGGTAGGATATTCGAGATTCATCAATTTTTTTAATTGAATTGAGGAGCAAAGTTTTTACCGCATGATAAATTTTTAATTCATCCGCAGTAGTGATTATAATGTTGCCATTTTTTGATTCATCTTCAATAAGCTTTGGCAATGCAATTTGGATGGAATTTGAATTTATCAGGGTCCTTATTTTTGCTTTGATCTGATCCGTCATTCTTTTCCCTTCCATCCGATTGAATATTGCTTTGATAAAATCGTCTGAAGGGTCAGAAAGTTCAGTGGCAAAAGCATCGGCAAACCCTTGGAGGAAATAAAACTCTTGAGCCTCCTCGTTAAGTTCTTTTAAATCGATATTGTTTTTATGGATTTTGGAGAGTTCTTCAAATAGATTTTCGTCCAACTCATTGAAATCTAAAGTCTTGAAAGGGACTTCGAATAATTTCATTTCTTTGGTCGATTCATTGGGGAAATAAATACGCCATTCAATGCCATTTGTTAGAATCCCGAATTTTGAATTTTTGGTATTAATAAAATAGTTATTCAGTTGAGAGGCTTCTTTATCGGTTAATCTCTTTCCGAACTTTTTACATTCTACAATTATTTCAGGAATTTTCCCCCTCACTACTAGTCCAATGTCAGCTTTATCATTCTTCTGCCCCCAGCCTGCATTTATTTCGGTCGCCATATCATCGATCCGGGAATATCCAAGAATCTCTAAAATGGGCTCGACTAAAACAAAACGTGTTTGTGCTTCATTTGTACAGCGTTCTTCTAATCTTGAGAAATCAAACTTTGTTAACGATTTCTTTATTGCACTCACAAATAGTTTGTTGACTGGCATAGTGGTTGAAATTTTATCAAAGATAATTTAATTTTTAGTTCTTAAACCATTACAAATATTATATTAAAATTCTCTAAATCCATTCGTTACAAATCTAATAATTGTTCTTTTATTCTCAGGTAACTATTGTGGGATTATTCGAGTATTGCCGTTTGACATAATATTTATATTCTTGTTAGATTAATTTAACATGGATTTATAAAAAAAAATAGAAGATTCGAATTATTTATTTCCCTATACAAAACTTCCCAAAAATATTACCCAGTATATCATCGTTGGTTATTTCGCCGGTAATCTCTCCAAGATGGTGAAGGGTTGAACGTATATCGGTGGCAATCAGGTCGGTAGGTATGTTTTCGTTCAGGCCTTTCAGGGCTTCTTCAAGGTCTTTCTGCGTGCTGATAATCGAATGATAATGCCTTGCATTGCTTACAATGGCCTGGTCACCTATATTGGCAGTTTGTACAGTTTGCAGTAGCCGTTCAATAATCAGATTGATATTTTCCTTCCGCTTGGCTGAAATAAATATAGTTTCCAGGTCGAAAAGCGCCGTAATATGTGACGGAACTTCCAGCATAAGGTCAGTCTTGTTTCCGATCAACAGAAAATGCTTTTCAGGATCATCAATATGGTCGTGGAATTCGGTTTTTAATTCTTCTATTTCTTCTGCTGTTATCGTGCTGATATCGAATAAATAAAGTATAGCTGATGCTTCTTTTATTTTTTCGTAGGTACGGCTGATGCCAATGGTTTCGATGCTATCAGTGGTATGAAGCCGTAGCCCGGCGGTATCGATAAACCTGAAAGTGATGCCATGAGTAGTAAATGTATCCTCAATGGTATCGCGGGTGGTCCCGGGTATTTCGCTTACAATGGCCCGTTCCTCGTTGAGCAGGGCATTCAGAAGGGTCGATTTACCGACATTTGGTTTGCCGATAATAGCCACCGGAATACCTTTCTTCAGTACATTGCCAAGGGAAAAGGACGAAGCCAGAAGGCTCATTTCGGTAATGATACCGTTAATTATCTCTTTCAATTTCAGGCGGTCAGCAAATTCCACATCTTCCTCACTGAAATCGAGTTCCAGTTCGAGCAGCGATGCCAGGTCGACAAGTTGCGAACGCAGATTTTTTATTTTTTGTGAGAATCCTCCCCGCATCTGAGCAAGCGCCAGGTCGTGTGTAACTTTTGAATGAGATGAAATCAGGTCGGCAACGGCCTCAGCCTGCGACAGATCCAGTTTCCCGTTCAGAAAAGCCCTGAGCGTGAATTCGCCGCCTCTTGCCATCCGCACTCCTGCGTCGATAAGTACTTCCAGAATCCTCTGCTGAATATATTCGGATCCGTGGCACGAAATTTCAACTATATCATCACCGGTGTAGGAATGAGGATTTTTGAAAACGGTCAGAACTACTTCGTCAATCACTTCATCCTCAGTTGAAAAATAACCGAAATGAGCGGTGTGTGAGTCAAAATTCCCTACTGTAAGTTTTGTTTTGCGTGATTTGAAAAACAAACTGCTTACAGCAATGGCTTCAGGACCCGAAAGACGGATTACCGAAATAGCTCCGATTCCGGGCGGAGTCGACAGCGCACAGATGGTATCATTTTTCGAATGAGCAGTATATGGATTCATTGGTTGCGTTCTGGATAAGACAAAGATAATGAAACGAAGGGCGGTTTCAACATTTCATATGTGATAGGCTCAGGACGATACACCCTGATGCATATTAATTTTGTTATTCGGCTCCGTCGCTAACATTTTCCAGTTCAGGGTCCTTATTGGTTTCGAGTATGGAGAGTACTGATTTGATATCATAAACGCTGTTGTTCTTGCGGTTACCTAATACAATGATTACAATATCATCTTTCATATCCATCCATAACATGGTGCTGTAACCGGCCCACCATCCGCCATGGTAAGCATATTTCACCTTAGTCATATCCTGCTGATCGGTCATTAACCTGAACCCGAGGCCGTAATTATGCCTGCTTTTACGTTCGAGGCTTCTGGGGGTGAATGCTTCCTTTATCCAGTGTTTGTTGAGTAAACACCCTGAATACAAAGCAAAATACCAACGTTCCATATCACCTACACTGGCATAAATTCCTTTGTCGCCATAAACTCCGTCGAAGAATTCGCGGTCCCGCCGCCTGCTCCCCTGGTGGCCACAGGTACGGTAACAAAGTAAGGTGTCGGGGGCTATGGTGTCAACAAAGGAATGGGTCATTCCCAGAGGTTCAAATATGCGGGTCCTGATAAACTGTTCGTAGCTCATCTCGCTCACACGCTCAATAATGGAAGCCAGAACAATGAAATTGGTGTTGTTGTAGCTGAAATTTTTACCCGGTTTATTATAAGGAGCAGGTAACGAATCGGCCTCGGTGAACCATTTCAAAACCGTATCGTTGGTCGGAGCAGCACAATTTAGCCGCCTTTTGTCCTCGAAACAGTAAAGGTAGTTGGGTAATCCGCTGCGGTGGCTTAGCAGTTGCTCAATCGTGATGCCGTGATAAGGAAAAGCAGGAATATACTGCTGAACGCTGTCACTGATCGAGAGCTTTTTATCCTGGGCAAGCATCAGAATGGCTGTTCCGGTAAAGGTCTTGCTGATTGAGGCAAGCTGAAAAGCGGAATTAACAGTAAGGCTGTCCTTGTTGTGCAGATCAGCATATCCAAAAATATTCTGGTAAAGAATGATTCCTTTCTGGGCAATCAGTACTGCTCCGTTGAATCCCTGAATTTTTGCTTTCTTCTGGAAAAGCGAATCCAAAGAAACGGCTTTTGAATCTGCATGTATTTCCTTCCTTATTCTGGCTTCCTGTTCAGGGGAAAGTTTTTTACGGGTAAGGCAGTCGACAAGTTCTTTGGGGTTCTGGGAAGCTGTATTTGTGCAGCCTGATATGAAAATCAGGTGGATAACAGTAACTAAGAGAAGGAATATATGATGGGTGCTGATTTTCACTATTGGAATTTTTAATTTTACAAAAGAAACCAAAGCACTTCTACCTTTGACAATCATTCGGAAAAGGTTGTTAACAAAAGGATGTTAAGTTTTATTTTCTCCGGTTAAAATTGCAGTTACTGGCGCTGAAAACAGTATCAAACAAAAAAAATACAGAAACAAACCCTTTGTGAAACCTTTGTTGTTACAAGCTATACCACAAAAGGCACTGAGAAGGCACAAAGGGCACAAAGAACAAGGACAACCCCTTTGTGAAACCTTTGTTGTTACAAGCTATACCACAAAAGGCACTAAGGAGGCACAAAATGCACAAAGAACAGTAAAACCCCTTTGTGAACCTTCGTGTCTTCTTTGTGTAACAGCTATCTCACAAAAGGCACTGAGAAGGCACAAAGGGCGCAACGAAAAGGACAAACCCTTTGTGAAACCTTTGTTACAAGCTATACCACAAAAGGCACTAAGGATGCACAAAAGACACAGAAAAGAAGAAAACCCTTCGTGAAACTCTGTGTCTTCTTTGTGAAACTTTGTGTAACTCTCCTTTAAAAGCTATGCCACAAAAGGTACTAAGAAAAAAATACAAATCCTTTGTTAAACTTTGTTTCTCCTTTATGATACTTTGTGTTAAAGTTGTAAAAGCGACTACACTAAAAATGCAATGGAGGCTAAAAGAAATGGAAAAGGAATAAGGAAAAATGCCGTGTTTTACAATAATCAGACTTGATCTTTTGGTTTAGTGACAAATTAACAAAATCAACTAATTTAATTGACTCAGATAGTCATACAAAAGCGTATAAAAATATTATCCTCCTATAGTTTTCTGTATGCCTGCATAATTTGAAAATATTTTTACCTTTGGACGCATAAATTCATTCTCAGCTATGAGCATACTCGTAAATAAAGATTCAAAGATTATCGTACAGGGGTTTACCGGCAGTGAAGGCACTTTTCACGCCACACAGATGATTGATTATGGTACCAATGTTGTCGGTGGAGTTACTCCAGGCAAAGGCGGTAACGAGCATATCGGGCGTCCTGTTTTCAATACTGTAAAAGAAGCAGTGAAGGCCACAGGTGCCGATGTTTCACTGATTTTTGTTCCACCTGCTTTTGCGGCCGATGCCATTATGGAAGCTGCCGAGGCCGGTATTAAAGTTATAGTTTGTATCACCGAAGGCATTCCGGTAAAGGATATGATGACTGCCAAGGAATATGTTGATGCCCTCGATTGCAGGCTGATAGGTCCTAACTGTCCGGGTGTAATCACTCCTGATGAAGCCAAAGTGGGTATCATGCCCGGTTTCATACATAAAAAAGGCATTGTAGGTATTGTTTCGCGATCGGGCACTCTCACTTACGAAGCGGTGGATCAGCTAACAAAAGCAGGATTAGGTCAGACCACTGCTCTCGGCATTGGTGGCGACCCTATAATCGGAACCACAACACGCGATGCAGTCGAATTGTTTATGGCTGACCCCGAAACGAAAGGAATAGTCATGATTGGCGAAATTGGCGGAAGCATGGAAGCTGAAGCAGCTTATTATGTACGCGACCACGGAACCAAACCTGTGGTAGGATTTATTGCCGGTGCCACTGCTCCTGCAGGCCGTACAATGGGTCATGCAGGTGCTATTGTTGGTGGAAAAGCCGATACTGCCGAGGCAAAAAAAGCCATTATGCGCGAATGTGGAATTACCGTAGTTGATTCCCCTGCTGAAATTGGCGCGGCTATGCTTAAACTTCTGTCAGTTTAAAAGCACGATTTTCGTTACCGGAATTTTCAAATACTGATTCCTGTAAATACTGAAATTGGACCACGAAAAAGGTTCAAAATACGTACGACTTTACAGTCAAATGTATTTTGAACCTTTTTGTTTGAGTACAACGTGATTTGAGAATTCGGAGCACTATCTTTTCTCAACCCTCTCATAGGCTCCCAGATCAGGAAGCCCATGTTCGAAGCGCGATATTCCTTTCCTGTCGAATGTAATATCAGGGATAGTACTATTAATAATATTTATTGAAGCCGCATCAATAGCAATGGATAATGTGTCGAGTTGAAAATCATTTAGTTTTGGATTAATAAATATGGAATCTTCATTCATAATGCAATCAATGAAATTTGATTCATATCCCGCTGCCGGGTAAAGTGTGGCATCCCAGTTCACAAGGCAACGGTCGAATTGGAAATTAAAATCGGTTCCTTCCAGTTCATACAACACGATCTCATTATCCTGGTTTCCGGTTATAATGCAATTGCCAAAGTAGGCTTTTGTTAATGCACCAGGCGATTTTATATATAATTTGCCAAAGATAAAATTGCTGATCGCCAGCGCAGGATACCCTTTTCCCGAATTAAAATACCTGGCAAGTGTACAGTTTCTGAAATTATAACTACCTCCGTTTTCGATTGAAACAACATTGCCTCCGCAATTGGTAATCTGGCAATTGGTAGCTACAATCTGACTTTTGGTCGCCAGAATACCGTAGTTAGTCATGTTGTGAATCATGCAATTATGCAGCCGCAGCGGGTTGTTATCGGTCAGCCCGGTACTGTCAGCCTGAATCCCAACTTTAGCGTTGGTGATTTCAGCATAGGTAAAGCTGACATTTTTGCATCCGTTTTCGAGCCATATTCCATCCCATATGCCAGGGAGGAGTTGGTATTCGTCTTCGAGCCTGTCGTTAGTAAAAATAACAGGCGATTCGAGTGTACCGTTAACATTGAAACTGGCGCCTTTTCTTATTTGCAGGCTGCTGCCATTGTGGAAATAGAGTTTTGTGCCTGCCTCAAGGCTTAAATTACACTCAGCTGCGGCTTCTAAAAAACCATAAATAACATGTGGCTTGTCGGAGGGTAGAGTTACATCGCCGGTGAGGGTTGCATTGTGATGAAAGTATGCATCCTGTCCCCATGCAACCAGTTTTACATCCTGTATATTTCCGTTGGTTTCAAAAATAACCGAGTCGCTTTCGATCATAGGGTTATTTACGTTGTTCGGATCGATAGTAACTTTTACAAAAATGTATGCGCTGTCCTTAGCCCCGATTTCGAGATTATTCAGTTCTCCGGTTGCAGTGCCGTCAATATTGATCCTGAAAGGAGAGGCATTTCCTCTTGCCAGCGAAATTTTGCTGATATTTACTTTGCTGTTTCCGGTGTTACGGATCACAAGAGCGCGCATACTTGAACCAATAGATGTAAAAACTGTGTCGAAGATTACAGTATCGGAACTGAATTCAAGTTTAAAGGCAGGATCTGTATTAAAATCATCTTTTTTACAACCCGCTGCGACCCACAAAATAGTGATTGCTAAAAAAAGAAATATACCGGCAGTTCGTCTGATCGTCATTAAAGGATAGGTTTTAATTGAGTGCAAAGATAGTTGAATGTAGATTCTGAAAGGGATAACGAAAATTTAACAGAATTAATATTTGTTTGTAAAACAAATTATATAGTTTTAAAGTTGAATAAGTTGTGGTTTCTTTTTTACAAATATAAATAGAATCATATGTAATAAAAGTGTACATTTGCAGGATTTTAGAAGAGGCAAAGTAATTAGAGTTAAATAGTTGACATACTATGGATTATATTAAATTTGATAAGTCGAAACTGGTTAATCTTGAGTATTCTCTCACCCGTGAATTGCTGCGATCGAACAGGGCTGGTTCCTACGCATCAACCACCATCATTGGTTGTAATACCCGAAAATACCATGGATTACTTGTAACACCTCAACCTCAGCTCGACGGAGGAATGCATGTTTTACTTTCGTTACTCGACGAAACGGTAATACAGCACGATCAAGAATTTAATCTGGCCATTCATAAATACAAAGGTGAAAAGTACAACCCGAAAGGGCATAAATATGTATCTGATTTCGCTTTTGATCCAAATCCCGTTATTACCTATAGGGTTGGTGGGGTTATACTCACCAAGGAGATGCTTTTTGCCGGTAACAGCGACAGCATAATTATCAAATATACATTGGTTGAAGCACATTCGCCCACTACAATCCGTTTCAGGCCTTTCCTTGCTTACCGTAATATTCATGCTTTAAGTAAGGTAAACAATGATGTAGATCGCAAATATGATGAAATTCCCAACGGAATTAAAGTGAGAATGTACGCCGGATATCCACATCTGCACCTGCAGTTTTCGAAGGAAGTTGAATATGTTCACACCCCTGACTGGTATTTCGATTTCGATTATATGCGTGAGAAAGCCCGTGGTTACGAATCCCTGGAGGATTTGTACACTCCCGGATATTTTGAACTGCCCATACAGGTAGGGGAGAGCGTTTACTTTATGGCCAGTCTCGAAAGCGAGGATCCGAAAACGTTCGCACGCACTTTCAACCAGGAACTCAAGAAACGCATCAGGCGCGACAGCTTCGAAAATTGCCTGTTGAACGCTGCTCAGCAGTTTATTGTGAAACGCGGTAAGAAGTATGAACTCTTTGCTGGTTTCCACTGGTTCGGACGGGTTGCCCGCGACACATTTATTGCACTTCCCGGACTTACCCTTGTTCAGGGTGATTTCAAGACTTTCAAAGCCATTCTCGAAAATAGTCTGCTCGAAATGAAAGGACCTCTTTTCCCGAATTCCGGAACCGGCTCCAAACTCGAATATAATTCGGTTGATGCTCCCTTATGGCTATTCTGGACTCTTCAGCAATATATCAAATATAGTGGTGATACCGCAGTATGGAAAAACTATGGCAGCTACCTGAAACTGATACTGAATAGTTTTCGCGAAGGAGCACCCTACAATATCCATATGCTCGAAAACGGCCTCTTGTATGCAGGCGAAAGTGGTTCAGTAGTTACATGGATGGATGCGGTAGTTGATGGAAAAGCCATTACCCCGCGTATCGGGCTTACGGTTGAAGTAAATGCTTTGTGGTACAACGCTATCCGTTTTGCAGTCGAACTTGCTGAAAATGCCGGTGAACGTGACTTCGTTAACCAGTGGAAACCGGTTGCTGACCATATTCCGGCAGCTTTTGTGGATACCTTCTGGTACCAGGAGAAGAATTACATGTACGATTATGTTAACGGCGATTTTAGTGATAAATCAGTTCGCCCGAACCAGATTTTTGCTGCTTCTTTGCCTTATTCTCCTCTCAACGACGATCAATGCAAAGGCATACTCGACAGGGTAAAGTCCGAATTGCTTACTCCCCGCGGACTACGTACACTGGCTCCGAAAAATCCGGCATACAAACCTGAATATACCGGCAATCCTACCGAACGTGCCATAGCTTACCATCAGGGATCCTCATTCCCCTGGTTACTGGGTCATTTTGCTGAAGCATGGTTACGGCTTTATGAACAAAGCGGTGTACCTTTTATTACAAAAATATACTATGGGTTCGAGGAGGTTATAACTGAACATGGTATAGGTACCATTTCTGAACTATATGATGGCGATCCCCCATACCGCCCCTCAGGTGCTATATCTCAGGCCTGGAGCGTATCGGAACTAATCAGGGTCGGGCGTTTGCTCGAAGAAATGAAGCCGGCAAAAATCAAAAAACTGAAATAATTATAAGAGTAAATACGCGAAAAAGATGAAAGTATTAATGTTTGGTTGGGAGTTTCCTCCTCATATTACCGGTGGATTAGGGACAGCTTGTTTTGGGCTTACCAAAGGTTTGCTGAAGCATGGTGTTGAAGTACAGTTTGTTGTACCCAAAGCCTATGGTGACGAAAGCCAGGAAGCTGTCAGGCTTATCAATGCCAGTGATGTAACAGTAATGATGAATGATCCTGTTTTCAAGGAATACTGGAACCAGATAACATATATGGAAATTGGCTCAAACCTTATTCCTTACGTTGGCCCTGAGGATTTCGAGCAAATGGTTAGTGAGAATAAGGGAACAACAGTGGAAGAATCCGGAAGGGTTTTTTCGGAAAGGTTCCAGTTTTCGGGTAAATACGGCCACGATCTGATGGAGGAAGTAGCCCGTTATGCCCTGGTAGGAGCTGCTATTGCAGCTAACAGTGAATTCGATGTAATACACGCTCACGACTGGCTGACCTATTCAGCAGGTGTGGCAGCAAAAAAAATATCCGGTAAACCTCTGGTTGTGCATATGCATGCTACTGAATTTGACCGTTCGGGCGAGAATTATAACGAAAACGTATACGAAATTGAGCGCAAAGGAATGGCAGAGGCTGACAGGGTTATAACAGTCAGCAACCTGACCCGTAATATTGTAATCGAAAGATATCATATTGATCCTGAAAAAGTATTTACCGTTCATAATGCAGTTGAACCGAGCGATAAATCGGAGATGCTTGATGTTGAAAAGCATGTAAAGGAAAAAATAGTCACCTTCCTTGGAAGGATCACTTTCCAGAAAGGGCCTGAGTACTTTATTGAAGCTGCCTGCAAAGTTCTGGAGCGTGATAAAAACGTACGCTTTGTTATGGCCGGTACTGGTGATCTGATGGAAAAGATGATCAAACGGGTTGCAAAGCTTAAAATCTCAGAACATTTTCATTTTACAGGATTTCTGAAAGGCGAAAATGTGGACCGCATGTTTGCCATGAGCGATGTATATGTTATGCCTTCCGTTTCCGAACCGTTTGGGATTTCACCTCTCGAAGCAATGCGCTCCAATGTTCCTGTTGTGATTTCAAAACAATCGGGTGTTGCCGAAGTCCTCGACCATGTGATGAAAGTCGATTTCTGGGATGTGGATGCCATGGCTGATGCAATATACGGGCTGTTGCATTACAAATCAATCAACGACATGTTTATTGCCAATGGTGCTGAAGAAGTAAATAATCTGAAATGGGAATCCGCCGCACGTAAAGTTGCCGATATTTACGAATCGGTATTGAAATAATAAATTCTTATTTTAACATAGCTTTTAATACAAAGATTTATGAGGTCAATCTGTCTATATTTCCAGGTACACCAGCCATTCCGTTTACGTACATACCGGTTCTTTGATATTGGAGCCGATCATTATTATTATGACGATTACCAGAATAAACGAATCGTGCGCCGAATTGCAGCCAATTGTTATCTGCCTGCTAATGAAGTGCTGCTCGGACTCATCAACGACTATGGTTCGGCCTTTAAAGTTACATTCAGCATAAGTGGTTCAGCCATAGAGCAGTTCAAAAAATATACTCCAGAAGTAATTGAGAGTTTCAGACGCCTGGCTAAAACAGGAAGCGTTGAATTTCTCGCCGAAACCTATTCTCATTCTCTTTCGGGACTGAATGATCCTGGTGAATTTCGCAGACAGGTTGAGGAGCATTCTGCGTCCATTAAAGAATTGTTTGGCGTAACGCCCACCGTTTTCCGTAATACCGAGCTGGTTTTCTCTAACAGCATTGCCGGTCAGGTTCTTGATATGGGATACAAGACTATGGTTACCGAAGGTGCAAAGCAACTTTTGGGATGGAAAAGTCCTAATTTCCTTTATTATAGTGCCCCTCATCAACGCCTGAAACTGCTGTTGAGGAATTACCAGTTAAGCGACGATATTGCTTTCCGTTTCTCGCAGCAGGATTGGAGCGAATGGCCTCTTACGGCTGATAAATATGTTTCATGGCTCAATGCCGTGGATTCGAAACAAGAGATCGTAAACCTTTGCATGGATTATGAAACTTTCGGAGAACATCAGAAAGCTGAAACCGGAATTTTTGGATTTCTGAGGGCATTCCCCGAAAGAGTGATCAAATCGCAGAAATGGACCTTCCGCACCTTAAGTGAGGCTTCTGAAGAATTACAGCCGGTTGCCGGTATCGACTGTCCTCACCCTATTTCATGGGCTGATGAAGAACGCGATCTCACAGCCTGGCTGGGTAACGACTTACAGGATGAGGCTTTCTCGAGCCTGTATAAGGTATCAGGTATCATGTCAACATGTAAGGATGCTGAGTTGCACAGGGACTGGAATTACCTGCAGGCCAGTGATCACTTCTATTATATGTGTACCAAATGGTTCAGTGATGGTGCTGTGCATAATTATTTTAACCCTTATGGGTCTCCTTATGAGGCCTTCCTGAATTATATGAATGTGCTTTCTGATTTTCTTATAAGGGTTCGCACGTATGCTGACAATGCGCAGGTATCGGATGCAAATCAGTTAGAAAATGTAGTTGTAAACAAAAAGAAAAGTGAAGCCGTAAAGGTAAAAGCTACTTCTGCAAAATCAGCCAAAACCAAAGCTATAGCTGCTGTTAAGCCTGCTGGCAAGAATGCTGAAAAGTCAAAAAAGTAGATAAACTCATGCTGAATTATTCACATTTGTGATTATGTTGTGAATAACTTAAAAATCTGTTAATTTTAAAAAATAGTATTTTTGCAGGCCTCTGATTTAGGTTTTATACCTGTCAGAGGTTTGGCTTTAGTGTAGGATCTGAGGATTTACTGCACCAAAATACTTGAATCTGAAACTAATATATGGGTGACAAGAAAATAATAAAACCCGATTACTTGTTCGAAGTAAGCTGGGAGATATGCAATAAAGTTGGAGGGATTTACACGGTTGTAGCTACTAAAGCTCCCGGTATTCAGCAGGAATATGGGAATAATTATATTTTGATTGGTCCCGATGTTTGGAAAGAAACCAGCCAAAACCCTGATTTTACTGAAGATAAATCGATCTTTCGTACCTGGCGCGAAAGAGCCGAGAACGAAGGTCTGCGTATAAAGATTGGCCGTTGGAATATTAAAGGACGCCCGGTTGCTATCCTTGTGGATTTCACACAATATTTCACCTCCAAAGATATAATTCTGGCTGAATTCTGGGAAAAATACAAACTCGACAGTATTACAGGAACCTGGGATTATATTGAACCTGCTCTTTTTGGTTATGCTGCCGGGAAAGTGATTGAAAGCTTTTACGACTTCAGCCTTACTTCGCAGGATAAAATTGTTGCCCAGTTTCACGAATGGATGACCGGTGGAGGAATACTTTACCTCAACGACAGGGTTCCGCAGGTAGGTACTGTATTTACCACTCATGCCACAGTAGTCGGAAGATGTATCGCCGGTAATAATCTGCCCCTCTATAGCCGTTTCAGCGAATACAACGGTGATGCTATGGCTCAGCGGTTTCATGTAATGGCAAAACACTCACTTGAACTTATTGCTGCGGTTGAGAGTGATGCATTTACAACCGTAAGCAAGCTTACCTCTAACGAATGTAAGCAGTTTTTAGGACGCGAACCGGATATTATCACTCCAAACGGATTTGATGATTCTTTATTCCTGGATGAAGAAACTCTGGCGCAGAAACGGCAGATTGCCCGCGAAAAATTATTGTCTGTTGCCCAGGCAGTAACAAACCAGCCTCTTCCCAGCGATACTCTTTTGCTGCTCAACAGTGGCCGCTACGAGTTCAGGAATAAAGGAATTGATCTGTTTCTTGATGCGCTTTCCAATCTCAACCATAATGAGAAACTTACTTATCCGGTTGTAGCATTTATAACAATACCGGCACACCATTCAGGTCCTGTGCCCGGCTTAGCCGAAAAAATTGAAAGTGGTCAGCCTGAAACTAATTCGGAGAATAATTACCTCACACATGGCTTATTCGAACCTGATTACGATCCTATTCTGAAGCGTCTCAAGGAGAATCGTCTTTTTAATACGTTGCAGGATCAGGTAAAAGTGATATTTGTTCCTAGTTACCTTAACGGCAACGACGGAATTTTTAATCTCCCTTATTACGATCTTCTTACAGGATTCGACCTGTCAGTATTCCCATCTTATTATGAGCCATGGGGATATACTCCGCTTGAGAGTCTTGCTTTTGGAGTTCCAACGGTAACAACAACTCTGGCTGGTTTTGGTTTATGGGTGAGAGAAAATGGTAAAGATACCGGCATCACAGTAATTGACCGTACGGATGATAATAACGAGTCGGTTATTAAAACCATGGTTTCTGTGGTGCTATCTTTCGAGAAAATGTCAGAAAGCAGGCGATCTGAATTGTCAGCCTCAGCAATATCTCTGGCCCATACTGCTTTATGGAGCAATCTGCTGGAGTATTATAAAAAAGCATATTCTTTTGCACTTGCTAAGGTTGCTGCCCGTTCGGAACTGTTTCGCGACAAACGGCAGGCTGATACAGTGATCAGTGTAAACGGAAAAAAAATATCACAACCCGAATTCCGCAAGGTGCTGGTTCGCCATACCTTCCCCGATTCGTTGCAGGGCTTGCTTAAACTCAGCAGAAACCTGTATTGGTGCTGGAATAGTGAAGCCACTGATCTGTTCCGGATGATTGATACTGAAGGTTGGGAGTTTTCGGATCATAACCCTATAGCTCTACTCGAATCACTTACTTTCAGCCGTTTACAGGAGTTGGAGAAAAGTGCCGACTTTATGTCGAAACTGAAAGTGGTAATGGCCAATTTCGAGGCCTATATGGCTAAGGGAGCCGAAAAGCGGAAACCTGCCATTGCTTATTTCAGCATGGAATTCGGCTTGCACGAAAGTGTTCAGATATATTCAGGCGGACTTGGAGTACTGGCTGGCGATTACCTGAAAGAAGCATCCGATTCAAATGTCGACATCTGCGCTGTAGGGCTGCTATACCGTTACGGCTATTTTAAACAGACTCTATCACCTCATGGGGAACAGGTTCCGCAATACTTCCCACAGCGTTTTAATCACCTGCCTATTAAGCCGGTGCGCAATTCGAAAGGTGAATGGATCATGATAAGCCTTTCGCTGCCTGGCCGCAACCTTTATGCAAAAGTGTGGCAGCTCGATGTAGGCCGTATCCCTTTGTACCTGCTTGATGCTGATATTGAAGAAAATTCAGAAGCTGACAGGTTTGTTACACATCAGTTGTATGGTGGCGACCTCGAAAACCGTTTTAAACAGGAATTGTTATTAGGTGTTGGTGGTATTCGTATGTTTGAAGCATTAGGTGTGGAACCTGATCTGTATCATTGCAACGAAGGACATGCTGCTTTTATCGGTATCGAACGTCTGCGTAACTATGTACAGAACCATCAGTTATCGTTTCTTCAGGCCATCGAACTGGTGAGGGCTTCAACCTTATTCACTACTCACACTCCGGTTCCGGCAGGTCACGATGCATTTACCGAAGACCTTCTTCGTACCTACATTCCTCACTATGCAGTCAGGCTAAATATTTCGTGGAATACATTCATGAACCTCGGACGCCATATCGAAAACCGGAACGACCAGAAATTTTCGATGAGTGTTCTGGCTGCCAAACTCTCGCAGGAGATGAACGGTGTGAGCCGTATTCATGGTAAGGTAAGCCGGCAGATGTTTAAGTCGATGTATAACGGATTTTACGAAAATGAAATTCATATTGGCTATGTTACCAACGGGGTACATTATCCTACATGGGCAAATGCCAAATGGAAGAAACTCTATAAACAGGAATTCGGTGAAGCTTTCCTTGATGACCAGTCGAATGCCGAATACTGGAAAAAAATACACAATGTTCCCGATGAGCGGATCTGGCAGATCAGGCAGGATCTGAGAAGTGAACTTGTCAGCTATATTAAAAAACGACTCATCAATTCGATGGGTACAAGTTCTGAAAACCCTAAACAGGTTATTCAGATCGTTGATTCGCTCGACAGCAATACGCTCACTATTGGATTTGCCCGCCGGTTTGCAACCTACAAGCGCGCTCATCTTCTGTTTTCGAATATTGATCGCCTTGCGCAGATACTGGGAAACACCAAATATCCTGTTCAGTTTGTTTTTGCGGGCAAAGCCCATCCTGCTGATAAAGCTGGTGCCGATCTGATTAAACGGATTGTGGAAGTTTCGAGAATGCCTCAGTTTGTAAGTAAGATTCTTTTTCTCGAAAATTACAATATGGCCATGGCCCGCAAACTGGTTCAGGGTGTTGATATATGGTTGAATACTCCGACCCGTCCGCTGGAAGCCAGCGGTACAAGCGGCGAAAAAGCCGTAATGAATGGTGTGGTGAATTTCAGTGTTCTCGATGGCTGGTGGGCCGAAGGTTACCGCGAAGATGCCGGTTGGGCACTGAAAGAAGAACGCACCTATGAGAATCAACAGTTTCAGGATGAACTGGATGCCGAAACCATCTACAATATTCTTGAAGATGAGATTATTCCGGCATTCTACAACCGCGATACGGATAATATCCCACATGCATGGGTGAAATACGTGAAAAATACAATTTCGGGAATAGCTCCTCATTTTACCATGAAGCGTCAGCTCGACGATTATTTCTCAAAATACTACAATAAACTTGCCGAGCGTTCGGCCTTGCTGAAAGAGGACGATTGCGCCGCAATGCGCAACCTGGCTTCCTGGAAATTCAGGATGATCCGCAATTGGGATGGAATTGAAGTAGTAGATGTGATTTTCCCGAATGCATCCGTTCAAACCCTCAACCTGGGTGATAAATTTAAGTCTGAACTTATTCTGAGCCTCGGAGATATTGCACCTGATGACATAATGATCGAAATGATTTCGGGTCAGAAAGTGAACGATCAGATGGTTGAACCTCAGGCGATACGCGAATTGAAGCTCATCAAAGTCGACGGAAATCTGGCACATTATGCTATCGAGGTGGAAACTTCACTGGCTGGGGTATTCGATTTTGCTTTCCGTATTACACCAAAGCATCCGCTATTACCTCACCGTATGGACTTTAACCTGGTAAAGTGGGCTTAAAAGTCAGGTAATGTGAAAACTAATCCCGATAATAAACATTCATATTTTTCAATTAACTCAATAACTCAAAAATGAAACTACTCGAAGGAAAGGTTGCTCTGATAACCGGTGCATCGCGCGGAATAGGCAAAGCCATTGCACTGGCTTTTGCTGAACAAGGTGCTTCTGTTGCTTTTACCGATGTGCGCCGCGACGAAATAATGGAAGCCACAGAACTTGAAATTCAGGCTCTGGGTGTTAAAGCCATAGGTTATGCTTCGGATGCCAGCTCATTCGACGACAGCGAACGTGCTGTTGACGAAATAGCCAAAGAATTCGGACGTATCGATATTCTGGTGAATAATGCTGGTATCACACGCGATAATCTGCTTATGCGCATGGTGGAAGCTGACTGGGATCTTGTTATCAAAGTGAACCTGAAGTCAGTTTTCAACTTAACTAAAGCTGTACAGAAATACATGCTGAAACAACGCTCGGGTTCAATTATCAACATGAGTTCAGTTGTTGGAGTGAATGGTAACGCCGGACAGTCGAATTATTCAGCTTCAAAAGCTGGATTGATTGGCTTTACCAAATCAGTTGCCCAGGAATTAGGTTCACGTAACATCCGTTGCAACGCTATTGCTCCGGGTTATATTGAAACCGAAATGACAGCCAAATTATCCGAAGAAGTCCGCACCCAATGGGCTGCTCAGATTCCACTCCGCCGTGGCGGAAAACCGGAAGATGTTGCCCAGGCTTGTGTTTTCTTTGCCTCCGACCTTTCGGCTTATGTTACCGGACAGGTTTTGAGTGTGTGTGGGGGTATGAGTACCTAACTGAGAACGGTTTTAAAATAAAACAAGCGGATTCCTTTGCAGGAGTCCGCTTTTTGCATTTTATCCGAAGTGAGAGCTTTAGTTTCTCCTGTTTCCCCTTCCTCCCAGTTGCTTACCGCCAAGCAAGCCCCATCCGCCACTTCCAAGAAGGAATCCAAAAGCATACCAAGTGCCGTTGTTGTTTTGTGCAAAAACTGTAACATCATCGCGAAAAAGCATGGCAATCAGATCGAAAGGAGCAATAAAGCCATGCCACAATCCTCCCAGAAAGCCGTATGTATGCCCGCTTAAACATGGACTTACGATTTCTTTATTTGCACATCCTGAAAGCAATATTGTCAGAACCAGGAAAGCCACAATAAATTGAAAGCTGATTTGAACTTTTGTTTTCATAGGTATGTGTTTTTACGACCTGATTAAAATAAGTTTTGTTTATTCCGCTTTATAAAAGTAAAGTAATTTCACTTACAAGGCTTTTGATTTTTTCGTTAAGCCGTTAACTTTCTGTTCCGAAGGTAGAGAGATATCAATCATTATACCTGTACACAAAGTACTTGTGTTTTGGAGTATCATAGTATCCGCAAAAAGTATAACCTCCCATACTGAATTTTATTTCACCTGATACCGAAGTTGCCATGTATGGATCTGGTCTGGAGGCCTTTATCTGAAAATGAGGTTTTACTGTTCCGCTTATGTGTTTAAAAGTTTCCAGGTCAAATAAGCCGGTTGCAGATATAATTTTATCAACCGGGATTCCACCTCCAATGCCTCCCGTTACTGACATACCACTGGTAATAAAAGGTGCTGAATAACCTGAACTGTAAAGATAACCTCCAAGTGTAATTTCGAGGTTGTTGCCAAATCTGAAAGCCGAAACAGAAGGAGTGAGTTGATCCAGTTTTCTTAAAAACGTTTTAGGCTTAAACTTTTTTACTTTGGAAAAACCGTTGTTGGTTTCAACAACCGGAGAATTAATTATACTCATAGATGGATCCTTGGCCAATATCTCAAACAGCGCAACAAGGGTATCGTGTTCAATATTTCGTACGCTCAGAGTCAGATGATTTTTATTGGTCCTCAATTGCAGAAGGTTATTCCTGTAACAGAATGATGCGGTTTTTGGGCTCCAGGTGTTGAAAAGTGACCCATCCAGATGATTGAAATTTTTAACAACAGCTGTATTTTTATCAGTATCAATATCAATAAGGGTAGTTCGCAGCATATCCTCATCCATTGTCATTATAATATGGTCCTGATAGCTGAAAATTTTGTTTCTTTCCGAAGTAATCTCCAAAGTATAAAATTCTTCAGCATTTATGGTTGTTGCACGTGTTCTTACTTTTTTGCTCCCCAGGTTCTTAATTGAAAGCCGGCTCAATGGACTGTCGGACTTGAAAAACTGCTCGTAAATTTTGTCTGACGAAAGTCCGAAGGTCTGCGAAGTTACATCAGAAGGGCTGCTGACCTTGTAAAGTCTCAATGCAGATGTATTTTTGTTGATATACAACTGGAAAAGAGTGTTTTTGTGGTTGATGGCTGAAACATACACTTCGTCATTTTCGTTCAGATCTTTTACTACTGGTACCCAGGTTCCGTAGGTTCTCTTTTTGACCGGATCAAAAGAAACAGCATACAGTTCATTGGCTTTTTTGCCCGAAAAAAACAGGTGAATTGTATTACCTTCTATTGAATGACCGTTTATAGCGAAGTATTCTTTTTCCTTCTGTTCAAAAACCATTTCGGCGAGTATATTAAACTGCTTATCACAGAAAACGCCATGCACATTATTGGATTCCAGTATAAAAAATGCAACCGAACTGTCGGCTGAATTCGCAGCATGGTAAGATGTTGCTATACCATATACCATATTTTTGATTCCCGGGTCATATTCAAGTACTTTTTCCTGAGCCCGGGAATAGAAGGTTGTGCAAATGAGAAGTAAAAACAGAATTGTATTTTTCATAAACGACGTAAAAAATAAATAGGGTAAAACGTGGTAAAGATATGAAAGAGTATTGGCCGGGAAACTTCTTTTTTTCGATTTTAATTAAAGGAACTTATAATCAGGTCTATTGATAAAGTAGCAACAGAACTCTCCTGATTTTTACGGGATCAGTCAGATGCCGCTTGTTGCATTGGATATAATAAAATAATTTCCACCTGCATTTTGTATTCAATAATTTTCATAAGTTTGTTTATATAAATCTATAATTCATCGTACTATGAAAAATGTTAAGACTTTATTTGCTTTATTGCTTGCTTTTGTTTTGTCTGCTTCGGTTGCAGCGCAGGATTGCGATTTCTATTCCATGAGCAAAGGAACCGTGTTTGGGTATCAGAATCTGGATGCAAAAGGAAAAGAATCAGGATCAACCCGCACCACCTGTCTGGATGTACAGAATGTAGGCGAATCAGTAATTTACAAGGTTAAGAGCGAGTTTGCCGAACCTAAAAACAAAAACCAATCGTCGCGCGAATATGATATGCGTTGCGAAGGAGGTAAGTTTTATATCGATATGCAGAGTTTTATCGATCCTAAATCGATGGAATCATTTAAAGATATGGAAATAAGTGCCGAAAGCACAGATATGATGTATCCTGCAGGTCTTTCAGTTGGTGCGACACTTCCAGATGCAAATATTACTATTTCTGCCGCCTCGGGAGGAGTTGCAATTATGAATATGGTAGTGAATATTACCAACCGGAAAGTGGTTGCTATGGAATCGGTTACGGTGCCTGCCGGTACGTTCGAATGCTACAAAATGACTTATGATGCTGAGTCGAAGATGATATTCAAAGTTAATACTTCGGTTACTGAATATATTTCAAGAGGCATAGGGAGTGTAAAAACAGAAACCTTTGATAAAAAGGGCAAACTGCTGGGTACCACCATACTGACTGAACTGGTAAAATAGCAATTCGTATACCGCATATTCCACTTCTGAATACAGCCAAGTAAGCGAAAATTTTGCGACCTTTGCAGGGTACTAATAAAACCCTTCACGGTTGTGGGATTTTCGCTTATCACTTCTTATCCATTCTGGTTTATTATTTTATGTCTGCTGGCAGGTTCGGGTTATGCAACCCTGCAATATTACCGCGATAAAGGAAATGATTTCACGGTAACTGTTACCAGGATACTGGCTTTACTCAGAGGTACAGCCGTTACGCTTATTGCATTTCTGCTTTTATCGCCATTGCTCAGAAGTACATCGAGGCATACGGAAAAGCCGATTGTGTTGCTGGCACTCGATAATTCAGGCTCCATTGTCCTGAACAAAGACTCATCGTATTACCGGAATCAGTTTGCCGTGAACTTCAGTAAGCTTGCTGAAAGGCTTTCCAAAAAATATGAAGTTAAAACCTATACCTTCGGCGACCAGCTTTCGCAGGGATATATTCCGACATTTCAGGAGAAACAGACCGATATGGCCGGACTCTTCACTGAAATAAAGGACCGGTATTCGAACCGGAATCTTGCGGCTCTTATCCTTGCAGGAGATGGTATCTATAACCAGGGTGCTGATCCGCTCTACGCTTCTGACGACGCTCCTTACAGCATTTATACGGTTGCCCTGGGTGATACTGCCCCACAGAAAGATATCTTCATTCGCCGGGTGAATTACAACCGCATTGCATTTCTGGGTAATGATTTCCCTCTTGAAATAACGGTTGCTGCTCATAAAAGTGCCGGAACTCAGTGTAAAATTTCTGTTTCATCCGGGGAGCAACAATTTTATACCGAAAGTTTTTTGATCGGGGATCAGAATTATTCACACACGTTTACCACCAAATTAACTGCCTCGAAACCGGGACTGCAGCGTTACCGCATTTCTGTTTCAGCTGTAAACGGCGAATTGAGTACGGCCAACAATTTTCAGGAAATATTTGTCGAAGTGCTCGACGGCAGGCAGAAGATACTTTTGCTGCAGGCAGCACCGCATCCTGACATTGCCGCACTCAAGCAGGCCATCGAAAAGAATAAAAACTATTCGGTCGAAAACTTCATGCTTTCTGATTTTAACGGCTCTGTTGCTTCATACAGCCTTGTAATACTGCATCAGATTCCTTCGTTAAGTGATGTAGGCTTTCAGGTGACCAGCCAGTTGAAATCGTCGACAGTTCCGGTATTATACATTATCGGGGCACAATCGAATATTCCTGCCTACAACAGTCTTATGACGGGTCTGATGATTCCCCAGTCTGCCACTTCATTAAATGAAGCTACAGCTATAATGAATCCTGACTTCAGCCTGTTTTCGCTTGCAACTGAAATTGAGCATATGATACCTGATTTTCCACCGCTTCATGTTCCTTTCAGTCAGTATAAACCAGGAACAGCTTCACAGGTATTGCTCTACCAGAAAATCGGGAATGTTAATACTCAGATACCATTGATCCTTTTCAACCTGGGTGTGGATCGCAAATCAGCCACTATAACCGGCGAGGGAATCTGGCGATGGCGGATGGCTAATTACATAAAAGCAGGCAATCAGGAGGTTTTTGATGAATTTTTTTCACGAATAATTCAATACCTGGCAGTGAAGGAAGATAAGAGCCAGTTCAGAGTGATGCTGAAGAATAATTTTTCTGAGAATGAACCGGTTGAGATAGATGCTGAACTGTATAACGACAGCTACCAGCTTGTGAATGCTCCTGAAGTAAATTTTGTGATAACTGATGCTGAAAAGAAGAATTTCCCTTTTACCTTTTCCCGCACATCAAACGCATATTACCTTAATGCCGGAAACCTGCCGCCGGGTGACTATTCATACAAAGCAACTACCAATTATGGTGGAAAAGCATTTCAGAAATCAGGCATGTTTACGGTAATGGCGCTGAATGTTGAAGCCATGAACACGGTAGCTGATCATCTTCTCCTCAATAATATGGCGGCAAGGCATAAGGGTAAAATGGTCTATCCTGAACAGCTTGATCAGATAGAACAACTGCTTGCCGGACGCGATGACCTTAAAACAGTTGTGTATACCCAGAAAAGGTATACCGACCTGGTTAGCTATCTGCCTGTGCTGCTGTTGCTTCTGGGGTTGCTTTCAGCCGAATGGTTTATTAGGAAACGCAACGGCAGTTATTAACACTATCTTACCACCGGCCTGCAGGATCATTTGAATCCCATGCTTTAAAACTGAAACGGCGAACAACCTGATTTTTGTCACTGTGGTCTGCCGGTTTTGAAAAATACAAATCTTAATCAGATATTTAAATTCAACAGGTTCGCAAAACAACACTGTAAATATCGGGTTGTCAATTTATTATAAAAATGATAACTGCTCAAAACCTGTTCATCCTTATTATCATAATTGTTTCGGCAGGATTTATATTTGATCAGTGGCTGGGATACCTGAACAATTCGAGCCGCAGTAAATCATTGCCGGATTCTTTGGCCGGTATTTATGACGAATCCACCTACAAGAGGCAACAGGAATATAAGCAGGTGAATTACAGGTTTGGCCTGTTTTCGGAGATTCTTTCCTTCGTTTTGGTATTGTTGATGCTGGTATTCGGAGGATTTGCTTTTCTCGACTTTTATATAAGATCATTTACCGAATCGTCAGTACTTCAGGCTCTACTGTTTTTCGGAATAATCGCATTTGTTTCTGACATTGTGAGCATCCCTTTCGATGTGTATCAAACCTTTGTTATTGAAGAAAAGTTTGGCTTTAATACGACCACCTGGAGAACTTTTATATTTGATAAAGTGAAAGGCTGGTTACTGGCAGCCATTGTTGGAGGAGGCATTCTGTCGCTGATAGTGTTTATTTACGAAAGGACCGGTTCCTGGTTCTGGGTTCTGGCATGGATACTTATTTCAGGATTTACGCTATTTATGAGCTATTTTTATACAACTCTTCTTGTGCCTTTATTCAACAAGCTGACCCCACTTCAGGAAGGCGAGCTTCGTAATGCTATCGAGAAGGTAGCTGCCCGGGCTGATTTCGACCTCAAAGATATCAGTATTATGGATGGTTCGAAACGAAGCACCCGTGGGAATGCCTATTTCAGTGGTTTCGGGAAAAAGAAAAGTATTGTGCTTTTCGATACTTTGATAAATGAGCATACAGTCACTGAATTGGCAGCCGTGCTTGCCCACGAAATAGGGCACTATAAGAAGAAACATGTGCTTAAAGGATTGATTACCGGCATAATGCAAACCGGCGCTGTGCTTTTTATACTGTCGTTAATGCTTGGAAATCCCCTTCCGGCATTGGCTCTGGGTGCTGAAATACCTACATTTCATATGTCGGTTGTGGCTTTCGGAATATTATATAGTCCTGTATCAATGGTAATTGGAATACTGATGAATACAATTTCGAGGAAACACGAATACGAAGCGGATCGTTTTGCACTGGGTCTTTCCGAGCCAGGAGCATTGAAAGAAGCTTTGAAGAAACTGTCGGTCAAGAGCCTCAGTAACCTAACACCGCACCCATGGTATGTGTATGTACATTATTCACATCCTACTCTTTCACAGAGGATTGAAGCTATGGATAAAGTGGTATGATCCAACATGGATTTGATAGGCAATGGCATAAGGAAATGATGTAAAAATGGAGTACTTTTGTCGACGAATTTTAAATGAAAGTTAACCATCAGATGAAGGACAGTAACCTCAAAAGCAAGGTAAGCTGGCTCAGTGAGCAGGCGCTGAGTATTTATTTCCGTATAAAATACCATATTAAAAACTGGATCAGGATTCCGCGTGAGGCTCCCTTATGGATGAAATTATTCCTGGTTGGTATATATAGTCTCGCATTCTTTCTGTTGCTCACCCTTGCCATCGATGTAAATCTGTTCTGGTTGTTTGGTCGTTCACCAAGGATTCAAGAACTCAAAAATCCGGATATCAGTCTTACCTCCGAAATTTATTCGGCTGATAGTAAACTCATTGGAACTCTTTACACTGAAAACCGCACCCCTGCAGTGTATGAGGATTTGCCGCAAAATCTTATTAACACCCTGATTGCTACCGAAGATGTAAGGTTTTACCAGCATAACGGCGTCGATATCAAAGCAACTTTTGCAGCTCTTTGGTCGGTGTTTCAGGGCGACAGGCGGGGAGGAAGTACCATTACTCAGCAACTTGTCAAAAACCTGTTCAAAACACGCAAGGATTATTCTACAGGACCTCTGGGATATATTCCAGGCATTTCGACACTCATCAGCAAAGCAAAAGAATGGATCATTGCGGTGAAAATTGAGCTTTATTATACCAAGGAAGACATAATAATGATGTATTTCAATACCGTTGATTTTGGCAGTCATGCATACGGGATAAACTCAGCGGCATCAACCTTTTTTAGTAAAAAAACATCTGAGTTAACCTATAATGAATCAGCTGTGCTTGTTGGATTGCTCAAAGCGCCCTCATCATACAGTCCGGTTGCAAATCCTGAAAGATCGATGACCCGGCGCAACCAGGTTCTCAGTCAGCTCGAAAAATACGGTTATATCAGCCAGCGCGAAGAGGATTCGCTGGTAGCGCTCCCTTTACACCTTCATTTTCAGCGAAAGAGTTTTTCGAAAGGCAATATGACTTACCTGCGTGATGCCATAGTCCGCGATCTGCAAGCCTGGAGTAAGGAAACCGGAAACGACGTGTGGACTGACGGGCTGAAAATATATACCACCATCGATTCGCGAATGCAGAAGTATGCTGAAGAAGCTGTTGCTGAGCATATGAGAAGCCTGCAGCGTGTATTCAATCAGGCAGGAAGCCAGGCTGTTATGCCCTGGAAAGATGAAAATGGAAAAGAAATTCCCGGTTATTTTTTAGAAAAAGCTTCGGATCTGCCCCGGTATAAATCGCTTGTAGCCCTATACGGAGAAGGTAGTGACAGCATTGGCATTGCATTAGGTGTTAAGCATAAAATGAAAGTTTTTACCTTTAGTGGTGAGCGTGATACTACTCTTTCAACATTGGATTCGTTGAAATATTATCAGAAATTTTTCCAGACTGGTTTTATGGCGATGGAGCCATCATCGGGGTTTGTGAAAGCCTGGGTCGGCGGAATTAATTACAAGTATTTTAAATACGACCATGTAAATCAATCGAAACGTCAGCCGGGGTCACTTTTCAAAGCATTTGTATATGCGGCAGCCTTTGACCAGGGGTATGGCCCCTGCGACAAATTCTCCGATCAGCCGGTGTCAATTAAATATACTGAAAACGGCGAAGAAATGGAATGGCGACCGAAAAATGTGGACCGCAGTCATGCCGGAAGTATGACTTTGAAGCATGCGTTTGCCCGGTCAGTAAACTCGGTAGCGGTTCAGCTGACACAGAAAATAGGTTGGAAAAAAGTGATTGAATATGCTCAAAAACTTGGCGTTAAATCCGAGTTAGCAGATGTTCCGGCTATCTGCCTGGGATCGAGCGATGTTACGCTTGAAGAAATGATTAACGCTTATTGCACTTTTGTAAACGGAGGGGCACTGGTCGAACCAATTCTGGTGACCCGTATCGAGGACCGCGAAGGAAAAGTTATCTATGAAGCTACACCTCAGAAAAAGCAGGTTCTCAATCCTGAAACTGCATTCCTGATGTCGGTTTTACTCCGGGCAGGACTTACTGAGCCGGGAGGAACTACACAAGGGCTGTTCGAATATGATTTGTTCAGGTTTGGTGCTGAATTTGGTGGAAAAACCGGGACTTCCTCCGATTATACCGACGGTTGGTTTGTAGGTGTAACCCCCGGACTTGTTGGTGGTTGCTGGGTAGGCAACGACGATCGATCCATACATTTTAAAACCTCGCATATAGGTGAAGGTCTTCGGACTGCTCAACCTGTTTATGGCCGTTTTATGGCTAAAGTGCTTAAAGATGAAAATCTGAAAATTTACCGGCAGAAATTCCCCAAACCCGATATAAAAATCAGTAAGTCGTATGGTTGCCAGACAATTCTACCCAAGGCTGATTCGTTGGCAACAGCCACTGATAGCACTGCTGTTGAATAATTTACCAGTTGTTGAAACTAAAAAATCTTATAACTGTTATTCTTTCTAATCATTTAAATTAATACGAATGCAAATTACAAAAAACACTGTGGTTTCTCTCAGTTATGTATTGAAACGCGACAATGCCAAAGGTGAAATAATCGAAGAAACCAGAGCTGGTGATCCGTTGGTTTTTCTCTATGGAAATGGCCAGATGCTTCCCAAATTTGAGGAACACCTCAGCACTTTAATGACGGGATCTGATTTTGAATTTACTCTTTCGAGTGATGATGCATACGGCGAAATGGATCAGGATGCCATCATCGACCTTGATAAAAGTATTTTTATGGTTGATGGAAAAATTGATGATGAGTTACTGGCAGTTGGTAATGTAATACCAATGCGCGACGAACAGGGACATATGTTGCAGGGAACTGTGGCAGGTGTAACTGCCGACATGGTTCGTATGGATTTTAACCATCCTATGGCAGGAAATGTTCTGCATTTCACCGGCAAAGTACTCGAAGTGCGTATTGCTACCGACGAGGAATTAAGCCATGGTCATGCACATGGTCCAGAAGGTCATCACCATCATTAAGAAACTGACTGCTTCGCCCAAGCCACAAAATGGAATTGGGCTGAACTTTCCTCACTTTTAAATTCCCGGTTCAGATCACCAGTTTAAGCTGACCTGAATCCGGGAATTGTTTTATTGCCGAATTATTTCAGGCGTTTTGAACCTCGAACTTTTCACCCCAGTCTGACATGAGCTTCATCACGGGGATGAGCTTATTCCCTTCCTCTGTAAGAGAGTACTCCACCTTTGGAGGGATAACCTCATATACTTTCCTGTTAACAACACCACTTTTTTCAAGCTCACGAAGAACCTGAGTCAGCATTTTGTCGTTAATACCAATCAGGATCTTCTTCATTTCCCCAAATCTTTTAGGCCCATTCCGCAGGTTCCAGAATACCAGCCCTTTCCACCTGCCCCCAATCACTGAGAGTGTAAGGTCAACCGGGCAATAGAAAAATGTACCATCTAAATTATACCGTTTCATCAAAATCAGTTTTCCACAAAAATACAGCTTCTTCTTATACTATCTAAAAGTATAGTGCTTACAATTTGGGTAGTATATTGCAAAATACAAGTAATGCCCTCAATTTTGCAGTCTAAAAAAATCTAAGAAATGGAAAAAACAGAAGTGCAAAAAACGGCATTGGCAGTTTCATATGCTATACTTGAAGGCCGGTGGAACGACCTGTCCAATTTACTGGACGATAATTTTACCTATACCGGTGATGGATTTGTGTTCACAAAAGATGAATACATTGGGTTTATGCAGGATATGAAGGCTGCATTCTCAAACCTTAAAATGGAATTTCCTCATATACTTGTTGATGGTGATCAGGCTTCAATCAGGTTTATTTCAACCGCTGTGAATACCGGAAAATTTATGGGAGCTCCTGCTAACCATAAAAATCTGGAAGTTCATGGAATCTTTATTCGTAAAGTGAAAGATGGAAAAGTTTTACAAGAATGGCAGACCACTGACTTGCTTGGTGTTATGAAACAAATTGGTTTTGGGGCACTGATGGGATACTCCGTATTTGTCGGGCTTTTCAATGTAAAACAAAAACGACCTGTCAGGAAGAAATAGGGGCAACTTTGTATTGAATCTGTCAACCTGCGGTCTGGTTATAAGTTTGACTAGGTTTTTGTCAGAGAAATGCAATATTCTGAAGGTAGTTGCTTATTGGTCAGGAATTACCAAGTAAAAATACTGCCGGGTGTTTATGAATCAACGGGTGTTGCTTTTTCCATTCATTAATTGTCATACTCCGTATCCATTCGGTTTCGAGTGTCAGATCAACAGCTATACATAGCAATACTGATGGGCGGCATGTTTTAACAATACTTTCGAGCATCTGCAGATTCCGGTAGGGGGTTTCAATAAATATCTGTGTCTGGTTATCATGTAATAATGCCACTTCCAGTTCGCGAAGCGATTTAGCCCGTTCCTCCGGTTTAACTGGAAGATAGCCTCGAAAAGCAAAATTCTGTCCGTTAAATCCTGAAGCCATCAGCGAAAGCATAATAGAGGAAGGACCTGTAAGCGGAATCACTCGTATGCCCCTTTGATGAGCCAGCCGTACTATGATGTTACCAGGATCAGCAACGCAAGGCAATCCGGCTTCGCTCAAGAGTCCGATATGTTGTCCTGAATCAGCTTTTTGAAGCATTGTAAGGGCTTCGTAGTCAGGAGTGTGTTCGTTCAGCAGGTAAAAGGTCACCGTTTCAAAATCTCTTGAATAACCGGCTTTACGCAAAAACCGTCGGGCTGTACGAAGCTCTTCCACAATAAATACATCCATCCGCTGCAAAATCTGATGATTAATTGCTGGTAAACCGGCTTCGAAGCCGATTTCACCAAGCGGAGTAGGTATCAGGTATAGGTTTCCTTTGTTCATGTTTTTCTGATCGAAAATTGTCTTTCTTCATTCGGACTACCAGGGAAGGTGCATTAAATCGACATTGCCTCCTGAAAAAATGATTCCTGTTTTCAAGCCTCTAAACCGGTTTTTGTTCTTCAATACTATTGCCAGTGCTACTGCTGATGAGGGCTCAATGATAATTTTCATCCTTTCCCATACAAGTTTCATGGCATCAACAGTATCAGCATCGTCAACAGTTAATATTTCACTTACAAGCTTCTTAATAATAGGGAAAGTAAGGCTGCCAAGCGAAGTTCTTAGTCCATCAGCTATAGTATCGGGATTAAAAGAGGGAATCAGTTGTCCTTCTTCGAAGGATTTATAAGCATCGTTGGCTCCTGTTGGTTCAGCGGCAATTACTTTGGTTAATGGGGAAAAATAGTGTGCTGCCAGGGCTGTGCCGCTCAATAAGCCACCTCCGCCCACTGGAGCGATAATAACATCGAGGCCTGGCTTATCTTCGATAAGTTCCAGAGCTGCTGTAGATTGGCCGGCAATGATCGCATAGTTGTTGTAAGGATGTATTTCGAGCGCGCCTGTTTTTGCAATTACATCGCGTAAGGTGTCTTCCCTGGCCTGAAGTGTTGGCTTGCAGAAAGTGATGATGCCCCCATATGTTTTTACTGCAGCTACTTTTACCGCCGAAGAGTTTTCGGGCATAACAATATATGCCCTTATATTGTTTAAGCCTGCAGCCCTCGACAGCGCAGCAGCATGGTTTCCAGAGGAATGGGTAGCGACGCCCTTACTGATTTCATTAGGGTCACAGCTGAGCACAGCATTGGTTGCACCTCTCGACTTAAATGCACCCGCTTTCTGAAAATTTTCGCATTTAAAAAAAATCTGTGCCCCGGTTAGATCGTTAATAGCATTGCAGGTTAGCACCGGTGTGCGATGCAAATGAGGCTGTATCCGGCGCGCAGCCGCCTGAATATCTTCTTTTGAAGGCTCGGTTAATTGTATCATTACTGATTTCGCGGTTTTATGATGTCAGAAATTGCTTCTGTTGCTGAATCCAGAAGTTTGAATACACGCTCGAATCCATCTTCTCCGCCATAATAGGGGTCAGGAACAGGGTCGTTTTTGCCGGGCGACAGAGTATTCAGGATATAATCAACCTTTCGCATCTGACCGGCATTTGCTGCTACTGATTCCACATCTCTGAAATTGCCGCTATCCATGACGAATATCAGATCAAATTCGTCAAAATACGATTTTCGGAAAAGTCGTGACTTTTGTTTGGATATATCTATACCATGCGTTTTCATCACTTTTATAGCCCGGTAATCGGGAGGATCGCCGGTATGAAATGATTCAAAACCCGCTGAATCAACTTCTGCATCTAGTTTATATTTTTCGATTTTCGATCGCATAATTCCTTCTGCCATTGGTGAACGGCAAATATTACCAAGGCATACCATCAGAATTTTCATTTGAATTGCTAACTTTTTTTGAGGTTATTATAAGCAATAGTTCGCTAATATTTTTCATATGCCTTATTATCAGAACGATACAAAAATCAACCTTTGCGCCATAAAGCATTGATAATCTGCGTCTACATACTTAGCGTCCTTGCGGTAAAAGAAAGACTACCGGAGTATTAATAAAGATACTCTATGCAAAAATAGGGTTATCTGATTAATAAAGTCCCTGCCAGCGCAGTTTTAATGGTTTTTCCTTTCGCAGAAGCCGATGAGTATTCTGTAAGAAGTAACTTTACTATAATAATTTGAAGCAAATTAGTTTATTAAACTGAAGGAAACCATCTGGTAGATTCAAATAGCATGGATCATGAAAAGAGAAAAGGAGACCATCTGACGATTGCCTCCTTTTTGTAACTTTTTCGAAACACACTGAGTTAAAACTTGATTCTTTTTTCAATTTCTTCAACGTAGGTGCGGAATTGTTTATCTGTCTCAATCAGGTTATTCACAGTGCGGCAGGCATGAAGCACTGTGGCATGGTCTTTATTCCCGCAATGGAGCCCGATTGTGGCTAAGGAAGCTTTAGTGTGTTTTTTCGAATAATACATAGCGAGTTGCCTTGCCTGAACGATATCGCGTTTACGTGTTTTTGAATTGATGGCATCAACAGGTATATCGAAGTAATCGCAGACAATTTTCTGGATGAAGTCGATGGAAATTTCGCGGGCAGTATTTTTAACAAACTTATCAATCATCTGCCTGGCCAGTTCGATGGTAATAGCCTTTTTATTGAGCGACGATTGTGCCATTAGCGAAATGAGTGCTCCTTCAAGTTCACGAACATTGGTAGTGATACTGTAAGCAAGATATTCCAAAACCTCGTAAGGCATTTCAATACCATCCTTATATAACCTCTTTTTCAGAATGGCTATACGGGTTTCGAGGTCAGGTATCTGCAAATCGGCAGCAAGACCCCACTTGAACCGAGACAATAATCTTGGTTCCAGGCCCTTAAGTTCAACCGGTGGCTTGTCGCTGGTGAGGATGAGTTGTTTTCCTTTCTGATGCAGGTGGTTGAATATGTGAAAGAAAACGTCCTGTGTTTTTTCTTTGCCTGACAGGAAATGAATATCATCGATGATAAGTACATCTATCATCTGGTAGAAATGAACGAAATCATTCTGGTTGTTACTGCGCACAGAATCAATAAATTGCTGTGTGAATTGCTCGGTAGCAACATACAATACTGTTTTTTCAGGAAAGTTATTTTTTACCTGCAATCCTATGGCCTGGGCAAGGTGAGTTTTACCTAAACCAACCGGACTGTAGAGGAATAAGGGGTTAAATGCAGTTTTTCCAGGATTGCATGCTACGGCATAACCTGCTGAGCGGGCCAATCTGTTGCAATCACCTTCAATAAAATTATCGAAAGAGTAGGATTCATTTAGCTGCGATTGAACCTGTATCTTTTTTAGGCCGGGAATAACAAAAGGGTTTGGAATTTCCTTCGATTTGCCGGCATTTAAATCTATCGGCATCTGAACAGATGGATTTGTGGTAGCTTTTCGGTTGCTGGTAGGGATTTTAATTGTATAAGGATCAGAAGTGTAGGTTCCTTCCATTACAATGCTGTATTCCAGTCTCCCGTTAGGCCCGAGTTCGTTGCGTATAGTTTTTTTTAGTAATGTTATATAGTGTTCTTCCAGCCATTCGTAAAAAAACTGACTGGGAACCTGTATGGTAAGGATATTGTTTTCGAGTTTAATAGGTTTAATGGGGCTGAACCATGTTTTGAAGCTTTGATAATTAAGGTTGTCGCGGATTACTTTTAAGCAATTATCCCAGACTTCCTGGTATAGTTCTTTTATTCCTTCCATTTCAGTGTGTTGCATGTTTACTACTGGTTATTATCGATCTTTTAATATGCCTGATATCTTTTCGCTCCTCATACTTTGAAGCGAATTTGCTTTAAATTATTTCTCTTGTGTAAGAGTGTTTTCAATTCAGGTAAAAAGTGTCCATACTTTCTTGTTGTTGTCAGCTTTATTATTTTTAATTCAGTTAGGGCAGCAATTTATTCGATTCTGCCTCGCTTAATATTATTTTTTTATTAAAGGTATGCAATCGGGTGTTCAAATTTTTAGGTTTACCAGGGTATTGAATTCTGGTATCATTTTTGAAATAGCTTAAATTTTATGATTAAGAGCTATTCCGGCACCAATTAAAAAATGACCAATTTTTAAAACTGAAATCCTATCTGAACCACGATCCTTATCTTCGCTGTTACAGTTAGATAGCCTGATTTTTGTTAACAAGTTCCGGTGACAGGTTTAAAAGTGTTCAAAAATCACTATATTAAAGTTCAAAAAAAAATTATTATGGTATTTGATATTTTAAATTTTAGTTGTATATGCAAGAATTGGTTAAAAAAAAACAGGAATGCAACATTAAATGTTAAAAAATTGATAAGTAATTAATAATTAATTGGTTTATCTTCGAAAGTTTGTTAGCTACCCTCTCAGATTCGTTCCTGCGAATCGCCAGCTGCATATCACATTTCATGCCAAAGTCGCTGTTGATAACTTCTAATATTTCATCTTTTACAATTTTCATCACTTCATTCATCACTTCATATGGGAATTCTATCTTATACACTTCCTTCACAATCCTGGTTACCGGACTCGAATTGGCAAGAGCATCCCTGGCTGCGGTTTTGTAAGCATTTATTAAACCGGGAACTCCAAGTTTTGTTCCACCGTAATACCTTATAACAACAATTAAAATATTTGTTAGGTCAGCGGAAAGAATTTGTCCGTAAATCGGGCGTCCGGCGGTGCCTGATGGCTCACCGTCATCGTTTGAACGGTAAGCTGATTTGTCGAATCCCAGCACATAAGCGTAGCAATGATGAGTTGCATCGTAATATTGCTTTCTTAATCCTTCGAGCAATTTTTTAACTTCCTGTTCGCTTACTGCTGGGTAAGCGAAAGCCAAAAACCGGCTTCCCTTATCACGAAATGAGCCCTGTGCCGGCTGCAGAATAGTTTTGTATTCGTCACTGAAAAGCATAGGAGGGAAGGGCTTCGGCTATTTGTATTTAAGGTACAAAGGTAAGGAGGCTGCACTTCATTTTTAAGCGAATGCACATAAATGTTGCATTATTCCTGATATTGAATTCTGATTTCACTACTTTTGGCATCCTATATAATAAGGTATATGCCTGCTCATATTGGTGAATTTGCTGCTCTTCTTACAACTGTTTTCTGGACAATAACGGCTCTGGCTTTCGAAACAGCAAGTAAGCGCATTGGATCCATGCATGTTAACCTTTTAAGGCTTGGGTTAGCCGTTGTTTTTCTTTCTGTTTTCTCCATTTTCCACCGGGGTATGTTTCTTCCAATAGATGCCAGTTTTCATAATTGGATTTGGCTGGCCCTTTCAGGAATTGTGGGTTTTATTATCGGCGACTACTGCCTTTTTAAAGCCTACGTCATCACCGGAGCCAGGGTAGCAATGCTGATGATGACTTTAGCTCCTGTATTTGCTGCGCTGGCTGCATGGGTTATATTGGGTGAAACAATGCGCGCACTAAGCATACTGGCGATGATAATTACTCTAGGTGGCATTGCTCTCGTTGTTTTTACACGAACCCGGTCAATGCCAGTCGGAGGTTCAGCCGGTAAAAAAACCTTTTCGGTTAAGTATCCACCCGAGGGTATTTTACTTGGAATTATAGCTGCTGCCGGTCAGGGGGTAGGCCTGGTCCTGAGCAAATACGGAATGCGTGACTACGATTCGTTTTCTGCTTCACATATCAGGGTTATAGCCGGTTTTATTGGTTTTGCTGTATTATTCTTCGTTATGGGTAAATGGAAGGAGTTACCGGAATCGTTCAGAGATAAAAAATCAATGAAATGGTTGTTAGTCGGCTCAGTTTTTGGTCCTTTTCTGGGAGTATCCTTCTCACTGATGGCTGTTCAGAATACGGATGCGGGTATAGCCCAGACTATTATGTCGCTGGTGCCGGTGCTGATAATTCCTGCTGCTGTTATAATTAACAAGGAAAAGGTTACACTACGCGAAATTCTGGGTGCAGTTATCGCAGTGCTGGGAGTTGCGCTGTTTTTTATTTGATCAGTAACAGGCTGAATCTTAAGTAGAATCAATGGCTTATCTTAATAGCAATAGTCCGTAATTGATTTTCATATGCTTAAATATCAGTACGATACAAAAATCAAGCATTGCGCCATAAAATATTGAAATTCTGCGTTTTAATACCTGGCGTCATTGCGGTAAAAGTAAGATTACCGGAGTATCGTAATAGTAAAACAGCACTGAAAATATTTATCGTTACCCTGAATATTGTCTCTACAGGCAACTTATTTAATATCACACAACCCTTGTCCACTGTATTAGCATTATCTGACTATTGCTTCAATTCATTTATTTGTATGAGTCCGTTACCGATGGTGCAATCCGCTTTTTCAATATTCCATAAGTATATTTTATACTCAGCAGCCTCCGGTGGAACCGTATAAACAAACATACAATTGATAAAATTTCCGGGTGTCCCATCCCAGAAATTCCGTAACCAGCTCAGGTGAATATATTCGTATCTCATACTCTTCTTGCTTCCATCCCAGATGTCAAATACTATTCTGGCATTAAATGGCTTTTCCTGCGAGAAAATTGAAAGCTTAAAATCTACCTTCAGATTTTTATTCTGTAAGGTATCAGCCTTTCCTTCGGTTAGCGGGATAAATTCAGCATTGGTGTTGCTGCCGGGCATTACCTGTTTGGAAATTAGAACTTTTGACTGATTCGGAATACGTTGTCTTAACAAGTGACGTTCCGAAACAGGATCATAGTCGATGGTGTCGTACCTTGTTTGCCATTCGGGAGCCATTTTAATATTAACTATCTGGTAATCAGCATTATAATCAGGGAAGTGAGTGAAAAAAACAGGACTTGCCTTTCCTCCCTTCAGATAATCGAGATACGACCAGCAGAAAATCCGCATTCCATGTCCTGCGATCGTCGGAGGCATGTCATCTTCTTTTTTATCCTGCATTACCTGCTTGTAAAAACGTTCGGGTATTACATCGTACTTATACCAGATAGAATAAGAGATATTTGCAAAAAATACAAAATGGATGGGTATTAGTAAAAACGGTATTGCCAGAATAAAATGCCTTCTTCTGCCTGCAAACAGTGCATCGAGCAGGAAGACAAGACTGAATATTGTTAATGGATAAAGGTAGACACCTATACGGTCATCAGGATAATTAACTTTAAAATAGAAACCAAGAATCAGTATCGAAGCCACATTCCCCACCAGTAAATAAAGAAATATGGCAGATTTATTCTGAAGGAGGAACTTTATTGTCCTGATCTTGAACATTACCATAAAACCTGATACCGTTATTAACGAGAAGAGAAGTATTGCTATAAAACTGGCATAAATGGCCGGTGTCTCGAAAAGATATGAATACAAAGAGGTTATGGTTGTTGCCCAGAAATTAACGGGTGAACCGGCTATAAGCCCAGCATTGAACTTGATATAAAGGATTTGTACTACTATTATACTGAAAGGAATAATACCGGCACATGCAATTACCAACAATATAGTTTTTAATCGGTTCAAATTATTGATTATCAATATTGTTGATGTCAGTGCCAGAATAAGAGCATAAGTATTTACCAATGCCAGATTTGCTGTGCAGGCGAAAAATATGCTGATCAGACCGTATAACGAATAACGGATATTGATACTGCCGGCTCCTTTTAACAGATAGTATAGACTTGCCATCAGCAAAGCCATGGATATGCCATACCCACGCGATAGTGCCAGGAATTCGATGAAATGAAGCGTAAATGCCAGTGAAATAAAGAGAACATATCTGAAAACTCTTGAATTCAGCAATTGCGCGATTTTATAAAGGTAATAGAAAAATACCGGGATGAATATCAGGTTCGCCAGCCGCAATGCCAGGGGCGATGGCCCGAAAAGCCTGTAAAAAACCCAGGTTAGTGCCGAATTCAGAAAATGATTGTTTGTGTCGATATTCGTTAAAAAAGGACTCACTTTACCCGATTGCACAAAATAGTAGAATGTTGCTATTTCGTCGTGAGCCATTGGAACAAGTACTGCCCTGATAACCAGAAAAACTCCCAGCAGCAGTGAAATTAACAGAAATACAGAGTTGTCAGAAAAAATTTGAGCCCGGAGCAGGTTCTGCAGTCGGAAGTGATATATTTTCATTCGAAACAAGCTTCTTTTATATTTTACCTGATTTTGAAGCTTCAATAAGCTTTTCAGTTATTTCCATGTAGGAATTTTCGTTCAGTCGTTCCCTGCTCTGACTATCAAGTAAAAATTTTTCATTAGGCAGAATTTTGCTGTACCATTCTTCGTTTCCCGGCATATCGCCGGTCCTGCGCGGAATAATATGAAGGTGAAGATGAGGAACCGTTTGACCTGCCGCAATTCCATCCTGCAACGACCAGTCGAAACCTTTGCACCCAAAAACAACTTCAAGTACAGATGTAACTTTGCGGGCAAATATCATCATTTCGCCAAGTTCTTCATCTGATAAATCAAACAATGATCTGAAATGTTTTAGAGGGATTACCAACGAATGACCAGGCAGAATGGGGGCAATATTGTAAATAGCACAGAATCCTTCACTCGAAGCAAACGACCTGGTTTGTACATCTTTTCTGCAGAACAGACAATTGTCGGCCATTTGATTGCTGGAGTTATCCATTGAACAGGCGTTTGTTTACTTGGGAAAGTTTCCTGTAACCCTGGAAAGAAAACGGTGAATTCCATGGAATGACCCCACCGGTTCAGCAAACATCATAATACAGCGATCAGAAACATAGTTGATGTCTTTGTCTTTCAGGAATTCAACCACACTTTCGTTAGATGAACCCTGTTGGAGCCAAAGATGCCTAATACCTTTTTGAACAGCTTCTTGAACAATTTTAAGGGTTTGCTCAGGAGGCGTATTTATCAGAACAGCTTTGATTTCCGATGGAAGAGTTGCTATACTGCTATAACAAACATCTCCATCGAAATCAGTTAAATGCGGATTTACAGGAATTACTTTTATCCCCCTGTTTTTAAGCGTTTTGTAAATAGTATTCCCGAATTTGTTTTTGTTTCGCGACACACCAACCACCGCAATGACGGGTTGATTGAGAAAAAGATTAATTGAATCAATGGTTTTCATAAAGCATTAATGTTTAATCGAAAACAATATTCATTTCGACCCTGCGGTTTTGCTGACGACCTTCGGGTGTGGTATTTGGTGCAATAGGCTTGGTTTGGCCAAACCATTCAGTTCTGATGCGATTGGGTTCTACACCTTTTTTAACAAGATAATCTTTCACTGCCAGGGTGCGGTTCTTCGATAAGTTAAGGTTCGATTCAGGTTTTCCGACATTGTCAGTATGCCCGGTAAGCGACAATTTGAATTCGCTGCGTTTCTTCAGAACCGATACAAGCTCATCGAGAGAAATAAAGGAAGAAGTTCTGATAATAGATTTACCTGTTTCGAATTCAAGATTGCTGAAAGCCCGGGTAAGTATTTCCTGCTCTTCTTTCTTGATCTCAGGACATCCGTTGTTTTGTGCTACTCCGGGCAATGTTGGGCAAAGATCGTATTTGTCGGATATCCCGTCGCCATCAGTATCCGGACACCCTTTGAACACTGCTTTACCTGCAATACTGGGGCAATCATCATCCTTGTCAGGAATACTGTCGTTGTCAGTATCCTGGTATGGACAACCTTTATTATCAACAGGGCCTTTTACGCCTGGGCAGTTATCGCTATCATCTGTTATTCCATCGCCATCAGTATCGATAAACGGACAACCTTTATTTTCGCGTGTTCCTGCAACGGTAGGGCAATTGTCGTCTTTATCAGTTATTCCATCTTCATCCTGATCAGGACATCCTGACATTGCAACCGAACCGGCATTGAACGGACAAGCATCATTCTGATCGATAATGCTATCACCATCACTGTCAGGACATCCTTTAAACTGAACCAGACCTTTTACATCGGGGCAGAGGTCGGACAGGTCGACTACACCATCCCCATCGCTGTCAGGACAACCATCGTACTCTTTTAAACCTGCCACATCGGGACATTTGTCTTTTTCGTCGGTTACACCATCCAGGTCAGCATCCGGGCATCCGTTTAATTCAGCTATTCCAGCCAGATCAGGGCAATCATCCTTTTTATCTGATATTTTATCATTATCACGGTCATGAGGTCTTTTGTATAACAGCGGAATTTTAAAAGCAGCACAAGCTGAGAATCCATACCTGTTTTTTGAGCTCATCAGCATCGAAAACAGGTCATTCGACCCAATCCAGATTTGCCCGAGCCGCAAACTTAATCCAACATTCCATTGTTTATACATGGTATATTGAACCGGCAACGAAACTCCAAACCAGGACCTGTCGTATCGTGGCACCAGGTTAAATGCTGAAAGGGTATGCACCTTGTTTACTTTATTGCTGCCACGGTTCAGGGCCAGGTATGGAGTGAAATTAACATAGAAACCTTTGGCAACCCTTACATCAAGCTGTAAGCTCAGGTTTGCCGGCAGAGTCATATTGTATCTGTCGGAAATGTCAGCAGGTTTGTCAAATACGCTGTCGATAAAATGATTAAATGTTTCGGGTGAATTTATTCCGAGATTTCCGGTATATAAATTATGAATATCGGCAGTGAAGTCCATACTAAGTGGATTTTTCCGGTAACGGACATTTCCAAGATCCGAAGCAGTAAAACCTATCCGGAATAAATATTTTTCCTGATCTCTGCGCCATAGATTGGTTTCTCCATCCATGTCATATTTGTATTTCATCCAGTCGGGTCTGTATTCGTACACCACTCCGAAGTCGAATGAAACTGAAGGGTTTGCGTCGACCCTATACTTTAAATTTTCAACGTCAAGGTTTTCTGACAAACCATAATTTGCGTAAGAATTATAAAAAGAAATAGTATCCTCACCATTTACTTCGTAATTAAGGTCCTTGATAAACATATATCCTGACCCAATGCCCTGATTTATTTTCAAGGTTGCTCCTGCTTTCAGGAAGTGCTTTTGCTTATCCAAGACAACACGTGCATATGTGAAACCATATTCCACCCAGGTATTTACCTGTGCACTCAGATCTTCGTTGGTTAATTTATTTTCCCAAAAATTGGTATCCTTCTGAAACTGATCAAGCAAAACAGCCATAGTTTCGGTCATGTTATCAACATTGGCGATTCCTCTTACCGAAGGGGTAAAGGCGATAGCATCCTTATCCGAGAGCGTAATCATAAATGAAAATACATCCGCTTTCAAATTAATAATGGCTGATTTGGGATCTCCATTCAGATTACGTGTTACATAGGTATCCCAGAAATCTTTTTCCTTAAAAGTTTTGGGATTCCAAATCACATAAGGATCTATTCTGTAAAAATTATTTGTTGTACCAACATTCACTGATGCAATATTCAAATCGAATTTATACCTGCTGTCGGCAATGGAGGCTGGCTGCAAATGAACACCGGTGACCCCGGCATAATTACTCGAAGCAAAAGGTAAAAATTCCTGTGCATTTAGTGATAGGGTAGTTAAGATAAGTAGAATCAGAGTAAAGATTTGTTGCTTCATAATCGGCTTTTTTTAGAAACTAAATTTTATCAAAAATAGTTAAATAAAAAGTAATTTCACCAAACTGAATCACAGATTTATTCTATTGGTTATATTAAAGGATATCTTTGCCCGCTGAAAATTGAGAAATTTCAAAAAATGAATCTTACAATCGGTAGTCTCTATAATAGTAACGTTCAGAAATTGAAGGCACTATACCAGGAGGAAGAATCACGGGCAATGGCTGACAGACTTTTCGAATATTTTTTGATGCTTACCCCTGCCCGGAGAGTGATATCAGGTGCTGATCCGGTTGAAGAAAAGATAATAGAGGCTATGGATGGTGCAATCGGCAAACTGTTGAATCATGTTCCTTTGCAGTATGTGCTTGCAAAAGCATATTTTATGGATATGGAATTCGCTGTAGATGATTCGGTTCTTATTCCTCGCCCCGAAACTGAAGAACTGGTTAGCCTGATCCTGGCTGAAATGGCAAAAAAGTCAGTTCGCGATCCTCTGCGAATTCTCGATATTGGCACCGGCAGCGGTTGTATTGCAATAGCCCTGAAACGAAATATACACGAATGTAAGGTAACGGCAATTGATATTTCGGAAAAGGCTCTAAATATTGCACAATCCAATGCGAAATCCAACAATGCAGCAGTGAGTTTTATCAAGGCTGATATCCTGGATCAATCATATTGGGGACAGTTTTCCGGCTTCGACCTTATTGTGAGTAACCCACCCTATGTTACCCATGCAGAGAAAGCCTTGATGCATCCGAATGTACTTGAATACGAACCACATAACGCACTTTTTGTTCCTGACAACGATCCATTGGTGTTCTACCGGAATATATTGGAATTCGCGTCGTCCAAACTCACTCCTGAAGGCAGCCTTTGGTTCGAAATAAACGAAATGTTTGGCAGCGAGTTAAAGGACCTTGCTAACAGTATGGGATATAAGGAGGTAAATATTATTTTTGATTTTCACGGAAAAAGTCGATTTTTGCATTGTTCAAAGAAGAATTACTAAAATTCATTAAACTATTAACACAATTTTAAACATGACGGAAACCATTAAAAAAACGTTAAGAGACTCAAAAGTTGCCAGATGGTCAGCTTTAGCAGTGGTAGCATTTACCATGCTCACCGGTTATTACCTTACTGATGTTATTGCTCCATTAAAAGGTCTTCTGGAAGGTCGCCTGGGTTGGGATAGTTCTGATTTTGGATTTTTCAACAGTGGTTATGGCTGGTTCAATGTATTCCTGGGAATGCTTATCATAGGAGGAATTATCCTCGATAAAATGGGCGTTCGCTTTACAGGGCTCATGGCAGCTATTGTCATGGTTCTTGGCACAGGGATAAAATACTGGGCAGTACAAACCCATTCGCTCGATGGCCAGGTATGGCATGTGATGTGGTTCGACGTAAAAGCGCAGGTTTTAATTGCAGGTCTGGGATTTGCCATATTTGCTGTGGGTGTCGAAGTTGCCGGTATCACAGTATCGAAAATCATTTACAAATGGTTTAAAGGCAAAGAACTGGCTCTGGCTATGGGTCTCGAAATGGCAACAGCCCGTTTGGGTACTGCACTGGCATTGGCTACTTCGGTTCCTATTGCTAAAGCTACCGGGATGATTGATGTTTCGCGTCCGATATTACTCGGTTTGATATTGCTCTGCATTGGTCTTTTGTCGTTTGTGCTTTATATATTTATGGACAAAAAACTTGATGCTTCTGAACTGGATGCAAGCAAACCTGTTGAAGAGGAAGAAGCATTCAAATTGTCGGACATCGTCATGATTGTTACCAATAAAGGCTGGTGGTATATTGCGATACTTTGTGTATTGTTTTACTCTGCAGTTTTCCCTTTCCTCAAATATGCTTCCGATCTGATGGTTAACAAGTTCGGCATCAGCGACGATCTGGCTGGTACCATTCCATCGATGTTACCATTTGGTACCATTTTACTCACCCCATTGTTTGGTAGCTTGTACGACAGAAAAGGCAAAGGCGCAACCATTATGATGATAGGTTCGGGTATACTGATTATGGTTCATGCACTTTTTGCAATTCCTTTTTTAAACCATTGGCTTATAGCTATTGTCTTAATTCTTGCTCTGGGAGTTGGTTTTTCACTTGTTCCTTCTGCCATGTGGCCATCGGTTCCAAAAATTATACCTGAAAAACAATTGGGAACAGCTTACGCTTTAATTTTCTGGGTTCAGAACTGGGGTCTTATGGGAGTACCTGCTCTTATCGGATGGGTATTGGATAAATATTGTGTAACCGGTCAGGTAATGCGCGAAGGTGTATCGGTTAATACCTATAATTACACTCTCCCGATGATGATTTTCACCGGTTTTGGTTTGCTTGCCCTGTTATTTGCGTATTTACTGAAAGTAGAAGATAAAAAGAAAGGTTACGGCCTTCAATTGCCTAATATTCAGAAATAGTTTAACTCAGGTTAAGTTTCTGTTAAATTGTATTCCGGACGGAGGTATATTCCTTCGTCCGGTTTATTTTTGATGGCTGATGAAAGCGTTCATTTTGTACTTTTGTGACAATAAAATTTAAATGATGAATAAAATAATAGCAAGTATATTTCTGTTAACCATTTTTTTGCCTGCAGCATTGGCTGGAAATCCCGGTAGCAAAAAGAAAAAGCCTAAGTCGGGTCATCCCAAAAACATCATTCTGCTTATTGGTGATGGCATGGGAACTGCTCAGGTATATGCAGGTTATACTGCCAAAAAAGGGATCATGAATATTACAGGCATGCCTGTAAGCGGGTTTTCGGTAACATACTCTGCCAGCGATTATATTACTGACTCTGGTGCTGGAGGAACGGCAATTGCAACAGGTGTTAAAACCAATAATTCGAGCATTGGGGTCGATGCAAAAGGACAACCCGTGAAATCCATCCTCGAAATGGCCGAATCGAAAGGCCTCTCTACAGGTCTGGTTTCTACTTCCGCTATAACCCACGCCACTCCGGCATCCTTTATTGCGCATACATCCAATCGCTCTAAGTATGCAGATATAGCTTTCGATTTTTTGCGAACCGATATTGATGTTTTTATTGGTGGTGGTTATAATCATTTTGCCCGCAGAACTGATAGTCTTAACCTGATTGACAGTCTTAAAGCACACGGCTACCTTGTTGCCCGCGATCTTAAAGATGTGGATGTTCCATCCACCAAAAAGCTGGCAGCATTGCTTGCAGATGAACATCTGCCTCGTATGTCGAAAGGCAGGGGAGCTATGTTGCCCGATGCAACCGAAATGGCCCTGAAAATGCTGAAACGAAATAAAAACGGTTTCTTTATCATGATCGAAGGATCGCAGATCGACTGGGGTGGACACGATAATGACGCTTCCTATGTGATAGATGAGGTGGTTGATTTCGACAATGCAGTAGGAAAAGCACTGCAGTTCGCTGAAAAAAACGGTGAGACCCTCGTAATTGTTACTGCCGATCACGAAACCGGAGGATTTGGAATTACAGGTGGAAGCCTTGCAACCGGCGAAGTACAAGGTGCTTTTCTGATCAAGGATCATACCGCAACCATGGTTCCATTGTTTGCTTATGGACCTGGTGCTGAAATGTTTACCGGCGTTCAGGATAATACTGATGTTTTCAGAAAGTGTGTTGAACTGTTGGATCTCAGGTAATTTTGAAGCCATGATTAACCGATCGTCCATTATAAAACTGTTGCTTGTTTCAGCCACATCGCTCGAAATCAAACCCTTGATTACTGAACTCGGGCAAGGTGAAGAATTGCCGTTTCATATTACACGTTATTCGTACAGACATTTTCAAATTGACATACTTGTTACAGGTGTTGGAATGGTTCCTACAGCAGCACTTACAAGTATGGTATTAGGACAATACGACTACGATGCAGTTATAAATGCCGGTATTTGTGGTAGTTTTAACCGCGCAATTCATTTGGGTACTGTTCTCAACGTTACCAAGGATTGTTTGCCTGAAACCGGAGCCGAGAATGGTGAACATTTTCTTTCACTTATCGACCTTAAGCTACTCGATCAGGATGAATTTCCGTTTACAGCAGGGAAACTTGAAAATAATTCGGAATTTGAAAGTATGCTGATTAAAAGCCTGCCCTCTGTTTCGGGTGTTACTGTCAATACAGTTCATGGAAATGCTGAAAGTATTAAGTCCTTTCTTACCCGGCATTCAGCCGAGGTTGAATCCATGGAAGGAGCAGCATTTATGTATTCCTGCATTATCCGGAGAATAAAATTTATCCAAATCAGGAGTGTCTCCAATTTCATTGAAGACCGTGATCCTACAAAGTGGAACATTCCTCTGGCCGTAAACTCGCTGAATCAATTTTTGTTGACATTGTTGAATGAATAAAACTGTTTCTCAGACTTTTACCGTTTTGATTTGTTTATCTAAATATTTGTATCTTTATACTCGTACATCAACATCTCTGATCGGGATTCAACTGGTTGCTTATGAAACTAACACTCGGTTTTTCGCCTTGTCCTAATGATACATATATTTTTGATGCTCTGGTACACCAAAAAGTAGATACCGAGGGTCTGGAGTTCGACTATTTTCTGGCTGATGTGGAGAAACTGAATAATGAAGCATTTGCCGGAAATCCTGATGTTACCAAGGTTAGCTTTAACGCATTTATTCATCTTGCAGGCCGGTATCTGTTACTCGATTCGGGTGCTGCGCTGGGTTTTGGAGCAGGTCCGCTCGTAGTAAGCAGTAAGCTTTCGCGAATGGATCAACTGCCTGGAATGAAGGTTGCTATTCCTGGTGTATACACAACAGCCAACCTGTTGTTTTCTCTGGCAATGAAAAAACCAGTTCACAAGATAGAAATTTTATTCTCAGAAATAGAGAATGCAGTTCTTTCCGGTGAAGTGGATGCAGGTGTTATTATTCATGAGAGCCGGTTTACATACCAGTCGAAAGGTCTGACTAAGCTGATCGATTTGGGTGAATATTGGGAAACTCTTACCGGAGCACCTGTGCCTCTCGGAGGCATTGCTGCACATAAAAGACTCGGAAAAGAAGTGATTGCCAAGGTTAACCGTAGCATCAGAAGAAGTATTGAGTTCGCAAACTCAAGCCAGGACAGACTGAATGATTTTATTCGTTGCAATGCACGCGAAATGGATACTACAGTAATGCAGAAACATATCGATCTCTACGTAAACAAATATTCTGTCAGCCTTGGTCATCAGGGCAGGGATGCAGTTAATAAATTGTTTGATTATGCAATAGATTCCGGGATTATTGCCAAAATGCCAGCTATAATTTTCGCTTTAGATCTGGTCTAAAATGTTGGTATTGGTCCAGAATCTATTTTACACTAACTCTTATTTTAATTTAAATTGCCTGAAATCCCTAAAGTTGAAAATGTCATAAATCCCCCAATCCCCCAATCCCCAAATCTCCAAATCTCCCAATCCCCCAATTTTCAAATTCCCTAATTTTCAAATTTTCAAATTCCCAAATCCTAACCCCTTCCCTCTGAATTGCGCACTTTAAAAGCATATTAATATCAGATTGATTAGTTTCTTCTTTAATAATTTTCATTTACTTATTTATTGTCAGCATGATACGAAAGTAAACTTTTGCGACATAAAGTGATGATATTCTGTGTTTTAAAACCTGACATCCTGGCAGTTAAAGATAAATTACCGGAGTGTTGATACAAATCCAATTTAAAATTGTTTGATAAAAGGGATGATACTCATGAACTCGTACAGAATAAAAACTTCTTCAGTTCGCTGGGAGAGACAGTAATTACTACTTTTGTGAAAATTCAAAACAAAGCCAATTTGAAATACAGGTTACCTTATATACTTCTGCTTATTCTTTGTTCACTCAGCTGGTTAGTTTCTGCTCAGGTCGAAAAGGGTGGGCAGCCACGCAGTTTCCGGTTGGATGCGGGCCTAAAATCGCAGCTTCAGGCTGTTGAAGTAACTCCACCTGATATGGAATTACTCAGAATCGAGGATATGAATGATGCGCGTTTAGAAAAATCGTACCGTGCTGGTATCGAAATTCCGGTTTCTTTGTCAACAAAAGATGATATTGGACAGTGGGATTTGCTACCCGGCGGTGGACGGATCTGGCGGCTGGCCATGAATTGTGCTGATGCCCAGGCGATTGGAATCAATTACAGTGAATTACGGTTGCCCGACGGGGCTGATATTTTTGTATACACCCCTGATCAGCTGAATATAATAGGCGCAATCACAAATAAGGAGATCTCTCATAGCACAAATTTTACTACACGGCCTCTGCCTGGGAATAAGATTATTCTTGAGTATTATGAGCCTGAAACAGTGGCATTTTCAGCAACAATAAATATTAGTGGTATTGTATTCATATACAGGGGGTTTGGATCTACAGAACTGCGAATTGGCAAGTCAGTTGCCTCTGGAAATTGCGAGGTGAATGTTAATTGCGGAGAAGGACAGAACTGGCAGAATCAGAAAAAGGCTGTAGTGAAAATACTCACCAAAGTTGGAACAAAATACTTCTATTGTACTGGTACTGTAGTAAATAATACTGCACAGGATTTTAGCGGACTTCTTCTAACGGCAAGTCACTGCAGCAGCGACTTTAACGGAACTATTGCTACCGAAAGTGATTTCAGTCAATGGGTCTTTTATTTTAATTACGAAACACCAGCTTGTACGTATTCTTCAGTTGAAGAGTATACTCTGGTTGGAGCTCAGAAGATTGCCGTTTCGGATAATCCGTCCAACATAGGCTCCGATTTTCTGTTGCTTCGTTTTATTTCTGACATTCCCTTGAACTATTATCCCTATTACTGCGGCTGGGACGCAGGAAATGGCAACTCTTCCTCAGGAGTTTGTATTCATCATCCTGATGGCGATATGAAGAAAATATCAACCTACACTACTCCTCTGGGTTCGGGTACGTGGGGTTCAACACCTGATACTCACTGGACTGTGGTATGGGCTGCCACTGATAACGGGCATGGTGTTACTGAAGGAGGATCGTCGGGTTCGCCCTTGTTTGATGAGGAAGGTTTACTGGCCGGTACGCTTACAGGAGGATTAAGCAGCTGCCAGAATCCTACCGGAGAAGATATGTATGGAAAAGTATCCTATTCGTGGGAATCGAATGGTTTGTCCTCTTCGCAACAGTTGAAACCCTGGCTTGATCCAGGAAACACAGGAACTATCAAAATGCCGGGATCATTTAATGACAAACAGGCAGTTGCCGACTTTTCAGCAAACAGCTTAGTTATTCCTGTTGGCGGTACTGTTGATTTTCAGGATCTTTCGTCAGGGAAACCTGAAAGCTGGCATTGGTATTTCCAGGGAGGAAAGCCCTCAGAATCAACTGAACAAAATCCTTCCGGAATCCGTTTCGAACGATATGGGGCTATGAATGTAAAACTTGTTGTTAGCAATACACTCAATTCGGATACCACTGTTAAAGAAGAATACATCGATGTGAGAGCAGTGGTGTCGCCGAATCCATGCAATGGCGTTGTGAATATTCTTACCGATATCAACGACGAAAATGACATAATAATTGAAGTGTATGATGCAACCGGTAAAATGGCGATGCGCTATAATTATGGTGGTTCAACTTCCGCCAGTCGCAGTATCACCCTCCCGGAATATGGAAACGTGTTTATAATCAGAGTTATACAGGGTAACCATACACAAACTCATAAGGTAGTGGTTTCTCATTCCGGTTAGTAGTACTATGCACTAAATAAAAGTGCCTGAAGTTTGAAGTGCCTGAAGTGCCTGAAGTGCCTATAGTTAAGAGTGTCTTCTAAAGTTAGGAGTGTATGTAGTTTGAAAACATGCTTTTTAAATGAATCCTCTGAGCACTCAGCACTATGCACTCAGCACCAGATAAAAGTGCCTAAAGTGCCTAAAGTTAAGAGTGTCTGAAGTTAGGAGTGTATGTAGTTTGAAAACATGCTTTTTAAATGAATCCTCTGAGCACTCAGCACTATGCACTCAGCACCAGGTAAAAGTGCCTAAAGTGCCTAAAGTGTCTAAAGTTTAGAGTGTATGGAGTTTAAAAACATACTTTATAAATGAATCCTCTGAGCACTCAGCACTATGCACTCAGCACCAGGTAAAAGTGCCTAAAGTGCCTAAAGTTAAGAGTGTCTAAAGTTAGGAGTGTATGCAATTTAAACAACTTACTTAATAAATGAATCCTCTCAGCACTATGCACTATGCACTCAGCACTAAATAAAATTGCATAAAGTTAAGAGACAAAAGTGTTTAAAATTAATAACATCAAAATACCCAATTATTGCCCAGTCCCCTAACACCCAACCCCAAAAACCTAACCCCACCCTGAGCACAGAAACGGCAAATTATTATCAGAGTGATTAGTTAAAATCAATGTAAATAAAAATGATGATCGCAGATATTATTAAAACAACGGCTATTGACAGCCGGATAAAAGAAATAGCTTTAAAAGTACTCGGTGCACAAAGGATTACTCCCGACGAAGGGGTTCTGTTATATACCGATGCAGAAACGTCTTTATTGGCCCTATTAGCCGACCAGGTTCGTAAACGGAAGGTAGGCGAATACGTGTTTTATAACAGGAATGTGCATATTGAGCCCACTAATATCTGTGTATATGATTGCAAATTCTGCTCCTATTCGCACCACCAAAGCAAGGAATCGTGGGAACTTACCGTTGATGAAATGGTGAAAACCGTTGTAAATCTGGGTGACGATATTACCGAAGTTCATATTGTAGGTGCGGTGCATCCGGGAAGGGATATATATTATTATGCTGACCTGGTGAAACGTGTGCACGAAGCTCGGCCTATGCTGCATATAAAAGCATATACTGCCATCGAAATTGAATATATGGCTCAACGCTCAGGTTTGAGTTTCAGTGAAGGTTTGCAACTTCTGAAAGCAGCCGGGCTCAATTCGCTGCCTGGTGGAGGTGCTGAGATATTCGACGATGAGATCAGAGAACAAATATGTGGCAAAAAATCCTCTACAGAGGCCTGGGTCGAGATTCATGAGACTGCTCATCAGCTTGGCATTCCTACCAACGCAACCATTCTCTACGGTCATATCGAAAAATTTGAACATCGTATTCACCATATGGAAATCCTTCGTCAGTTGCAGGATCGCACCGGAGGTTTCAATGCATATATACCCTTAAAATATAAGAGTAAAAACAATGAAATGTCCGAAATAGGAGAGGTGTCGCTTGTTGAGGATCTCAGGAATTATGCCGTTTCGCGAATTTATCTCGACAATATTGCTCATCTGAAAGCTTATTGGCCAATGATAGGGAAGGAGATGGCCGCACTTTCGCTCGCTTTCGGTGTCGATGATCTGGATGGTACAATTAACGATTCGACCAAAATTTATTCACTTGCCGGAGCCGGTGACCAGAATCCATCTTTAAGCAGCGATGAAATCAGGCAGTTGATAATATCGGCGGGCAGGATTCCGGCCGAAAGAGATTCGGTTTATAATATTATATCCGAAGGATAACCGTGCTTGATTTTTAATCTTCAATTGGTGATAGTACTGATTGAGACACTGATTTTTAGTATGAAACTGCTTTTGGATTCTATTGGATTAGCTACTGAATTGGGATTTATTAGTGTATATCATTATAAATTAAATGTAAATCATTTGCTATCAGTAAAATAGGAATGCCCTGAATATTATTCTCCCAGTCAGGAAAGGAAGGAAGTTTTTTTTGTGGTTCTATTGTTTGAATTGTTTTAACTTTTTATATTTGCTTCACAATATCAATGAAATTTTAACCAAATTTAACCCATCTTAACTATGAAAAAATTTTTACTGATTGTAACAATGGCAATTCTGTTTACTTGCCAGGGACTTATGGCCGGACAGGCTGATGATTTTAATTATAACAAACAACTGGTGCAGGATGAATTCGCTGATCTTAATCTTCTTGAGCAAACCGTTGTTGACAATAGTTTCATGACTCTTTCGGAGATGGAAAGTAAAAACATGATTAGTTCACGTTTTGGTAACCTGAATCTTGCAAACAATCTGATGATGGAACCAGCTTTAGGAATTCCAGGTTTCTGGTGGGGATGTATTTTTGGCCCTCTTGGACTCTTGGCTGTATATGTGATCACTGATAATGATCAGGCAGAAGTTAAGAAAGCACTTACCGGCTGTCTTGTTTCTACTGGAGTTAATATACTCTTCTATGTGCTCTACGCTTCAATGTACACTATATATTAGGGGCAAAAAAAATATTCTCATGTGTGAAGGTCTTTTAATGTCCTTCACACATGTTTTGTTTATGGGGTTTCCCTTAAATTGTCAGGTTCCTGTTATGTGAATTTGTATTTTTCAGGATAGGCATTCAAAGCAGGATATTGACAGGAATCAAATTCAGGTTTATTATCACCAATATATATCGGCCATGTTAAAGTTCTTTACCTAAATTTGTGACTTTATAAATTGAATCTTTTAAGCGTTTTGTTGAATGAAAACCCGGATCGCCCCGATAATAATACTCTTTGTAATGCTAATGCCACTCCTTTTGAGTGCTCAGAAAGAGGCATATTATCGTTTAAGAGCTGATTTTACCATCAAAGAGAAAAGTACTGACGGGCGGTCGAGTCTGACAATGGGTCAGGTTTTCTACGATCGCATGAAGAAGAAAATTATATATAATGTAAAGTTTCCTGAGAAAGAAATGTGGCTTTTTCAGGACACTGTTATGTATAAAGTTCAGAAAACGAAGGTTGATAAAAAACCGTTGATGCCTGGATATGTTGATTTTTCGATCTTTAATCTGGCACTCAACAATAACCTGAAAGATTACGGATTAAAGAATTCGATTTATTCGCTCAAAAGTGTTGTAAAAGAAAACAATATGGTTATCTCAACCTGGGTTCCACAGAAGGAATATGCAAAAGCACTGGGCGAAGTAAGGATTTCGGTTGTAAATAATAAACTTTATGGAGTGGTTTTTTACAATGTTAAAAAAGCAATTATTGGCAAACAGATTTTTAACAACTACATGAAAATCAAAAGTTTCGAGTTCCCGACTGAGATAATCAGTTTTTCGTATCAGGATAACGGACAGGAAATTCATCAAGTGACAACCTACAAAAATCTTAAGATAAATAACTGGGATGAAGATACTTATAATTACACTGTGCCTCGTAAGTAGCATTTTTCTCACCCAAACAGCCAGGTCGCAATATTATATTGCTTTCGACAGTCTTGTTGATGTGAAGCAGCATACGGAGCATAAGCATAACTATGCGGCCTATTTCAGCGAATGCACAAATGAACTGGATGTTATAATTACCGGTTTTTTCGTCGGATACAAGAGCTTGTTTTCTTCACAGGATGGCAGAAGCTGTACTTTTTCGCCCAGTTGTTCGCTTTATGCCATTGAATCAATTAAGAAAAAAGGTGTTTTCGAAGGCTTTCTTGACACCATTGATCGACTAACCCGCTGCAACGGACTATCACCTGAAAATTATGAAATTGATTCGGAGCAGAAGCTATTGATTGACAACCCATAGTAGACTGGAAGAATTATAGTGTTGTATGCTGAAATATTTGAATTGCCTGTGAATGAAGTTAATAAAAGTCCGGTTTTGAACAAAATTAAGTATGTCTTTGCCTCATCCAGGTTTGTCGTTTGCAAATTTGCTGTTGTTCTTACTGGATTATTTTTCTTTTCCAGCTTGCTTTTTTCACAGAATATTTATGACATAGAACATTCGCGAAAGTACAGCCAGTACCTTTTCGATTCAAAACAGTATAAACTTGCATCCGAAGAACTAGAGAGGGTCCTTTTTTATGACAAAGATAATGACTCGGTCAAGTTTCAGCTGATAAGAGCATATCTTCTGGATCATGAATTCGAAATGGTGACAAAACGAATGGATAGCTTATATCCTGATCCACTCCTGATGCCACGCAGCTACGCACTGGAGTATTCAAAAGCATTGTTGTCAGTTAATTCAATATACCAGGCTCGAAAATTCATCAATCAGAGTCAGAAACTGACTGAGTCCGACAGACTTTACCTGAATCTGAATGTTGATCTGCTTGATTATAAGTGGGATGCAGCTCAAAGTACTTTTGGATTGATCAAGGATCAGAACTTTAGTCTGGATGCCGGTTACACTAATATTTTCAACCGGATAAATACAACTCGTTATAAGAGTCCGGGATTGGCTATGGCTTTGTCGGCAGTAGTCCCGGGCTTGGGAAAAGTATATACCAACAACTGGAAAGATGGATTATTTTCTCTCATTTTTGTTGGAGGAACAGCGTTTCAGGCAGTAAGAGGATACAAAAACTACGGAAAGCGGAGTGGCTTTTTTATTGCTTATACAACCATAGCCGCAACATTTTATCTTGGGAATCTTTATGGATCATTCAAATCAGCAAATAAATACAATGAGAGACTCAGGAAGCAGATTCATTCGGAAATCCGCTCTGTTTTTAACTATACTCTTTAGTTTTGTTCCTGCTTTTGTAAAGACACAAACGCTTGATCAAACCTATTCCTTTGCGCTTTCACAGGCCAGGGTCGGGAATTATGATATTGCTGTAAAATCGCTCAAACGGGTGCAGTTTTTCGATGAACAGAATCATTTTCCAAATGTTTTCAGAGATATTGCCGACTGTTATTTCGAAAAAAAAGAATTTGAAAATGCTTTTTATTATTATGATCTGGCTTCCATTCAGGCTGAGGGCGACAGCATTGTGCCTGATCTGGTTGCTCGAAAAGTAACCTGCAAATTACAGGAAAATCAGTTTCAGGAGGCTCTGGTTAGTTTGTTTTCTTTTGAAGGAAAATTGAATCCGTTCCAGCAATGGCAATTCAATATGCTTTATGGTATTACTTATTTTTACCTTGGTGATTATCAGCAATCGAAACAGTATTTTCTTAGAAATACGGATTCCAATATGGTTCAGACTCTTTATGATGTGAATACGGGTTTTAGTCATATTCAGCATATTGAGAGGCGATACAATCCGAAAACTGCAAAAATATTAAGTATGATTCTACCTGGTGCAGGGCAGATGTGGGTAGGTGATTACCGTAACGGATTGAATTCCTTGGCTTTGATAGCAAGTCTCTTTTCGGCAAGTGTTGCACTTACCGGAAGTGTTACTGTTCTTGATTCCATTATTATCGTAGCACCCTGGTTTCAGCGGTACTATATGGGAGGATATGAAAGAGCTTATGGTATTGCAGCGAATAAGCAACAGGATGAAAAGAATAAACTTCTTGCTCAGATAGTAAATATGCTAAACCAGCCACCTGCAAATAACTGATAAAATGTTTGATTTCTGTTTTAATTCATCGCTTTTGGAATTAAATGAATGATATTCAAACATCCGGATTTTACTGATTGTCATATTTAGTTTGAATCAATTCCATTTACTTTATCATTTAAAAAAATTAACAACTGAGAATTAATGTCATGGTAAAAATCAGCTACTTATTTGTAATTCTGTGTTTTTGTGCTAATATTTCATTCGCTCAACAGCAACCCTATTTTAAGGTAAAAGTGTCTTTTAAAAATGGCCAAATTGTAAAGGGGAAAAAAGCCAAAATAGAGGATCAGTCCATATTATTTTTGGAGAATGGAAAAGAAAAAACGTATTCACTCGCAGATATTAGTTTAGTAGAAGCCAGAAAAGGAAGTGCAGTTCGATGGGCACTCGGGTGTGGTATAGGTAGTCTTGCAGTGAGCGTATTAACTATTACTTTAAACAATCCCTCACCTTCATATATAAACGATGGCTTCTTAGTTCAGGGTGCTGCGGTATTGACTGTTTTCTCAGTAGGCGCTGGAATCCTTATTGGTCAGTTAACTGATAAATACAAGCCGGTTTATACTTCAAACAGTGCTTATTGGATGAATAGAATTAATATAAAACTGACATCATCGAAAATATCCAGGTACAATCCAACAAATTTCGGACTAGCATTGACTTTTACACTTTAAATAAAAGACTGATTTCTCAAATGATGGTATTTGATACTATACCAACAACCCGCAATTAACTGATAAAATGTACATTCCACTTCGTTATTTTCTGCTGATATTTATTGGAATGCTTTATTTTCAGGTATTTGCGAACCCTTTTTTAGCTGAGAAAGTAAGTAAGCCGGCAGATGAGATATATAAAAACACATATCAGTTTCATTTTCGTAAGGTCGATTCACTTATCCATACAAATAACAATTTATACAGGGATAATCTTGAGTTCAATCTGGCAGTTATTAATTATTACTGGTGGCGTTTAATTTCGGATGAGCAAAACACTACATTTTCTGAACTGCTTTCACAACGAATTAAGAAACTAAAAACTCAGTACCCGGCTGATCAACCAATCCCGGACAATGAGCAACTTTTCCTGCTCATTTCGATTTATACTTACAGTGCCAGGGTAAGTCTGCTTAATTACTCATATTATGCAGCACTCAACGATCTTTCGGAATACTATTCGCTGATTAAAAGATCCTTCGGAAGGGAAACAAGGTATTGTCCATTTTACCTGACTTCCGGGTTATACTATTATTTTACCGGGTATGCCAGGTTGAAAATGCCTCTTTTGGCTCCCTTTTTACACTTTTACACTCCGGGGGATATCGAAAAGGGATTGCTTTTTATCAGAAAAGCCGAAGCTTGTAGTGACCCTAAAATAACTCAGGAATCGTGGTATTTTCTTATGAAAATCAATTTTGATATCAACAGGAATTACAAAGAAGCCGGCAAGTACTGCAATCAGTTACTCGCTCTATACCCCGATAACCTGCTTTTTCAACTTTACATGCTACGTATAAGCCTGGCAGTAAAGCAACCGGAAGTTGCTAAATCCCGGATGTACATTCTGAAACGTACTGCAATCAGAAATCCGGAATTGACTCCCGGCGAAAGAAACTACTACATTCAGTTAGCAGAAACCGAATTATCAGCTTTTAATCAACGGGAAAAGTAGTTTGTCAGCTTTACTTATTCGTTCGGAATGTGGGAAAATTCAGGTTTTCTGATTATTTATCAGGTATTTGAAACATACCTGATCTTGTTTTATGCTAACAGATTTTGTTTCAGGAAACCGAAAAGTTTTCTAGAGTGAAACTAAGTTTTTTGTTTTTGAATTGCTTATAACTGCCATAATCACAATGCTGTATATGTAAGTTTGCAACTTTGATATACGTACTTGCTCCATAAATTTTAACTTTTTCTGTATTGTTGTGCCTGATGAAGTTTAATTATTCAACTGTTAGTTGTTGAAATCTTTTTCGGCTTGTAAAGCAGAGACAGGGAAATGGAAAATATTATTGATTATATTTGTTCTAAATTATTAACTAATGTATAACTAAAAACCAAAAATTATGAAAATTAAAGTTTTACTATTTGCATTGCTAGCTTGCGGATTTATGACAGTAAATGCACAATCTCCAACCTTCGAAAAAGGGGATAAAGTTATTAATCTCGGAATCGGGTTTGGCGGTAACCGTTATAATATCTATACTTCAGGAGTTACAAAAACTCCTTTTCTTTCTGCATCATTGGATGTAGGGGTATTAGATGGTATTCTTGACAAGGGATCAGTTGGTATAGGCGGTTTTGCAGCTTATAAAGGGTATTCGTATGAGTCAGGTTATGGTTATGGATTCAAGGAAACTAATATTATTGTTGGTGCCCGTGGTACATTCCATTATCCGCTTATCGACAAACTGGATACCTATGTAGGGTTGTTAGTTGGCTTCAATATCAACACCTGGAAAGAAACAGGAAACTGGTATGGCGTTGACTATAGTTCAGGAGATGGTGGATTTTACTCTTCAGGATTTATTGGAGGAAGGTATTATTTTACTGACAGATTTGCTGTAGTAATGGAATTGGGAAGTGGATATTTATCTTTAGCCAATATTGGTATTGCAATAAAACTCTAATTGCTTGAAGATTTTATAAGTAAAAAGGCTGTCCGAATCGGGCAGCCTTTTTGCATATATGAGATTTTGGAATATTCCGGAATCGATGTCAGTCCAGTTCATCCTCATCCATTTTTATAACATAACGTTCCCATTTATCTATAACCGCCTGCATGTCAGCTGGCAGCGTAGTTTCGAAGAACATTTTCCGTCCGTCGGCCGGATGCGCAAACCCAAGTGACTGTGCATGCAGAGCCTGCCTGGGGCAAACATCGAAACAATTCATAATAAACTGTTTGTACTTGGTAAATGTGGTTCCTTTAAGAACTTCGTTACCGCCGTAGCGGGCATCGTTGAACAGGGTATGCCCTATATGCTGCATATGTGCCCTTATCTGATGCGTTCGGCCTGTTTCGAGCGTGCATTCAATCAGGGTGATATAATGGAATCTGCGGATTACTTTGTAGTGAGTTATGGCTTCTTTTCCATGACTGCCATCAGGAAAAACATCCATGATAAGCCTGTCGCGCAGACAACGGCCTATATGGCCTGTAACAGTTCCTTCTTCTTCGGTAAAATCGCCCCAAACCAGAGCCAGGTATTTTCTGTCGACTTTATGTTCGAAAAATCCACGGGCCAGTTTACTTTGAGCAAGTTCATTTTTTGCTACCAGTATAAGTCCTGAGGTGTCCTTGTCGATCCTGTGAACCAGGTATGGACCTGTGTCGCTCACAATTCCTTCCGATTGAAACCGGAATGCAAGCGCGTTTACCAGTGTACCTGTGTAATTGCCGTGTGCAGGGTGAACTACCATGCCGGCTGCCTTATTGATTACGAGTACATCGTCGTCTTCATAAACAATATTGAGGGGAATATCTTCGGCCAGTATTTCGGTTTCACGGGGAGGGTATGCCAGAACAATTGAAATTACATCAAGCGGTTTTACGCGGTAGTTAGGCTTAACTGGTTTGTTATTTACAAGGATATTATCAGCATGAGCAGCATTCTGTATTTTGTTGCGTGAAGCATTCTGAATCCGGCCCATCAGGAACTTGTCAATGCGCAGCAGTGCTTGTCCCTTATCCACTTCAAATCTGAAATGTTCGTAGAGGTCGTTTTCTTCAGCCGAAGCTGATGTATCATCTAATTCTTCTATCATAATTTGTCTAAAAAAGGGAAGGAGTAAACTCCTTATTATATTCGTGCTGAGCAATAAGCCTGAACGATTTGCAGTAAGTTATTCAGGAACAGTACTATTTTATAATGACCTTGCCTGAAGCTTTTTGTCCACTGTGGGTATCAGTAAGGAGAACTATATAAAAACCCGGAGCAAGAGAGCTGACATTTACAGGGCCTGAATAAGTATCTGATAGTACCAGGCTACCGTTTGCTGATAAAATTCGTAAGTTAATGCTGTTAGCTGCCTGCTGCCACGATTGGGGAAGTTCAATGAATAAAGTGCCATCAGTAACCGGATTAGGATGAAAACTCAGCTTTTCGGTTTCAACAGGTTTCTCAACACCAAGTGGATTAACAAGGCCGACAATCGGGCGTAACAAAAGAGAACCATAATTAATTTCGGTACTCATCTCCCAATTGCCGTTAACATTGTAAAAGCGTTTTTTATGGCTGTCGTTGTAACGATCGAGGCCAACATTCAGATTCTCAACGGATGATTGAGACCATCCTACATAAAAAATTAAGCCTGGGAATGTAACCGGATCAATTTTGAGAGGTTCCCCTAGCCAATATGAATTCAGTTCATTCAGGCTCTCAGTGTAGACAGGTGTGACACCATTTATTGATTTAATAATCTGACCGGGTTTACCTGCTGCGTCATTCCATACATGCAGATCAATCATTTGTTGATTGTTTCCACCGATGACCGGATTAAAAAATATCTGCATTCCCCTGAGGGTATCTGCTTCATTTAGTTTAAACTGAACAGCATAGGATCCTGCCGCACCGTTTATCCCGATTCCGGCTTCCGCAGTTCCATTGTCGTAAGCATAATAATTGCTGAATAACTGATCGAACTGAATGGAGTCGTTTGAACGGAACAGGGGATTGGGATCCGGCGTCAATGTATGCATGATGTGGAATACCACTTTTTCTTCATTCGAAATAGGGAAAAAGAAGTTCACCGGTGGTTCGGAGAAAGGTTTATAATCAGTATATCCGTTTGTGATAAAAGGTAGTATAGTAAAGCTTCCTCCGTCGTATGAAGTAAATGAACTGTTTGAATTTTTGCTCACATCGTACCTGTACGATACATTCTGATTTTGGTTATCGAGATTGGCAATCGCAATATTAACATTCACTTTAAGCTCTTTCAGGAAATTTGCCCTGTACTGACTGAAAGGCATCGATTGGTATTCGAGCAGCATGGATGGTGCGATATCGCCGAAGGCAACATCTTTAAGGGTGGTGTCGTGTATGCTGCGTCCGGTGTTAAGCCATACAACATCAATATTCCAGTGGCTGCCGTTGTTACGCCAATCAGGTTGCGAGTTCCCTTTCAGTGCTGCAATGTTACGGAATCGGAACTGAAACCCATTTTTGTAATATAATATACTGTCATTAATACTGGAAACCGGAATCAGAACCTGTTTAAAATACTGGTTGTTCTGTTTGGCAAATGTATCCACCTGGGTTCCGCCTATGTCTGACCAGATTTCGCGCCAGTGAGGTTCAATCACAGTACCGGTTGCTGAAACAATAGTGTCGAATTCGCCTGGTGAATGAAATTCAAGTAGTAGTGAGGCCTTTTTCGAAGGCGGGCTTATTGTTCGTCCCTGGGGTTGATAATAAAAACTAAGGTATACCGAATCGGATCGGTTGATAGCTCTCTGAACAGGAGCAAAGATTGAATCGAGCCGTATGGGCAGCGATGTCAGGTTGTCAGCATTAAATGGGTTTTCGCCAGCATTAGGGTAAAGTTTTCCTGTTTCGTCGAGTGCATCGAAAGTGGCAACACCTACACTGGGAGGGAATTTGGCATAATCGGTATTTACAAAAGCATATTCATCGGCCCAACGCAATGGAGAAGGGTATACCGATATAACCGAAAAATCATCATAAAAGGGCAGAGTAATACTTGTGGTATTAACTGCTTTATGCTTTTGAATTTGGTTAGCAACAGCCGGGTTATAAGCTGGTGTAGTCAACACTTCCTGCCCGGCGACTGAAAGACCCAGGATGGAAGTAATAAATAAAGCTAAAATATTTTTTGTCATTCAATCTTTTGGTTAAGGAATAGGGGTTTCTTGCTGAATGGAATCGATCTCCAGGTTATTGATATATTCTTCGAAGTTCAACTGTGACCCCGATTTATAGATGAAAGAAAAACTTGCTCCCGGATTCATCCTTTTCCCGTAAACATACACAGGAATCTGTTCGTAAACAAGAGCATTAGTGCTGTCGCAGTCGCCTGAATAGGTTTCACTGCCAAGATTAAAACCCAACCGGCTTAATTCAATCAAAACCGATTCGCGTGTTTTTCCTATCAGGAATGGTATGGCTGTCTGGCCTGCGCCCGAACCTGAGCCGATAACCATATCGACAATTGATCCTTTGCGGATAAGGGTTCCGGGTTTGATGATTTTTCCATTAACAGTTACTTTTAAAACGGCGTTCTTTGCCATATCTGGAATAATCCTGATACCACCGAGTTTAAGCCCGTATGTTTGCAGCAGCGCTTTTGCGCGACGCAGCGAAAGATCGATAAGCGCCGGCATACTTACCTGTTCAGGCATATACGAAACCAGCGAAAGGTATACTGATCTTCCGGGTTTCACCTTGGTTTCGGGTAATGGATCCTGCGAAATCACACTGCCAGGCCTGCGGGTGTAATCATAGATAGAGTCAATTACAACCAACTCAAAATCTTTACTTGACTCAAGACTATTCACCTGATCCATCATAAGACCTACATAACCAGGTGTTACAGCAACCTGATTATGACGCGTATACAGCTTCAGAATGGATAATGTAATCCATGAAAGTACAATAAACAGCAATATTGAATATGCCAGATGTTTTAAAAACGTTCGGGTTGTTATAAATTGAATAAAGTTCATAAGCCTATCTATGCCCTGAATGGTTGCTGTTTAAGCTCTTGCATACATATAAACTACAAGAGTGGGAATATTATTGTTTCATTTTTGCAAAGATATAAATTTACATGGCAGCGAATGTATATTAAAGACATCAAGTGGATAGGAAATACTTGGTTAACGCATTATATCTGCCAGTTTGCAACCGAATTTAGATAATACATGCTGTATTTTTTATGTAATCATAAAAATACTCAATGTTGCAGTTGAAGTTTAAATTTTTTAGACAGCCGGGCCCGATTGTTCTGGCTGTAACCAAAGGTTATTTAACTTTGCGTTTTACATCAGATAAATATTTTCAAAATTATGGCTAAGATAAATGTAGTATTGTTCATGGGTGGTGATTCGGGTGAATATGATGTTTCAATTGCCAGTGCTTCGCAGGTCAAAAACAATCTCGATGCTGAAAAGTATGAGGTTTATCCGGTTTTGATCCGGAATGGCAACTGGCTCTATACCGATGCTGATAATAACCAGATTCCGTTCGACCGGAATGAACACTGCCTTTTCATAAAGGGTGCGAAAGTAAATTTTGACTGCGCTTATATAGCAATTCATGGTACACCCGGCGAAGACGGCAAACTTCAGGGATACCTCGAAATGGCCGGAATCCCATACACAACCTGCGATGTAACAACTTCAGCCTTAACTTTCAATAAGTATTTTTGCAACGACCTGGCCATCCAATACGGGGTAAAAGTAGCCCGTACAATACTAGTGCGGTTGGGTGATAAATGGAGTGCCGAAATGCTTGCAAAAGAAGTAGGCTTGCCCTGTTTTATTAAGCCCAATAAATCGGGATCAAGTGTAGGCGTGTCAAAAGTGTATGATATTGCGGGAATTCCGCCGGCTATTTCCAAGGCATTTGCCGAAGATGACGAAGTTTTGATTCAGCAGTTTATTAAAGGACGTGAAATGGCCTGCGGTGTATTTACACTTAACAGGGAAGTATTTGTATTGCCGGTAACCGAAGTGATATCGAAAAATGATTTTTTCGATTACCAGGCGAAATATACGGATGGTCTGGCAAGTGAAATTACACCAGCACCCATCACGACAAAGCAGGCTGATGAGTGCAAACTGCTAACTGAAAGGCTTTACCGGAAATTTAATTGTAAAGGAGTTGTAAGGTTCGATTATTTTCTGACTAATGATGAGTGGTGGTTCCTCGAGGTAAATACTGTTCCTGGCTTTTCAGCCGAAAGCATTATTCCAAAACAAGCTAAAGCGGCTGGATTTGAACTTAAAGAGTTTTTTGGAGCATTGGTCGACGAATCGATGAAATGCCGTTAGAAATCGTAACCAGGAATGAGGTTGTCAGAGATCTCATAATAAGTCTTTTAGGTATCAGTTTCCTTAAGGTTGAATTGTTTTCAGGAAATCAACAAGTTTGGCAACGGCCAGTGCGCGGTGACTTATTTTGTTTTTTTCATCAGCATGCATTTCAGCAAAGGTCTGATTCCACCCTTCTGGAATAAATACTGGGTCGTAACCAAATCCTTCACCACCTCTTCGTTCCATAATGATTTCTCCATTCACAATTCCTTCAAAATAGGTTACTGCGTCATTGAGAATTAGGGCAATTACTGTCCGGAAACGTGCTTTGCGATTTTGTATACCCGATAGTTCCGAAAGTACTTTGTCAATGTTAGCATCAAAATTATGCCCGTCAGTTGCATATCGTGCCGAAAAAACACCCGGCCGTCCATCGAGGGCTTCAATTTCGAGCCCGGTATCATCGGCAAAACAATTCATTCCATAGGTATCATAAACATACTTTGCTTTAAGAAGTGCATTGCCTTCGAGTGTCAGTGCAGTTTCGGCAATATCTTCAGTGCAACCTATCTGCCGCAGATTTCTGATGGTAAAACTATCACCAATAATTGACTGTATTTCGGTAAGTTTATGGTTGTTGTTGGTTGCAAAAATGAGTTCGATTGCCATCTTTATTCGTTGTGATAAGGTTCGTTTTTTAAAATGGTCATTGCCCTGTAAAGCTGTTCGGCAATTATAAGTCTGATAAACTGGTGAGTAAATGTCATGCGTGAAAGTGCCACAGTGAGATCCGCTTTTTGTTTAATACTTTCTGATACACCGTACGCACCACCAATAATGAAGAACATTTCGCGGGTGCCTGAGTTCATCGTCTTCTGCAGGAAACCGGCAAACTCCTTTGAGCTGAAATTTGATCCGTGTTCATCAAGGAGTACTGTATAAGTTGAAATGTTCAATTTGTCGAGAATCAGGAGAGCTTCCCTGTCTTTGATTTGTTCTGCATTCAGATGCTTTCTGTCTTTTATATCAGGAATAATCACCTCCTTCACTTTTATGTAATGCTTCAGCCGTTTAATAAAAACTTCATAACCGCTCTGCACAAAAGGCTCTGATGTATTTCCAATCATTAAGAGTGTAATGTTCATGTAATTAGATTATTATACCACCTTTTACTCCTGTTAGTTAATTCACTGACCCTAAAAACCAGAATCTTCAAAGATACTGACACTCAGCAAAAAAAAGGAAGAAAAACAGAAAGGAATTTTTTGGTGTGATTTTTGTATCTTTACGGATTGATAAAAATAAAGGAATGAATAACGTGATCAAAGTTGTAATCGTATGTTTTTCAATGCTTTTTCTGGCTCAGGGTAAGGCTGTTGCCGATGTTCCCCCTGGTTTGGTTGAGAGTATTGCATCAGCCATTAAAGCGGGTAATTCAAAAGAACTTGCAAAATATTTCGGGCCTACTGTTGAAATAATTATTCCGGGCAGTGAAGGTGCTTTCAGTAAAGCGCAGGCAGAGATGATTATGAAAGATTTTTTTACAAGGTCAGCTTCTATTTCGTTTGTCGTAAATCAAAAGGGTAATTCGGCGGGTGGAGCTCAGTTCATGATAGGAACATACAGGAGCAAAGGGGAGGTACTCAATGTATATATTCTTTTGAAACCTGTATCGAATCAATTGTTGATTCAGCAGATGCATTTTGAAGCCGATTGATTAATCTATAATATTGCCTCCTGTGACTATTGACGAAATTATAATCAGAGCTCTTCGCGAAGATGTTGGCGAAGGCGACCATACTTCTTTATCTACCATTCCTGTTAATGCCATGGGTAAAGCCAGGTTGCTTGTAAAGGAAGATGGTGTTCTTGCCGGTGTTAGCATTGCCCGCAAAGTATTTTTCCATACCGATGACCGCATCACTATGGATCAGTATTTACAGGATGGTGATCGCATTAAAAAAGGAGATATAGCATTTGAAGTAAGTGGACCATCAATTTCTTTACTTACTGCCGAGCGGACTGCATTGAATTTTATGCAGAGGATGAGTGGTATTGCAACTCAAACCAGGCTTATGGTTGATGCAATTGAAGGCCTTCCTGCCCGTATACTGGACACCCGCAAAACCACCCCGCTGCTTCGCGAATTTGAGAAGATGGCAGTGGTGCTGGGAGGTGGTTATAATCATAGATTTGGCCTTTATGACATGATTCTTATAAAAGATAATCATGTAGATTTTGCAGGGGGAATAGCCAATGCAATTTCAGCTTGTCATGAATACATGCAGCAAAAAGGTCTGAACCTGAAAATCGAAATTGAAACCCGAAACCTTGATGAAGTAGCTCAGGTGATGGCTTTTGGAGGAGTTGACAGGATTATGCTTGATAATTTTTCGTTTGATATGTTACGTCAGGCAGTAAAAAATATAGGATCAGCATACGAAACCGAAGCTTCCGGTGGTATTACTCTGCAGACAATCCGGCAGTATGCCGAATGCGGTGTTGGTTTTATTTCGGTCGGCTCACTTACTCATCATATAAATAGCCTTGATCTCAGTCTGAAAGCTATTAGCTGAAATACCCTGGTAATTGGAGGAAGTTTACAATGTTTTTTTTTGAAATCCACCCGATTTGTGAAACGGAGGTTCTATAGTTGGTCAACACATTTCATGAGATCTTTTTACATTCGGTAGATTGATTTTTTTACTTTTATAGGTTAGTTTGCTCCATCAATGAAAAATTTATCATCCAGGTTATTAGCAAAGTTTAATGTCAGACGTGATCGTTTGATTAAAAGCCCGCTGGTGATTTTTTTTGATAGTCTCTCGCGCAAGCTGATAATTCCCGGTTTTGATGGCATGCCATTATATGATGTAGCTGTTTTTTTTATCAGGGGTTTACAGAAAGGTGCATTATCAATGAGGGCAGCTGCATTTTCATATAATTTTTTTCTTGCTCTTTTTCCTGCCATTATCTTTTTCTTTACCATAATTCCCTATATCCCGATTGATGGTTTTCAGGATAATCTGCTCGAATTGATGCGGAATTTTATTCCTAAAAAAGCATTTGATGCTGTTGAGGAAACACTTTTCGATATAGTAAAGCGACCTCGTGGAGGGTTGCTGTCACTCGGGTTTATAATGGCAATATATTTTTCAACCAACGGAATACACAGCCTGATAATTGCATTTAATCAGACTCGTCATACTGTTGAAACCCGCTCATGGGTTAAACAGCGATTAATTTCGATAGTCTTGGTTTTTATTCTGTCGTTACTTGTAATTATTTCTATTGTTTTAATTACTCTGGGGCCGGTTGCCCTGGATTTTCTGGTTCAGCACAACATGCTTCGGGTAAGTTTTAGTTATTACCTGCTTGTTACCGGTAAATGGGTAATATCCCTGGCTATGTTATTTTTTGCCTTTTCATTCCTTTATTATCTGGCTCCTGCAGCCGAATCAAGGTTCAGGTTTATCTCTGCCGGCAGTACTTTGTCAACAGTTCTGACTATTCTGGCTTCTGTTGGATTTAATTATTATGTAAATAGCATTTCACAGTATAATACTCTTTACGGATCCATTGGAACTCTGATTATTATCATGGTCTGGATCTTTTTCAATGCTATGATTGTATTGATCGGTTTCGAACTTAACGTGAGTATACGGAATGCAAAAAGAAAGCATGGCAAGCTTGCGGTTTTGAAACGGGTGAAAGTTGCAAAAGTCAAATAATATTCATCTTTGATTCTTTTTTTACAATTCGAATTGAATGAATGATTTTAATCATGGTACCAGGAAGTTCAGATTTTTTAAGGCTTTATTTCTGCCAATTTAATTCAGATTCTTCCAGAAATGATTTCACTTTTGTCCTTAGGTCCTCATTCACCTGATAAACAAAAGAGGCTGACATATAGTCAACCTCCTTATATATTAACATATACATTTTCCCCTCACCCTACCTTATCACCGTCACCGTTCCCCATTTAGGTTCCGAAAGGCCTTTGTGTTCGCCTACATCCTGGTTGTACCAAACGGAGCCATCGCGGAACACGGCCTGTATCTTCCAAACGTACACATC
>Ga0208789_1000187_pt1 | contig 78354 bp, 67 predicted proteins | sample Methanotroph_Enr_FD_187368 | JGI IMG/M metagenome (GOLD analysis project Ga0208789, IMG submission 187368) | Enriched soil microbial communities from Old Woman Creek wetland in Ohio, USA - Methanotroph_Enrichment_5 (SPAdes) (version 2) | ecosystem: Environmental > Terrestrial > Soil > Wetlands... | reverse complement strand
GTCCGCCCGGAGGCCCGGCTCTCCGTGGTGGCAGCCCGGGAGGGGAGCTAGCCGTGTGCTAACCTGAAGGCGTGGATCAGGGCGCCGCTGTCCGCAAGGGCAGAGGAAAGTCCGGGCTCCACAGGGTGCTGGGCCTGGTAACACCAGGGCGGGGCGACCCGACGGACAGTGCAACAGAGAACAGACCGCCGATGGATCCTCGGATCACAGGCAAGGGTGAAACGGTGGGGTAAGAGCCCACCGCCGGACTGGCAACAGGACGGGCACGGTAAACCCCCCAGGGAGCAAGACCAAATAGGCCGGCGCACCGCGCAAGCGGCGAGGGTTGACCCGACCGAGCCGGCGGGTAGGTCGCTAGAGGTGGATGGTGACATCCATCCCAGAGGAATGACGCCCTCCTTCGAGAGAAGCAGACAGAACCCGGCTTACCGATCCACCGGAGCCCCCGCAAGGGGGCTTCGCTTCGTGGGGGGGGTGCCGGTCGGGCAGGGGAAAGACTGAAAGGCCGGCCCGGCACGGCATGATGGAGGGCATGCCGCGCTTCCACCCCAAGACCGCCGCGCTCCTCGTCACGGCCCTCGCCTTCCACGTGGACATGCTCCTCTACTACCTGCTGGTGCCGCTGCTGCCGCGCTACGCGAAGGACCTCCACCTGAATCCCGTCCAGGTGGGGGTCCTGTTCGGGAGCCATGCGGTGGCGCTGCTGCTGGCCACCTTCCCCGTGGCCGTACTCACGGACCGCTTCGGTCGCAGGCGTCCCATGCTGTGGGGTTTGGCGGGCCTCGGGGCCACCACCCTGGTCTTCGCCGTCTCCAGGCAGTACTGGCTGCTGGTGCTGGCCCGGGGCCTGCAGGGCGTGGCCGGGGCCGCCACCTGGCTGCCGGGCATGGCCCTCCTAGCGGACCACTTCCCCTCGGAGGAGCGCGGGCGGGCCATGGGCACGGCCTTCGCCGCCGCGAATCTGGGGGTGCTGATCGGGCCGCCGATGTCGGGGTTCCTCGACCAGCACGCGGGGCCCTCCGCCCCCTTCCTGGTGGGAGCCGCCCTGGTGGCGCTGGATGCGGCGGGTCGAGCCTTCCTGCTCCCCGAGGCGGAGCCGGCCTCCGGGCCGCGGCTGCCTTTCCGACAGCTGCTGGCGAATCCCGCGATCCGGCTCTTCGCCGGGGCCATGGCCCTCGGTTCGGCGCTGTGGGCCCTCCTGGAGTCCACGCTGCCCCTGGACATGGATCACCGGCTGGCCCTTTCCGCCACGGGCATCGGCCTCTGCTTCGCCGCCGCGGCCCTGGCCCATACGTTCACCTCCCCGCTCATGGGCCGGCTCTCGGACCGCATCGGGCGAGTGAAGGTGCTCCGCATGGGACTCGTCCTGGTGGTCCTGCTTCTGCCCCTTCCGGCCCTGCTGCCCAGGCCGTGGATGGTGGTGGGGGCCATGATGGCCCTGGGCAGCACGGCGAGCTTCCTCATGAGTCCCTGCAGCCCGGCGGTGGCCGACCAGGTGGAGCGCCTCGGCAGCCAGAGCTTCGCCTCCGCCTTCTCGATCCTGAACCTGGCCTACTCAGTGGGCATGATGGTCGGTCCCCTGGTGGGCGGGGTCCTGGTGCAATGGCTGGGGCTGCCCCTGGCCCTGGGCGGGGCCGGCATGGGGTTCGGATGCTACCTCCTGGCCACGCGGAGCATCACCGCCTGACAGCCCGGTAGATCCACCGCTCCGCCTGCCCGGTCCAGAGGCTCCCGTCCAGGCCCCCGAAGGCCGTCAGGTCCCCGAATCCGGCGTCGGCCAGGAAGGCCCGGACCTCGCCATCGGTGGGGATCCAGATGTCGTGGCGGAAGGTCTCGTCCTGGCAGCGGCGCTCCGTCCAGATGCGCCGCCGGTCCGGGCTCCAGCGCACCCGTTCCCGGTAGCCCTGATCCGGGTAGTCCCGCCATCGGCTCCCTGCCCGGGCCGAGGTCCGTTCCAGGAAGGTGCGCCCCGCCAGATCCAGGAGCAGCACGCCGCCGGGCCGCAGCACGCGGGCGAATTCCTCCACCTGGCGGAGGTTCTCCGCGTCCGTGGCGAAGTAGCCCCAGCTGGTGAAGGCGCAGAAGACGCCGTCCGCACACGCGTTCCGGAAGGGGAGGGCCCGCAGATCCAGACGGACCAGGGGCGATGGGTGTTCCAGGGCATGCCGCCGGAGGTTGAGGGGGCTCAAGTCTCCGCCAATCGTTTGCAAGCCTCTCGACGCCAAGTGGGGGTGGAGCCGTCCCCAGCCGCAGGGGAGGTCCAGCACCCGGCTGCCGGCGGGCAGGTCCAGCAAGGTGGCCAGCGCCGGGCCCTCGCGGTCGGCCTCCGCGGCCTTGTCGGCGTAGATGTCGAAGTAGGCGGGATGGTCGAAGTCCCGGGCGAACCAGTCCATGCCCCGAGTGTGGCCTATTCCTCCGGGTCGGCCTTCACCAGCTTGACGGCGGGGGCGGGAGGCTGGGCGCTGACGAAGCCCTTCCACTGGTAGCGGGTGCCCCGCTTCTGGCCCGTCTTGCCGATGAGCTTGGCCTCTTCCAGTTCCGTGAAGAGGCGTCGCAGCGTGGCGGGGGCCCAGTCGCAGTCCTTCAGGCCCAGGCCCTCCTGGGCTTCGAAGCTGCTGAGGGAACCCTCCGACTGCAGTTTCTGGACCAGCCTCTGCTTGAGGTCTTCCAGCTCGACCTTGGTCCTGCGGGCCTTGGACTTGAAGGCGGGGATCTCCTCTGCCTGGGTTGGAACGGCCACCGGCCTGGGGGCGGGGGCCGGGGCCGCCGGGGCCGCAGCCTGGGAGCGGGGCTGCGCCTCCACCAGCAGGCCGTCCACGTAGATGTCGCCCCGCTCGGGGCGGAAGAGGACCACCACCGAGCCCGGCGCGATGTCCTCGTTCTGGAGGGCGGTGATGATCCGCTCGCCGATGCGCTTCTTCTGGTCAGCCGAAAGGGAAGGGGATTGAACGATGACCACGGCCATGGGGGACTCCGGTATGTATAGGGACAACGTAATATTACACGCACATTGTTTTTACACTTGAACGGAATTTTCACTAGACTCAAGTGAACTAGAGGCCGAGGTCCCCCATGCGAAAGCCCAAGCTTGACCTTCCGGATGAACAACAGCGTTTCGAGAGCTTCCTGCGTTCGAGGCAACTCAAGCTGACGGGGGAGCGCCACGAACTCCTGGCGGAGGTGTTCGCCCAGACCCAGCACTTCGATGCCGACCAGCTCCACATCGCGCTCAAGCAGAAGGGGAAGGCCATCAGCCGCGCCACGGTCTACCGGACCCTGGACCTCCTGGTCCAGTGCGGACTCGTGCGGAAGAGCAGCTTCGGCGACCAGCACGCGCACTACGAACCCGTGCGCAGCAACGAGCACCATGACCATCTCATCTGCGTGAACTGCAACACCATCATCGAGTTCTTCCGCCCCGACCTGGAGAAGCTTCAGGAGGCGATCTGCACCGAACACGGGTTCAAGCCCCTGCACCACAGTCACCAGATCTTCGGACTCTGCCGCGACTGCCTGAGCCTGGAGACGGATGGCCCGGCCCTCGCCCATCGCCTGAGCCAGCTGAACGTCTGAATTGGCATCGTCCGGGGGTTCCGCGCTGCGCGCACACCCCCGGGACCCCCGCGCAGAAGCCCGGCGGAGCCGGGCTTCTGCTTGCCCTTCTTCGAAGGTCCCTTGCCGCGCATGCAGGGATCATGATGCGGCGGTTCGCGCCTGCCCGTCGCTGGGAGCCGATGGCCGGCGGCCCCGCAAGGCGCTAGGCTAGGCCATGCCGAAACTCACGATCCAGGATCTCCAGCGCCTTCCCAAGACGGATCTGCACGTCCACCTGGACGGCAGCCTCCGCATCCCGACCATCCTCGAACTGGCCGAGCTGCAGAAGGTGAAGCTGCCGGCGGATTCCGCGGACGGCCTGCGTCCCTTCGTCGAGGTGGGGGAGGACTGCAAGTCCCTGGTGGAGTACCTGCGGGCCTTCGACGTGACGCTCTCGGTGATGCAGACGTACGAGAGTCTCGTCCGCACCGCCTTCGAGCTGGCCGAGGATTCCGCGAAGGAGAACGTCCGCTACCTGGAGGTTCGCTACAGCCCCATCCTCCACCAGCAGAAGGGGCTCACCCTCCACGCCATCGTGCAGGCCGTGCTGGAGGGCCTGGCCCAGGCCGAGCGGCAGTACAACATCAAGACCGGCGTGATCCTCTGCGGCATGCGCCACATCTCGCCCGACATCTCCCTGCGGCTGGCCGACCTCACCGTGGCCTTCAAGAACAAGGGCGTGGTGGGCTTCGACCTGGCGGGCGCCGAGGAGAACTTCCCGGCCAAACGCCACAAGGACGCCTTCGGGCGGGTGCTGCAGAACAACATCAACTGCACCCTGCACGCGGGCGAGGCCTACGGTCCCGAGAGCATCCACCAGGCCATCCACCTCTGCGGCGCCCACCGCATCGGCCACGGCGTCCGGCTCATCGAGGACGGCGACCTGCTGAACTACGTCAACGATCACCGCATCCCCCTGGAGTGCTGCCCCTCCAGCAACGTGCAGACGAAGGCCGTGAAGAAGATGAGCGACCACCCCATCCGGCTCTTCTACGATCTGGGCCTGCGGGTCACGGTGAACACGGACAACCGCATGGTCACGAACACCACCGTGAGCCGCGAGTTCCAGGTGATCCACGAGGAGCTGGGGTTCAACCTCGAGGAGATCAAGGAGGTCATCATCATGGGCTTCAAGAGCGCCTTCCTTCCGTACGCGCTCAAACGGGCCCTGCTGGCGGATGTGGTCCACGAGCTGAAGGCCTTCAAGCCGGGCAGCCTCGAAAGTAAACGGGAGCAGCTCTGATATCCTGACTACCGAGGTCAGGATTCATGCTGGAACGCTTCGCCGCCTTTCTCGACCGTCACGCCAAGGTCCTTCTCACCACCCACGAGAACCCGGATGGGGATGGCGTGGGCGCGGCGGTGGCCCTGGCGGCGCACCTGAAGGCCGCGGGCAAGTCGGCCCGCATCGTCGTCACTCCGGCCCTTCCGGAGAACCTGCGCTTCCTGGATCCCGAGGGCTGGATCGAGGCCTTCGAGCCTGCCGGTGCCCACCGGGACCTGGCCGCTTGGCCCGATGCCTGGCTGCTCATCGACGCCTCCGAGCCGCATCGCATGGGACCGCTCTTCGCCACCTACGAGACCACCCAGGCGGAACGGGCCTGCCTTGATCATCACCTGAAGGACGCGCCGAAGGGCTTCGACGCGGAGTTCACGGATGCCACCGCCAGCGCCAGCGCGGAGCTGGTCTACGACCTGGTGCGGCCGCGCCTTGAAGGCGCCCTCCCCCCGGTCATGGCCCAGGCCCTCTACGCGGGGATCGTGAGCGACACGGGCAACTTCCGGCACTCCAACTCGACCCCCCGGATCCACCACATCGCCGCGGACCTGGTGGGGCAGGGGATCCACCCCTCCCGCACCTACAACGCCCTCTACCAGACCGCCACCCCGGCCAAGCTGAAGCTCTTCGGGCGGGCCCTGGAGGGCCTGCAGCTCCGGGACGGCGGGCGCTTCGCCTACGTGGCGGTGACGGGGGCCGATCTGGCCGCCTGCGGCGCCACCCACGAGGACCTGGACGAGCTGGTGGAGGAGCCGCGGAAGCTGCAGGGGGTGGAGGTGGCGGCCCTCTTCTCCGAGGCCGCCGACGGCCGCGCCAAGGTGAGCCTCCGGTCCCGGGAGCGGGTGGATGTGAACGCGGTCTGTCGGCAGTTCGGGGGGGGTGGCCACCGCCTGGCCTCCGGCGCCAAAGCCGCCTTGCCGCTGTCCGACTTCATCGCGCAGGTGGAAGCGGCGGTCCTGGCCCAGATGGGGCGGGATCTTGTCTAGAAAATAAACCAGACATGCTTCCTTGCGTGTCTTCCTGAACGGCCCCAGACTCGTCCAGAGGCCCACCGGCATCCAATGGACGTCGGCCCTTCATCCCGGATTCCCATGGCTCCCAAAGAACCCAGCAGCGCCCCCAAGCTGGAGTTGTTCTGCAAGCTCCAGGCGGAGAAGGTGCCCTTCATCGCCAAGGCCAATGTCCCGTCCATCTTCGGGAAGTTCACGGTCTACGGCTTCCTGGAGCACGCGACGGGGAAGGAGCACCTGGCCATCGTGAGCGGGGAGATCGACGCTCGGCGTCGCATCCCCGTGCGGATCCACTCCGAATGCTGGACCGGTGACGTGCTGGGGAGCCTGAAGTGCGACTGCCGCCAGCAGCTGGAGGAGGGCCTGCGCCACATCGCCGAGCACGGCGGCATGGTCCTCTACCTCCGCCAGGAGGGCCGGGGCATCGGCCTCCTGAACAAGCTCAAGGCCTACGCCCTGCAGGAGCAGGGGCTCGACACCGTGGAGGCCAACCACTCCCTGGGCTTCCCGGATGACCTGCGCACCTACGACAGCGCCGTGGAGATGCTGAAGTTCTTCGGGATCAAGCACGTGAAGCTGCTCACCAACAATCCGCGGAAGATCGGCGCTCTGGAATCCGCGGGCATCGAGGTGGAGCGGGAGCGCCACCAGCTGGCGGCCAACCCGTACAACCTGCGCTACCTCAAGACCAAGGCCCGCAAGAGCGGCCACATGCTGGATTTCGAGGAAGAGGCGCTGTAGGAGCTGCCGGCGCTCGGCTTTCCGCGCCCAGCCGGGCGCCGTTCTTTTCCCGGCAGCCGAATGCTGATAGCTATAGAGCCATGCCCGCTCCCGTCTCCGACCAGACCATCTACGACATCTCCCACGTCATCCAGCTCTCGGTGGCCCCGGTCTTCCTGCTGACGTCCATCGGGACCATCCTCGGCGTGCTGTCCACGCGCCTTGCCCGGATCGTGGACCGGGCCCGGGCCCTCAACCTGCTCCTGGAGAATCCCTCCGCGGCGGGTCAGGAGGATCACCGCGCCGAAATGCACATCCTCGCCCGGCGGCGAAGGCTCGTGAACCTGGCACTGACCTCCGGCACCACGGCCGCCCTGCTGGTCTGCGTAAGCATCGCCACCGTGTTCCTGGGTGCCGTGGTGAAGATCGGCATCGCGGTGCCCGTGGCCTCCATGTTCATCCTGGCCATGGCTGCCTTCGTGGCCGCGCTGGTGTTCTTCCTGCGGGAAGTGCTCCTGGCCGCGAGGAGCCTCCATCTGGCCTGACAGGCCGGGGATGCGACAATGCACCCCAGGTCGGGAGGTGAAGCATGGGGCAGGCGTTGGACGGCAGGGTGGCGCTGGTGACGGCGGCGAGCCGTGGCCTGGGCCGGGCTTCGGCCGAGGCCCTGGCGGCGGCGGGGTGCGACCTGGTGATCTGCAGCCGGGACCGGGCCTCGGTGGAGCGCGCTGCGGAGGAGATCCGCCGGACCACCGGGCGGCAGGTGCTCCCGGTGGCCGCGGACCTCGGCCGCGCCGGCGACGTCCAGGCCGTGCTGGAGGCCGCCCTTTCCACCCATGGCCGCGTGGACGTGCTGGTGTCCAACACCGGCGGCCCTCAGCCCGGGCCCTTCATGGGCTTCGATGATGCCGCCTGGCAGGGGGCCTTCGACAGCCTGCTGATGCCGGCCGTCCGCCTCGCCCGGGGCGTGGTGCCGGGCATGCAGGCCCAGGGCTGGGGCCGGATCCTCTTCGTGACCTCCAGTGCCGTGAAGCAGCCCATCCCTGCGCTGGTCCTGTCCAATTCGCTCCGCGCCGCGGTGACGGCCATGGCCAAGACTCTGGCCGGGCAGGTCGCCCGGGATGGCATCACGGTGAACTGCGTGGCCCCGGGCCGCATCCTCACGGACCGCGTGCGGTTCCTGGACGGCGAGGCCGCGAAGGGCAGCGGCCGGACGCTCGAGGAGGTGCAGACGGAGCAGGCCACCCGGATCCCGGCGGGACGCTACGGCGAACCCCGCGAATTCGGCGAGGCTGTGGCGTTCCTGGCGAGTCCCGGCGCCGCCTACATCACCGGCTCCACCCTGGCGGTGGACGGGGGGATCATCAGCTCCCTCCTATAGGCTCTTGATGGCCGCGATTTCCTGGGGGCTGAGGAAGCGCCAGGCGCCGGGCTTCAGCAGGGGATCGGCCAGGGGGCCGAACTGCACGCGGCGCAGCTTGCTCACCGGGTGGCCCACGGCGGCGAACATGCGGCGGATCTGCTGATTCTTGCCCTCGGTGAGGGTGACCTTCAGCCAGGGATTGTCGCCCTTCTCGGCGATCTCGATGTGGCAGGGCTTCAGGCGGCGCCCGCTGAGGCGGAAGCCCTCCTGGAACTCCTTCAGCAGCTCCGGCTTCGGCATCCGGTGGACCTTCACCAGGTAGACCTTGGGAATCTCGTGCTCGGGGCCCATGAGCACCTGGGCCAGGGCGCCGTCGTTGGTCATGAGCAGGAGGCCCTCCGAGTTGAAGTCGAGGCGGCCCACGGGGTAGAGGCGCCCGGGCACGTCCTTCAGCAGGGCCATGACCGTGGGCCGGCCCTGGTCGTCCTTCACGGTGGTGACGTAGCCCTTGGGCTTGTTCATCAGGATGTAGACCGGGGCCTCCCGGTGGATGGGCATCAGGTCCACGGTGATCTCGTCCCGGCGGGGATCGGCCTTGGCGCCCAGCTCGGCCACGGTCTTGCCGTTCACCTGCACCCGGCCGTCGAGGATGATGGCCTCGCAGGCCCGGCGGCTGGCGATGCCCGCGGCGGCGAGGATCTTCTGGAGGCGCTCCTGGCCGGAGGCCTCGGTGCGGGGCCCACGGGACGCGGCCAGGGCCTTCTGACGCGAGGCAGGCGCACTGGCGGCAGCGGGGCGGGTCTTCATGACCCCGCGGGGGCCGGCGGGCCTGGGGGTGGAGGAACCTGCCCCGGCAGGCCGAGGCGCAGCGGATCTCGGGGAGGTGGACCTCGCCGGAGCGGTCTTCGCGCCCGCGGACCCTGGCGCGGCCGAGCGGGAGGTTGTGGGCCTCGCTGCAGCGGGTCTGGGGGCCCTGGATCCCGGACCCGCAGCTCTGGGTGCGGCAGACCGGGTCGACGACGGCTTCTGGTGTTTCGGCGCGGGCTTGGGCCCCTTCGGGGCGGGCTTCCTCATGGCGGCTCCTTCGGCGTCTCCCGACGCGGAAAGTCGATCCTATCAGGGTCTCGCCTCCGCCTCTTGGTCCTTCTGCTTCTGGCCGAAATGCTTCCGCATGGTTTACCGGGCGGCACCGGTCACCTCGCAGGCGGCGCCGGAGGAGCCGGGAGCGGGCGTCGAGGCAGGCTGGTTCCCTGATCCCAGTTCCTTCCGGAGATGGGGGATCACGATCGTGGCGAGGAGGAAGGCGAACGCCCAAGTACGGCGGGCGCGACGAGGTGTTTCATCGCCAGAGGCTTCAGCTCCTGGTTCTGGAGAGCCGGCTCACGGCTGCCGCGCAGGCGCGTGGCTGGCCCGCAGGAAGTAGTGGATGCCCGAAGCCAGCACCAGGCCGGCCACCAGGTAGTACATCGCCGGATTGAAGCGCGTCATCCAGGGGTGGGGCCCCAGGGCGTTGAAGAGCAATCCCAGGGAAACGGCAAGCAACTGGGCGGCCGTGCTGAGCTTGCCCAGGAAACTGGGTTGGAAGGTGCTTTCGCTGAGGCGCTCCACGGATGCGAAGGCGTAGAAGGAGATCACCAGGTCCCGGGAGATGGCCAGGATGGCCACCCAGACGGGGATGGGGGCCGTCATTCCCTGGGTCCGCCAGGCCATGAGGATAAAAGCGGTCGTCATGAGCAGCTTGTCCGCGGCCGGATCCATCACGGCACCCAGGTCCGAACGCTGGTTGAAAGTCCGGGCGATGAACCCATCCAGGAGGTCCGTGAGGCCTGCCGCGGCGAAAATGATGAAGGCATGCCAGTAATGCCCATACCAGAGGGCGATGGCGAAAAAGGGGATCGCCAGGATCCGGAGCAGGGTCAGTACATTGGGCAGAGTCAGGGAACTCGAGGGGCGCATTGAGTCCAGTTTAGACGCAGATCACTTCCTTCGACTTGGACCTTGTTGCACTCTGGTGGTGGGTTACACTGGAATTCGGAGTTGAGACTATGACTCAAAATCTACCAATCCCCCTCAGCCTGCTCCAGCCCGGAGACCAGGGGGAGGTGGTGCAGGTGAAGGCCCAGGGGCCTATCCGCCAGCGCTTGCTGGAGATGGGATTCATCCGGGGTGCCCTTCTGCGGGTGGAGAAGCTGGCTCCTCTCGGCGATCCCATGGAACTGGTCATCAAGGGGTACCACCTGTCGCTGCGACGGGAGGAGAGTGTCTGCATCTTCGTGCACCGGGTGGCCTGATGCCGATGGTGATCGCCCTGGCGGGGAATCCCAACTGCGGGAAGACCACGATCTTCAACGCCCTCACCGGGGCCCGGCACCATGTCGGGAACTGGCCGGGCGTTACCGTGGAGCGCCGGAGCGGCACCTTCGAGCATGACGGCCTCCAGCTGGAGGTGGTGGACCTGCCCGGGACCTACTCCCTGTCGGCCCGGAGTGAGGATGAGCGTGTGGCCGCCCAGGCGCTGGCCTCGGGCGAAGTGGATCTGGTGTTGAACGTGCTGGACGCCTCCAACCTGGAGCGGAACCTCTACCTCAGCACCCAGCTGATGGAACTGGGCAAGCCCGTGGCCTTCGTCCTGAACATGATGGACGATGCGGAGAAGCGCGGCATCCGCATGGACCTGAAGGCCCTGGAGACCCTGCTGGGCGGACCGGTGGTGGCCACGGTGGGCAACCGGGAGGAGGGGGTCGGGGAGCTGAAGTCCCTCCTGGCCGCGCTGGCGAACGGAGAGAACGCCCGATGCCGGAGCATCGCGGTGGACTACGGACACGACATCGAGGGGGAACTGAAAAAACTGGAGACCGAGATCCAGCGGGACGAGACCCTGGCGTCCTCCATGCCCCCCCGCTGGCTGGCCCTCCAGCTGCTGGAGGGCAGTCCCGCCGCGCAGACGGCCCTGGCCCAGAGCCACGCCCGCACCGCCATCGGACAGCAGCTGTCGAGAAGCCTCGCCTTCCTCGAGCACCACCTCGGGCAGGATGGGGCCACCCTGGTGGCGGAGCGGCGCTACGGTTTCGCCCACGGCCTGGTGAAGGAGGTGGCCACCGAGGCGGTGGACGACCGCAAGAGCCCCACGGCCCGCCTGGACGCCGTCCTGACGAACCGATACCTGGGCATTCCGATCTTCATCCTCATCCTGGGACTGGTCTACTCCGTCTCCTTCGTCCTCGGGAAGATCCCCCAGGATTGGATCGCCGAAGGGTTCAAGGCGCTGTCCACCTTCGCCGGGGACCACCTGCCGACCGGGGAGCTCACGAGCCTCCTGGTGGACGGCGTCATCCCCGGCGTGAGCGCCGTCATCGTCTTCGTGCCTGTCATCATGATCCTCATGGGCTGCATCGCCTTCCTGGAGGACACGGGCTACATGGCCCGGGCGGCCTTCATCATGGACCGGCTCATGCACGTCATGGGGCTGCACGGGAAGAGCTTCATCCCCCTCATCATGGGCAGCGGCTGCAACGTGCCCGCGATCCAGGCGGCGCGCACCATCGAGAGCCGTCAGGACCGCCTCATCACCATCCTCGTCACGCCCCTCGTGTCCTGCTCTGCCCGGCTGCAGGTCTACATCGTCATTGCCGGAACCTTTTTCACCCCGGTCAAGGCCGCCGCCGCCATCATCGCCATGCATTTCCTGGGGCTGGGATTGGCGGTGCTCATGGGCCGGCTTCTGCGGTCCGCCCTCTTCCACGGCCCGAGCTCACCCTTTGTCATGGAGCTGCCGCCCTACCGCCTGCCGGTCCTGAAGAGCACCCTGGTGCACATGTGGGAGAAGGGCTCCGTCTTCCTCTCCCGGGCCGGCACCACCATCTTCGCCGGTGCGACCCTGGTGTGGTTCCTGTCCCGGTACCCGGGCATCGCCAATCCCGAATGGACCGAGGAGTACCTCCAGCAGCGCCAGGCGGTCGTGGCCCTCCAGTTGCCCCAGGCGGAGACGGATAGCCGGCTCCGGGACCTGGAACTGGCGCGGGAGAGCCGCATCGTGAACAGCAGCCTCGCCGCCCGCATGGGCCAGAAGGTGGCGCCGGTGCTCCAGCCCATCCTGGATCCGGACCACCGGCGCCCGGAGGCCTGGAAGGACGTGATCGCCCTCACGGCGGGCTTCGTGGCCAAGGAGATCGTGGTCTCCACCATGGCCGTCATCCACCAGGCCAGCGATGAGCCCAAGCCCGGTGAGCGCCTGAGTCCCCTCCAGGTGTCCCTGCGGGACCGCTCGGGCCTGACGCCGCTCACCGCCCTGGCCTTCATGATCTTCACGCTCATCTACACGCCGTGCCTCGGCACCGTGGCCATGATCCGCCGCGAGGCGGGCAGCTGGGGCTGGGCAGGCTTCACCATCGCCTACGGACTGGTCCTCGGGTGGGGATTGGCCTGGTCGGCGGTCACGGTGGGCCGGTGGATGGGCTTCGCGTGAGGTGGCCATGAGCGTGCAGACCCTGATCGCGATGTCGATGGTCCTGGGGGCATTCCTCTGGCTCGGGCGGGGGCTGTTCCGGGCCCTGATCGGCAAGGGCGGCTGCGCCAGCGGGGGCTCCTGCGGTTCCTGCAAGAGCGGCGGCTGTTCCGTGACCCGATTCGAGGCGATCCGCAAGGCGCTGGAACAGGGCCGGCCCGTCCAATAGCTGGAGGCCGGTATCGCCCTAGGTCTGGTCCGTCCTGAGCGCGGGGATCTGTCCGGAGGCCTCGGCCAGGGGGAGTTCGATCCGGAACCGGGTCCCTTTTCCGGGCGCGCTTTCCATGGAGATGGTGCCCCTGTTCTGGAGCACCAGGTTCCGCACAGTGGCCAGGCCGAGGCCGGTCCCGTTGGGCTTCGTGGTGAAGAAGGGATCGAACGCCTGGGCGGCGAGATCCGGGGACATGCCGGGTCCGGTGTCGGCTACCTCGAGGACCGCCCATTCTCCTGCCGACCTGGCGGAGAGCGTGAGGGTTCCGCCCACGGGCATGGCCTCCCGCGCATTGCTGGTGAGGTTCTGGATCATCTGGTCGAGCTGCTCGGGATCCGCGATCACGGGGATCCGGTGGGGGACCTCGAGCCGCAGGGTCTGGTCCTGCGACAGCTGGGCGCGGATCAGGGTGGCCTGCCCCTCCAGCCAGTCCGCGAGATCGAAGGTGAGGGGCGTGGACTCCTGGCCCCGGCTGGCGGTCAGGATGCGCCGGGTCATGCCCTTGGCCCGCTCCGTGGCCTCGGCGAGCACAGCCAGATCTGGATGCTGGTCTGAGGGTGCCCGCTCCAGGATCAGGTCGACCCGGATGCGGATGACGTTGAGCAGGTTATTGAGGTCGTGAGCCAGCCCGGCGGCGAGGCCCGCCACCATCTGCATCCGCTGTTGCCGCAGGGCCTCGCGATGGTGGGCCTCCAGGCGGCGCGTGCGCTCCTCCACCCGGCCCTCCAGGTTCAGCGAGAGGTGTTCCAGGTCCAGGATCAGCAAGCCCTGCCGGACCAGCAGGACCACGAGCAGGGCCAGTCCCAGCACCGGGAGCGGAGGCCGTGGCCCGGCGCCGGGAGCGAAAATCCGATAGGTCCCCAGGAGGATGATGGCCACGGCCACCCCCGTGGGGATGAGGGCGCGCCACCCGGAGTGGGAAGAGGGGAGGGGACGCTCGCCCCGCTCAGGCGGCCAGATCGAGGCCAGGGCGAAGAGGCAAACGGCTGCCTGGTTGAGGACATCCGCGGCATGCGCCCGGTATCCGACATAGAGGCCCAGGGCGCGAAGGAGGGCGCCTCCGAGGCTGTGGAGGAGGGTGGCCAGGATCGCCGCCCGCACCAGGAACGTGGCGCGGCTCTGTTCAGGCTGGGACAGGCGCGCCTCCTGGACGAGCCACAGGGCCAGGAGCCCGAAGGAACAGCTCACCAGGACGGCGTTGAGGACCACCACTCCCCTGGGGAGGTTCGATGCACGGACGGCCCTGTCCACGAGCATCCAGGCCGCCATGAAAACGGAAAGGGTGATCATCAGACCGTCCAGCAGCGTCCGGATCCGCTCTCCCGGCATGCGGATCCGCTGGGGCCAGGAGAGGAACCCAGCTCCCAGGAACAAGAGGCTCAGGGCCGCGATGGCGGGGCCAGCCAGAAGGTAGTGGGGCAGGAAGAGGAAGACCGGCAGGTACTGGAGGCCGCTCAGGGCCACCCCGATGCCCAGGAACCTGAAGGCCTGGGGGCCACCGCTTCCGGTCCGGCGGAAACACAGCGCGGCGGACAGCAGGGCCAGTCCCATCGTGCCCAGGTAGTCCAGGTCGCGCACGACGGGATGCAGGGCGTAGGCCAGGGGCAGGACGAGGTTCCCGCCCAGCAGTAGCGCCAAGATGAGAAGCAGGCCCCTGTGCTTCCGCCAGGGGGGAGGCGGAGGCGCAGCGGCTTCCAATTCATCCGTCATGCGGACCAGCATCCCGCCTGGAAGCGGGTCCTGCAAGCTGTCCCCCACCGGCGGCCATCACCCCTCAGACGAGGGCGGGCATCGGGCGGTCCGCTCCGGTGGTCACCGCGGGCGCGGGATCTGCCGGCAGGTAGCCAGGATCCCACATCGCCTCCGCAATGGCCTCGGGGATGCGGGCATCGTCCAGGGGGCGGTTCGCGATGCCCCATTCGCGGGCCTCCCGCACCACCGCCGCGGCCACGTGGGCGGTGACCTCCCGGATCCGGGCCGTGGACGGGAAGAGGCTCCCCGCCTCGAGGTCGTCGGGGTGGACCTCCTCGGCCAGCTGGCGGGCGGCCGCGGCGAACATCCCGTCGGTGACCTCCCTGGCCTCGGAGACCAGCACGCCCAGGCCAACACCGGGGAAAATGAAGACGTTGTTGCTCTGGCCGATCCGATGTTCGCGGCCCCCGTAGGAAACCGGGTCGAAGGGACTGCCCGTGGCGACGAGGGCACGGCCCTCGGTCCAGGCGAGGATGTCCTTGGGCTTCGCCTCGCTCTTGCTCGTGGGATTGGACAACGGCAGCACGATGGGGCGCGGCGTGTGCTGCGCCATCTCCCGGATCGCCTCCTCGGTGAAGGTGCCGGGATCCCCCGAGGTACCGATGAGGATGGTCGGCTTGAAGGCGCGGATGACGGAGGCGAGGTCCCGCTTCTGGTCCCTGCCCAGGCCCATCCGTTCCGCCAGCGCCACCGGCCAGGCGAAGTCCCGCTGCAGGGGATCCAGGGCGGGATCGTCCTCTACGAGGAGGCCCTGGAGATCGAGGTGGGCCGTGGCCGCCACGAGCGCCTCGCCCTCCAGGCCTTCGCGCATCAGGGTGCTGCGGATGAGCCGGCCGATGCCGATCCCGGCGGCCCCGGCCCCGAAGAAGAGGACCCGCTGCTGGCGCAAGGGAGTGCCCGTGGCCCGGGATCCCGCGATCATGGCCGCCACACCCACCGCGGAGGTGCCCTGGATGTCGTCATTGAAGCTGGTGAGCACCTTCCGGTAGCGGTCGAGCAGGCGGAAGGCATTGAACTTCTTGAAGTCCTCCCACTGGAGCAGGGCCTTGGGGAAGCAGAGCTGCACCGCATGGACGAACTCGTCCACCAGCGAGTCGTACTCGGGGCCCCGGAGGCGCGGCGCGCGCCAGCCGAGGTAGAACTCATCCTCCAGCAGGTCCAGGTTGTCCGTGCCCACGTCGAGGCTGATGGGGAGGGTCTGCCAGGGCGGGATGCCCGCCGCGGCGGTGTAGAGCGCCAGCTTTCCGATGGGGATGCCCATGCCGCCCACCCCCTGGTCGCCGAGGCCCAGGATGCGTTCGTTATCCGTGACGACGATCAGGCGGATGTCCTCGAAGGGGGCGTTGCGGAGGACGTCCGCGATGTGGCCCCGGTGCTCCGGTGTGATCCAGATGCCCCGCGCCCGCCGGAAGATGTGGCTGAACTCCTGGCAGGCCCGGCCCACGGTGGGGGTGTAGACGATGGGGAGGAATTCCTGGATGTGGTCGATGAGCACCCGGTAGAAGAGGTGCTCGTTGCGGTCCTGAAGGGCCGCGAGGCCGATGTATTTTTCCAGCGGATCCTGCTTGCGCTGGATGCTGGCGTAGACCCGCCGGGCCTGCTGGTCCATGGTGGTCACCGCGTGGGGCAGCAGCCCCTCGAGGCCGAGGGCCAGACGCTCCTCCTGGGTGAAGGCCGTCCCCTTGGTATACATGGGATTCCTCAGGAGCCGGACCCCCCGATAGGGCACCGCCAGCCGCCTTCGGCCGCTGGGTTCGAGTCTCAGGTCATAGCGTTCCATACCGGCGCCTCCCTTTGTGGTCCGACACCGTCCCCGCGGTCTCGACCGCGGGGACGCGAGGCACCTTCCACTGAGGCCGGGAGGGCACACCGGACGGGGCGGGTGGTCGTGAAACCGGGCAACAGCTAAATGTGCGTTCCCCGTTCCGGCCTGTCCAGGCAGATGACCTTCAGGGTTCTTTTCAATGGCCGGGCTTGGGAGCGGCGAAGGCTTGTCCCTTCCGCCTCAGGCCCTCCCAGGCGGCCAGAGCGTCCGTCAGCCGGGATTCCAGGCGGGTGAGCCCCCGGACCGCATCCGGAGTGGGCTCGGCATCCGCGCCGTCCACGGCCCGGAGGAGCTGGCCCAGGGCCCCGTCCAGAAACCGGAAGCTGAGGGTGCTCGTCACGGGGACCGCCCAGGAGTTGGCCGGATTGGCCGTTCCCGTCAGGCCCGCCAACGTGGTCACCTCACGGTCCAGCTCGCGCGCCTCGGGCCCTGCGGCGAGAAGGGACTTGTGCAGGGATTGGGCCTGGGACTGGGCCCGAGCCAGTCGGACCCGCGCCGCCTCGATCTTTCCGGCGAGGGCGAACTGCTGGGCGTAGGCGGCGGAAGGGAGGGTCACCCGGGGATCGGGCGCGACCTCGAGGGCCTGGCGGAAGCGGCGGCCGTCCACGGCCAGTTCCACCAGGTAGCGACCGGGGGGAACCCAGAGCCCGTCAGCATAGGCGTTGCCATGAGACAGCTCGGCCGGGAGGCCGCGGCGCAGGGGCCACACGAAGCGGTGCATGCCGGGCGTCGTGGCGAGGACACTGGGCTGGGGGATCCATTCCGGCGCGGCGTGGGCGGTGGTCGGATCCATCGCCGCCGGAGTTTCCGCGCTGGAATACCGGCGGACGAGTCGGCCCGCGGCGTCGCGGATCGCCAGGGTGATCGGCTCACGGGGCGTTGCGGCCAGGGCGTAGTCGATCCAGGCGCCAAAGGGCGGGTTCGGGGCCGTGGGCTCGTCCTTCGGGAGCGGCGTGCCCGTGAAGGCGGCGGGGCGGAGCCGGAGGGCGCGGGAGGGGCGGAACAGCCGCGTCTCAGGGGGGGCCTCGCCGCGGTCCAGCTGGCGCAGGGGACCGATCCCGTCCAGGATCCAGAACCCCCGTCCGTGGGTGGCGATGACCAGATCGTCCCCGTGGATTTCGAGGTCGCGGACCGAGGTGCGTGGCAGGTTGAGCTGGAGCGGCTGCCAATGGTCCCCGGCATCGAAGGAGAGGTAGGCGCCCAGCTCGGTGGCGGCGTAGAGGAGGCCGCGGCGGACGGGATCCTCCCGGACGGCGTTGACGAAGTCGCCCTCGGGCAGGCCGGTTGCGATGGACTGCCAGTGCCGGCCGCCGTCGCGGGTGCGGTAGAGGTGGGGCTGCCGGTCCTCCAGCCGATGGCGGTCCACTGCGACATAGGCTGTTCCCGCGTCGAAGGGTGAGGCCTCGATGCCGGCGACCTTGGACCACGGGGTGAGTTCCGAAGGCGTGGCGTCGGTCCAGTGGGCCCCGCCGTCCGCGCTGCGCCAGACGAGGCCGTCATCCGTGCCCACCCACAACAGCTGGCCGTCCCGGGGCGAGGGGGCGATGGCGTAGATCACGCCACGGTGGGGCTCCGCGCCGGCATCTGAGGTCATGCCGGCGGCCTGGAGACTGGCGGGCGGTTCTGCGCGCTTGCGGGTGAGATCCGGGCTGATCACGGCCCAATGGGCGCCGCCGTCCGTTGTGCGGAAGAGCTTCTGGTTGCCGAAGTAGAGGGCCTTGGGACCGCGGCGCGAGAAGGCGAGGGGCAGCGTCCAGGCGCGGCGGTAGAGGTCGGGCAGGGCCAGGGTGGGGTCCACGGAGCGGGTCTGCTCGGTGCGCAGGTCCAGGCGGTCCACGGCACCGCCGTAAATGATCGAGGGGTCGTCGGGATCGGGGGCGATCATTCCGGATTCGCCCCCGGCCGTGACCTCCCGGAACTGCCCCATGCTGAGGGCCCCGTGGAAGGGGCTGAGGCTCGGCAGGCTCGCGGCGCCGGAGTCCTGCTGCGCTCCGTAGACGCGGTAGGGGAAGCCGCGGTCGGTGGCCACATGGTAGATCTGGGCCGTGGGCTGGTTCAGCCGGGAACTCCAGGTCCGGCCGCCGTTCAGGGTGACCTGCGTGCCCTGATCCGAGCCCAGGACCTGCCGCTCCGGGTGGGCCGGGTCGATCCACAGATCATGGAAGTCGTCGCCCGTCTGATCCCCGCTCTGGGCCTGGAAGTGGCGGCCGCCGTCGTCGGAGCGCAAGAGGATGGTGTTCATGACGTAGACGCGGTCGGCGTCCGAGGGATCCGCCGTCAGCCGGCCGAAGTACCAGCCCCGGGCCCAGATGCGGCTGTCCGTGCTGGTCCGGGTCCAGCTGGCGCCCGCGTCGTCGGAGCGGTAGAGTCCTCCCTCGGGCCCGTCCACCAGGGCGTACACGCGACGGGGGTTGGCTGCGGATACGGTGAGGCCGATGCGGCCGGTGCTGGCCGGGAAGCCGCCGCCCAGGATGCGGGTCCAGTGGTCGCCGCCGTCCGACGACTTCCACAGCCCCGACCCTGGCCCTTCCAGGGGCGGGTAGACGCTCCAGGGCGTGCGGCGCGCCTGCCAAAGGGCGGCGTAGACGACGTCGGGATTCCCGGGCTCGAAGGCCAGATCGATGGCACCGGTGGCATGGTCGGGGCCCAATACCTTCCGCCAGGTCTGGCCGCCGTCGGTGGTGCGGAACACGCCCCGCTCGGCATTGGGTCCATAGGGGTGGCCCAGGGCGGCCACGAAGACCCGGTCCGGGCTGCGCGGGTCGACGAGGATGCGCCCGATCTGCTGCGAGTCCGCGAGGCCGATGCGGGTCCAGGTGCGGCCGCCGTCGGCGGAGCGGTACATCCCATCGCCCTGGGCGATGTCGGAGCGCATGTCCGCCTCGCCGGTGCCCACGTAGAGCACCCTCGGATCCGACGGGGCCACGGCCAGGGCCCCGATGGTCCCCACCGGCTGGCTGTCGAAGAGGGGCTGCCAGGTGCGTCCGGCATCCCGCGTCTCCCACACGCCCCCGTTCACGGCCCCGAAGTAGAAGTGGTGGGGCTGGCCCGGCACGCCGCTCACTGCCAGGACCCGGCCGCCCCGGAAAGGGCCGATCATCCGCCAGTGGAGGTCCCCGAGCAGGGAGGGTTCCGTCGCTGCGCAGGCCACCCAGGCGGCCAGCAGGAGGACGGTGCGAAGCGTGCGACGCGGCATGGGCATTCCCCCTGCGAGGTTCGTGAGCGCCGGCGGTCCGCGCCGGCATCCGCCGATCATAGCGGGGCCCCCCGCCGGGAGGCGGATGCGGATTCCTCTGGACAGGGATGCGGCGGGAAACCAGAATCCTGGGATCGTTCCTCACAGGTAAGACGGATGCATCCAGATGCGGGTCCGGTCAGCTGATTTGGCGGATTCAACCACGCGTGGGGCCGCCACCCACTGTTCCAGGGGGAGGGTACAGGGATGAAAGCGCTGAAACGCCTGTTGGACGAGAAGGGGCGGAGCGTCTTCTCGGTGGAACCGGAGGACACGGTCTTTCAGGCCCTCAATCTGATGGCCCGGCACGATATCGGGGCCCTCCTCGTGCAGGAGCGGGGCCGGCCCGTGGGGATCTTCTCGGAGCGCGACTACGCCCGGAAGGTGGCCCTGCATGGAAAGGCCTCCCGCGATACGCGGGTCCGCGAGGTCATGAGCGACAAGGTCATCTTCGTGACGCTCTCGCAGAGCGTGGAGGAGTGCATGGCCATCATGACCAACCGCCGCATCCGGCACCTGCCCGTCCTTGGCGAGGCGGGCGAGGTGGCGGGCTTCCTCTCCATCGGGGACCTGGTGAAGGAGACCATCTCCGAACAGCAGTTCATCATCGAGCAGCTGGAGCACTACATCACGCACTGAAAAGGGGGTCAGTCCTTCCGCCCCTCGCGCACCACGAGCACGTCGCAGGCGGCGTGGTGGACCACCCGGTTCGCGGTGCTTCCGAACAGAAGATGCTCCAGGGTGCTGTGCCCGACCTGTCCCACCACCAGGAGGGTCGTGGGGTCCGCCTCGGCGATCAGCGAATCGCCGGGGCTGCCGCTGGCGACGATGGCCCGGGCCGTGGGGTAGGGGGCCAGCCATTCCGCCAGCTTCTCGTGGGCCTTGGGCTCCACCTCCCTGAACCAGCCGGGATCTCCCAGGGGGGCATAGGCCGCATAGAAGGGAGGCTTGGCGGTCTCGACCACGTGGACGGCCACCAGGGGCACGTGGAGTTCCTTCGCCAGGGCCGCACCGTGCTCCAGCGCCTGCCGGCTGGCAGGCGAGAAATCGATCCCGACGAGAATGCGGCTGAACATGTCGACCTCCTCCTCCTCTTTAAGGGTAGGCCCGGGGTCCCCGTCCCGCCCGGAAAGTAAGGACGGGATTCGGAGCCGGTCGGAGAGAAGCGTGGGCTTTCCGAAGTCAGGATGGGATCAGCAGGAGGGCGCCCTGCGTGCCCCGGGATTCCAGCAGGGCATGGGCCCGGGCCGCCTCCCGGAGAGGGACCCGGTCGTGGATGCGCGCCTGGAGCTGCCCTTGGGCCTGGGCCTGGAAGACCTCAGCGGCAGCGGTGCGAAGGTCCGCAGGGTCGGCGATGTGGTGGAAGATGCTGGGGCGCTGCAGGGCCAGGGACCCGCGGCGTCCCAGATCCGCGGGCTCCACCCGGGGGATCGCCCCGCTGGCCCGGCCGAAGGAGGCCAGCAGTCCGAAGGGGGCCAGGCTGTCCAGGGAGGCCTCGAAGGTATCCTTGCCGACGGAATCATAAGCCACCCGCACGCCCTTGCCGCCAGTGGTGTTCCGCACCCGGGAGGCCAGGTCCGCATGGGAGCCGTCCCGGGGGACGACGAGGACCGCTTCAGCCCCCTCCGCTTCGACCCACTGGGCCTTCGCATCGCTGCTGACGACGCCGATGACCCGTGCGCCTTCCGCCGCCAGCCAGCGGGTGAGAAGGAGGCCAACCCCCCCGGCGGCGGCATGCACGAGGACCCAGGCGCCCTGCTCGGGCCGCCACACCCGCCTCACCAGCATGTGGGCCGTGAGCCCCTTGAAGATCAGGGCCGCCGCCGTTTCGTCGGAGACCGCGTCGGGAATGGGCACGAGGCGTTCCGCGGGATGGTTGCGTGCCTCCGAGTAGGCTCCGGTCGGGCCGTCCACGTAGGCCACACGCTGCCCCACGGCGAGGCCCGCGACGCCGGGTCCGAGGGCCTCCACCACGCCGGCGGCCTCGAAGCCCAGGCCCGCGGGCAAGGGCACCGGGTAGGCGCCACTCCGGTGGTAGACATCGATGTAGTTCACCCCGATGGCCGTGTGGCGGATTCGGACCTCCCCGGGACCCGGTTCCGGCAGGGGCGCCTCCACCCATTCCAGGACCTCGGGCCCGCCGGGGGCCTGGAAGCGGATGCGATGGTTCATGGCAACCTCCAATAGTTAGATGACAATCGAACAACCTATGGATAGGGCCATCAAGGAAAGCGATCAAGGAAAAAGTTTGAAGGTTGTCTAACTATTTGATCTTGAAGCGGATCCCTGCCATCTTCGGTCCATGCGCATCCCCCATCATCCGGAACGGGAGCAGATCGAGCTTGCCGCCGTGCTCTATGCGCTCAGCGACCCCACGCGCCTGGAGGTGGTGCGACGACTTGCCGAGGTGCCGGAGCAGGCCTGCGGCACGTTCGACCTGCCGGCCACGAAGGCCACCCTGAGCCACCATTTCAAGGTACTCCGGGAGGCGGGCATCACCCTCACCCGGGTGGAAGGGGTCTACCGCTTCATCCGCCTTCGCCGGGAGGATCTGGAGGCCCGGTTCCCCGGCCTGCTCCAGGCCGTGCTGAAGGCCGCCCGCACCCGGCCCTGAGGCCACCGTCGGGTCGACTCCGGAGGCGTTGATGATTCCGTTCCCGCCCCTCGGATGGGAAAGTAGGCAGCGGGGGAACCGGGCGATCCGGATCGGGCCGGCCCCCTTCCGGGAGCTGCTGCCATGCGATTCCACCCACGCGTCCAGGTCCTCGCCTGCCTGATGGCGGTCACCGTCGTGGCGGGCCAACCCGCCACGACCCAGGCGGTGCTCCCGATGGGCCTCCAGGCCAGGATCGACCGGGCCGCCACGGAGGTCCTCGCCAGCACAGGCGTGCCCAGCGCCTCCATCGCGGTGGTCAGGGATGGCCGGATCGCCTACGTGAAGGCCTACGGATCGGCCCGACTGGAGCCGAAGCTGCCGGCGGCCCCCGGGATGCGCTACAGCATCGGGTCCATCAGCAAGCAGTTCACCGCGGCGGCGCTCCTCCTCCTGGCCGAGGAGGGCCGGCTGAGCCTCGATGACCCTGTGTCCAAGTATCTGCCGGGGCTCACCGGCGCCGAGGGGATCACCCTCCGCCAGCTGCTGTCCCACACCTCCGGCTATCAGGACTACTGGCCCCAGGACTATGTGATGCCCCTGATGAAGACCCCGGTCACTGCGGACCGGATCCTGGACCTGTGGGCGAAGAAGCCCCTGGACTACGCGCCCGGGACCAAGTGGCAGTACAGCAACACGGGCTTCGTGATCGCGGGCGCCATCCTGGAGAAGGTCAGCGGCCTGTCGCCCTTCACTTTCCTCCAGGAGCGCATCTTTCGGCCCCTCGGCATGAGGAGCGTCTGGGACAGCGACCAGCGGAAGCTGACGGAAAGCGACGCGATGGGCTACCTCCGCCACGCCCTGGGTCCCCTGCGCCCGGCGCCCAAGGAGGGGCCAGGCTGGATGTACGCCGCCGGGGAACTGGCGATGACCGCCGAGGACCTGGCCCGCTGGGACGTGTCGGTCATCGACCGCAGCGTGCTCAAGCCGGACTCCTACCGCGAGATGGAGACCGAGGTCCGCCTGGCCAACGGTGCGGGCACCCACTACGGCTTGGGCATCGGGGTGGCCATCGAGAACGGACGTCGGGTCCTGCGGCACAACGGGGAGGTGTCCGGCTTCACGGCCGGCAACGCCATCTACCCCGATGACCGCGCCGCCATCGTGGTGCTGACGAACCAGGATGCCGTGGGCGCCTATGGCATCCTTACGAACAAGATCGCGTCGGCCCTCTTCGATGTGCAGGATCCTGACACCCCGAAGAAGCTGGACCAGGCTCGAAAGATCTTCGAGGGCCTCCAGCACGGGACCCTCGACCGGTCCCTCTTCACGGACAACGGCAACAGCTACTTCGACGACACCGCGCGGAAGGACATCCAGGCGAGCCTCGGCCCCCTCGGTGCCCCCACCGCCTTTGTCCAGAGCTCGCAATCCCTTCGCGGGGGAATGACGATGCGCCGCTTCCGGGTCACCTTCCCCGAGCGGAAGCTCACCATCTCCACCTACACGATGCCCGACGGGAAGCTGGAGCAGTACATGATCGCCCCCGAGGAGTGAAGTCCGCTCCCGTCAGGCCATGGCCAGGCACCGCGATGTGAAAGCGCGCTTTGTGGGAAGCCCCCGCTGCGATACCCATGCCGTGGGCGGGGAAGGTCTGCTGCAATGGAGGTACGCAGGAGGAAGCCCATCCGGGCTTCGACCTTGCCCCAACAGGATGCTCCGTGACTGAACCCGCGAACGGCAAACCCAGGATCGATACCCGCCGGGCCTGGGGGGAGGCGAGGACCCTCCTGCGCGAGCACAGGAAATCCCTGACGCTGGGGATCGTCCTGATGATCATCAGCCGGCTGGCCGGACTGGTGCTGCCGGCAAGCACCAAGTACCTCATCGACGACATCATCACCCGGAAGAACGGGGCCCTGCTGATGCCCCTGGCCCTTGCGGCCGGGGGTGCGACGCTGATCCAGGCGACCACGAGCTATGCGAACTCCCAGGTCGTGAGCGTGGCCGCGCAGCGGGCCATCATGAACATGCGGCAGCGGGTGCAGGACCACATGCTTCGGCTCCCCATCCGATATTTCGATTCCACCAAGAGCGGCATCGTGATCGCCCGGGTGATGAACGACGCGGAGGGGATCCGCAACCTGGTCGGGACGGGGCTCATCCAGCTCCTGGGCGGGGTGATCACCGCGCTGCTGGCGCTCGGGGTGCTGTTCTGGCTGAACTGGAAGCTGACCCTGGCCACGCTCATCTTTCTCGGGCTGTTCGGCGGCGCGATGGCGCTGGCCTTCCGCCGCCTGCGACCCCTCTTCCGGAAGCGCAACGAGATCACCGCGGATATCACGGGCCGGCTCGCCGAATCGGTGGGCGGAGTCCGCATCCTCAAGGTCTACGTGGCCGAGCAGCGGGAATCCAGGATCTTCGCGGAGGGTACCGACCGGCTCTTCCGGAACATCGCGGGCACCATCACGGGCACCAGCGCCATCACCGCGTTCTCCACGGCCATCGTCGGCATCATCGGCGTCCTCATCATGATCATCGGGGGCCGGGCCATTTTCGCCGGCACGATGACGCTGGGTGACCTGATCATGTACACCTTCTTCGTCGGGCTGATGGCCGCCCCGGTCGTACAGATCGCGAGCATCGGCACCCAGGTGAGCGAGGCCTTCGCCGGGCTGGACCGCATCCGCGAGATCCTCGACATGCCTACGGAAGACCAGGAGGACCTGTCGCGGGCCCCCCTGCCCGCGGTCGAGGGCCGGGTGGAATTCCAGGATGTGGCCTTCGAGTACGAGGCCGGCACCCCCGTGCTCAGGGGCATCTCCTTCGAGGTGCCGGCCGGATCGACCGTCGCGCTCGTGGGCTCGAGCGGCTCCGGGAAGAGCACGATCATCTCCCTGGTCATGGCCTTCAGCCATCCCCAGCAGGGCCGGGTCCTCGTGGACGGGCAGGATGTCCATGCCATCCGGCTGCGCGACTACCGCAGCAAGCTCGGCGTGGTGCTGCAGGACAACTTCCTGTTCGACGGGACCGTCGCCGATAACATTGGCTTCGCCAAACCGAGTGTTTCCAGGGATGAGATCGAGGCCGTGGGCCGCATTGCCCACGTGGATGAGTTCGTGGGTCGCTTCGAGAACGGCTACGACACCATCGTGGGCGAGCGCGGCGTGAAGCTCTCCGGAGGGCAGCGGCAGCGGGTGGCCATCGCCCGGGCGATCCTGGCGGATCCCCGCATCCTGCTCCTCGACGAGGCCACCTCCTCCCTGGACAGCGAAAGCGAGGCCCTGATCCGGGACGGCCTGCGCCGGCTGAGGGCGGGTCGCACGACGTTCGTCATCGCCCATCGTCTGAGTACCATCGAGAGCGCTGACCAGATCCTGGTCGTGGAGCAGGGGCTGATCGTGGAACGGGGCACCCACGCCGAACTCCTCCGGCTCGGCGGCCGCTACCGCCAGCTCCATGACCGTCAGCACGGGATCGAGAGCGACCAGTTCATCAATCCCGGAGAAGACTTCACGGTTCCTCAGGACTGAATCCGGCCCCCACGCACAGATCCAGATCCGCCCAGTCTCTTCTTTCAATCACAAAACCCGGCGATGCGTGGCCTTTCGATTGGCTGTGGGGCCGCTTCTCAGGAGTACCGGGCCCCGTGCGGATGACCGGCCCTTCTGGGCCATTCCCCAGATGAACCGGTTCCTCGCTGAATCATGCGGGTAGAGTCTCAGGCCTCGCCGCAGGCCTGTAGGCAGGCTCCACGAATCCCATCCACGGAGAGGCCGATCGATCCGGGTTGCGAGCCAGGCATGGCACGTTTGTCCAGCGGCAGTCTCTGGTGTGAAGACTGCCGCCGGACGCATCAGGGACGGATCAAGCCTTTCTCAGGATGTAGAACACGTAGCCGTAGCTTTGTCCTGTGCGGCGGTAAAGGTCGATTTCGTCCTGCATGGCGGCGATGACATCACTCAAGCTTTCATCTCCGCGATGTTGCTGGCACTGCCTCGCGGCCTGTTCAAAGTAATCCCACCAATCTTGCCTTGGAAGCTGGAAGCAGCTGATCACCTCCATTCCCAGGCCCCGGGCGATTTGAAGATTGGAAGCCTCAGTGCCCATACCCGGGTACCACTGCTCCCAGGCGCGCCGGGCCTCCAGTGGCGGGTCCTCCTCCAACCAGGTGGCATCGGTCATGGCCATGACCCCGCCGGGACGGACAAGCTCTTTCCAGATGCGCAGGCCTTCGCGCCAGCCAATGTGGGCAATGGCCCCTTCGGACCAGAGCAGATCAAGGCCTTCCCGCGGGATTTCGGGGGCGGCCATATCTCCGGTGCATGGCGTGACCATGGGCAGCAGGCCTTGGGCCCTTGCGGCTTCCCACAGATCATCCAAGGCAGTGCCATCCGCATCCAGGGCCAGGATCGGAACCTGGAGTGATCGAGCCAGGACCAGTGTGGAGGCCCCAGAGCCGCATCCGAGATCCGCAACTGTCGGTCGGTCCGGCAAAGGGCAAAGAGAAAGGGCGCGAAGGGTGGAAGCTTCGCTGCCAGGTCCTTTCCGAGACATGCCTTTGAACAGGCGCAGCAGGGGCGCAAATGCCTCCATGAACGGCATGGAGGGGAACGGCGGACGTGGGTTCATCGGAATCTCCGAAGAAATGCACCAAACGAGGGACACGTTGTCCCGAAGCCAGAGCGACTGATGTCCGCTTCGTTTACGAAGCGGCCAGCACCGACTCTCCATTTGCTGTGCTCTTGGAAGGCATCCAGACTCCGGTTCCAGGGTAACGCCACTCGGCACTTCATGGATCGACGGGGGCGGAATGGCGTGATCGGGGACCCTGAACTCGTCCCAGACGCGGTTGGCCTTGTCTTCGGCGCACGATCATCCTCACGCAACCCCGGAGCCTTCTGTCCGGATCGCAGTGCGTGATGCGGCTATCCCATGCCATTCCGGCCCGGTCCCGCGCCCAGCTTGGCGAGCGCCCGTTGAGCCACGTCGCGGGGGCTGAGGGACTGGAGGGCCCAGCAACCGTAATCGCACTTCTCCTCGTACCCCCGGTCGGTCTGGAAGCGGCAACCCACGCAAGGCTGGTTGGGGACCATGAACGCGTTTCCTGTCATGGAGAAATAAGCCTCGGGGATCTGCTGGGCCAGCAACACGAGGGTGGGCGTTCCCAGGAGGCCGCCCACGTGGGCCAGGCCACTATCGCAGGCGATGAGGAGGGCCGCGTGGCGGCAGACGTTGGCGACCCAGGCCGGCGGCTGTCCCCAGAAATATTCCACGTCCAGCGCTTTGCAGCGTTCGCTCTGCCCCGGGCCATCCAGGGCTATGACGCCATAACCCGCGGCGGTCAGCTCCCGGGCCAGCAGGCGCCAGTTATGGGCTTCCCAAGTGCGGTTGATCCGCGTGGCGAAGGGGGCAAGCACCACGTAGGGGCTGCGAAGATCCGGAGGCTGGGCGAAGAGGCTGAGGTTCAGCGGCGGCTTCAAAGGCACCGCCCCGAGCTTGCGGGCGTACCACTGTTTCGGGTCGTAGCCGCCACGCAGCTTCTCGCGGTAATCAGACTCGGAATCGCCCAGTTGGAGGCTGCCTGCGGGAGGTGGGTTCTGCTCCAGGGAGAGGACCTCGAGGCCTGGGATGTCCACCAGGTCCATCCACCCGAAGTGGTCGCTCAGGTACAAGCGGATGGGGGGACGGTCCAGGGCGTGGGAGAACCCATTGACCCCGTAGAGCGAACACAACAGGTCTCCGATGCCCAGTTCATGCTGAATCAGGTGATAGGCCTGCGGCAGGGGCGGCCATTCCGGGGCCGAACCTGCCGCATGCGTGAGGACACCTTCTGCCACGGCTGTGCTAGGCGAAGGTGGTGCCGTTCCAAACCAGATTGACCATGGGTGCGAAGACGCTGTTCACCACGATATCGGGACGATAGAGCAGGCTGAGTTCATCCCCCAGCAGGGTGGTGCCGGGGATGAGCCCCGTGATGTTGGTGAACCGGGCCCATTTTCGGTCGAGGCTATTGATGGGAAGCGGCAGCGGCGAAGCCGGGTAGAAGCCAGCCTGCGCCAGCACCGGTGCCACGGAAACGAACGTCGCGGCGGTCAAGGTGGTGACGGTCGAGGTGGTGGCGGTGCAGACGAGGGCATCATAGTTCCCGGGGCTGATGGGCACGCTTCCCGGGGCCAGGACGCTGGCCGCGATGACGAAGGGGCCGGCGGTGCCTGTGGGGCGGATGAGGGCCAACGGGTCGGCGCCAGGGGCCACCAGGGCGGCGGAGGCCGCCAGGGTGAGGGTGCGTCCCAGGTAGTACAGGAAGTCCGCAGGAGCGGTCATGCCGGGGGCCGCTGCGGGGAGGGTGAGGGTCGTGGCCCCCTGGAAGGGCATCGTGCCGCCGGTGGCGTGAAAGGCTTTCAGCGCCGCTTGCAGGGCCGCCTGGAAATCGCTGCGGATGAGGAAGGTCAAGGGCAAGCTCGCCTGCGCAGGACCCGCCGGGCGGTCATTGGCCAGGGGCACCATGGCCAGCGGCTGGTTGTTGGTGACCCAGCCCAGGGGTTGGGCCGGCCCGGCAACGCTGAGGATGCCGGCCAGGGTCTGCTGGCGCATGGTGGTTTCGTGAAGGGTCGTCAGCATGTTGAGGTAGCCGCCGATTTCGGTGATGTTGCGCGGCGGCGGCACGCGGGATCCGATGACATCGCCCTCCAGGGCCATGCGGCGCAGAAGGATGTTCTGCGCTTCGATGGCGTCGGGCGTGGTGGCGTTCTGAAGCACGCCCATGAGCGACTGCACGACCTGGGCCGTGAGGGCGGGATCGACGTAGTAGGGCAGGTTGCTGCCGGGGGCGCTTCCGCCGCCGCCCGGCAGAAGGGTACCCACGCCGAAGCCAGCGCCTGTGCCCGCGGTTCCGCCCAGGCCCGTCAAGCCGCCAGGTACGGTGGTGCCACCGGACGGAACAGTTCCGCTTCCGCCGCCCGATCCCGATCCGGCTCCGCTTCCCGCGCCGCTGCCTGCCCCGGTCCCGCCCCCCGAACTGGATCCTGTGCCGGTGCCAGAACCGGTTCCGGTTCCCCCGCCGGTGCCTGACCCCGTTCCGGATCCAGTACCTGAGCCCGTCCCGCCTCCCGTGCCGCCGCCGGTTCCAGATCCGGTGCCTGTGCCTGTTCCGGTCCCGGTGCCAGTACCTGTGCCAGTGCCAGTGCCCGTGCCGGTTCCAGTTCCACTGCCGCTACCGGATCCGCTTCCGCCGCCGGATCCACTCCCGCTGCCCGATCCCATGCTGCCTCCTGTACCGGTGTACGTGAATTGATCCGCGGAACCATGGGCGGAGAATCCACCCGGGGTGATGACCGTGACGTCAACGGTGCCGCTGCCTGACGGTGAGGTGGCCGTGATGGTGGTGTCGTTCACCACCGCCATCCCCGAAACATTGGTGAAGCCGAAACCCACATCGGTCGCGCCCGTGAAATTCGAGCCCGTGATGGTCACCACGGTACCTGCGGGGCCGCTCGTGGGGCTGATGCCGGTGACTACGGGAGCAGGCGGGACATAGGTATACTGCGCCGCAGCCACGCTGGGCGAGCTTCCCTGAGGTGTCGTCACCGTGACATCCACGGCGCCCGTGCCGGGCGGGACGATCACACCGACTTGCGTGTCGCCGTAGACCTGGATGTTGCCGGATGCGACATCGATGGTCCCAAAGGTGACAGCGGTCGTGCCGGTGAATCCTGTCCCATAGATGTTGACGACATTATCCCCGGCAGCGGGTCCGGAATTGGGTTGAAGGCTGGTGATGGAAGGAGTGGCCATGGCGATTCTCGTCTGGTGGTGGAAGAAATGGCGGAGGAAACGCGCCGTACTTCACGGCCTAAAGGATCCGTTGCTAACTTCCCGAGCCTGCGCCCGTGCCACTGCTGCTGCCTGAACCGCTGCCGGAGCCACTGCCAGTGCCCGAGCCACTGCCAGAACCCTTGCCGCTGCCCGATCCTGAAGCCGAAGCGGGTGTTTGCGTGGCCACCTGGGTGTTGGCGTTGTTCCCCAGGGGAGGCTGACTGGAATTGCGCACGGAAGAGGCCGCGGACGAACCGGCCGTGCTGTTGCCGTACATGGCGCCCACGATGTTGCCCACCGTGGCCACGGCCTGGGAGGTGAGGTCCTTGGTGGTATTCAAGGCATCTTGGCGCGCGGCGTTGGCCAGTGTCTGGCCGCTCTGGATGAGCGGTGCCAGCTGCGCCGCGCCGGTCAAGGATGTGCTGAAATCCTGCTGGCTGGCTGCCGCCTGTCCCATGGCCTGCAGCAGGCTGGTGTTCGGTGTTGGGGCCGTGATCAGGTTGTTGATCAGCGGGGGCAGGTTGGTGAGCGAGTTGGGTGCCGTGACGCCGGTGGTGAGAGGCGGTGTGGTCGTGGGCATCTGGACCATCCCGATGCCTGGCGCTGTATCGGAGGGCGAATCCTGCCAGTTCCAGAAGCGCGTGAGGTCAATCTTCTCGGCGGAAGAGCAGTGTCCGAGCACTGCTTCTCCCAGCACCCCTCGGGTGGGAAGGGCGATGGTCGAATGGGGAGAGATGTAGTTGTTCTGCTGGTAGGTGAGCAGAGCCTGCTGCAGCTGGGCCGGATCCAGGTTCATGGACTCCGCCACATCCTGGGGAATGATGAAGGGCATGATCAGAGAGTTGCCAAAGACTCCCAGGACCTTGTTCTGCACACAGTTCAGCAGGGGCACCAACTGGCTGGCGTCGGTGACGCCACCACTCGGCACGCCGATCGTGTAGCCGTCCAGCAGGATGGCGCGCTCCTCGTCCGTCATCGACATCCAGATGGCCTTGGAGTAGAGGGTGGTATTTCGAACGATGTGATGAATCGCTTTCTCGATCTCGAGGATCTCGTGGTACCTGAGGACCGGCGCGATCTGAATGGCAGGCAGGGGGAAAGGCTGCGGGGGCAGCACCGTGTTGGCCAGGGTGTCGTTGGCGTAGGTCTCGTGGGGCAGGGCGGGCAACACGTTGCCGCCACTGTCGAGCTCCTCGATGGCTGCATAGAAGAAGCTCACGACGGGGCCGCCGAGGCTGGATTCCAGCTCGCTGGGCATCAAGGTCACCGTGGTGCGCTTGACTGCGTCCGGGTTGAGCGCCGCCTGCATGGCCGCGGCTTCCCAGGTGGCATTGCTGCCGAAGATCGTCTGCAGGTTGGCGAGGGCCTGCAGCTCCGCCGACCAGAGGGTGTAGCTCACGGTGCGGAAGGACCGGGTGATTTCGAAGCCGATGATGTCCGATCGGTTCAGGGAGGGCAGGAGGGCCAGATTGCCCTGCAGGATGGTGCTCGTGTTTTGTCGCTGATTGAGGAGCCAGGCCACCAGATCCTCGCGGGAGGTGAAGGTGTCGGGCGGAAGGATCGGGGGTTGTCCGGCCACGGTCGGGGACAGCTGCACAGGCCCTACCCGTGTGTTGCGCCGCGTGACCGCGGCGACAGACACTGTTTCGCAGGAAAGGAAGGAACCGGTGAGCCGGATCTGGATGACGTCTTCCGCCACGCCGTTCTCACCTTCCACCATGGCGGAGGGATCGGCCACGAACTGGCTCAGCAGCGTGAGGCCGTGTCCGAAGCGGCGTGGTACGGCCTGCTGCAAGACATCGAGGTGCTTGATGACACTGGAGTATCGGTCCAGCACGGCCTGGCGGGTGCTGGGGGTGGTGGATTCCGTGAGGGTCAGGGGCTGCCCCGGAGGCATGAATCTCACGATCTGCATGGGCACCAGGCAGGTCAGGGTGAGGCCATCCACCGCGGTGGTGACATCGTACATGCGCAGCACTTCCCAGTACTGCATGGTCAGCGCATGGGCATGGTTGTGGTTTCCGATGGTCTTGGTGGTGATCCCCATGCTCTCGCTGGACGAGGCCAGCCGCATGCCCGTGCGATTGGCGGTCCGCCGCGCGTTGGCCTGGTTTTCGGCGGCGGAGTGCGTGGTTTGGGAAGCCTGCTGGGTGGTGTTCCGTTGGCCTTGCAGCCACTGGCTGGAACTACCGGAAGAACTCGAGGAGCCGCCTCCACCCGAGATCAAGATGAGGCTGCCGCCCCAACTGGAGCTGGAACTGTCCGTCTGGAACTGACTGCCGCCGCTGGCCGCCTCCTGGAACGCGGAATCGAAGGTGGCGTTGGTGGAAGTATCCGCAAGGGCCACTTGCGTCATGGCTTCCTGTTCCGAGAAGAACTCTGACTCGAACACCGTGGAGGTATCGCGGCGTTCAAAGACCGCCACCTGCTGTTGCTCGCCGGGGGCCAGGGGCAGGGAGTAGACGAGGTCGCCAAGGCCAAGGCCGGAGAAGGTCCAGCGCTGGGACAGCCACAGCACGTACCCAAGTCCGAGGGAGGCGGCCATGGGCACGGTCTCATCGGCCGTGAACGTGCCGTCGGTGCCCAAACCCGCGATCTGATCCCGGAAACCGTCGACGGAAAGCGGCTGCTCGACGGGCACGCGATCGATGTAGGTGGTCGTGAGGGAGGTGGTGGTGATCGCCGCGTGCTTGGCCTGGGTGGCGTAGATGGTGAGGGGCAGGAATTTGTCTCCGAGGGGGAAGCGCTCGACTTCATTGACGATGCTCATCCTGGGTTCCACCAGGCGGAAGAAGATGCCCCATGGAAAGGAATCGATGGTTTTGCTGGCGGCGAAGGATTGGGAACACACGCTGCCCTGTTCCCCAATCTCGACCTTCGGCAGGGGCGTCGGCGGCGGAGGCGTCGGAGGAGCCGGCGTTGCGCTCGAGGGCGCGATGGCGGCAAGGGCGGCGAGAATGCTCACCGGCAACGGGCTCACGGGCTGATCCAGGAGAATGACGCCGGTGAGGCCGTTGGCCGCGATTTTGGCAGCGGGGATAGCCACGCTGGCGTTGGCATTGGCGCCATGGACCACGAGCGTCAGTCCCGCCGAGGGCAGGGTGGCCCCGCCTGGAAGGGGCAGAACAAATCCGCCGTCGTCCTTGGTCAGCACACTGGTGACGGGACCGCTGGACCCGACGCTCTGAGGGTCGAACTGAATCTGGACTCGGGCGGCGGCGGATCCATCCGGCTGGTGAAGGGCGCCGATGAGGGTGGGCGGCAGGGTCTGCGACTTCAGGTCGTTGAGGATCTGGACGAGGCTGGACTTGATCTGGGTCATTCCCAGGTAGATCCTGCTCACGGCCTCGGTGCGCATGGGTTGAAGGGCCGCGCCCAAGGATGCGCCCTTATCGCCGAAGGGATCGACGCTAAGCGGGATCCGCTGCCGGTTGATCGTCGGAGCGAGGGCCGTGCTCGCCGCTGGCACGGCGGGAGCGCCCGGCCGCCCTGCCGGATTGTTGGGAGCACCGCTTGGGTTCTGGGGATTCTCTGCCATGGACGCCTCCCAAAAATGGAATCGACTGCAGGACTTCCTTAACTTCAGGTATTTCTGGATCTTAGGTGGTGTTGACGCCTTGAGAGCAACATATACCCAGAAGGTGTAAGGACAAGTAACTGGAAGCGACCAGCATGTTATAAACAGACAAAATAAGGCTGTAAACAATTATTTTTTCATCATCTATTTGTATGTTTTCAACAAGGTTATTGCGCCGGCCCGGCTTCGGTGCCCCACCTGGCCCGGAGGAAAGGCCCTGCCCGGCAGAACACCCTGGGACTGATGAGAAGCCTTGGAATCCTGATGGCATTCCTTTCTTGGCGGGAATGATTCCACCGGGGTGCACGCTTCGCAGAGCGCGTCTGATCCGATCTGCCCCAATTCCGACTACGGGACGCCTTCCTTCGATCGGAGGCCCCGCTTATGGAGGCTCGAAGGACTGGGGTTGACACGAGAGGTCGAGGGATAGAGTATTAGTCATCTAGATGCATAAATCATCTAGATGACAACCGCAGGAGGTCCCCTCATGTTTCCTATCGTTCTCCTGATTGCAGCCGTTGGAGGGGTGAGCCTCTCCGGACTGAAGGACAGGACCCGGACTCGGGCCGCTATGAGGTACGCGGTGCGGGCGGGCCTGGGTCTGCTCCCTTCCCTCCTAGCCTTGACGGCTGGGGTGGGTCTCACCATGTCCCTGGTCCCTGGGTCTACCCTTGCCCGGCTCTTCCAGGCCCATGGCGCAGTGGGGTTCTTTCTTCTTGCTGGGCTTGGGGCCTTGCTGACCATTCCGGCCCCGGTGGCTTACCCCTTAGCGGGTTCATTGCATCAGATGGGTGCAAGCCTTCCGGCGTTGGCCAGTTTCATCACGACCTTGACCATGGTCGGGATCCTCACTTCCCCCCTTGAGGTAAAGGCATTCGGGCGCCGCTTCACGTTCATTCGGCAGTTCCTCAGCCTCATTCTCGCGCTTCTGATCGGGGCCTTGATGGGGGTGCTGCTGTGAATCCGAAGCTCCGAAGCTCTCTCCAGGTCTTCGCCGTTATTCTGCTGATCCACACCGTCCTCTGGTTTCCGTTTCCGGATGTGGCAGTTCAATCCCTCCGGCAATGGGCCGCGGGAATGTGGGATATCCTGGCCATTGTCCCATCGGTCCTGGTTCTGATCGGCCTCTTCGATGCATGGGTGCCGAAGGCGATCGTGGAGCGGGGGCTCGGGCCCGAATCAGGGCTGAGGGGAGTCCTGTTCGCTTTATTGCTGGGCACAGGGGCGGCCGGCCCGATCTACGCCGCCTTTCCGATCGGTGTCTCCCTGCGAGAAAAGGGTGCCCGGACGGCAAACCTCGTCATCTTTCTCGGAGCATGGGCTACCATCAAAATTCCAATGCTGATGATGGAAAGCGCCTTTCTCGGAACCAGGTTTGCGATGCTTCGCCTGGCCATGACGCTTCCAGGCATCGTCGGGTGCGGGTTCGCCATGGAGCTCCTGGAGCCCAAACCAGCTGCAGTCCCTTCCTCCCTTGTCCGTGACTAACACCATGGCCACCGCAAATCGTCAGTCCCGACATCTCTCCGCCTTCATCCTTCTCGCGCTGACGGAAGGGCCCTTGCACGGCCACGCCATTCGCGCCGTCTTGTTGGAGCGATTTCCCGGCTACAAGGCAGACCCCGGCGCGACCTACCGGACCTTGCAGGCGCTCGAGGAGGCTGGGGAGGTGGCTTTCCATTGGGATACCCAATCCCGGGGACCTGCGCGGAAGGTGTACGCCCTGACCCCGCTTGGCTGGGAGCGTCTCGATTTCTGGCGATCGGACATTGAGAGCAGATTGGCCTTTCTCCAGACGTTTCTGGACCACTTCAAGCGCGCGAAGGCCAAATAAGAGTGCCTAACAAAACCCCCACGGAGCCGCGCGAGGGCCACCGGCCCCCGCCCGGAGGGAGAAAGCCAGGTGGGCGCCCCGCGGCGTCAGGGCCCTTGAACGATGTCCCGCATCGCCCTGCGGGCCCTTCCCTCTCGGTATCGCCTCCGGCGATAGGCGAGACAAAAAGACATCTGCGGTGCATCCCACCGGGCTTTCTCGCGGCCTCGTCGGGGTTTTGTTAGGCACTCTGAAGGACGGCCACCAAGTAGTCCTGTCTTTGGGAGAGGCGACACTCGAGTCCGGTGTGGCCTCGGGCATCCATAGGCCCTCCTCGTTGCAGGGCCGCTCCACCCACTCGTGATCCACCATGAATCCCTCCCGCCGAAGCAACAGGTGGAGCCTCGGCCCTCCGAACCGCTTTCGCTCCATCGTCAGTTCCAGGAGCCGTTCCCGAAGGCCGGGAACCGATTCGGTCCGGGCCGAACGTTCCTCGCAGCGTCTTTCGGCCTTCATTCCTTCCGCTCCAGGTGGCCCCCGAAGGCGTGGCGCATGGCGGAGAGGAGCTTGTCGGCGAAATCCGCTTCGCCGCGGGAGGAGAAGCGTTGGTGCAGCGCGGCGCTGAGGACCGGGGTGGGCACCGACTCGTCGATGGCCGCCTTCACGGTCCAGCGGCCCTCTCCCGAGTCGGAGACACGTCCGGCGAAACTCGCAAGATCAGGCTGCTCCAGGAGTTCTCGCGCGGTCAAATCAAGGAGCCACGAGGTGATGACACTTCCCCGGCGCCACACTTCGGCGATGTCTCCGAGGTCGAAATCGTACGAATACAGCTCGGGGTTCCGCAGGGGCGTGGTCTCGGCGTCGATCACGCCCGTCTTTTTGCCTGCATTGGCGTGCCGAAGGATGCTGAGGCCCTCGGCGTAGGCGGCCATGAGGCCGTACTCGATGCCGTTGTGGACCATCTTCACGAAGTGTCCGGCCCCGGCGCGCCCGCAGTGGAGGTACCCCAGTTCTGCGGTGCCGCCCTTCCTGTCCCGTCCCGGCGTCCGGGAGCTGGACGCCATGGGTGGGGCGAGGGCCGCGAAGATGGGCTCGAGGCGTTTCACGGGTTCCGGCTCACCCCCGATCATCTGGCAGTAGCCGCGTTCGAGTCCGAACACCCCGCCGCTGGTGCCCACGTCGATGTAGTGGAGGCCGCGGATCTCCAGCTCCTTCGCGCGGCGCACATCGTCGACATAGTACGAATTGCCTCCGTCGATGAGGGTGTCGCCCGGAGCCAGCCGCGGGGCCAGGTCCTCGATGGCAGCGTCCACCCCGGCGGCTGGCACCATCAGCCAGACCGCCCGCGGCTGCGGCAGCTTCGCGGCCAGCTCGTCCAGCGAAGCGGTTCCGATCGCACCCACCTTCACCATGGCCTGAACCGCCTCGTCCGAGCGATCGAACACCACGCACTCATGGCCTGCCTGCATCAGTCTCCGGACCATGTTGGAGCCCATCCGGCCAAGGCCGATCATTCCGAGTTTCATCGTTCGCCCCCTCCATCCCGCCACAGGCGGAAGCCGCCGACGAAGGCGTTCGCGTTGTCGACGCGGCGGACGCCAGGAGGCAGCTGCTTCAGTTTCACGGCGTTTCCACCGCCTACGGCCACGGAATCAGGCTCCAGCGCGCCACGAAGCAGGTCCACCACCGCCCATACGTGCTTCCGCCATTTCTTTCTGCCCAGCCGTTTCATGCCGGCGATCCCCAGGCAGTCCTCATGGCTGCGGCCCTTTCGATAGGGCAGGTGGGCCAGTTCCATCGGCTCGATCCGGCCGTCGACGATCATCGCCGAACCCAGACCCGTGCCCAGCCCCAGGAAAAGCATGCGCCCACCCTCATAACTTCCCAGGGCCTGCATGGCCGCGTCATTGATGATCCGGACCGGCAGGCCGAAGGCCCTGCTGAAATCGAAACCGAGCCAGCCTCGGCCCAGGTTGCGCGGCTCTGCCGCGATCCGGTCGTGCACGACCAGGCCCGGGTAGCCGATCGCAAGGGCGCCGTAGGGCCAGTCGGCCGTGAGCGCCTTGACCTTCTCCACCATTCGGGAGGGGGTCAGGGTGGGGCCTGATTCGAATTTGCGCGGCCCGGTCTGGCCCGACGCAAGCACCTTCACATGGCTTCCCCCCACATCGATGGCGAGGATGTTCATGGGGAACCCTCCGGATCCGACCAGCCACCCACCTCGGCCGTCATGGCCGCGGCCTCCGCGGGCCCCCAGGTGCCGGGCTGGTAGGGGTGCACGGGCGCTGCAAGGCCGAGGATGGGATCCACGATGGCCCAGGCGGCTTCCACGGCATCCTGGCGCGAGAACAGGGTCGCATCACCCCCCATGGCATCGCCGAGCAGCCGCTCGTAGGCGCCCATCTCATCTCCCGATTCGTGATGGACCAGGGACAGTTCCGTGGGTTCACCGATCATCTCCTCGCCTGGCTTCTTGACCCGAGCCCCGAGCGCGATGCTCAACTCGGGATTCAGGCGCAACCGGAGGTGGTTTCCGATGCCCGGCGCCAGGCGGGTGAGGGGGGGGCGTTTGAACTTGACCTTGACCTCGGTCGCCGTCACCGGGAGGCACTTGCCCGCCCGGATGAAGAAAGGGACGCCTTCCCAACGCCACGAGTCCACCTCGAGGCGGAGGGCCGCGAAAGTCTCCACCGTCGAATCGGGCGCCACCCCGGGCTCATTTCGATAACCCTGGAATTGCCCTCGGACGAGGTCCCCCGGACTGAGTGGCTTGACCTGGCGGAACACCTTGACCAGTTCGTCTCGGATGGCGTCGCGGTAGGTGGTGGCAGGGGGCTCCATGGCGAGGAAGCCCACCACCTGCATGAGGTGGTTCTGAATGACGTCACGGATGGCGCCGGCCTCTTCGTAGAAACGGCCCCGGCCCTGGACCCCGAAGGATTCAGCCATGGTGATCTGCACGCTCTCGACATAGTTCCGGTTCCAGATGGGCTCGAGGAAGGTGTTCGCGAAGCGGAAGACGATGAGGTTCTGCACGGCCTCCTTGCCGAGGTAGTGGTCGATGCGGAAGACGTCCGGCTCGTTGAACACGGTATGAATGGTGTCGCTGAGGCTTCGGGCCGAAGCCAGATCGCGGCCGAAGGGCTTCTCGACGATCACCCGGGCATGGCTGGCGGAGCCGGAGCCTCCCAGGTGGTCGATGACCACCGGGAACATGCTGGGCGGGATGGCCAGGTAGTGGATGGGGTGGGCCGCACCGTCGAGCTGCCTGCGAAGCTCATCGAAGGTGGTCCGATCGTGGTAGTCGCCTTCGATGTAGTGCAGGAGGTCCAGAAGCTTCGCGAAGGCCGCCTGATCCACGCCTCCGCCATGCTCCTCAAGGCTGGCTCTGGCGCGCTCCCGGAGGCGATCGAGGGTCCAACCCGCTCGGGCGACCCCCAGGATGGGCGCATTCATGTGGCCACGCCGAATCATCGCCTGCAGGGCAGGGAAGACCTTCTTGTACGCCAGATCCCCTGTGGCGCCGAAGAAGACGAAGGCATCGGAGGGTGGCAGGTTGGTCATCGGGGCGCTCCTGCGTCTGGGGTTGGGGCCCGACCCACCGTGACGGCGAAATCACGGCCTTCCCAATGATCAGCGAGGGGCCAGAAGAAGGTGAAGTCCATCCGGCTACCGGGCCGGCTCGCCTCGGTGGGGAGGTCGACCACATGGAGCCCGAGCCCAGTGTCCCGCGTGGGAGTGTCCGCCACGGTTCCCCAGCCGTCGGAGCTCCAATGGACGATGGCCGGCTGTAGCGCCTCGATCCGAAGCCGCTTGCCGACGGGCATCGTCTGGCATTTGTGATTGAAGCGCCAGATGATGTGGGGGGACTCCACCTTCCGCACCTGGTAGCGCTGGACCGGTTGCGGCGGCATGTCGAAGACGGCGCCGTCCTCGAGGGAGCGGCAGAGCTTGATGTATTCGGCGTGCGCCCAGGCGAGAGGCATGGCGGAACCGGATGGCTGGCCGAAGAACAGTTCGCGTTCAGGAATGTCAGCCGCGTCCCAGACCTGCTCGGGTAGGAGCCCTCCTTTGTTGGCAAGCCGGGACAGGGCCGAGGCCATGGCTTCCGCAATCTCAGGCCGGCCCGCAGCCAGTTCGTAGTGGGCGCGCTCAGCCGTCAGGAGGGGCCAGGGGCGCCCGATGCCCGTGCCGTCAAAGGGGGCTCCATCCTCATGTTCACCGTAGCCATCGCCGTTGTAGCGCCGCCAGAGTGGACCCCTGGGTGTGTCGGTCCTGAGGCGTGCGTCGATGACCTTGAGGGTGTTCAGGATGCGGGGATCGTCCGCGGCCCGGAGCCCGAACCGGACCAGGGCCAGCGCGTCCGGGCTGATGATGCGCGCGGCGTCCGCGCAGCTTTCCCCCGGGGGGCGATTCTTGATGGGAACGAACCCCATGGCCGGAGAGCAGGCATCGGCCTCGTCCAGGGGGGCAATGCGAATGTAGTATCCGTCGACGCCAACCTCACGGGCAAGTTCCGTGTCCATGACATAGGTCCAGCGTTCGATGGCCGAGTTCCAGGCATCGGCGGTTTCGCGGAGGTAGTCGGCCAGCGCCGGTTCAAATTGGTCCGAGAGGTCGGCCGCGCACAGGAGCGCCGCCACCTCCACCGCCAGAGTGAACGGCGAGTAGCCGGGGTCCTCCTCCCATCGATCCTGTTGGGTGACCGGACCGTTCTGGGCCAGAAATCCGGCAGCCCGCCGCACCATGGGCCAGAGGCGTTCGCAGTCTGCTTTCTCCAGTGCGCCATACCGATTGGCAAGGTCCACCAGCAGGATCGGGAAGCCGGTCTCATCCATCTGGATGCCATGCCAGTAGGGCGTGCCATCCAGCCACATGTTCTGGGGCCAATGGCCATCGGCTTCCTGGGTGACCGCAAGGTAGCGGAGCACACGGCTTCCTTCCTCCCAGGCCCCGGCTGCAATCAGGCCTCCTGCGCTCTCCACCAGGTCACGGGGCCACACGAGGTGGTAGCCACCGAGATCGCCGTCGCCTTTCGAGAACCCCCAGGGAATCGAAAGGCTGGCGATGAGGCCCCCCGGAAGGCGGGACGATTCATGGGTCCGCAGGACCGCGGCGGAGACCCGGTAGAGGTTGGGTACCCCCGGTTCTGAACGCCGCAGAGGCCGCAGCGTACCCTGCCATTTCTTCCAGTCGCTGCAGTACTCGGAGGCCGCCTGATCGAAGCCGTCCAGGAGGCTTGCGGCCGCGCGATGGGCTGCTTCGCCGAAGGTCTGGCCGAAGCCGAGCGCGAGCACGAAGTGTCCCTTCGAGGCGACGAGATCCATTTCACCGGTCAGCGCGACGTTGCCGTTCTCCGCGCGCCCGTAGCACCACTCCATCCGGCGGTGCAGAGCAAGATCGGACCAGCCGTCGGAGGTGCCGACGAATCCCGCGGAGCGCTTCAACCAATCCGTCGAACAGGCCATCGCCAGGGCCGTGCCCTTCCGCTCGGCGAACAGCATGGGCCTGCCCTTGACCTCGCCCACCCAGGCCGTATTGCCCGCCCCGGCATTGCCCAGGTGGGGGGTGAGCAGCGCGAAGAGGGCGTAGTCCTCGAGGGCACCCTTGAGCGGGATGAAGGAGATCCGTTGCAGGACGACTTCCCGGCTGGGGTCGGAGAGGATCTCCTTTTCGATTCGGTACCTCCCCTCGCAGCAGGTGTTCACCAGGCGGAAGGCCGGGACGCCTTCGGCGAAGGGGGTGATTTCATGCCGGGCGTGGCGCTTCTCCTCTGACAGGAATCCCTTGCCATCCGACACGATCAACCCCAGGTCGCGTGTGCAGGCCTGGTCGATGCGGGGGTAGTAGACTTCGTTCAGAATGCCGTGGCTCACCGTGAACCAGGTCCTTCCGCTCGACCGAAGCGCGGTGCCCACTCCACTCTTGGCGCTGGAGGTCCAGCGGGGTGGGATCCCCGGCCAGCCGGGGGCGGAGGCGAGGTCCTGGAGCGGTGTCATCCGGGGCTCCTGGCCTTCGAGGCGCGATAGCGGCGGATCAGGTTGTTCGTGGAGCTGTCGTAGCTCAGCGTGGGCTCGGCTTCGCCTTCCAGTTCCGGAAGGATGGACATGGCCAGGGCCTTGCCCAGCTCGACCCCCCACTGGTCGAAGGAATCGATGTCCCAGACCACGCCCTGGGTGAAGACGAGGTGCTCGTAGAGGGCGGTGAGCTGGCCGAGAACCGTCGGCGTGAGCCGGTCGGCCATGAGGACATTCGAGGGGCGGTTCCCTTCGAACACCCGGTGCGGCACCAGCCACGCCACCGTGCCCTCGGCTCGCACCTCCTCCGCTGTCTTGCCGAAGGCCAGGGCCCGCGCCTGGGCGAACACATTGGCCAGGAGCAGATCGTGATGCCGGCCCAAGGGGACCAGCGGGTGGTCGAAGGCGATGAAGTCGCAGGGGATCAGGCGGGTTCCCTGGTGGATCAGCTGGTAGAAGGAGTGCTGGCCGTTGGTGCCCGGTTCGCCCCAGTAGATCGGGCTGGTCTGGTACCCCACCGGACGGCCATCGAGGGTGACGCGCTTGCCGTTGCTCTCCATGGTCAGCTGTTGGAGGTAGGCCGGAAACCGCTTCAGGTACTGCTCGTAGGGCAGGACGGCGGCCGTTTCCGCACCCAGGAAGCTGGTGTTCCAGAGGGAGAGCAGCCCCATGAGAACCGGCATGTTCTCCGCGAAGGGCGCGGTCCGGAAATGCTCGTCCATCAGATGGAAGCCGCTGAGCATCGACCTGAAGTGGTCCGGTCCGATGGCCACCATGGTTGAAAGACCAATGGCTGAATCCATGGAATAGCGGCCCCCGACCCAGTCCCAGAGGCCGAACATGTTGGCGGTATCGATCCCGAAGGCCGTCACCTTCTCCGCATCCGTGGAAACCGCCACGAAGTGCCTGGCCACCGCCTTGGGGTCGCCCCCCAGCCCTGCGATCAGCCAGTCGCGCGCGCTTTTCGCGTTGGTCATGGTCTCGAGAGTGGAGAAGGTCTTGGATGACACGATGAACAACGTCTCCGCGGGATCGAGATCCCGGGTCGCTTCCAGGAAATCGCTGCCATCCAGGTTCGAGACAAAACGGAACGTGAGGCTGCGCTCGCCGTAGTGCTTGAGCGCTTCGTAGGCCATCACGGGACCGAGGTCGGAGCCGCCGATGCCGATGTTGACGAGGTTCTTGATGGATTTCCCGGTGTGACCCTTCCATTGACCGGCCCGGACGCGGTTGGCGAAGGCCGTCATCCTCTCAAGCACGGCCTGCACCTCGGGGACGACATTCCGTCCGTCCACAAGGATGGTCGAGCCCGCCGGTGCGCGCAGGGCCACATGAAGGACGGCCCGACCCTCTGTGGCATTGATTTTCTCGCCACTGAACATGGCGTTGATGCGTTCCTCCAGGCCCGCTTCCTGGGCCAGGCGAAGCAGCAGCACCAGAGTCCGGTCCGTGACGCGGTTCTTGGAGTAGTCCAGGAACAGATCCCCGGCGGACAGCGTCAACCGCTCGCCGCGTCCGGCATCATCGGCGAACAAGTCCTTCAGGTGCAGATTCCGCACCTCGTCGTGGTGGGCCGCCAGAGCCTTCCAGGACGGACGCTGGAGGAGAGGGAAGGGGCTCGCGGGTTGACTCATGGAAGTTCCTGTGGATTCAAGGGAGGGATTCATCCAGGTTCAGCCCAACCGAAGCCAGGTTCCTGCAGGTGGAGTCGTAATCCGTGTGGCGCAGACTCCGAATCCCAAGACCTTGCGCAATCGTAATGAACATCGGGGTGTTTTCAAGGTAGAGCACTTGCGGGGCGGGCACCTGGGCAATGTCCAATGCCAGGCGGAAGATCTCCGGATCGGGCTTGCGGAGGTGAACGAAACAGGAAGAAATGAAGGCATCCACGAATTCATCCAGCTTGAACGTCCGGATGCGATGGGCATTCAATTCCCGCCCTTCGTTGCTGACGGCCACGACCTTCAATGCGTATTTGGCCTTCAGCCCACGGATCAACTCGATCATCCCGGGGATGGGCCTGGACCGTCCAAACATGAAACGCATGAACGGGTCACGGGTGAAGGCTCGTTGCTGATGGAACACCACCTGTTCCAGATAGGCCTCCAGGCTGAGCCTGCCCGATTCGTAGGTATCGAACGCCTGGTGATGCCGATTCTCCAGTTCCTGGGCATCCAGGTCGAAGGTCGCGGCGGCCTCCATCCGGCTTTCATGGTTCCAGCCATCGGAGAGCAGGACACCCCCGATGTCCACAAACAAGGCCGTGATCCTGGTCGAGCTTTTCATGCGGAGGCCTCAAGGCATGTTCCCCCCGTCCCCTCGGGTTGGGGTGACCAAGGGTTGTCAGGATTCCTTTGCCCCAGATGAACGGGACCGTTTCTCCAGGCCCAGCATGAGCTTGTCAAAGGGCTGGTTGAATTTTTCAATCCCGTCCTCCTCGAGCTGCTGGGTCACGGCCTCGAGGTCGATGCCGAGGGCCGGCAACTGCTCCAGGGTGCGGGCGGCGGTCGGAATATCCCGCTCAAGGTTCACCTGGGCGACACCGTGATCACGGAATGCGGCGAGGGTTTCCACGGGGACCGTATTGACCGTGTCCGGCCCGATGAGTTCTTCGATGTATTTGACATCGCTGTAATCGGGATTCTTTGTGCCGGTGCTGGCCCAGAGGAGCCTTTGGACGCGTGCCCCCTTCGCAGCCATGTTCCTGAACCGGTCCGACCCGAACAGGTGTTTGCAGTCCTGGTAGGCCAGCCTGGCGCTGGCGACGGCCACTTGTCCGAGGGCCTGCTTCGCCAGATCGGCCTTGTGGCCGCCTTGCGCGATGATTGCTTCCAGCAGCGGATCCACCAGGGTATCGATGCGGCTCACGAAGAAGCTGGCCACCGAGGCGAGGTGCGAGACCGCTTTCCCCTGGGCGAGGCGGGCCTCAAGGCCAGCGAGGTAGGCTTCGGCCACCTGCCGGTACCGTGGCAGCCCAAAGAGCAAGGTGACGTTGACGTTGATGCCTTCGCTGGTGAGCTGCTGAATGGCTGCCAGCCCCTGGGTCGTGGCGGGAACCTTGATGAAAACGTTCGGACGGTTCAGATCCGCCCATAGCCGCCGGGCTTCCCGCAGGGTGCCATCGGTGTCGCGGGCCAGATGGGGATTGACCTCCAGGCTCACGAACCCGTCCCTCCCGTCGGTCTTCTCATAGACCGGCCGGAACGCATCGGCGGCGCTTTGGACATCCTGCAGGCTGAGGGCCTCGTAGATGTCCTGGGCGCCTTTCCCTTCCTTCACCATGGCCTGGATGTCGTCATCGTACTCGTGGCTGCCCGTGATCGCCTTCTCGAAGATGGCTGGATTCGAGGTCATTCCCCGCAGTCCATCCTCTTCGATGAGATGCCGCAGCTCGCCACGGGTGATGAGGTCCCTCCGGATGTAGTCCAGCCAGACGGATTGACCCAGCGACCCCAATTGCTTCAGCGGATTGTGCTTCATGTTCCGGCTCCGTGGGTTTCCAGCTCGGTCACCCTGGAAAGGCGGCGGCGATGGCGCTCGGCGCCGATGAACCGGGCCGCCAGAAAGGTCTGGACGAGCTCCCACGCAAAGGTTTTGCCCACCACGAGGCCACCGAGGCAGAGCAGATTCATGTCGTCGTCCTCGACCCCCTGATGCGCGGAAAAGGACTCGTGGATCAGGCAGGCTCGGACACCCGGGACCCTGTTGGCGATCAGGCATGCGCCCACCCCGCTTCCGCAGATGGCCACGCCACGATGGACACGCCCACCCGCGAGTGCCCGGGCCAGCGGCACGACAAAATCCGGATAGTCATCGCCAGGCACGTACTGGCTGTTGCCGAAGTCCTCCACGTCGTAATCGGCCTCGCGCAAGCGTGCGGCCAGATCCGACTTCAGCTCGAATCCCCCGTGATCAGAGGCGATCCCGATGCGCTTCCCTTCCGAAGCCGGCAAGGCCATAGGATCACCTGCCTTCCTGTCCAAGCAGGGCCAGCGCACGTTGGCAGACGTTTTCCGGGCTGAACCCGTATTCGCGCAGCACGACGGGCCCGGGAGCCGAGGCGCCGAAACGGTCCACGCCGATCACATCGCCCCTGTCCCCGACGTAGCGGTGCCACCCGAGGGTCACTCCCGCCTCCACGGCGAGCCGTGCCTGGATGGACGGCGGCAGCACCGAATCCCGGTAGGCCTGGGACTGGGCTTCGAACAGCTCCCAGCTCGGCATGGAAACGATTCGAACGGGAATGTCCTTCGCCTGCAGGTCCCGGGCTGCAGCCACGATCAGGCCGACCTCGGATCCACTTGCCAGCAGGATCAGGCGCGGGGGACCCTGGGGCGGATCAGCCAGGACATAGGCTCCGTGCCGGAGGCCTTCAGCCGGCGCGAATCGGGTCCGGTCCAGCGTCGGCACGTTCTGGCGCGTGAGAACCAGGGCCACGGGACGGCGGCGCGATTCCATGGCCACGCGCCAGGCCACCGTGGTTTCGTTGGCGTCTGCGGGGCGGATGACGGTCAGCCCGGGAAGGGTCCGCAGGCTGGCCAGATGCTCCACGGATTGATGCGTGGGACCGTCCTCGCCCATGCCGATGCTGTCATGGGTGAAGACGTAGACCACCGAGAGCTCCATCAGCGCCGCCAGCCGGATCGATGGGCGCAGGTAATCGGAGAACGTAAGGAAGGTGGCGCCGAAGGGCCGGAGGCCGCCGTGGGCGGCCAGGCCGTTCAATAGGGCCCCCATGCCGTGCTCGCGCACGCCGAACGCCAGGTTGCGGCCTGCGTAGCCCCATCCGCCGCCGGCCGAGCCCTGCCTGTCACCCACCGCCCTGTCGGAGCTTTGGAAATTGCCCAGGTCCTTCAATTCGGTTTCCGTGGAGGGGTTCAAGTCTGCGGAGCCGCCGATCAAGCCCGGCAGACGCGAGGCGAGGGTCTGGAGCATCTTCCCCGAGGCCACTCGGGTCGCCATGCCTTTGGGGTCGGCCTCGAACATGGGGAGGTCCGCATCCCAGCCTTCCGGGAATTCACCCTCGATGAGCTGATGCAATTCCCGCGCGAGGTCGGGGAACTGCGCTGCGTAGCGGGAGAGGTCCACCGCCCACTCGGCCTCGGCCCGGCTTCCCTGGTCGATCGCCCGATGGAACAGCTGTTCGACCTCGGTGGGTACCAGGAAGGGCGGTTCCACGGGCCAGCCCAGATGCTCCTTCGTCAAGGTCACCTCGTCTTCACCCAGGGGTGAGCCGTGGGCGGAGAAGGTGTCCTGCTTGTGGGGCGACCCGTAACCGATGTGCGTCCGCACCAGGATCAGCGAGGGACGCTCCGTTTCCATCCGGGCCGCACGAAGGGCCCGGTCGATGGCCTCGAGATCATTGCCGTCTTCCACGGACTGGGTGTGCCACCCATAGGCCGTGAACCGCTGGGCCCGATCCTCGGTGAAGGTGAGCTGGGTCGAGGCCGCGAGCGTGGTGTGGTTGTCGTCGTAGAGATAGATGAGCTTCCCGAGGTTCAAATGGCCGGCGAGCGAGGCGGCTTCGGCGGCCACGCCCTCCATGAGATCGCCATCGCTGACCAGCCCGTAGGTGAAGTGGTCGATGATCTTGAACCCCGGCCGGTTATAGCGGGCGGCGAGGTGCGCTTCGGCCATGGCCAGACCCACCCCGTTGCCGAATCCCTGACCGAGCGGACCGGTGGTGGTTTCCACGCCGGGAGTCAGGCCCCGCTCCGGGTGCCCTGGGGTGAGGCTGCCCCATTGCCGGAATTGTTTGATCTGTTCCAGGGGAAGGTCATAGCCCGTCAGATGCAGCAGGCTGTAGAGCAGCATGGAACCGTGCCCGGCCGAGAGCACGAATCGATCGCGGTCGAACCACTTGGGATTGGCTGGATTGTGCCGGAGAAATCGCGTCCAGAGCACATAGGCCATCGGTGCTGCGCCGAGGGGCAGACCCGGGTGGCCACTGTTGGCCTTTTGAATCGCATCCACCGAAAGGAAGCGAAGGGTGTTGATCGCCCATTGATCTAACCCCGCCGCGTCAGGTGCACTTCCTGTAGCCCGGTTCATGCTTTGGTTCTCCACTCATTTAGCTGTCAGTGATTGACTCATTTGAGGAGCATCTCGGCGCTTCCCCTGTGGAAGTTCAGTGAAGGTGCCGCGGCCAATCACCACGAACCCGATGTTTTGGTTTCTCAGACCATAGGATCGACAGGAGCAAGATTTGAGCCTCGACCTTAAAAAATACAAATACAACCGATAGACCCAATCCCTTTAGTCGGGCGTGGCCAATGTTCCACCAAAATGAAGCGATGGCTCCATCAAAAGGAACGGGATTTGACGCGCACGGCACCGGCCAGATCCACTCGATCTTTGGTGGCTAGCTGGTCGGTGCTGAAACACCCGAACTGGCGATCAGGCTGCCGCGAGGATCTGCTGAGGGGTTGCTTCGGTATCGAGGAAGGCGATGAGGGCTTGGATGGCGTTCCCGGACCCGCCCGCAAGAAGGCGTAAAAGGGCCCTGAGATGGGCCAGGATCTTCCCCATCTTGTGACCGGCACCGTAGAGGATGATGTTCTGCGCGTCTCCGATCACTCCCTTGAGGAAGTTCCGTCCGAGCAGTCCGTCTGATTTCATGTGGCCGAGTTCAGGTTTGATGGCGGCTCTTCGCCGGAGGTCCCGTTTGAGCATCTTGCCGAGCCTTCGGGTGCCGCTGATGAGGATCGCGCTTCGGCCTGGGTCCATGCCATGGCCCTTGTATCACTTGTCTACGAACGTGGTGACTGGCATTTGGCCCGTCAGTCGCTCCACCTGGTCCAGTTGCCCGTCGTGGGTGTGGCCGTCGTTCGGATTCTCGGGGCAACTCATGGCGCCCACCACGAACCCCTCCTTGTGCGTCACGGCCAGACTCGCCTTCACGCCGAACTCGTGGGGCTTGTGCGCCTTCCCCGCCGTGATCGTGGCCTCCAGCAGCTTCTCCACGCCCTTCTCCCCGATCCGCTTCCGCCACCGCGTCATCTGCGAAGGATTGATCGGGATGTGGTGCTGAAAGAACTCCTCACCACAGAAATGCTGCGAGTACGGGTTCTCCAGGCGAACCCGGCCCGATGCACTTTGAAGGTCAGCACGGGACCCCTCATCGAGATGGAAGGTCTTCAGCACTCTAAACCGAACACTCAGGCAGGCTTTCATCCTCTGAAATCGGCGAATCAATAGCATTCTTCGCAGTTCACCACAGAACCGGTGCCTTTGGCCCCAACACCATCAGTTGGAATCAAGAGTCTGGCGATGCTAAATCGGTTCTCCCTCTGGAACTCAGTTGGAGGCGGGAGGTCAGCATGGGAAAGGTTGGAGCATTCGGGAGAACCATTTACGCAATCGGGTTGGCAGGATTGTGCGTTCACCAGATGGTTTACGCCGATCTCCGCCCCGTCTTGGTAGCGACCTGGCCCTCGTGGCCTCCTGTGAGTTCTCCCCTAGCATTTCTTGTGGAAGCGCTGATAATCGGCGTCTGCGTTCTGATCGTCTCCGGAAAACATGCACGGACTGCCTCAACGCTTCTTGGGGCAGCTCTGTTACTTTCCTTTCTCATCAATCATCTTCCATATCAGGTAACCAACAATCTCCATTTCCTCGGAGGATGGACTGATGCATTTAAAGTCCTGGCCTTGAGCGGAGGAGCCTTTGTGATGGCCGACTCCTTCCCCGAAGTTGCGTCAAAGCCCGATGGGGTGCCTTCTACAATTGGCAGGCTTCTCGAAAAAATCATTCCTGTGGGGCGTCATCTGTTCTGCCTAACCATGATCGTTTTTGGCATTGAGCATTTGATGTATGCCACGTTCGTGGCCAAGCTTGTTCCATCCTGGGTACCTGCGCAACTCGTTTGGACATATATTGCCGGCGTTGCTCTGATCTCCGCAGGTATCGGGATCTCTCTCAAGATTCAGAAACGACGCGCTTCAATCCTTCTCGGTGCAATGATTTTTACGTGGTTCATCATTCTCCACATACCAAGAGTTATTGCTGATCCGTACAGTGGGAATGGAAATGAGTGGAGGGGTGCATTGGAGTCTCTTGCCTTCAGTGGCATTGCTTTTGTCCTTGCTGGTTCTACCGGGAAAGCCCTCGGCCAAAATTCAATAAATCGAGTCGATTATGAATAGTAAAGTTGGTCTTTTTCTGCGCCTAGAGGCGAAGCTAGGCAAGGAGGCTGATGTGGCTGATTTCCTAATCAATGCATTGCCGATGATTCTTGAAGAACCAGACACCACGGCCTGGTTCGGCCTCCAACTTGGTCCCACAACCTTCGGCATATCTGATGCCTTCCCACATGAAGATGGAAGAAAGGCCCACATTACTGGCAAGGTGGGTGACATCTTGCGGGCTACTTGGTCGGAGATGCTTGCTTGCCCTCCAACCATCGAAAAGCTCTCTATTCTTGCCTCCAAACTACCCGCGCAGTAACCAGCGGCCTAACCCTTGGGTCAACTCGGACCCCGCCTGCAATGTCTCTCGCTCTCTCTCATCCACTCGCTTCCTCAGCTCCGCTCGGCGTCTCGCTGCAGGCGGGACCGGTTAGCTCGAATCGTTAGGTGACCATGCTTTCGTCAGAGCGCATGTTCTGCGTATTCATTTCCGGCCCGGTTGCCTCCGGCAAGCTGACCGTTGCTAAAGAAGTGCAACATCTGACCGGCCTTCCTCTCTACCACAACCACCTCGCTGTTGATGCAGCCCTTTCGCTATTCCCATTCGGTTCAGATGGCTTTGTGAGGCTGCGCGAAGGCATGTGGTTGTCTGCCTTCCGTGAATCTGCTGCTGCCAAGCAGCCTTTCATTTTCACCTTCGCGCCAGAAGCCTCTGTGCGTCACGCTTTGATCGGCGAGCTGACTTCAGCGATCAGAATCGTCGGCGGTGAAGTCCTCTTCATCGCTTTGACATGCCCGGAGACCGTGATTGAGCAACGTCTCCAATCAAGCGATCGTTCCAGATTTCACAAGCTGAACTCATTGGAGATGTACCAGCAATTACGGGTGTCGGGGGCATTTTCCTTCCCACCGATGCCACAGCCAGTGCTTTCAATCGCAACAGACGAATTCTCCCCAATCGAGGCAGCAAGGATGATCCAAAATCAAATCCAGCAATTCATCGTGGCCACCTAACACTCCGCTCAACTCCGACCCTGCCAGTATTGTCCTCCGCTCTTTCTCTTCATTTGTCTTCCTTGGCTTCGCTCATCGCCTCGGTGCAGGTGGGACCCGGTTAGCTGCCTTGGTCAGGCGCCACGGGGCAATCAGCAAAGCTTGAAGAATGGTCTGAGCCATTTTCCATCATCAGCATCGGGCTCGCCCCGCAATAAGGCTAGCAAGGAGGGTCGGGATTCATGCATCTGGTTAGCGGGCTCACTCTCGAAGAAGCCAGTCACATTTGTATGCGCCAGTGCAGGGCTATGTGTTGTCGGGGCCCTCAGTGTCTTCGATTGACCCCAGCCGAGGTCGCGGAGTTCGGGAACCACGCCGACAATCTCGGAGTGGGGCTCCACATCCTCGAGTCTCCCGATGGTGGCGGAATAGTCCGGTTCCTCGACCACCCCGGTGAACACTGCCCGATGCTGGACGATCTCACCTCGAAGTGTCGTATCTATCCCAACCGCCCTTCGCGCTGTCGCGAATTCCCAGAGAGACTCCGGCCAGGATGTGCGATCTCTGGAGGGTGAGCGTGGGCCCTCGTCATACTTCTGCCTAACCCTCTGCTCAACTCGGACCCCGCCTGCATTGTCTCCCGCTCTTTCTCGGCTTCCTGCTTTCTTGACTTTGGCTCGGTCTCCCCTCCCCGGGAGACAACCTGACGTTCTCCCCGTAAATTAGACTGGCTCATTTTGATGTGTCCCACCGAGTGACGGGCTTCGTCTTCATGGAAGATGTCAAATCAGTTCAACCATTTAGAAGGCGATTCACGGGATAGTTCGATCACTTCTCAAAAAAATGCAATCAAGGGGTTGCATCACTTTTCGATTCGCCTATCATGCAACTAGGAGGTTACACATGACGACGCCAACCACCGACTGCATCAAGAAGGAACTCCATCTCCGCGCGCCCCAAGCACGGGTTTGGAAGGCGCTGTCGGACGCCCATGAGTTCGGCACCTGGTTCGGGATGAAACTGGAGGGAGCCTTCGTGCCGGGCGAGTCGGTCTTTGGGCGAATCACCCACCCGGACTACGAGCACATCCACCTGGAGATGAAGGTCGAACGCATGGAGGCAGAAACCCTCTTCTCTTATTGGTGGCACCCCTACCCCATGGACAAAAAAAGGGACTATTCGAAGGAGCCGATGACGCTCGTCGAGTTTCGGCTCGAGGTGGCGGACGGCGGGACTTTACTTAAAGTGGTGGAGTCTGGCTTTGACAAGCTGCCTCCCGATCGGCGCGATGAAGCCTTCCGAATGAACGATAGCGGTTGGACGCATCAGATGGTCCGAATCGAGCGCTATGTCACGAACTGACGCCATTCCCGCCGCCCGACTGAAGGGGGCGGCACCGCTTTTCGCCGCCCTCGGGGACGCGACACGCCTGGGCCTGCTCGCCAGCCTCTGTGCCGGTGGACCCCTCACGGTCACACGCCTGAGCGGCCAGTTCGATGTGTCCAGACAGGCCATCACCAAACATCTCGAAGTGTTATCCGAGGCAGGACTCGTGAAGAGCCTCCGCCAGGGAAGGGAGCGCATTTGGACCTTCGAACCCAAGCGCCTCGAAGAGGCCCACCATTACCTCGAGCGTCTATCTAAGCAGTGGGATGTCTCCTTGGGGCGACTCAAAGCCTTCGTCGAAAACTAGCATCCAGCTTGTCATCTAGAAACCAACACCTGCGCAACCACGCCCTGCGCAAGGAGATCCTGTGGCCCAATCTTGGTCCGCCCTGTCCCAGATCATCCGTCAGGTTTTGATGGAGAAATTCCGGCTACGCCATGCCTGCATATCATTGGCCACCGACTGAACACCAACAAGGGCTTTCAAACCAATGACTGTCGCGCCAACGCTGGCAGCCACTTCAAACAACAGTGAAGGAGAAATCGTGAACGATCGAAGTTACTCCACAACCTTTTTGGTAGATCAAAGTCCACAAGAAGTCTTCGCCGCCGTTAACAGAGTCCGAGACTGGTGGTCGGGAGAAATTGCAGGCGGTACCGACAAGCTTGGAGACACCTTCACTTACAGGGTTCCGGACATCCACTATTCCCAGCAAACGATAACCGAGCTTATCCCAGGTTCGAAGATCGTTTGGCATGTGTCAGATGCCAATCTGACCTTCGTCAAAGACAAGAGCGAGTGGAAAGGAACGGATATCGTATTTGAGATCGCGAAGAAGGGCGACAAGACGGAGCTCCGATTCACCCACCGTGGTTTGGTCTCTGATTTCGAGTGTCACGAAGCCTGTTCCAACGCGTGGGGTCTGCTTGTCGGCGGCAATTTGCGCAAGTTGATCGCCACCGGAAAGGCTCAGCCGAGCCCATGGTAGCGGGCAGGTTAACCCTAACTCATTTGTTCAATCTGTCCTTCTCACCCTGAGATCGGGTTAGAGATACGGATGGACTTGCAAGGGCTTTCAAACCAATGACTGCCGCCTAGTGGCGTTGCCGTGACAACCCAGCCAGCCATTTCATACAACCGTGAAGGAGAAATCATGGTGGACATTCTGCACAGAGTCGGAATGAAGTCATCCTTGGCTGAGGTCTACAAGGCATTGGCCACGCCCCAAGGCGTAGCCGGCTGGTGGACGAGCGATGTGCAAGGAGAAAGCAAAGTCGGCGGAACGCTCCAGTTCCGGTTTAGCGCGGGTGGCAAAGAAATCGGGCACTTTGTCATGAAGGTCCTTGAGCTTCAGCCCAACAAACACGTTTCATGGCAAGTGGTTGATGGGCCCGAAGAATGGATCGGCACGAAGATCAGCTTCGACCTTCAGCAAGATGGCGACTACGCCATCGTCCTCTTCAAACACCTAGGTTGGAAGGAACCGGTGGAATCTATGCACCATTGCAGCACCAAGTGGGCGATCTTCATGATGAGCCTCAAGTCGCTTGTGGAAACGGGGAAAGGTGCTCCGAGCCCTGAGGACATTAAGATCGACAACTGGAACTGAAGGGTTTTTGGAGATCGACCAAGTCTTCAAAACGCTGCGGAATTTTATCCGCAAGCGTCTTCTCGACCATCCTCCCCAAATCCAGTCGCGCCCAAGCAGCGAAGCATGGTCCACATATGTCCGGGAACCTACACCCGCGTTCCGGCGGCCAGCCGGAGGGCTGGAGGGAGGCGGACTTCAGGAACTCGAACCGACCCTCTGACGGGAGAGCACCCGAACATTTCACAGAAAACAATCCTGATCACCGGCGCCAACCGCGGCATTGGCCGGGCCCTCGTCGAGGAGGCGCTCCGGAGGGGGGGCGAAGCGGGTCTGCGCGGGCATGCGTACCGTCCTGCCACACTCCGGCGGGCGGGTGTGGCCCCTGAGGTTGTAGGCAGCCAGCCAGACGAATTCGATCTAAACGACCGGCCTCGGCTAGCACACTCGCCCTCGTTGCCCAGGCAGGTTGGGAACGTTGTGCTGCCTCCTAGGAGATCGAGTTCAGCAACGCGAGACCCTCCGAAGGTCAAGGGCCGAAGGCAGGACGATTTGGCGGGATTTGCGCTTCCGAGTCTGGGGGGCCCATTTCCTGGACAATACGGATGTGTCCCAATGCGCAAACGGGAATTGGTCGGCATTCGGAATCAGAAGCTGGGATTTGTATTCTAAGGCTCCAACCTGCTTCGGGTTGTCCGTCGACTGGCAAATGGTGTCGTGACCTATCAACAGCTAAGACCCTGCTTCCTGCACAACGGATGCTAAGCCAGCTCTTTGAGTTGATCATGGTAAGTACGGCTCATGGTGAGCCGGGTTCCATCCTTCATGATCACGACATGATCGCCGTTGAACCACGGATGTACTTCGTGTATTTGATCCAGGTTCACGATGCTCGAACGGTGAATCCGGCGGAATTGCTTGGGGTCCAACCGGGAAAGCAAGGCGGCCATGGACATGCGCAACAGGTGTGATGTGCCCTCGACATGAAGACGAATATGATTGTTCTCGGCTTCTATCCATTGGATGTCCACCGCCTTGACGATCACGTGGTGCTCATCTTTCTTTACGAGGAAACGTGTGAGATGGGCGTCAGACTGGTTCACCGTGGCCAGCAGGCTTTCGAGTTGTAGGAGAAAGCTGTTGGGCGTTGAGGACCGTCGCATGGCCCGCACGCGGTCTAGGGCTTTGGCCATGCGATCGGGATCGATGGGCTTGAGTAAGTAGTCGACGGCATGTACTTCAAAAGCGTGAATAGCGTGCTGATCGAAAGCTGTGGCGAAAATCGTCATTGGCATCTTGTCGGGTCCGATGGCCTCGAGTACTCCGAAACCATCCAGTTCCGGCATCTGGATGTCGAGGAACACCACGTCTGGTTTGAACTCTCGGATGGCCTCGACTGCCTCGCCACCGTGCGCGCACTCAGAGACCACCTTGAAATCAGGCTCACGCTGAAGCAACTGCAATATGCGTTGTCGCGCGAAAGCCTCGTCATCAGCCACGAGAGCGCGAATCGGCGTGATGCCATTCATGGCAGGCTCCCTTGCAATAGAGACAGGTCTTTGGATAGGGAGAGAGGCAGGCTGATCTGGGCCAAGGCGCCGCCCGCAGCAGGGAATTTCAAATCAAAACTATGGTCGTCGCCATAGAGCTGTGCCAGCCTGGATCTGGTGTTGCGCGTGCCGATTCCGGTACCACTGTGGAGGCTTGGAACGCCAAGGCCATCGTCCTCCACCTCCAGGAAGAGGCGCTGTCCATCCTGCCTGGCGCGTATTTGAATGGTGCCGCCAGTGGCGCGGTCTGAGAGGCCGTGTTTGATCGCGTTTTCAACCAGTGGCTGGAGCACAAAAGTCGGCACCTGAGCCTCCTGCAGCGACTTTGGCACCTCAATCTGGACCTTCAGCCGATCACCGAACCGGAGCTGCTCGATCTCCAGATAGCCCTCGAGGAAGGCAATCTCTTGTTCCAGGCTAGTCTCCTGTTCAAGGGCTTGTTCCAAATTCAGGCGCAGTAGGTTGGTCAGCTTCAACAGCATTCGGTCCGCAGTGGAGGGATCCGTGTGCATGAGAGCAGACACAGCGTTCAGCGTATTGAAAAGGAAGTGCGGGTTAAGCTGCATTTTCAGGGATTGGAGCTGGGCCCGGGAAAGCTTGGCTTCCAACTGACTGGCTGCCAATTGTCGGTCCCTGTTGCGCCGGAAAACCGCGATTCCCTCTAGGAGTCCCACCAAGCCCCAGTAATAGATCAGAAAGCAATAGTGGAAATACCACTTGGTGAACCGCCAATACTGAGACAGGAAGGAGAATGGCGATTCATAGAAATAAGGAACGAGCGCAGCCATTGTCGCAATTCCGAAGCAAGTAATGATCAAGCTCCCCGCTGCATGAATGCTCCATGCTCTGACCCTGTTCCCTCGGTGGAGAGGAAACCTGTGTACCAAAGCAAGCGTGCCCAGCGACACCATGCCCCATCCATAATTCAGGGCCAGGTAGAAACCCAGGGCACGAAACACCGATTCCGCCTGGAGGCCCGTACGGACTGACATTAGGTACGTGCTCGCCATGTAGAGACCGGCCAGGGTCCAGCTACCCCAATAGATAATCCATGGATCAGCGGAGTGTTCCACGTCTCGGCGGAAGGCAGGGGTAACCCCGAGAGAGCTTTGGCGGGGCGATTCGTTCATGGGAAGAACCGAGAATTGTGCAAGGTGATTTGCTTTCAAGCAGGAATCACAGTGCCCGCGAAGCGCGGAGGCCGGCCATTGAGGCTGAGAGGCAGTCGGATGCGGGCCAATGTGCCTCCCCCCTCGAGGAATTGCAAGTCGAGGTCCTGATACGTGCCGTAGATCTCCTCAAGCCTGGAGCGTAGTTCATGGGCGTCGGCCGGGTTTGACTCTGGCATCTGAGTCGAGCGAACAGGAGCCTGCCGTTGGCCATCGTTCTGGACTTCCAAAGTCAGCATCCCTTCCTCCTGTCGCGCGCGGATGTGGATGGCCCCCCCCTGGCCATGATCAAAGATGCCCCAGTGGATTGCGTTTTCCAGAAGAGGTTGAAGCACAAAGGCGGGCACTTGCGCATCAAGCAGGTCCTCGGAAACCTCGAACTCCACACGCAACCGGTCGCCGAAGCGCATGCGCTCGACATCCAAAAAGCCCTCCAGTACAGCCAGTTCCTTGCCTAGGCTTGTCTCCTCTTCGCGGCTCTGTTCAAGGGATAGCCGTAGTAGTTGGCTGAGCTTTATGAGCATGCGGTCAGCGGTGGCGGGCTCGGAGTGCATCAGGACTGACACGGCGTTCAGGGTGGGGAAGAGGAAACGCGGGTTGAGCTGCATCTGGACGGACCGAAACTGGGCTTGGGCGACCTTGGCTTCCAGCATTGAGACCTTCAACTCGCGCTCCCGAGTGGCCTTCAGAATCTGGATTCCTTCATGGATGCCCACCACACCCCAGTAGCACACCAGGAATTCGAAAGGGAAAAATGAAAACACATACTGTTGGAAGGCCATGAAAAGGGGCGGCTTGGGAGGGGCTAAGAGGAAGGCCAGGGAGCCGGATACCACTAGGCCGATCGTGGTGGTCAAAATTCCAGCCGCCAGGTGAATCCACCAATGCCTCACGGGAGCCGTGCCATAGAGTGGGTAATGGCGGACAACATGAAGCGTGCTGAGTGATAGCACAGCCCAGATCAAAATCTGGGCCTGGTTCAACAAGAGCAGTTCAAATACCAACTTCACCGTCAATGGTGTTGTGTACCGCAAAATGTCCTGAGTCGCCATGAATAGGCCCAGGAGCACCCAGGCGCCCACGTAAAGCCACTTCGCATAGGGACCCCGAAACGACATAGCTGGGAATCCTATCAGGAGTACGAGACCATATGTGGACTACCCATGGAGAAGTGACAATATTTGTGGGCGAATGCTCTCATGGTGAGGTGAAATACCCGTTCCTTGGAGCTGGAAGAAAGCCTCGATTCCAGAGATCTCGGGAAAGCCTATAGGCCGCCAAAGGCGGCCTATAGGTCGGAAAGATGATGTTAGAAACGGAGTTTGGCGCCGAAGCGGAAGCTGCGCCCGGTCTGCCAGGACTTGGCGCTGTCGAGGTAGCCGGCCGGTTCGGGCGAGCCGCCGCTATCCGTCATCTGCTCGAAGGAGCCTGTGAGCATCCGGGCATTGTAGGCGTTGAGGACGTCGACATAGGGCATGAGCTTGATTTTCTTGGTGAAGGCGAACTCCATCTCTCCATGGAGGTCTAGGCGGGTGACCGTGGGACGCCGACCGAACTGGCCAAGCTGGAGATTGACCGGGGTGTTGTTCCCGTACGAACCAAAGTCGTTGACGCTGCTTCCGAAGGTCGCTGTTCCATCGTCAAAGTGACTGATGGGGTTGCCGGTCTGCGCGAAGAAATTGGCACCCAGAGTAAGAGCGTGGTTGGCCAGGTCGAAACGGTACGAACCGAACACCTTCAGGGTGTGGGTGTGGTCCAGGGGCAAGAGCCCCGTCCCCACATAGGGCCAGAAGTCGAAGGAGGCCGTGATGTTGGCGTCTCCCTGGCCGTTGGAAGAGGAAACCAGGCCTTGGTAGTTGCCCTCGAACTTGCTCAGCACATAGTTGGCCGAGAAGTAGTAGCGGTCGGTCTTCTTTTCGAGGGTGAACTCAAGGGCGCGGTATTTGTTGAAGGCTTTGGGATACCTCGTACTCACACCTGTGAAGTCGTAATAGTAGGGGCGAACGTCCGGAGCCGAGGGAGTTCCGTAATCGTGAAGACCCCAGTATTTCAACGTTGAGCCCGGATTCCAAATCACAGCGGGCTCACCCCCGAGGGTGGCGTTGTCCGACAAACCGTTCCGGTCAACCAAGAGGTTGCCAGCCCCGTCTACAAATACCGAGTCCTCCATGGCATTCTCAAGCTTCTTGTACTTGAAGGTCACACCCGCTGACCATCCGCTGCTATAGGTCTCCTGGTAACCCAACTGAATTTCTTGGCGCCGCGGAAGTTTAATCCCCTCTTGGACAGGCGGATAGTTGAAGGAGGCACCGTAATCGACCCTTTGGTCATACGTATTGCCATTGATATCAACCGAGGTGTTGTACGTACCTGGGGTGTTCATGTTCGCGGCGCTGTAGACGTAGTTGTGGAGACCACCAGCAAGGGTGCTTTTGTACCGATTCTCAACGAATTTTTCCCCGCCAAACTCACGAATGGCCATGCGCTGGGGGATGGTCTCGTAGTAGATTGCGTAGTTGCCGGAGAGTTTGGACTTTCCATTGCCCTTGATATCCCAGGTGAACCCGATGCGGGGCTGGAGGTAGTCGCCGGCCTTGAAGTCCAGAAACTTCCGGCCGTTGGAACCAACCTGCCATTGGTTCTCCGCGCGGGCCCCATAGAACACGTTGAATGCTGGCGTGACCTGCCAGGTGTCCTGCAGATAGGCGGCCTGGTAGACGGATTTCACGGTGGAATCGTTGCTGATGAACCGGTCCCGGAGCCGGCCGCCGTTGCGGTCGATGGTGAACCGGTGATCCCCGGAGACCCGTTCCCACAGGGAATAGGCTGACTCCTGGTCCGAGAAGCCGACCTTCAGGCTGTGGTCGCCGAGGATCCAGGTGAGGTTGAGGTTCCCCTGCTTGGCCACATCGTATTCATGGGTATAGAGGCCAAACCCACCGCGCTGGTAGATGGTCGTAGTGTCGGACAAGTAGGCGGGTAGGGTTCCCGCACCGCCTCCTGGCACGGACTGCTGGCCAGTTGCGCCCTGGAACCAGTGACGATCGTAGATCACCGGATCATCAGCCGCCGTCGGATTGAGCCAGTTGATGAGGCGAAACTGGCCAACCTTGGCACTGAGGAACATCGTGGACGTTATGGTCCAGTCGTAGCCAAGGGAGGCCCCATTGGTATTGATGTCATACACGCTTCCCTGTTCGCTGTTGCCGAAAGGGCTCAAATCGGTAGGGGAAGCGGAGTTGCCAAGCGGCACCCCGTGCTTCTGACTACTCTCAAAGCCCGTATGTGTCACGCCGAAGGTGAGCTGCTGGTCCAGGGTGAGGTACCAATTCAGCTTGACGAAGTACTGCTCGGTTGTGATTTTGGTGTCGTCTCCGGTGAAGCCGCTGAAGTTGGTCTGCCCAGCAATATTTCCCGCCTTACGGTAGGCGCCCACGGAGTAGAAGAGCTTGTCCTTGACCATGGCCCCACCCACCCAGGTGGCTAGGTCCGTGCCACTGGCCTGATTCTGCTCCATGGCGAAAGGTGTCCGCTTGGCCGCGGGGAAGAAGGTGCTGGGGGTGGTGCTGACTGAGAGGCTGCCTTGGAAGTCGTTGCTGCCCGACTTGGTGAGCGTGTTGATCAGGCCCCCCATGGCGCTGTACTCGGGTTTGTAGCCACCAGTCTGGATATCGATCTGGTCGATGAAGTCCGTGTTGAAGGAGGCGCCGCTGCCACCATAACGAAAATCGGTGGATGAGAGGCCGTCGATGCTGTAGGAGTTCTCCGCGCCGGAGGCACCGTTGATGGAAATTCCGAGGCCGTTGGTGGTGAAGCCTCCGCTGCTAACGCCGGGGGCGAGGAAGGCGAGCTGGGTCACGTCCCGGCCCTTGGGAATCTGGTCCAGCGTGTCCATGCCGAAGGTGGAACCCGTGGTGGTCGTGGTCTGATCTATGGTCGAGGCCGCGGCCACCACTTCCACGGTGGCCGTGGCGTCCTTAGCGATCTTGATGCCGACGGGCTTGGTCTCACCCACCGCCAGGCTGATGGTCTGGTTGGTGGTGGCCATACCGGCCTTGGTGACCGCGATCTGCCAGGGGCCCGGATTCATCAGGGGGAAGTAAGCCCGCCCATCCCGGCCGCTCACCACGGTGCGCGTGATTTGACCGGAAATGATCCGGACCGTCGCGTCAGGCACGGGAGCGCCTGCGGCGTCCTTCACGGTGACTTGAACAGCACCCGTCGTCGCGGACTGGGCATGGCCGAGGACGCTGCCAGCGACGAGCAGTACCGCTAAAGTGCCGAAGCGTGAGCGGGGTCTAAACATGGTAGGTGACTCCTTTGAATTTGCGGGGTAACCGCGGTTGGATGGAGATGCCCATAAGGGCCTTAAAAAATGGGAAGTGCCGAATTTGTTGACGAGAAGCTAGATCACTGCAGTTGAGAAATGGGACGGCCAGCAAGGTGGGGACAGCGTTCAGTCGGGGGGGGGATGAAAGGTCGAGAGGGTTGTTCCTACATTCATTCGAAGCCAGCATTTCTGGATTTGGTGGAAATGTTCCTTCAGAACGTGTAAGTCGCATTTTTTTGTGGTGAACTTGCATCCACATAGGGCGAACCGCAGGCGGGCTTGGCAGTCAGCCAAAGCCCGCGCAACGCTGGGATTCACTCGGGTCGCCTACGACTCCCTCCGTGAATCCCAGCGAGGTCCTCTCTAGCCCCCGACTCTCAACATCCCTGGTATAGAAGTGGGGAGGACGTCGTTCCAGCGGGCAGCTTCGATCTTCGGATACAGCTCCAGAGCCAAGGGTGACCCTGCGATCTGATCGAAAGTCCGGGAATATTTGATTCCTAGCTTCCTGCAGGCCGACCGGAGGCTTAGACCCTCCTGCTCGACCAGCTCGAAGACGGGATGCATCTGTTCGAGGTGGTTCTTGATTTTGTTCAGGTTGGCCAAACACCGGAGCTCAGGATGGCCTTTTAGAAGAACCCTCAAACGGTAGATGGATAGGCCGCATTCCTTTGCTATCACTGCCTCTACCTCTCCGGACTCCAAGAGGTGCCTTATGGCCCTGACGACCACTTTTTGAAACCCTTCCCGTTTAAGGTTGTGCAGTTCCGGGTATTCCGCGAATAGTTGTCGAAATTGTTCAGCAGTAAATAGTCGAGTATCGCTTGCCAACGGACAGGATCCGTTCGCTTGAAGGATCGGAAAAGAAACTCGGACCAACCTTCTTATCTCTAAATCGTTTTTGCAATAGCTACATCGATACCCTTCAAGTGGTGCAGTCCTCTTCCTTACCCCGGTAGTTGCCCCGCAGTACTCGCATGACTTTATGTGGAGGTTGCGGCAGGCCTCAGAGTGGTGCGGTGCCTGACTCCCCAGACTTACTTTAAATGCATACTGCGTACTTTGATCTTTCACGGTAGATCTCCCCGCAAGGTTGTCCCCAAAGATTTTGTAGGGGCAGGTTGTAAGACATAGAAACGAGTTAATACGCTCCCGGAGCACAACCCAACTGCATGTCCCAGCAAGCATCCTGAGAGGCACCACCTTCGCAAACCCATTTGGTGCGAACCCCTTGATTAATGTGGTGGGTCGAGTTTTCACATGGGTGGTACACCAGCGGGAACAATAAGGGGGGAAATCGTGGGTCGATGCAGACCTAGTGGGAACCGCCCAGCTCGTGAGAGGGGGGACCCAGGTGATCCGCAGGGTGACTCGGTCCGAGGAGGACGGCGCACAGGGCCACGCTCTTTAGGTGATTCTTCCCGTAGCTTGGTAGTAATGGCGGGAATCGGCCCTAGAAGTGATTGTCCGTCGCCAAATCTCCGAATTCCACGGGCGAGCGATCATTGGCGCCCCATCCACGCGCCAATTCCAGCAGGGGGTGTGCGTACAAACACAACATGTGCTGATCCGAGAGGTCCTGGGCTCCATGCAGGAGACTTTGAAGAACGACATGGCAGCCTTGGACGTCGGCAGGCATGGTCAGTGGCAGCATGCCGGGGGGCTTCATTGAGGGCCTTAAACCAGATGTGGCACCAACGGTGAGTAAATCTCACCTTCCATGGACTCGCGCGCAGAGGGTCTTCCGAGATACGCGAGGAACCTCCACCGAATCGAGCGGTATTGTTTTCAAATGGATGAAACCAAGATCGGACCTCCTCCGTGGATCGACGACTCGAAGTGAATCGGCCGGGGAGGCAGATCTGTTCGGGCCCGCCCTGCCGAGAGGCTCAGCTACGCCGAATAACCCATGCGGCAGCCGTTCACATCACGCGCGGACACCGAGCATGATTTGAACCATGCGGGAGGAGAGCGATTCGGGCGGGAATGCTCAGATCCTTAACCCAGGGCTCTGGAAAGGGCCCAACACCCTCTGAGAACCCCGCAGATCCGCGCCATCCAGAGGCCACATTCCCCCTGAAGCCACCGGAAAGCCGGATGGTTCGAGTCCTGCCCGGTAGTCCGTTTCAGATTTGAATCAAGACCTGATGGGTTATCTTGCCTACAACGCAAATGCTGAAAATACGGCATGTGAGTTGGTGCACTCCCTGGGCAGTTCCCCGTTCGTCCGTGCCTTCGGCGCAGGTCCAATCGCTCCGACGAACCCTGGTCGGCCCTCAGGCCCCTTCGTAGCAGGGGCCGGTCTCGCGCACCTCGACGGTGGCCCATTCGGCGGCGGGGCAGGCCCGGGCGATGGCGACGGCTTCGTCTCGCGTGGCGCAGGTGAGGTAGAAGAAGCCGCCGACCATCTCCTTGGATTCGGCGAAGGGGCCGTCGAGCAGTGTGGCCTTGCCGTCCCGCACCTGCACGCGGACGCCTTCGCGATCCGAGTGGAGCGAGCTGGTGAGCTTGAGCAGGCCCCGTGCCTGGAGATTCTCCGCGAAGCGCAGCATCCGCTCGTAGACGGCGCGCCCGGCCTCTTCGCCGCGCTCCGCGCGCTGCCCGCGGGTTTCCAGGATCAACAGCATGTATGGCATCGGGCTCTCCTGTTGGGGTGGTCCTGAGGTACAGACCGCGGGATCAGATGCTGCAGCATGCGGCGGCGCGCTTGAGCAGAAAGCCGCGCTCTCGGGTGTTGCGGGTGAGCGAGGCGGCCTGTTCGAAGGCTGCTTTTGCTTCTTCCGCGCGGCCGAGCTTGGCGAGCAGGTCGCCGCGCACACTCGGCAGCAGGTGGTAGCCCCTGAGCGCAGGCTCGGCGGCCAGCGTTTCCACGGCCTCGAGGCCCGCGGCGGGGCCGAAGGCCATGCCGAGGGCCACGGCGCGATTGAGTTCGATCACGGGGGAGGGGTTGATGCGGGCGAGCTCACCGTAAAGGGACGCGATGCGCTCCCAGTCCGTGTCCTCGGCCCTGCGGGCGCTTGCGTGGCAGCTGGCGATGGCCGCCTGCAGCACGTAGGGTCCCGGCGTGCCGCCCAGCCGCTCCGCCCGGTCAAGGGCCGCGATGCCCCGGCGAATGAGGAGCTGGTCCCACTTGCCGCGATTCTGATCGGGCAGCAGGATCGGATCGCCGGTGGGTCCCACCCGCGCGTGGAGGCGCGAGGCTTGGAGCTCCATGAGCGCGACGAGGCCGTGGACCTCGGCTTCCCGGGGTGCGAGCTCGGCGAGGATGCGGCCCAAGCGCAGGGCCTCTTCGCACAGGGCGGGCCGGATCAGATCCTCGCCGGCGGTGGCGGAGTAGCCCTCATTGAAGATGAGGTAGATCACCTCCAGCACCGAGGTGAGCCGCATGGACAGCTCGGCGCCGCGGGGCACTTCGAAAGGCACCCGCGCCTCTGCCAGGTTGCGCTTGGCCCGCACGATACGCTGGGCGATGGTGGGCTCGGGGCAGAGGAAGGCCCGGGCGATCTCCCCAGTCGTCAGGCCCCCCAGCAGGCGCAGCGTGAGCGCGGCGCGGGCTTCGGGGGAGAGCAGGGGGTGGCAGGAGATAAAGATGAGCCGCAGCAGGTCGTCGCCGATGGGATCGTCGAGCCCCGCCTCGAAATCCACCATGGCCTCCTGCAGGGCCTCCATCTCCCGGCCCAGTTCCTCGTGCTTGCGTTCCATCAGCTTGAGGCGGCGCAGACGGTCGATGGCGCGGCGCTTGGCCACGGCCATGAGCCAGGCGCCCGGCTGATCGGGGACCCCGGATCCTGGCCATTCTTCCAGGGCGGCCACGAGGGCGTCTTGGGCCAGTTCCTCCGCGAGACCCAGGTCCCGCACGAGCCGTGTGAGGCCTGCGATGAGCCGGGCCGACTCCATGCGCCAGACAGCGTCGATGGCACTGTGGATGTCGGCCCGGTGGGTATCGGATGTCGTCACACTGGAATCAGACCAGCTTCGCCGAACGGCCGCAACCTTCCGGCAGGCATCCGCCTCGCTTCAATCGGATTGACGGCCCGTGGGGAGGGCCGAGGGATCCATCCACATCGCCTCCCAGACGTGGCCGTCGGGATCGGCCAGGTTGCGGTTGTACATAAAACCAAGATCCTGGATGGGGTTGATGTCGGCCACTCCGCCATGGGCCGCCGCCGCCGCGTTCATCGCATCCACCGCAGCCCGGTTCTCGCAGGAGATGGCGAGCATCACTTCGCTAGAGGTCGTCGGAGGAATTTCGCGTGTCGTGAACAGTCGCCACTTGGGATGAGTCAGGAGCATCACGTTGATGGTCTCGCTCCACACCATGCAGGCCGCGGTATCGTCCGTGAACATGGGGTTGTTGGTGAAGCCGAGGGAGGCGTAGAACGCCATCGACTTCTTGAGATCGGCGACGGGCAGGTTCACGAAAATCATTTTGGACATCGAGGTTTCTCCTGGGTGGCGGATATTCAATCCGAGGGGTAGTGTCGTCGAGGGGATGTCAGGCGCCCCGGAAGGCCTGTTCCAGGCGGGCGATGTCGAGCTTCTTCATCTGGAGCATGGCGCTGAAGGCGCGTTGCGAGGCGGCTGTGTCCGGATCATGCATCATCTGCAACAGGGTGGCGGGAAGGATCTGCCAGGACACCCCGAACTTGTCTGTTATCCATCCGCAGGCCACCTCGGTTCCACCGGTGCCAAGCTGCTCCCATAGACAGTCGATGTCAGCCTGGGTGTCGCAGTTCACCATGAAGGAGATGGCCGGCGTGAAGGGGTAATGAGGCCCGCCGTTGAGGGCCGTGAAGGTCTGGCCGTCCAGTTCGAACTGGACGGTCATGACCGTGCCCGTAGGCCGTGGCGAGCCTTCCGGATAGCGGGTGGTGCCGAGGATCCTGGCGTTCTTGAAGATGGAAGTATAGAAGGCCGCCGCCGCTTCGGCCTGATCGTCGAACCAGAGGCAGGTGCCGAGGGTCTGCATGTGATTCCATTCGGAGTGGTGCGTGGAAGCGTCTAGGCTTCCTGGTCGGTCTGGGCGGTCTGGGGGGGCTTGGCGGTCTGGGCGATCTGGGCGCGCAGGCGTTCTTCCTGCTCCCGCAGCTCGGGCGTGAATTCGGCGCCGAAATCCTCGGCCTCGAAAACGGTCCGGATCTCGATCTCGGATTCATCCCCCGTGGGGTTGGGGCAGCGCTTGATCCATTCGATGGCCTCCTCCATGGACCGCACCTGCCAGATCCAGAAGCCGGCGATGAGCTCCTTCGTCTCGGTGAAGGGGCCGTCAATGACGCGGCGGTTGGATCCTGCGAAATGAACGCGGACCCCCTTCGAGCTGGGGTGCAGCCCCTCGCCGGCGAGCATAACGCCGGCCTCCACGAGGGCTTCGTTGTACTGCCCCATGGCGCTCAGCAGTTTTTCGTCGGGGAGCACGCCGGCTTCCGTGTTCCGGGTGGCCTTGATCAGAACGATGACTCGCATGGCATGCCTCCTAGAAGGTCAGTGGATGGATGTGACGAAGGGGAGGAGGGCACGCAGGCGCGGTTCCCGGAGGAAGAGGCCGCCCCAGATCAAAGCCCCGAAATAGGTGGGGAAGAGGGCGTGGGAGAACACCGGATCACCGATGCGGACATGCGTGGCGACGGCGCCGCCGAGGTAGCCCGTAAGCAGGATGGCGCCGAGTACCGTGGTGCGCGGAATCGAGTAGAGGACCGTGCACGCGAGCAGCGTGACGCCCAGGGGCACCACGGCGCCCAGGGGGTATCCGACCTTGGCAGTGCCTTCGAGGACGAAGGGCAACTGCATGACCTTGACGACGCCATCGAAAAGCAGGAAAAGGATCGGCAGGGCGCTGAGGATGCGGCCGGTCCAGAGCAGCTTGGCGGACGTGGAAGGAACGGTGGGTTGCATGGGGTCTCCTTGGATGGATAGCGCGGGCTCAGGGCTTCAAAAGTCCGGCGGCTTTGTAGGTGCTGAGGATGACGCCGGAGGGCATGGCCTCCGTGCGGACCAGCTCGAAGGTGTGTGCCGGGGTACCCTCCGCAAAGAAGCGCTTCCCCCTGCCCAGCAGGACCGGGTAGACGACAAGCAGGACTTCGTCCGCAAGCCCGTGTTCGAGCAGAGTCGAGGTCAGCGTGGAACTGCCCGAGAGGATGAGGTCCGGGCCCTCCTGCGACTTGATGCGGCGAACATCCTCGATGAGGTCCGGCCCGAAGCCCACATATGGGCCCCATTCAAGGCCTTCCGGGCGGTGGGTGGCGACGTACTTGGTGGCCGCATTGAGGCCGTCCGCCAGGGGACTGCTCGGCGCCTTGGGCCAGAAGCCCGACCACATATCGTAGGTGCGGCGTCCGAGCAGCAGGTCGAAGTTGCTGCCATGGGCGGCGATGATGGCCTCCCGGCCCGCGGGGGTTCGGTATGGCACGGTCCAGTCGCCGTAGGGGAAATCGCCGTCCTGGCCATGCTGGATCACGCCATCGAGCGAGGTGTGTTCGATGATCTTGAGCTTTCTCACGGGATTCCTCCGGGGAGCCGCAGGGCGGTGGTCCGGCTTAACCGGCCACGCCACGGCTCTACTCATGCGTCGAACGAGGCGTGGGGGAATCGACACGCCTGAATTTTTTTTAATCAATCCGCCGGGGCCTCAGCCCAGGGCGGGAACCTGCCAAAGGACCAGTTCCTCGCCTGGCTTCTGCGTGGGTACCCTTCGGGGCCTGGTGATCCAGGACGATCTGTCAGATCACTGAGGCGATTCGGTTCGGGACAACCGCTCTCTTACCCAGGGAGACCGATCGGGGCATTGATTCTCGGATGCTTAACCGAGCAGGGGCTTCGCGCCGGTTTCTCGCCCAATTCCTCGCAGAATGGGGCGGATGCGGGGGACCCAGAGGCCCATCAGGGGCTGAAATAACCCGGGAAGGCTCCCGTTCAAGTCCTGCTTGGATCCGTCTCGCCCTACGGACCACCGACTTCTCGCAAGTAAACAAAAAAGGCGACTTGTAGTCGCCTTTTCGTGTTGGTAGCGGGGGTAGGATTTGAACCTACGACCTTTGGGTTATGAGCCCAACGAGCTACCGGACTGCTCCACCCCGCGCCGGAGAGGTAGTGTAGCACGGGCGGGTGGCGGGGCAAGGGATTGCGTTAAGCTCGGGGCACTTCCTGGAGCGTCCATGGGCCGTCGAAACCTCACCGCCGTGCTGCTTCTCATGTGCGCCGCGCTGGGGGCGGGGCCCCGCACGTGGACGCCCGAGAAGTGGTTCGACAAGCCACGGTCGCCCCGGATCGCGAACTACCGCATCGAGGCGGCCCTGGACTTCGAGCACAAGACGCTTGAGGGACAGGAGACCCTGACCTGGCGAAACGCGGGGACGGCGCCGGTCCACGAGATGCCGCTGCATCTCTATCTCAATGCATTCAAGGGGCCCATGAGCCTCTTCGTGAAGGAGAGCGGCGGGCACCTCCGCGGAGACCGGATCGCCGACCCGTCCGAGGCCTCCTCCTGGGGCTACTGCCGTCTGCTGTCGGCCCGGATGGAAGGCCAGGATCTGCAGGGACACACCGGGGAGGACGAGACCGTCTACTGGCTGAAGCTGCCCCGGGCGGTGCCTCCGGGCGAGACCATCCACGTCGACCTCTCCTGGGAGAACCGCTATCCGCGGGTCTACGCCCGCAGCGGGTGGGCGGGAGACTTCCTCATGTCCGGCCAGTGGTTCCCCAAGGTCGGGGTGTACCAGGGCGACCGTTGGAACTGCCACGCCTACCACGCCACCACGGAGTTCTTCTCCGATTTCGGCGTCTACGACGTGGCCCTCTCGCTGCCCAATGCCCTGGGCCTGGCCCACACGGGCACCCAGACCAACTTCGTCACCGACATCGAGAAGGATCCCAAGCGCCCCCTCAACGTGATCTGGCGTCTGCACGCGGAGGACGTCCACGACTTCGCGTGGGCCGTGATGCCGCGCGAGAGCTGGCGCAAGCCCGAAATCATCGAGTACCGGGGCGTGCAGATCCTCTACTACATCAACGACCGGAACCGGGTGGCCTTCCATCGCCAGCGGCGGGCCGTGGAGAACGCCCTGCGCTGGAGCGAGGAGTGGTTCTTCAAATATCCCTATCCGACCCTGACGGTGATCGACACGCCGAAGGATGCGGGCGGAGCGGATGGCATGGAGTACCCCACGCTGATCACGTCCAGCTCGGTGGCCTTCGATCCCGTCCAGTTCCGGTACGTTCCCGAGCTGGTCGCGATGCACGAGTACGGCCACCAGTTCTTCTACGGGATGCTGGCCAGCAACGAATTCGAAGAGCCCTGGCTGGATGAAGGCTTTACCAGCTGGTTCACCCACAAGGCCATGGAGCGCACCTACCACTCGATCCTGGCGAGCCGCCGGTTCCAGGTGGGGACGGATTTCCTGGAATGGGCCGGGTACTGGAGCCTGCCTTCCGAGGACCCCCTCACCCGCTTCGGGTTCAAGACCCTCGAGGAGCAGAGCTACTTCGTGACGGCCTACGCCAAGCCCACCCTCGTGCTCAACCAGCTGGAGGCCATGCTGGGGCGACCCGAGATGGAGCAGGTGATGCGGGCCTACACCGAGGAGATGGCCTTCAAGCATCCCACCCGCCAGGACTTCAAGCGGATCGCGGAACGGGTCACCGGACGCGACCTGACGAGTTTCTGGAGAGACTTCGTGGAAGGCACCGAGGTGCTCGACTACGCCATCCGGTCCGTGAAGACCCGCGATGTGCAGGAGGGCGGCTGGCTGCCGTCCGGGCAGAGCCTGGTGTTCGCGGCTCCCCAGGCTGCCGCGCCGGGCCGGGTGGGTTCCATCACCCTGGAACGGCGGGGCGGCATCAAGGTGCCGATCACCCTCTGGGTCCGGCTGGAGAACAAGGAGGAGCGGCGCCTCATCTGGGATGGCCAGGACCGCTGGATCACCTACGAGTTCGATTCGCCCGTGGCGGCGGCGGTGCTCGACCCCGATGGGAACTACCCCATGCTGAAGGACCGCCTCCACGCCAGCTACACCCAGGATCCCAGCCGCCGGGGTTTCCACTACTGGGCGCAGATGGTCTGGGGTTCCGTGGTGGGTCTCCTCCAGGGCTGCGGCATCGGCTAGTCCGGGTCCGGCCTGCTCAGGGGTGGTCGGGCGCGGCGTCGCCCATGAGGACATCCTTCAGGTTGCCGCGGTCGTCCAGCACGATGAGGATGGGGAACCAGGCGAGCCCCAGACGCTCCATGTCCTCCCGGCTGGGCGCGAAGAAGGCCGTGCGCCCTGCTTTCTTCAGTCGTCCGGCCAGGGCCTCACCCTCCTGTTGCGGCCCCGGGGCCAGATCCGTGCTTCGGGGATCCTGGTTTCCGATCCCGTCGGGGATGATCCAGGCCACGTCGGGGGCAAGGACGGGCAGGGGACCGGGACCGGCCGGGAGGACCCAGATCCGACGCGCGCCCAGCTGGTCCAGGCGGAGGTCCCGGTAGCCAAGCGCGGGAAGGTCCCACAACCGCAGCGCGGGGGAGGGGCCGCCAAGCAGGCCGAAGAGGCGCTGGAAACCCGTGAAGGTGTCTCCGCCCCAGTCGGCGGCCCGGGTCTTGAGGGTGCTGAAGCGGATCTCGTCATGCTGGGCCAGGGCCCAGCAGAGCGCGTGGCGAAGGGCGTAGCCCCGCGTCAGGATCGGGTCGGAGGCGAGCAGGCGGTCCTCCCACGCCCGGCGCAGGACGGGGCCGAAGACGCCCTGCCGCACCTGGGCCTGCCCCCAGCGCCAGAGCGCCAGGGCGGTGCCGGGCTGGTGCAGAGGAAGGGCGGCCAGCCCCCGGGCCAGGTCCTGGGGCGCCGGTCGGAGGAGGGTGCGCAGGGCCTCCGCCTCGTTGTGGTCAGGGCCCGGGGGAAAGGGATCGGCGGGCAGCCCGCCGACGGGGAAGGTGGCGGCGGCGTGGAGCCAACGGTAGCGTAGCGCGGCCGGACCCTTGAGCTCCGGGGGGGCCACAGGCAGGGGTTGTCCCCAGTCGTAGGCCTCGAGCAGGCGAGTCTCCGGGGCCGCCTGGGGGACGGGGGCGGCCTGGACGACGGGGGGCGGGGAAGGTGGCAGCACGGGATCCTCCTTCTGGTGCCAGAATGGTCCTCCGCATCATACGTGGAGTTCCCTTGGATCCCGCCGCCCCATCTTCCAACGTCCGGGCCCTCACCCCGCGGGAGCGGCTCGTGGTGGCCCTGGACCTGCCCTCGGCCGGAGAGGCCCTGGCCATGGCGCAACGGCTGGCAGGCCGGGTCGGCATGCTCAAGGTGGGGCTGGAACTGTTCTGCGCCGAGGGGCCCGCCTTCGTCCGCGAGTTGCAGAAGCAGTGTCCGGTCTTCCTGGATCTCAAGCTCCACGACATCCCGACCACCGTCCGCCGGGCCCTTGATGCGGTGCTGAAGCTGGATCCACGGCTGGTGAACGTCCACGTCCAGGGCGGGCCCGGGATGCTGGAGGCCGCCGTGGAGGCGGTGCGCGCCCACCGCCGGGCGGGGGGCCGGACCGAGCTGCTGGCGGTCACCGTCCTCACCAGCCTGGATCGGGACGCGCTCGCGGCCCTGGGCCACGCCTGCCGCCCCGGCGAGCTGGCCCTTGCCTACGCGAAGCTGGCCTCCGAGGCCGGCTGCGACGGCGTGGTCTGCTCGGCCTGGGAGGCGGCGGCGGTGCGCGAGGCCTGCGGCGAGGGCTTCAGCCGCCTCACCCCCGGCATCCGTCCCGCCGGCGCGGCTCTGCAGGACCAGGCCCGGGTGATGACCCCGACCCAGGCCCTGCGCGAAGGCGCCACCTGGCTGGTGGTGGGCCGGCCCATCACCCACGCGCCGGATCCCGCGGCTGCGGCCGAGGTCATCCTGGCCGAGATGGAGGCCTGAGGGCGCATGTCCGTCGGTTCACCACTCGTTTTCCGTCCCTCCTTCGCGCAGCGGGCCATGGCCATGCTGCTCTTCGCGGGTTCCTGGCTGGTGGGGGTGCGGGCCCTGGCGCAGATCCTGGAGCACCTCCCGAACCTCCGCATCGGCCTGCAGGTGGCCGAACTCTCCGGGGAGCCCACCTGGTCCTACTATGTGGCCATGGTGGCGGCCATCGGCGCCATGGTGGCCGGGAGCATCCTCCTTCTGGCCACCCTGTTCGGCCTCCTGATGGTGGAGGGGTCCCAGGTGCTGGTGGATGATCTTGGCATCGCGGTGGAGCACAACGCCCTGCCGCCCTCCCTGGCCCGGCGCCTGGGAGCCGGCCGGCTCCTCTGGAAGCGCGTCTCCCGCATCCAGCGCAAGGGCTTCTTCTTCATCCTGCGGGGCGGTGGCGAACCGTCGCGGCCCGGGGAGCCCAAGGATCCCACCCTGCGCTTCCTGATGGTGGACGAGCTGGAGCGCCTGGTGCTCACCGTGCTGGAGCGCAGCCCGAACCTGAAGCACGAGGACTGAACCGGTGCCCTCGGGGATCGAGATCCTCGGCTTCCTCACGGGGGCGGCCTGTGTGGCTCTGCTGGTGCGGGAAAACATCTGGAACTGGCCCATCGGCATCGCCAACAACCTGCTCTTCATCGCCCTGTTCTACCGGGCGGGGCTCTACGCGGACGTGGGCCTTCAGGGCTTCTACATCGCCATCTCGGTCTACGGATGGTGGAGCTGGCTGCATGGAGGCAGGGACCACGGCGCGCTGAGGGTGGGCCGCGTGCCACCCGCCCCGGCGGCGGTCCTGGCCGCGGGAGTGGCCCTGACCACCGCGGTCCTGACCTGGATCCTCCGGCGCTACACGAACAGCACGGTCCCCGTCTTCGATTCCCTCATCACGGCCCTGAGCCTGGCCGCCCAGTTCATGATGACCCGCAAGTGGATCGAGAACTGGGGCGTGTGGATCGCCGCCAACTGCCTCTCCATCGGCCTGCTGATCTACAAGGGGCTCTACGTCACCAGTGGTCTCTACCTGGTCTACCAGGTGCTCTGCGTCATGGGGCTGGTGGCGTGGCGGCGGACCCTGCGGGGCGGGGCGCAGCCGGCGGGCCTGCCGGCTACATCTTCGGCCGGCTGAGGTAGGCCTCCGCCCCCTTCATCTCCGCCGTGGGGCCATGGGCCGGACGCCTGGCCCGCGCCTTCGGCTGCTTCATTCCCCACAGGGCGGCCAGCTCCGTGGCCTCGGGGTTGCCGGGGGCCAGGGCCAGCACCTCGCCCAGGTCCGCCCTGGCCTCGGCCAGGCGCCCCAGCTTCTCCCGCAGGAGGGCCCGCTTCAGGAAGCCCCAGGGGTTGCCGGGTTCGAGGGCGATGATCTCGGCGTACTCGGCCTCGGCCTCCGTCCAGCGCACCTCCTCCTCCGCGGCCTCGCCGCAGAGCAGGTTGGTCACGGCGCAGAAGCCCAGCCGCCGCTTCTGCTCGGCGAATTCGGCGGGGCTGAAGCGGGACCTGGCCTTGGCCCGCTGGGCCGCCTGGTCGAGGTGGCGCAGGGCCTTCTCCGTGTGGGCATCCACCCGGGCGAAGATCTCCGCGTCGCCGCTGGCCCGGTAGAAGTCCTTCCGGATGCGGCCCTCGGCCCGGTACTGGTCGAACATGCGGGTGCCGGGGTAGAGGGCCAAGGGGCTGATCTGGCAGTCCTGGGGCCGGGTGTCGCGGATGAGGGCGGCGGTCTGCTCGACGTCCTCCCAGGTCTCCCCGGGGATGCCGGTGATGAGGTAGATGCCCAGGTTCATGCCCACCTTGCGGACCAGGGCCAGGGCGTTGCGGACGTGGCGCATGTTCGTGCCCTTGTCGAGGAGGGCCAGCACCCGCTCGCTGCCGTGCTCCACCCCGAACTGCATGAACTCGCAGCCGGCCCGCTTCATGGCCACCAGCCGGTCCTCGTCCACCAGGTTTACGCGGCTCTGGCAGTTCCAGAGGGGATGGAGCCCGCTCTGCTGGATGCCCTCCATCAGCTCCAGCACCCGGCCCCGGTTGGCGGTGAAAGTGTCGTCCCGGAAGCTGAAGTAGGTGAGGCCCCGGGTCTCGCGGAGCCGGGCCATCTCCCGCAGCACGGACGGCGCGCTGCGGAAGCGGATGGAGGTGCCCCAGAACTCGGGCGTGTTGCAGAAGTTGCAGGTGGCCGGGCAGCCCCGGCTGGTGCTCAGGTAGGCCAGCTGGCCCACGTCGTCGAGAAAATCCGTCTCGAGGTGCTCCGCCGGGATGCCGATGGCGTCCAGGTCCTCCAGAGGGGCCTGGGGCAGGGTGGGGCCCTCGCGGAGGATGAGGCCCGGAGTCCGCTTCCACAGGTCCGAGCCGGGGGCGGCCTTCAGCCGTTCGGCGATGCCCAGCAGAACGGGCTCGCCCTCGCCCTTCACGATGGCGTCCAGGGCCGGGCAGTCCTCGAAGACCTCCTCGGCCAGGTGGGTGGGGTGGGGGCCCCCGGCCAGCAGGACGGCGTCGGGACAGGCCTCCCGGGCCCAGGCCAGCAGCTCGTACGACCGCTTGCGGTTGAAGGTGAACATGGAGATGCCCACCACCTGGGGGGCCTGGTCGCGGAAGTAGGCCAGGACCTCCTTCCGCGACTTCCCGCTGAGATTGGCCACTCGGCAGGGCAGGTCCCGGGCCTTCAGCATGGCCTGCAGGTAGCCCAGCCCGATGGGGAGGAAGGTCATCCACTCGTCCCCGAAGCCGCTTCGGGGGGCGCTGTAGGCGAGGAGGGTGCGGGGCGGGGTCATGGGCTGAAATCCGGAGCTTTCCAGTCTACGGGAGCCCATCCATGATGAGTGCAGGCATTCCTGGTGAGGCGGGGTAGGGGGCGATGGGCGGAAACTTGATCCGTAACGCGGAGACGATCCAGGAGATCCTCCTCAGCGCCTGCGCGCGCCGGGAGCTCCTCATCCTGGTGACGCCCTACCTGCGTTTCGAATCCGCCTTCCTGCGGCTGGAGGGAGGCGACATCCATGTTGCGGCCACCATGGGCCGGGAGGATGCCACCTACGGCCTGAGGAATGCCGACCTGCGGATGCGCTTTCCCCATGGCGTCAGCTTCCTCGAGGCCGCCACTCAGCTTCGGGGTTTCGGCATGGTGGAGGGGCGCCGCACCCTGCGCCTGGCCGTCCCGGAAGTCATGAACGAGGAGGACCACCGCGGCTCCTACCGGGTGGAGCGGGTGGGCCGGGTGCCGGTCACCTTCAGCACGCCCAGGTTCGACCTGGTGGTGGGCACGCTGGCGGACATCAGCACCACCGGGGCCCGGATCTACAGCACCCGGGACTTCACCGAGGAGGAACTCCAGCCCGGGGCGGACATGGCTGTGACCATCCCCCTGACCGACAGCATCCGCATCAACGCCCGCGTCCGGTTGCGCCACCTGCAGGGCCGCACGTTCGGCGTGGAGTTCCGGCCCCAGCTGGAGGAGGCCGTGCTGCAGCCCCTGTCCCGCTGGATCTTCGAGCACCGGGAGGAGGACCGGGAACGGGCCGCCCGCCGCGGCGGGGACGCCGCGGCCCCGCTGGAGGGCATCCGGAACGTCTCCATCCTGCCCCGGGGATTGGTGCTGGTGTCTGCCGACGCCGCCCTGGAGGCCAGCCTGCAGGACCTCCTGGGGGGGCTCCAGCCCGTACGCCGGGTGGCCCCCGGCATGCAGGCCCTGAAGGAGGCCTTCGCCCAGAACCCCGCCCTGGTCTTCTTCCACCTGCCGAACCTGGGTCTGGACGAGCGGCGCCGCCTCAAACCCATGGCCGAGCTGCTCCAGGGCCGAGTGCCCTTCGTCCTGCTGGGGACCGGCATGGAGGCTGGTCCCCTGCTGGAGCTGGGGACGGAGGTGAAGGCGGCCGTGGCCATCGTCTTCAACCCGGCCCGGGGCACCTTCTTCCAGCGGCTGGTACAGGGCGTCCTCCGGCGGACCTACGAAGGCGGGGAATCGCCCATGGTGCCCACGGAGCCGGAGAGCGTCTGACCGCCACGTCTGTCAAGCCTCGTTCGCGGGCACCGGGGCCGCTAGAATCAAGGCTTCCGGAGCCTCCATGTCCGCTGCGCACGAACCGGCTGTCACCGAATCCCTGGCCCTGGAGCTGGGCCTCTCGAAGGACGAGTGGCAGGTCATCCTCCGCCTGCTCGATGGCCGCCTGCCCACCTATTCCGAGCTGGGCGTGTTCAGCGCCATGTGGAGCGAGCACTGCTCGTACAAGTCCAGCCGCCTCCATCTCAAGAACCTGCCCACGGAAGGCCCCCGGGTGATCCAGGGCCCCGGCGAGAACGCCGGGGTGGTGGACATCGGCGATGGGTGGGCCGTGGCCTTCAAGATGGAGAGCCACAACCACCCCAGCTTCATCGAGCCGTACCAGGGAGCCGCCACGGGCGTGGGCGGCATCCTGCGCGACGTCTTCACCATGGGCGCCCGGCCCCTGGCCAACCTGAACAGCCTGCGCTTCGGGGAACTGGATGCCCCGCGCATGAAGGGCCTGGTGAAGGGCGTGGCCGCGGGCATCGCGGGCTACGGCAACTGCATGGGCATCCCCATGCTGGGGGGGGACTGCGCCTTCGACGGCAGCTACAACGGCAACATCCTGGTGAACGCGTTCACGCTCGGCGTGCTGCGCAGCGACAAGATCTTCAAGGGCTTCGCCTCCGGCGTGGGTAACAAGGTGATGTACATCGGCTCCAAGACCGGCCGCGATGGCATCCACGGCGCCAGCATGGCCTCGGCGGAGTTCGGCGAGGGCAGCGAGGAGAAGCGGCCCACGGTGCAGGTGGGCGACCCCTTCACGGAGAAGCTGCTGCTTGAGGCCTGCCTGGAGATCTTCCAGACCGACTGGGTCATCGGCATCCAGGACATGGGCGCCGCGGGCCTCACCTCCAGCAGTTTCGAGATGGCCAGCCGCGCCGGCACGGGCCTGGAGATCCGCCTGGATCAGGTGCCCCAACGCGAGGAGGGCATGACGCCTTTCGAGCTCATGCTCAGCGAGAGCCAGGAGCGCATGCTGCTGGTGGCGCGCCCCGGTTGCGAGGAGAAGATCATCGCGGTGCTGCACAAGTGGGGGCTGGACGCCTGCGTGGTGGGCGAGGTCACGGACAGCGGCCGCTTCATCGGCAGCTGGCATGGCCAGCCCGTCATCAACCTCCCCATCCAGCCCCTGGTGGATGCGGCTCCCAAATACGACCGGCCCCGCCAGCGGCCCGGCTACCTGGACGCTGTGAACGCCGCCCCCCTGCCTTCGGACCTCAAGCCCGCCGAGGTGGAGCGCACCCTGCGCCAGATCGTCCAGCAGCCCACCGTGGCCAGCAAGCGGTGGATTTTCGAGCAGTACGACGGCACCGTGCGGAGCAACACGCTCCTGGGCATGGGCCGGGGCGACGCCGGCATCATCCGTGTGAAGGACGAGAAGGGACACGACACGGGCAAGGCCGTGGCCATGTCGAGCGACTGCAACAGCCGCTTCTGCTTCCTGGATCCCTTCTGGGGCGCGGCCCACGCTGTGGCCGAGGCCTGCCGCAACCTGGCCTGCGTGGGCGCCGAGCCCATCGGCCTCACGGACTGCCTCAACTACGGCAATCCGGAGAAGCCCGAGAACATGTGGACCTTCGAGCAGGGCTGCCTGGGCATCCGCCAGGCCTGCCTGGCCCTCGACGTGCCCATCGTCAGCGGCAATGTCAGCCTCTACAACGACACCGAGGGCCAGAGCATCTTCCCTACGCCCATGATCGCGGCCGTAGGCCTGGTGGAGGATTGCGCGGGCCCGGTGGTCGTGGACGCGCCGGACGCCACGGCCCTCGCCAAGGTGGGCAACCGCATCTGCGGCGCCGGCTTCCGCGCCGAGCACGACGGCATCTTCCTGCTGGGCGAGACGCGGGATGAGCTGGGCGGCAGCGAGTACCTGAAGCTCCGCACGGGCAAGGTCCAGGGCGCCTGCCCCGAGCTGCGCCTGGACGAGGAGCTGCGGCTCCAGGCCTGCGTGCGCGAGGGCATCCGCCTGGGGCTCATCCGCAGCGCCCACGACACCAGCGAGGGGGGCCTGCTGGTCGCGGCCCTGGAGAGCGCGTTCGGTGGCGACATGGGCTGCCAGCTCCTGCTCGCGAAGGGCGCCCTGCGCCTGGACAGCCTCCTCTTCGGCGAGAGCACCGGCCGCATCGTGGTGAGCGTGGGGCCCGAAGGCGAGGGCAGCCTGGCCACCCTCTGCGCCACCCACCGCGTGCCCCTCGCCAAGATCGGCACCACCGGCGGCGCCCGCATCACCCTGGCCGTGGACGGCCAGCCGCTGTTGGACGCGGATGCGGCCGAGCTGAAGGCCCTCCATGCCGGCGCCCTGGAGGCGGCCCTGGGATGATCCCGACGGGAAAGGTGACCCGGATCCTTTCCGGAGGCCGGGATCCCCTGTTACAAGAGGGAACGCCCCGGCCGGGTCCGGTCCGGGCAGCCCCTCCCGCCCCGGAGCCCCCATGCGCCTGCGTGCCCTGTCCGTTCGAATCCTCCTGGCTCTCGGCCTGGCCGCCCTGCCGTCCCTCCAGGCGGCGCCTCCCCCCAAGGCCCCGGCCCCCAAGCCCGGCGGCCACTGCCTGCGCCCCATCCCAAAGCCGGTCCTGACGGCCCCCCAGGCGGGTGTCGGCTCCGACACCTTCAAGAAGACCGCGGCCCGGGAGGCCACGGAAACCGCCGTGCTGGACGGCGGGGCCACCCTCACCATCACCCACTGGGGCTGCCGGGCCGTGATGCTGACCTTCCGGCTGGAAGCCAAGGGCCTGCCCGATTTCAGCAAGGATGTGGCCGGCGGCTACCAGGAGGCCGCCCGCCAGCTCCGCCGCCTGGCCGCCCTCAAGGCCCGCACCGGCTTCAACCTGGCGAAGGCTGCGGCGGCGCTGGACGCCGAGGCGAAGCGGACCCAGGGGTTGGCCTACATCCGCCCGACGTTCATTCCGGGCGCCGGCAAGGACCAGGTGACCGTCCAGGGCGCGGGCGCGGTTCCCGGCAAGGGCATCAAC